>ERZ772820.469-NODE-469-length-39157-cov-24.156872_pt1 | contig 39157 bp, 35 predicted proteins | sample MGYA00511377_ERZ772820 | MGnify/ENA primary metagenome ERZ772820 (study PRJEB29015, sample SAMEA2737684) | human gut metagenome | biome: human gut; feature: human-associated habitat; material: faeces | place: China | collected 2012 ... | reverse complement strand
GCTGATATTATGGCCCTTGGGATGCTATGTTTCTATATTCTTCTTTGATGCCCCTATCCGTTCTGATATAGACAAAGTTTCCTGTTATGGCATGCTTATCACGATATGGCTATATCCAATTTACTTATACCATTTGTTGAGAATCATGTTTCGATTTTCAGAGAAATTAAAGGTCACTTGGCTTTATTATATTAGTCCGATTGTACCAATAGTGGTATTTTGGCTATTTTACTCTATCTGTATTATAAGTACTCCAAAGTCTTAGGCTCCAGAGAGACTGTTAAACCACTGACAATCTCTCCTGAGCCGCTTCCCTTCTTGCTCCTTTGGATATGTCATTTAGAATTTGCTATGTTGGTAACTTGTCTAAAAAACAAGTGTCAATTGATATTTCTTCTTCATATATCCAAGAAGTTCTTGATAATGCAGTAGCTAAGATAATTAAATCACAAAATAAGCAAACAGAATAAAATATACGGTTATGACATTTTTCAATTCAATTAAAATGTGTTACATGAAGTCTTTTGATTTTAAGGGAAGAGCTTCAAAGAGTGAGTATTGGTGGTTCTGGCTGGTTCAGGTCCCTATTACTTTTATAGCATTGGGGGCATTGGGGACTTGGAACTCCGAAAAGTTTGATGTACTGTCTGGAGTGTTTTTAGGAATTACTATAGCCTCTATTCCTGCTAACTTTTCTTCTATGATACGTAGATTTCATGATGCGGGATTAAGTACCAAGCAATGTCTAAAGAAATTGTTTTATGCGGTAGCCCCATTCCTTTTTGCTGTCAATTTAATAACAAAGATCGATCCTTTTTCTTCTTTTGCTGTAGTACTCTTAATAGCATTATTATTTTCGGCAGTCTCATTTTTCCTGTTGTTCATCATATTGATAGGAGACAGTGTATATGAAGATGAAGAAGAGGAATAAGGGATAAAGTCGTTCGCAAGCCTTGCGAATAAAAAAGCAAGGCTTTCTGATACAACTTATCAAATTTTTGATTAATTTTGCAATCGATACTAATAGATGCTACTATAATATGGGAAATGATACAGAAAATATAAAGATATTGTGCATCGGTGTCGGTGGGGCTGGCACTAATGTAATTAATCGTATGAAGGATATTGGTATTCTGAATGCAGAGTTTCTGACATTTGGAGGATATTGCTATGACTATAGCCATCCCGAAATTCCTCATTATAATCTTATAGAAGCGAATGGGTTGGATAGTTTGCCAAATAGTTCGGATCCTCAAGTCTTTGAAAATTTGGCTAATAATGTTGCCGATGATATAAAGGAAGTTCTTTTGTGTCATTTAAACTCTCGTAAATTAGAAAATGAAAGAGTGTAAATATTGGATAGTTGTATTGCTACAGCTATGCTTTCTTTCTATCAGCTGTGGAGAAAAGAGGGCAAAACAAGTTGCTCCTGCTCAAGATCATGTCATTTTGAAATTTGAAAATGATGAAGATGGAAAGTATTCGCAAGCGATGATCGTACAAATCATCAAACATTTTCATCTGCCAAATAATACTGTTGTAACAGATGAGGATGTTGATGCAATCTTGTTGAGAAGCATTGATGGGAGAGATGGTATTTATGGCGGTGACGTAGTTACCATTTGGAAGTATTATAAGAAGCAGAATGATATTCAAGAAATAGTTACGGCACATCCTATGGCAGATTTGTTGTGGTATAATCCTGATAAAAAACATGGTGTAATGCTAGGGCTGGATTCTGTTTTTGTGGCAAGTGAAGCCATGCTTGTCCCTCTAAATCCTGATGTGGTAGTTGTAAATGGAACAATAGACAAGATGAATACAGTTTATACTTTTATAGTAGATACGGATGCGGGAAAGGCAATATTGTTACACTCTAATCTCGGCTGTGTAGGTTTCACATCTGAAGATGGATTACCAATCTGCCAGTCTTGTCGTCATTATTCTGATACTAGGTTTGGTAGGTATTCTGTCGTTTCTGTTTATGATGAAAAAGGAAACCTCGTCAAGGAAATGTCGTTTGAAGATTATAAAAAAGATGAGGAGTTATGACTGTAATAGAATTGATAACCTATATTCGGCAGCACAAGAAAGCAACTCTTGTAATTTTTGTGTTAGCATTGATAGTGGGAAAAATAGTATCTGTATCTATTGGCATGCACGGTGTTGGGACGTTTGATGGAGAGAAAAATGATATTTTGCGTAGGCGCAACTATTTGATAGGAAAACTGGTGACAACGCCGCAAATAGTAATGGAGGAGATGCCAGGTGGAATGAGTGCGCAGTTCCAAGGAGAATGGGCAATGTACTCTTGTTCTATGTTTGCAGCAGCATTGACAAATATAGCTAAGATTTACCCGAGACAAAAGGAGGTGTCGTTGGGGTATGTTGATAAACTCATAGGGATAGTTATGTCTTCAGAGATACGTGAGTATGATAGAAAAAGATGGTGGGGGGAAGATGCACTTGAGAGCCTTGATGGTGATCATAGCCATGTTTCTTATTTGAGTATTCTTGCTTGGATGATGGGAGAATATAAAGAATTAGGTGGAGACAATAAGTATGATGATTTATATGGGAAAATCTGTTGTACGCTTAATCGAAGAATGCTTGATGCTGAGGCTTTGAATCTTCCTACTTATCCTAATGAACCGATTTATGTTCCTGATATGTTGGTGGCCGTGGTAGCTTTGTCTCATTATGCAGAGTTGAATGATGGGAGGTATCAAGATACTGTGAATAGGTGGATAGAGAAAGCAAAAACTGATTGGTTGGATGCAAAGACAGGTTTATTGGTTTCTTTTTTGGACAATACGGGAGCATATCAGATTGGTGATATGCCGGTGAAAGGGTCTTATTCGGCATTGAATTGTTATTATCTTTCGCTTATAGATAAGTCTTTTGCAAAAGAGCAATACGAGCGATTGAAACATTATTTTTATCAAAGTAGTCCAATTTCTGGCCTAAAGGAATATCATGATAGATTTTTTCTTTTTGGTATGGATGCCGATGTAGGTCCGATTATTGCAAATCTAAGTCCTTCAGGTACAGCGTTTATGGTAGGAAGTGCTACTTACTTTGGAGATTTTGATGTAAGAAGAAACCTTTTGAAGACTGCAGAGATTGCTGGCTCTACTTTCTACGGCTTTACAAAGAATCATTATCTTCTTGCCAACTTTGCCTTAGTAGGGGAGGCTGTTATGCTGGCTATGCGGACTAATGTGGAATAAATATTTTATACTTATGAGGAGACTAAAGAAAATATTAGATTCATGGAATGTACTTCGTCATAGAATGAGAAATCAAAATGAGGCGCAAGAGGTAAAGGCGAAACCGTCTTTTCCTACAACAGGCATTATAGGAGCAATAGCAGGCGATTGCTTTGGAGCAGCTTATGAGTTTAATCCTGTGAAAAGCATCTACTTCGACTTATATAAAGCACCTCGTTTTACAGATGACACGGTTATGACCTTAGCTGTCGCAAAATGGTTGACTATCGACCAAGAGCATACTCATGAGAAACTTGTGGAGTGTATGAAAGAGCTTGGAAGAAAGTATATGTTTGCTGGTTATGGGCAGAAATTCTTACGTTGGATTATCAGCAGAAAAACTGAGCCTTACAACAGCTTTGGTAACGGCTCTGCTATGCGAGTTAGTCCATGTGCGTTTTATGCCAAGACATTGGATGAGGCTTTGGAACTTGCCAAGATTTCAGCTGAGGTAACTCATAATCATCCTGAAGGTATCAAGGGAGCTCAAGCCATTGCTGCTTGCATATTCTTAGCTCGACAAGGGAAGAGTAAGAAGCAAATACGAAATTACATAGAAGAAAACTTTGAAGGGTACAATCTGCATCGAACTCTCGATGAGATTCGTCCTGATTATAATTTTTGGGAGATATGTCAGAAAAGTGTGCCAGAGTCAATCATCTCTTATCTAGAGGCTAATTCTTATACTGCGGCAATTCGTAATGCCATTTCTCTTGGTGGTGATGCCGATACAATGGCTTGCATGGCTGGCGGTATTGCTATAGCTACCAAAGGCATGGAAATGCCCGAGGACTTGGCTTACTATATTTACAATCATGTGCTTGACGATTATCTGCGTCAGGTGCTATATGAGTTTAATCAACTGAGCCCACTTTAAAAAGTAAAGCTTGTTTTAAATGTTTATTTCAGTAACTACTCAGTTTCCAAGAGTCTCTGAATTTTACTAAAGGGCTATTTATCAAGCATAAAGATGAGTAGTTACAAAGTAAGGAGTATTTTGTTAATAATCAGAAAAACACTTGCTTTCTGAAATATTATCTGTATCTTTGTGCCGGGATTATAAAGATTAAAATTATGGCTTCAAAGAGATATCCTTTGGGAATACAAACGTTCTCCGAAATCGTGAAGGGGAATTACTTCTATGCTGACAAGACGGCTATCGTCTATCAGTTGGCTCATTATGCCAAGTTTCATTTTCTGAGTCGCCCACGTCGATTCGGAAAATCCTTGTTTGTTTCTACCCTCCAGGCTTACTTCGAGGGTAAGAAAGAACTGTTCAAGGGACTTGCCATCGAACAGATGGAGAAGGAGTGGACGGCATATCCTGTCATCCACCTGGATCTGAGTTGTGGTAAATATTATAGTTTGGAGAATACATATTCAATTCTAAACGGAATACTGGAAATAGAAGAGAAAAAATATGGTTTAAAGGTTAATTCAATAAATGAGAAGTCTTTTGGAGGTCGTCTTAAGAACATCTTGCTGGCTGCCACGGCTCAAACAGGTAAGCAAGTTGTTGTTCTCATCGACGAATATGATGCCCCGATACATGATTCTGTCAGTGACGAAGAGTTGCAGAAGGCCATCCGCAACATCATGCGAGATTTCTTCAGCCCCTTGAAGCAACAAGAGGGAAACATTCGCTTTGTATTCATCACAGGCATCTCCAAGTTTAGTCAGCTCAGCATCTTTAGCGAGTTGAACAATCTCAAGATTCTCACGTTGAAGGATGAATACAGTAGCTGTTGTGGTATTACCAAGAGTGAATTGACTCAGTATTTCCGTGAGGGTATCGAGGAGATGGCTGAGCATAATGGACTCACTTATGAGGAGACATTGCGACAACTCAGGCAGCATTATGATGGCTACCATTTCAGTATCAATAGTGAGGATATCTTCAATCCTTACAGTATTATCAATGCTTTGGACGATAAGGAGTTTAATAGCTATTGGTTTACATCTGGTACGCCTACGTTCCTGGTAGAGTTGTTGCAGCAGAAGAATTTGGATATGCTCAATCTGGACGATTTATGGATTAATGATGATCGTTTTGATACCCCTACAGAAAAGCTTACAGACCCGATTCCTGTTCTTTTCCAGAGTGGCTACCTTACCATTAAAGGATATGAGCGAAGAGGAAAATTGTATCATCTCTGTTTCCCAAATCAAGAAGTAAGACAAGGCTTCTCGAAAAGTCTCGTCAGGTATTATACTGCGCAAGACATGAACAGATATGATGCTATTGTGTATGCCTATTCCAAGAATGTGCTCATCAATGACGATATGGGAGCCTTTATGCCTCACTTGAAGGCCTTCTACGATAAGTTCCCATATACGATTATCAACAATAATGAGCGTCATTATCAAGCCGTGATGTTCACCATCTTCACCATGCTTGGTGAAGATGTGAAGGTGGAGCATACCACTTCGGATGGAAGAATAGACCTTGTGCTCAAGACAGATAAGAGTATCTTTATCTTTGAGTTGAAATATGAGAAGTCTGCTGATACCGCTATGGCGCAAATCAGCGGCAAGGACTATGCCAAGGCTTTTGCCGATGATGAGCGGAAGGTTGTGAAAGTGGGTGTCAACTTCTCTGAAGACCAGCGAAGCATAGAGGATTGGGTGATAGAATAAATGACATCTTGAGATTGATAAAACGCAAAAAATCCTGCCGGCATCGTTGCCAGCAGGATTTTTTTTGCATCACAAAGGCTATTCATCTTCCGTAATGATTTCTAAATCTTCAGCTATTTTCTTCAGTCTGTCTCTTATCCTCTTCGCCAAGGTTGGTTGCTTTTGTTGAATGACAGGCTTTGGGGGCTCTTCTTCTACGACTGGAGATTCTTCTGTCGGAGCATCGGGGATGAGTGGGGGCTGCTCATCATCAGGGATGTCTGTAGATTCTATGTTTGATGGCTCTATAGGAATATCCTCTTCTGGGGGATCTGCCTTCTTTTGAGGTTGGAAGTCGTCACGTATCGGATGATAAAGCTTGTCGATAATTCTCTGGTAATCATTTTCGTCCTTGGTGGTTGTGACAGGATTGTCCTGAATTTCGTCTGCCAGCTCGTTGTTGAGACCTGTTGCCAGGATGGTGACTTTGGCATCCTCATCCAGACTGTCATCATCTGAAAGGCCCCAGATAACCTTAATGTCTGGATTCAATTCATCGAAGAAGGCATCTATCTCTCGCATTTCCCTAACGAAGATAGGGTGCTTGCTGGAGGTATAGATGTTGAAGAGGATGCGCTGGGCATTGCTGATGTCGCTGCCGTAGAGCAATGGGGAATCCAAAGCGTTGAGGATGGCATTCTGAACTCTGCCTTCTCCGCTGGCTCTGCCCATAGCCATGATGGCACCGCCGCCGCTCTTGATGGTGGTCTCGATGTCACGGAAGTCGAGATTGATAGTTCCCTCTACGGTTATCAGTTCAGAGATGCTCTTGGTGGCATCGCTCAGCACCTTGTCTGCCAGTTTGAAGGCATCCTTTACGGTAATTTCTGAATCGGCATATACATCGCAAAGTCGCTCGTTGTTGACAATGAGCAGGGCATCTACATTCTTGCGCATCTCTTCTACCCCCTGCAGGGCCTTCACAATTTTCTTTCTCTTTTCAAAATAAAATGGGATGGTGATGATGCCCACCGTCAGGATGCCCATGCTTTTGGCGATGCCTGCGATGACGGGGGCTGCTCCTGTTCCGGTACCGCCACCCATGCCGGCTGTAACGAATGCCATCTTGGTTCCGTCATCCAGCAGTCGCTTGATGTCTTCCTGGGTGTTCTGCGCTTCGCTTCGTCCAACTTCAGGGTTCGCACCTGCTCCCAAGCCGCTCTTTCCAAGCATGATCTTAACGGGCACAGGTGATTTGGATAGCGACTGGCTATCCGTATTGCAAACGGCAAAGCTCACATTTACAATACCTTCTGAGTACATATTCTTAACGGCATTACATCCGCCACCACCCACACCTATCACCTTGATGATATTCTTGGTGGTGTCTTCTGTCTGTCCGAAATCTATAGGAGTCCAATCTTCTGTCATCTTATCTATATTTCTATTTTGGGCACAAAGATAATAAAAAAGGAGTAATTATACAATAATAAAAGAAACGCAAGGCTTGCAAAAGAAGATTTTTCGATGCTGGCAAATGTTTTTTCTTATTCTTTTTGTACTTTTGCATCCTGTATGCAAGAAGAGCTGAGAAATATGGATGCTGAGGAGAAAGCTGCTATCATACAAGCGCTTTCCTCCCAACTTTTGGCAGAAGGAAGAACTGACCTTTTGCTGAAAGCTATCAGTGTGCCTGTATTGGAACAGCTTCGTATTGAGGCAGCAAGGGCTACCCTCAGTCCTTTGGTCATAACGGCGGATTATCGCTTCCTGTTGCCTGAGTTTGGTAATAAAGAAGTACAGTTCAGTCCTATCCATAAGGCACTCTATCTGCTTTTCCTGAACCATCCGGAAGGTATTGAATTCAAGAATCTGGTAGATTATCGGGAAGAACTTCTTCAACTTTATCAAAAGATAGGAAATAGAATAGATATGGATAAGATTACCGAAACGGTGAACCGTCTGGTGAATCCGCTTGATAATGCGATAAATGAGAAGTGCTCACGTATCAAGGCTGCGTTTTCTGATATGATGGATGAGTATCAGGCAGACTATTATATCATCAACAGTCATGTGAAACGGCATCAGGGAAGTTCTATGAAACTGTGGTTTGAGAGGTTGAAAATCATCAATCTCCCAAGAGAATTGGTTGTTTATCAATGTTGAAGATTAATCCCATTCCACAACTAATCAAGAATACATCGGTTGGGTACAAACACTCGCTTGATGCTTTCATTTCAGTTCTCATAAATAATTTAAGGTTAAATTTACTTGTCCTTCTGAAACACCTTTATCCCAGTCCGCAACACTTACTTTTCCTATTGTAACTTTGTCCTTACCTATTTTTACATCATAGGTATAGCTCTGGGCTTTTTCAAGAGCAGGAATTCCCGTTACATACAGTATTTTAGTCTGAGTTGCATTGCCATCACCATCATTGTATGTAACAGTGAGTTTTATGAATTTCTCTGCATCATTGCTTGCTCCTGGAGATACAAAAGCATAGAATACATTGTTGCCACATTCTTCTTTTTTATAAGTTTGGATTGCTGAGAAGGTATCATCATCTCCTGCAGGAACTTTCAGCTTAGAATAAACTTCTACGGCAGAAAATGTAGGGTTAAGATCTTTGATCTCATCTCCAAATCCGCTTACTTTAACAATGACGCGAGCCGTCTGTCGCTCAAAGTTCAATGCCAACTGTCTGTCGGAAGGATATATGCCTTTTCCATATAGCAGGTGAAAGCTACACTCCATGTACAAGAAGTCATAGGCAATTCTCTTTCTACTTGTTAAGATTATGTAATTTAGATTATGCAGTTTGCATAATTTTAAACAAATAATTATATTTGATGCGGAAATCAAAACATAGAAGAATATGGAGAATCCTTTTATCATAACTGGATACATCAAGCCAAATTACTTCTGCTGCTTTTATTAAAAAACATAATCTTCGTTCAGCAAGTAGTGTACAGAGCGCCATCAAAAAACTGTTGGAATATCACTTGGTTTCTACCTCGCAAGTTACTTATTATATAGATGATCAATTGATGGGGGTGTGGCTGAAAATGTAACTGATGTGCGAAACTTGATTTTTTCTAAAAGTTTCTTAAAGATAGTATTACTTTTTATCAGAAAATACTATCTTTGCAACTGATAATATCTTGTTATTATCTATCGGTTTATGCAAGAAACAAATAATATATTAGCAATATTGGATAACTATCTTCATGACAATCCCGATGAGATTGCCAAGGAGATGGCGGAAAGCAAATGCCGAGAAATCTATGAGGAAGTGATAGGTGCATTGGGTATTGTCCCTTCAAAAGCAGGAAAAATGTGATGAAGTAATCAAAAACATTAGGATTTTATGACAAAGTAGGGTTTTTCTGCCTCATTTTCGATTTATCTGCCTCATTTGATATCAAAATGAGGCAGATAAATTCATTTTTGGGGCAAATAATTGAGAAAATTATCGTAATTTTGCAACCGATAATATAAACCCAATAAATACAATAGGCATGCATCAATTCGATTACAAAGATACCCCCAAGAAGTTGCTTACGCCTTCCATCGTCAGCCAAATTGCAGCACTTCACGAATACAAGGGCAAACAAGACCTCTATATTTCGGTCCAAGTAGATACTCTTTCAGCCCTGTTAGAGATTGCAAAGATACAAAGTACCAAAGCATCCAATAGTATTGAGGGAATCTACACCTCCGATGAACGCCTTCATGCTCTTGTCGTAGAGAAAACTGAACCACGAAATCGCTCAGAGGAAGAAATTGCTGGCTATCGAGAAGTACTCACTACCATCCATGAGAACTATGAGTACATTTCCATTCGCCCCAACAACCTATTGCAACTACATCGTGACCTTTACTCCTTCGGTGGAAAAGAAGTTGGTGGACGTTTCAAGAACACAGATAATATCATCGCAGAAACAGACCGAGAGGGGAAAGAGCATATCAGATTTAAGCCTGTTCCTGCATTCCAAACGCCAGAAGCGATAGAAGATCTCTGCCAGGCATTCAACGAAGCCATTGACAAAAGTGAGTATGATGCCTTGTTGCTCATACCCATGTTCGTGCTCGACTTTCTTTCCATCCACCCTTTCAATGACGGCAATGGTCGTATGAGTCGCTTGCTCACACTTCTCTTGCTCTATCGTTGTGGGTACATTGTCGGCAAATACATCAGTATAGAAATGTTCATTGAGAAGTCGAAGGAAACCTATTATGAAGCCCTAAAAGCGAGTTCCATAGAATGGTATGAAAGCAAGAATGACTACCAACCCTTTACAAGTTACTACCTTGGTGTCATCTTGAAAGCTTACCAAGAGTTTCAAGACAGAGTAGAGCATCTACATGGTAAAACTCTTTCAAAAGCAGATCGCATTAAGTCTATCTTCCAAAAGAGAATAGGTAAGATTACCAAGACCGACATTTCCGCCCTTTGCCCAGACATCAGTATCAGCACCATCGAACGAACATTAAAAGAAATGCTGGATGCTGGAGAAATCCAAAAAGTAGGGAAAGGAAGAGGTACAGGATATATTGTCAAATAAAAGATCCTGTCATAATTTATCGACCTCATTTTCGATTTATCTGCCTCATTTGATATCAAAATGAGGCAGATAAATTCATTTTTGGGCAGATAATTGAGAAAATAAACTGTGAGGACAGAGCCATTCTGTTCACTCGCATAGTTCGTGACTTGCTCGGACTAAAGTGCATCTTGATATATTATCCAGTGCATCTCGCCTCGGCCGTTTTTCGCACGCTATCGGCTGCTCCTATACCAACTAAGCCTTCATTACATCACTTGGCAGGAATACGCGCATACCCTTAGCACAATGAGTTGGAGACTCCTTTAAGAATAGCACAAGATGAACTTCCTGCCCTTTCTTAATAAAAGGCAAGTACTTAGCTTTCTGCGCCAAAACATCCATGAGCCTGTTGGCATCTTCATCGTGCGTCCATTTACATTCTCCTACCAAGATATGCTTCTTATCAATAGACTCCGCCACAACATCCAACTCAACCATCTTACCATCCTTATATTCTGGCGGAAATATCTTACCCCACCAACGAGACGCGACATTGTAGGCTAAGCCATCTATAATATTTCCACTAACATATTCACGACAAAGTAATTCCCAGCATTGACCTATAAATTGTGGAAGTTGAGCTTGAACCACTTGCATCACCATATCCATTCTTCCCAATTCCAAAATAGAACGATAAGGCACAATAAACTGATAGTGAAAACGTAAAAGAGAATCATTGATATGATAAATTCCCTTCTTACTTTTCTTAGGACTCTCACCAAAAGGAACCTCTCGGCTAACATAGCCAAGTTCTCGCAACTTGCTTAAAGGTTCAGAAATCGTGCTACTGTCTTTACCTGTCCTCGTTGCAATTTCAGACAATTTTCTCTATGAAGGGCTTCATTCATTCGCTCTAATTCGGCCCCTCTATCTATAAGTTTCTTAAATTCTATAAGTTTAGCATTAGAAATATCTTGCACAAAGATAATCTTTTTCAAAGATATTTCTAAATGTCTGATAATTAGGGCGATATTTATTATTGAACTTTAACTAAACTTACTTGCTTGGGGAATTATCTTCGTTTGCATAACGAATAAAATATTTAAGAAATATGGGAAATGCGTCATAAGAAAAATTGCAGATTTCTTGGTCGGCTCAAAAAATAATCGTACTCAAGTTTCGCAAGTGGTTTAAGTACGGGCTAAGAGCTTCTGCCCCTTCAGGACGTGTGGGCAAAACTTGCGAAACTTCAATAATCGTATTTTTCTGCGGATTGCAGTTCTATGTTGAACTTGCGTAAATAAATGTTTATATTTGCACCAAAATTTTGTAGTCTAAAATAAAATATAGAATTTAAATGCTAACCAAGAAAGTATCACAGCAATATATTGCCAAAGCCAAGATTCCTTTTATTGGTATAACCATGGAAGGAAAAAAGATAAAACTAGACTCTACCTTAAAAATAGGGGATATTTATGGCGTACTACAGCCATTAAATCGTACATCAAAACAAATAATTAGTGATTATGGAAACCAAACATCCATTATTTTTGTTAATTAATATTTAACAAGTCTTAATTGTTGGGGAAAATTTTGTGGTAAGGTGTAATTTTACTAAATTTGTAAGCTAAAAAAGTAAGAACAGCTAGATACGTTGAACATCCTTGACTGACTGAGTATCAGAATTAGCACTTCACATACACTTCAGTTCAGCCAATCTGTTGGGTGTTCACGCTCCAAATTAGGGCGTGAACAGATTGGTTATTGTCTGAAGTAGGCTGTGCTAAGCCTTGATACCGATAGCCACTTTCACGCCTTTCCTTTTGGAGAGGCGAATGCCTTTCTAGTGACAAAAATCAATGTATTATGTCACAAGAATTGGAAGAAATTGAAAAATTGCGCTCAAATCTGGAAGAAAGCCTAACCAAACTTATCAAGAAAATTGGTAAGGTTCAGATAGGTAAGAAAGAACAATTTCCCTTTGGCTGGAGAAAATCAGCCAAAGGAAGAACTGTATGGAGAATTATCGAGGAGATTATAACCCAAAATCTAGAACTTCACCATAAAGACTTTGGAATCGCCAAAGTTTATCCCTCTGATTCCGAGGTTTCTGTCTATGATATGCAGTGTGAATATACAGGGCATGCACCTCTATATATAAATATCAAGTCCGCTGTTGAGGGAGGTAAGAAATCAAAGGATGATATTTCTAAGGCTCAGGGATTGTCTGATTTTTACAATGAAGATGCCGCTCATATATTTATGATTGCAACTTTCCTTATAAGATTCAACGCAGATATGAGCGTTGAACTAACAAAGGCTGTTGTTATGCCTGTTGCATGGATTCCTGATATATATGTCAATCCTAGCAATAACGGTAATCTTCAATCATCTTACGCAAAAGATTTGGACAAGGTAGTCAAGCGCACTAATGCAGAATTCATTGTGGAGTTGTCAAAAGCTATTGAAATTGCAAATAAAAAGAAGAACAAGAATAAGAATAAAAATAAGAATAAAAATAAGAACAAACAGTAGCAATAAATAATTCAGGGGGCTTATACAGCCTTCCCTAAATTATTTACAAAATTGCAGATATTTTTTTTACAATCGTCAGAAAGTCCCGATTGTTCAAATATAATATTATCTATCATTTTTATTGATTCTTTTTCGGACAAATCTCCATGAATTGCCATTTTTGTAATAATATCGAGTTCGTGTTTCACTTGCTCCGAAAGATTCAATACTGGAATTTTTGAGACATAACCAGAAGTGACCATGTTGGATCTTATTAAGACACCCCGAATAAAATAAGTAACCAAACTGCTGTTTAAATATGCTATTAGCCAATAAATATCATTCTTTTTTGGAAATATAGTTGCATTAACTCCCGTAACAGCATCTTGAGGTTTATAGGCCGCACTAAAAGGCAAACCCATTGAAGAACATACAATACCTTCATCTTTGAGAATCGCCTTATTTCTTACCATAAAATCCTTTACCCTTTCCGACTCTTCCATATATTCGTCTATTAAAAAAGCATCAGGTTCTGTCTTAAATTTTCGTTTTGCAGGATTCTTGTAAAAAGGAACTGTAAAGCCAGGTTTTATATCTTTTGATAAGTATTTCTTGTCATTTCCAGTTGATATACAAGTTACACATTTATATAATGTTCCCAAAGAAGGTAATGTCTTGAAAAGAGTTACCACGTCCTCATCTATGTCTATTATAAACTGATTAATAGACTTGTTGGTTCCTAATAAAATAGACTGTAAAGGAACGGATTTAAAATCTTTTTTGTGCAGAATTGCATGGAAGTCTTCTGTATTATTGGGTCTATTTGAAATCAATACATTTTTTTGAAATCTCTTGCCCTTTTGTAATATTAAAATACATGTTCTAACATCTGCATTCTGAGACCAAAACAAGTCATTAGGACACAATATCAATTCATGAATTGAGCATTCTTTAAGTATTTGCTCTCGCAATTTTGCATGTAGCGTGGCTGTTAAGAATGAATCAGATATGATAACACCTATTAAACAACCTTCTTTTGCAATGCTAATCATTGCGGATAGAAACATAGAATACATGTTGTATGCTCCTATTGGGAAAGCTGCGCTTAGTCGTTTTTTGTTATCTTTTATGTACGATACTTCATGGCAATTGTATGGTGGGTTGGCAATCATATAGTCATATTCTTGACATTGCATTGGAAGGCACGACATACGCTCTATGTAAAATTCTATAAAATCTTTACATTGAAAATTCGAATATTTGTGAATTCCATGATCTATAATATCAAAAGAATCAATGTGCCTGTTGGCCCCGTAGAAAGATGCCAACAATTCCTCTTTACCTGTTGCTGGGTCTAATACTCCATCTCCTTGAGGATTTATGGCGAGCATTTCTTGCGTCAGATAATCAGCTACAAATCTTGGAGTAGAATAATATCCTACTTCTCTTCGGTCGAGTCCTTCGTTGTCTGTTAAGATTTTTATTTTTCTAGCCATATAATTACTTCTTAGTTGAAACTATTAAGTCTTTGACATCAACATCCAACAATGATGCTATTTTTACTAATGTCGCCAAATCAGGTTGCGACGTATTAGAACACCAACGACTTGTTGTCACTGTACTTACATTAAGTTTTTGGGCAAGCCATTTCCCTGTAACCTGTTTCTCTACCAATACTACTTTGATTCGGTTTAGAACATTCATTGTTATACTATTAAAGTTTAATGCAAAGGTATTAACATTTATTGAAATAAACGAGAATTTTTCAAAATATTGCCTTTTAGACAAAAAAATAATCGCTCTACCAGTTACTTTTCTATGTGTAGAAACACAGATATTATACCTTAAAATATAATTTCTGTTTGTACATTCAAAATGAAAGAATTTGAAAATTACTATTGTTTCCCGTGTTAATTTTTGTTTTCTCATGCTTTCATTTTGGGGTTTCTTGATTTTATTGTTCCTAATTTGTTTCTTTCGTCATTTTATCATTCCAATCAGTATTGATTATCTGTGCGTTACGAACAATCGACAAGATTTCAAGAAGAAGATCATGAAGCCTTGAAAGAATTCAAAGAAATAGCAGCAAGCTATTATCCTGACTTCGACACAAGAGCTTACCCCAAGGGACGCTTCGATGAGACCTGTATGGATGCAGTTCCCTTGTCATTCCATATCATCACACTATCCTCATCCTTCGAGGATGCCATTCGCCTTGCCATTTCTCATGGTGGCGACAGCGATACCTTCGGAGTCATCATCGGCTCTATTGCCGAAGCTCGATTTGGTTTTCCTCAAGAAATGGAAGACAAGACTATCAGTTATCTGCTGGATAATATGAAAGATGTATTGAAAATAATTGCTTGCGCATGAGGGTGTTTTTTTTGCGGGAAAATGTATCAAAGTATCATTATTTAGCACGAAATTCTTATAAACATCTGATACACTGTACAATACAAGAATGATACTTTTCCGTTTCTTTTACAAGAAGTATCATAGAAGTATCATAAATCACAAGAAACATCATTAAATTCGGCTTTGAGTCGATTTAAAAGACTAAAAAAGAAGTGTCTTCTATTCCTGTTTTATAAAAAACTTTAGCACCTACTCTTCCAGTATGTAAAGAATGCCAATACAAACTATGAATAAGAAGAAAGATTGACAAGCTGGATTAGGAATAAAATCACATAAGCCGTTCTGTAAGAGACCATCAGGCGGTCTGTCTTGCCCGTCAAGTGGGCACTCAGGGACCAAGCGTCGGGCATCGACCGAACAAGCGACGGGCATTGATTGCCCGTGCGGTGTTCACAGAGTGCCCAAAAGTCGGGCGATTCTTGGGCACTCCGTGCAGATCGGCGGCTTTGCTTTTATGCATAATGCCTCATGACGATTTTGTGATACTTAGATGACGTTTTTTATGATACTTCTATCAGATTAATGATACTTCTATGATACTTCTTGTAAGATAATCCAAAATGTATCATTCTTCTATCTTATTATATATCAGTTATTTATCTCTACGTTCAGCCAAAGGATGATACTTTGATACTTTTTTCATAAAAAACTTTTTACGTATGAGCACATGCTCAACGGTAAATCCAAAAAGTATCTGATATGAAATCTTATAGATACAAAAAATACATCACGATATAAACTTTACCACACAAAAAAGAATAATCCCATATTTTCTGCTTATTTTTTCAATAAATTAGCACCACAACCTCATCAGGGTATTCTCCGAGTACGACTATACGCAGTGGGACAAGGAGATGTTCTTGGAGAAGAAGAAAATCTTTGGCATGAAGAAGTGGTCGGAGTCCCTTTTCGACACTTTCTCCACGCTCTGCCGAGACATGGAGAAAAGTATCTGGGGACATCAGTTCTTAGGTTGATGATGCTGTGGACTCATTTCTTATCCGCATCAATGAGGGCAAGCAGATGCTCTACTGCCACTTCTTGCGGGATATTCTTCTCTATGCAAACCTGCTTGCGGTATAGGCTTACCTTGTTGGGACCGGCACCTACATAGCCATAGTCGGCATCTGCCATTTCACCAGGACCATTCACGATACAGCCCATGATGCCAATCTTCAAGCCCTTCAGATGCTTGGTGGCTTCCTTGATCTGGGCAATGGTTTCGCGAAGGTCGTAGAGCGTACGGCCACAACCCGGACAACTGATATACTCGGTCTTGCTGGTACGCAGACGGGCAGCCTGGAGAATACCGAAAGCAGTCTCATCAATGGTCTGGGCAGGGATGTCGCCATTGTTCATCAGCCAGATGCCGTCGGTCAGACCGTCTATCATCAAGGCTCCCATGTCGGCTGCGGCTTCCAACTGGAAGTCGCTCTTCTCCTCCTTGCTGTGCTGATACATCTCTGCGAAGATGACAGGGTTCTTCAATCCTGCATTCATCATCTCGTGTACCAGGGCACGCTGGTCGCCAAGTCGGTTCTGGTGATTGCTCACGCAGATGACTACCACCTCCGGATGATTCTTCAAGCAAGCGATGTATTCTTCGGCTGGAGTACCAAACTGCAAGGTGAGGAACTTGATGTCAGCCCTGATGCTGGCGATGAGCGGCATAGCCATGGCAGGGAAGATAGGATAGAGCTTGGCACCCGTGGTCTCTGGTTTGCTGTTCAGGGTCTCGTAGACATTATAATCTACGATGTAGCTCTGACCAGGCACAAACTGCTGAGGCTTCTTTCCACCTATATATATATAGTCGGGTTTGGCATCCTCATTGTCGCAAATCGTGCTCTCGCCATTGATACGGTTGCTGATGACTACGGGAACCTGATTTCCGCCAATATTGCCTACAGCCTGAGTCTCTCTGCGCACAGGACGGAGCCAGTCGAACTGGGGACAAGCCTCGCCAGGAATCAGCAGCTGCCCCTGCTTCTTTCCGATATAATCCACCAGATGGCGGGCTACAGGAATCTCTGCAGCAGGTTCCTCGCTCAGACTTACACGCACGGTATCGCCGATACCATCGGCAAGCAAGGCACCGATGCCCACAGCACTCTTGATTCTTCCGTCCTCGCCTTCACCGGCCTCAGTAACGCCCAAATGCAGCGGATAGTTCATGCCTTCTTTCTCCATCTCGCTGACCAAGAGGCGCATAGAGCGAACCATCACTACGGTATTGGACGACTTGATGCTGATGACCACATCGTGGAAATTCTCTTTCTTGCAGATGCGGAGGAACTCCATACAGCTCTCTACGATGCCTTCGGGAGTATCGCCATAGCGGTTGCGGATGCGGTCGGACAGCGAGCCATGGTTCACGCCGATGCGGATGGCTGTATGATTCTCCTTGCAGATATTGAGGAATGGAACGAATCGGTCTTCTATCTTCTGCAGTTCGTGAGCATATTCCTCGTCGGTATATTCCTGCTTGATGAACTTGCGGGCAGGATCAACATAGTTGCCAGGATTGACACGCACCTTCTCGCAGTAGAGAGCAGCAACGTCGGCAACGTTAGGATTGAAGTGAACATCTGCTACAAGCGGTGTCAGATAGCCGTCGGCACGAATGCCGGCATTGATGTTCTTCATGTTCTCTGCCTCCCGTGAACCTTGTGTGGTAAAGCGTACCAACTCGCCACCAGCCTTGATGATTTCCTCAGCCTGACGTATGCAAGCCTCGGTATCATTGGTATTGGTGGTGGTCATCGACTGGATGCGCACGGGATTGTCGCCGCCTAAGTCGAGTGATCCGATATGAGCCACAGAAGAGGCACGGCGAGTGTAATTGAATAAGTCTACCATGTTAGTTGCACTTGTACTCAAACTTCACTTCCGCCAAGTCTTTGTTGGCTTTCTCAATCTTGGCACCAAGGCCAGCCTTCCATGCTTCTACCTTCTGAGCCACTTCCTCATCGCAGAGAGCAATCATCTCGGCAGCAAGGATGGCTGCATTTTGAGCAGCATTGACTCCGACAGTAGCTACAGGGATTCCAGGAGGCATCTGGATAATACTGAGCATGGCATCAAGACCATCGAGCATACCCTTGATAGGCACACCGATGACAGGAAGTGGAGTAGATGCGGCAATAACTCCAGGCAGGGCTGCAGCCATGCCGGCAGCTGCGATGATGACCTTCACACCACGAGCCTTGGCTCCCTTGGCAAATGATTCTACTGCATCGGGGGTGCGATGTGCTGAGAGGGCATTTACCTCGAAAGGAATCTGGTTGTCGTTCAACCAGTTACATGCTTTTTCCATAACAGGCAGGTCGCTTGTACTGCCCATGATAATACTAACTAATGGTTTCATTGTTTTCTTATATTTATAATTTTACTGAATTCGTTTTCTATTATTCCTGCTGACAGTTTTTTCCCTCAGATGACGAGGAAGGCGCAGATGAGTCCGATGAAGAATCCTGTTACAACCTGCGACAAGCTGTGTTGGCGCAGTATCATTCGTGCTGTACCTACCATGCCTGCCAGGATGAGTACCAGACAGAGCCACCAGATGGGGTTGAACGAGAAACTGATAGAATAAGCCAGTAAGGCTCCTGCCACACCGCCTATGGCTGCTGTATGGGTGGATATCTTCCACCATATATTGATGAAGGCACACACCATCTGTATAATCAAAGCAGCCACTAAGATGATGCTGATGACACGGGGAGTGTTGCGGTATTCCATCAGGAAAAAGCACCCAAAGTAGCACACGATGGAGATGATGTAGGGCACGATGCGTCGTTCTTTCTTGCCCAGTTCGGTGGTGCTCCATCCCTGGTATCGGCGGTAGATATGGATAAGTACCGAAGGCAGAAGAATGGTAAACAAGTAGACGGTGAGCAGCATGGGCAACTTATAAGCCAAAGGCAGGAGCGACATGTAACTGAACAGAAACAATGCCACAAGTCCTACCAAGGGCAGATAGAACGGTGTGAAAAGCATGCTCATGATGCGTGCTGTCAATATGATATTCTTTTCTTTCATAACAATCTTTTTGTTTTCTAAGCCTTGCATCTATTTTCTAAGCCTTGCTACTGGAATGCCCAACTGCTCTCTGTATTTGGCTACCGTGCGGCGGGCTACAGGGAACCCTTTTTCTTTCAGCACCTTGGAAAGGGCATCATCGCTGAGAGGTTTTTTCTTGTCTTCGTGCTCTATCAGTTCTTTCAGAGTCAACTTGATTTTACGGGTCGACATTTCCTCGCCGTCTTCGGTGGTGTAACTGTCTGTAAAGAAGAACTTCAGCGGAAAAGTTCCCCATTTTGTCTGGGCGTATTTCATGTTGCTGACACGCGATATGGTACTTTTGTCGAGTCCTGTACGTTCTTCTATATCTTTGAGAATCATAGGTTTCAAGTCGGCCTCGTCGCCATCGAGAAAGAAAGCTTTCTGTCTCTCGATGATGGCTTTCATCGTGACGATGAGTGTGTGTCGGCGTTGCCTGATGGCTTCGATGAATCCTTGTGCCTTGTCAACTTTCTCCTTGGCATAGAGCAATGCCTCCTTATCCTGCCGGCTCATGTTTCCCTTGTTCTTTTTGTAGGTGTCTATCATGTCGGTAAATGAGGTGGAGACGGTCAGCTCGGGCATATTGCCCCGGTTGAGCGAGAATGTCACCGTGCCGTCGTCGTTGGTGTCGACGATGAAGTCGGGCGTTATCTGTTGCAGGTTTCTGCCTTCGGTCTCGCCTAACGATGCTCCCGGTTTAGGGTTGAGTTTGCGTATCTCTTCCTGCAGGGTGGCGAGCTGGGTGTCGTTCAGTTCAAGTCCCATCTTTATCTTGTCCCAATGCTTCTTGGTGAACTCGTCGTAGTAGTCGGTGAATACTTCTTCCATCGACTTTCGCAACACGCCCTTAGGCATGCGTTTCACTTGTAAAAGCAGACATTCCTGCAGGTTTCTTGCTCCGATGCCGGCAGGGTCGAAGGTTTGCAGAATGTGCAATATCTTCTCCAACTTCTGTTCGCTGACGTCTATATTCTGATAGATGGCGAGTTCGTCGCAAATACTGTCGAGGTCTTTGCGCAACAGGCCGTCGTCGTCGAGTGATCCGATGAGATATTCCATGATCTGCTTTTCGGTATCGTCGAGCATCTGCATGTCCATCTGCTCCTTCAACTTGTCGTAGAAGGAGATGGTGTCGCCGTAAACCATTTCCTCGTAGTCGGCATCCTGCTTGTTGTTTCGGTCTGAATTATAGTCGGGCATCAGGTCGTCGCGTCCTATGTTTTCCAGTGCCGAGTCGAGAGCATCTTCTCTTTCCTCCTTTTCTGTCTGTGCCTCGTAGTCGTCCTCCTCGTCATTGTTATGCGAGTCGTTGTCTTCCGGCAAATGATCGTTTTCGTTTGTGTCATTTGCCAGCATGTCGTCTGGATTCTCGCTTTCCAGGGCTGGATTGTCGTCCAGCTCAGCATTGATGCTGTCTTCTAATTCGGTAAGTGGCATTTCCAAGAGTTTCACCTGCAACATTTGCTGGGCAGAGAGCTTTTGCAGCTGTTGAAGCTTCTGTTCTTGTGTCTGAATGAGTTTCTGAGCCATTTTTACTTGGTGTGAGTTGTATTTATTGTTTTTTGAAGTAAATTTTCAGTTCTGTGGCAAGCTGATAGAGTTTGTCAGGATTGCCGTTCCCATATCGTTGCCAGATGGCACTGCAGTCGTTGAGCAGAGGACTGATGAGCACGTCTTCTCGGTTGAGATACGGGTCGCAGAACATGTATATGCTCATTACGTCGGCTATCTTCTCCGGTGTGGTATGTATCAGTTTGGCAAGATCGATAATCTCTGGCGTCTCAGCCACCATGGTGATAGGGGTGAGCTGGAAGTAGAGGTCGAGTATGATGATGAGCTTCACGGGCGTGAGGGTGGGGTCAGCCTCAAGCGGCTCCCAGTCGCGCTCGAATGTTTCGTTGAGCTTCACTCCCTGGTAGAATGCCTCTGCATTGCCGTAGCCCTGCATCTTTCTGAGCATCTTGATGTCGTGAGACAGCTTGCCTGGCTTGTTGGCATACTTCTCCCATAGCCGTGTGATGCGAGGTGTCATCATTCTCAGCTTGAACATCTGCTCATGCAGGTAGGTGGGTGGTATGTGCAACTCCAGGCTTAGGTCTACCATACCTTTCGAATAGAGCGGTTTTACACCCATGGGCTTCTTCTGATACAATTGTAGCAGCAAGAGCCAGTATTCTTCATTCCAAAGGGGATGTTTAGCCATAATACATATCTTATTTTAATGTTATGTGCAAAAATACGACTTTTCGTTGGTTAAACAAAATAAAATGATAAAAAAAATACGCAACTCCGAACTTTGACGAAATTGCGTACTTAGAATACTATATTCCCAAATTTTTCATAACTCAAAAAGTGTTCTGCTTTCGCAAGTTTCACACTCTGTTTCGTCGTCCTTGAATAAACAATCTTTTATTTACCTTACTTTTCTAATACCTGTTGTCCTTGAATAAACAATCTTTTTAATCTACCTTAAATTTACTAACTAAAACCTAAACAACTAACAATCTTAACCTAAAAACCTAATAACCTTTTGTCTTATTGACGATGCAAAGGTACGACGATTAGAGATAACTGCCAAAATAATTGATGGGAAAAGCAAGAATAACGCCATTTTTTTGACCTAAATCAACCATTTGTGTGCGTGCACAAGCAGAAACAGCTATTTTAGTGCTTCTTTACTGATAACTGCAGCTATGGTTTTAAGGCGCAGATAGTCTTCCGAGAGGCAGATGTGTCCTGCCTTGCCCCAATGGTTGCCCCAGGAGTTGCGGCATACATAGTAGTTACGATGGTTCTTGCTGATCATGCCGATGATTTCCATCACGTGGTCGTCGGTGGTTTTCAGACTTTCGAACTCTCTTTGGCGTGATGCCTGTGTGGTGGGAAGCTGAGAAGGCAGAACGTCTACAAAACCATGTCGGGGATGACGAAAACCTTCCTCGCTGATGTCTCCCTCCCAGCAAACTGGATGTCCATGGCTGATGGCGTTACGGATGTATTGCATCAGCTGGTCGATGGGCACATTAAGAAAAACTTCTTGGGTCTGGTTGTCGGGTGTTTCCAATGCAAATCTCTCGCCGAAGGGATGATGTGTGAAACTGGTGAGCATCTCATATTCGCCAGGGAAGCATACGCTGTTGGCAAACTCTTCGGGCGTATATTCTGCACCGAGCATATATACAGTCTTGGCAGGCATATAGCCCATCTCGTCATCGAAAAGACGGTTGAGCCTGCTTTTCAGTTTCTCTATACCTATTTGTTGGGCAATGGCATTACGGCACAGAAACTCCACCTTGCTGCGCAGAACTCTCATGTCGATAGCCTTCTTGTCCTCATAACTGTCGTAGGGAACTATACCATACTTATTTATATAATGTATCAGCATGGGCGCCATGCCTCTCATGCTGATGGGCTTGGTTCCTTTAGAAAAGTAGTATTCTACGGCCTTCTCCTGCAGCATCATTCTGGCAATATAAGCCACAGACAGGTTGACCGAATCGCCCTTCATGATGTGCTCGCTCTCCATCGTGGCAAGCATGGCGTATGCCCAGCATAGAGGACTCTTGCCCAGATTCTTGACAGGGGTTGTGCTTATCAACTTTGTTTCTTGGACAACAGAACCTTGTGGCGTGTTGCAGGATGTGTGACTACTCTTGTACTGGCAACTGCAGATGCAGAGAGTCAATATGGTGATGATGATTTTATTTTTCATAAGCGCAAAAATACAACAATCTTTCTGAAGTACGCAAGATCCCTATGATTATTTTTCATTTATTTACCATGAATTATTTTGTAGTGTCTGCAAATAAATGTACCTTTGCACGAAGAAATTTAAACGTTTAAAGATAAAATGGCATTAAAATGTGGTATTGTGGGTCTTCCTAATGTAGGAAAATCCACATTGTTCAACTGTCTGTCGAGTGCAAAGGCACAGGCAGCCAACTTCCCTTTCTGTACTATCGAACCAAACTTGGGCGTCATCACCGTACCCGATGAGCGCCTTAACAAATTGGCAGAGATAGTTCATCCAGGTCGTATCGTTCCTGCTACATGCGAGATTGTAGACATCGCAGGATTGGTAAAAGGTGCCAGCAAGGGTGAGGGCCTTGGAAATAAATTCTTGGGAAATATTCGTGAGTGTGATGCTATCATCCATGTTGTACGTTGTTTTGACGATGACAATATTGTTCGTGAAGGTGGTGCTGCCGTAGATCCATTAGAGGACAAGAGTGTCATCGATACCGAGTTGCAGCTCAAGGACTTGGAAACTATTGAGTCTCAGCTTTCCAAGCAGCAGAAAACTGCAGCAGCAGGAAACAAGGATGCCAAGGTGATGGTGGCTGTGCTTGAAGCTTATAAGGAAGTGTTGGAGCAGGGAAAGAATGCCCGTGCTGTGACTTTCGAGAGCAAAGAGGAGCAGAAAGTGGCTCACGACCTCTTCCTTCTCACAACCAAACCAGTTCTCTATGTTGCCAATGTGGATGAGGCTTCGGCCAAGACCGGCAATGAGTACAGCAAGAGAGTAGAGGAGATGGCCAAGGAGGAAGGCGCCGAGTGCATGGTTATCGCAGCCAAGACAGAGGAAGACATCGCATCGCTCGAAACTTACGAGGACAAGTTGATGTTCTTGGAGGAGCTCGGTCTGGAGGAGAGTGGCGTGAACCGTCTCATCAAGAAGGCTTATGCCCTTCTGAATCTGGAGACATTCATCACAGCCGGCGAGATGGAGGTGAAGGCCTGGACCTATCACAAGGGCTGGAAAGCTCCACAGTGTGCGGGTGTAATTCACACCGATTTCGAGAAAGGATTTATTCGTGCCGAGGTGATCAAGTACGACGACTATATCAAGTATGGCTCTGAGGCTGCTGTACGTGAGGCAGGCAAGCTCGGTATCGAAGGAAAAGAGTATGTTGTGCAGGATGGCGACATCATGCACTTCAGATTCAATGTATAATAATATAATGTGTGGTGATTAACCCTGCGCGTTTTTCACCACTCCTATTATAATATAGAAATGATGGCTAATCTGCTCAATTATATTGTTTGGGATCCTGATCCCATTCTGTTTCATTTGGGTCCGATAGCATTGCGTTACTATGCCACTTGCTGGCTTGTAGGCTTGCTGTTGGGTTATCTGCTGATGCAGCGCCTTTACAGACAGCAGAAGATAGGCGATGAGAAGTTTGAACCACTTTTCATCTATATATTTATCGGTATATTGGCAGGTGCACGTTTGGGGCATTGCCTTTTCTATCAGCCAGAGTATTTTCTCAGTCAGTGGGATCATGTTGTAGAGATGCTGATTCCTATGCACCATCTTCCTGACGGCAGTTGGAAGTTTACCGGCTATGAGGGATTGGCCAGCCATGGAGGAGTGATTGGTTTGTTTGTAGCCATTTGGCTCTATTGCCGTAACTTGAAGGTAAAAGGATGGGTAGTGCTCGACAATATGGGCATTTGCTCGGGCATAGCTGCCGCCTTTATCCGCATCGGCAACCTGATGAATTCCGAGATTATCGGCAAGGTGACCGATGTGCCATGGGCTTTCATCTTTGTCAAGGAAGACCAATATCCCCGCCATCCAGGACAGCTCTACGAGGCTATAGCCTATCTCATCATCTTCCTCCTTATCTTCTTTATCTACAAGAAGAAGGGGCCTAAGAGCGTAGGCTTTGGTCTTTATTTTGGTCTGTGTCTTACTCTTATCTTCACCTTCCGTTTCTTCATCGAATACACGAAGGAGATTCAGGTAGCCTTCGAGGCTGGTCTGCCTATGGATATGGGACAGATTCTCAGCATTCCTCTTATTCTTCTCGGTGTATGGAGCATCGCCTCCAGCTTCAGAAGAGCAAAGAAGATACAGGCATAAGGCGATAACGGAAAGACCTGTTAAGCGAGTATTTTTTGATAAAAAGCTTCATATTCTTTAGCCACCTTCACATAGTCGTGATGGTGGCTAATGTATTCTATACCCTGTCTTTTGAGTTCAGGAATCAGTTGGGGATTCTCGATGAAGTGTTCCAACTGCTGGTAAACACTTTCATAATTGGGCAGTACATTGATGATGGGGCGCAGATGTTCCTCGTGCAGAATCTCGTAGTTTTCGGGTTCTCCTCCTCCTATACAGATGATTCCTCTTGCCATGGCCTCCAGAGGATTCATGGAAGGTGTGTAGCTGTATAATTGATCGAGGATGGCATCGCTACCGTTCATCATCTCAATATATTCGGCAAAGGGAACGCTTTCTGCTATGCGGAGTTCCACCTTTTCAGGGTATTTCTCAGCTATATCTTGTGCAGCTTTCAGCATGATGTCGGTTCCCTTGTATTCACTTCTGTTCTTGTTGATGCCGATGAAAAGTTTTACTTTATCGGGTGTCTGACCTTTGATATCTGCCTGCTGGGCGTAAGGTCGGATGGGGAAGGGAATAAATGTTGTTTTATCTGGAAAAGAAGGCTTATAGCATACCCAATATTCATACAGGCCGGTAACGATTCCGTCGCAGTCCTTTGCTATCATCTTGTTGAGGCGTTCCTTTTCTGTTCCTATCCAGTCTTTTCTTTCTCTCAAGGCATCAGCATTGGTACGTAGTTGGTTGCCGATGTTGAAGTCGCTGTATCTCAGAGGCTTGTCTTTGCAGCATACATTGACCCAATAATAGTCCATACCGAATCCGCCAAGGATGATTTTCTTGTTGTGCCGGCGAAGGTAACGATAGATGGGGAATATGCGTTCAGCCTTCAATTCTAAGAACATTGGATTGATGAGTTGCACAATGTCGTATCCGCGCAGTTTGGGCAAGACCGTCAGCAACTTGGCTAAATAGATAATACCTCCCTTCTTCCCTGGTTTTCGTACCAGGTCGATGTCTCGTGGATAATTTTTCCAGAAGTCACCATTAGAAAGCACGGTTACCTGATGCCCCAGCTTGCGAAGTCCGTCAGCAAGCGTGGCATGCACATTACTATATTCGCCCAAAAGAAGAATTTTCATCATTGGCTTTCTCTTATTTCAATTTTAAAAGAGTGTAGAACAGGATTTTTCTGGTAATCTTGTTATTGATGGCTTTTGCAAATATCTGATATTTCTTCGTGTATTTTTTATCAGGAAGCGGAAACAATCCTTTATCATGCAATCTTTTGATATTTTTTTCTAAATGTTTGTAGTTCTGTGCCAATACGATAGTATTGTACAGATAGTCCATGGTGAGTTGGGCTATTCGTCGGTTGAGAGCGATACGCTCTGGTTCTGAAAGATAATTTGATTTCTCTTGTAGTTGGAAAATTACCTTCTCCGTATCGGCCAGTCGTTTGAGATAATGACGCTTATCTTCTGTTTTATGCATAATAGAGTCTTCTCTCTCACGATAATAGTAAGCTTTTGTATCTGTTGTTATGATGCGCTCTGCCTTTAAAAAAAGTATAGGAGTAAACTCCTCATCCTCATGCAGAATACCAGAAGTGAAACGTTGTTGCTGCAAGAGATCTCTCTTGAAGGTATAACACCAAGCTGCAGCCCGAAGATTGTTGTTGTATAGATAAGCACTGCCACTTATGGGTTCAGAATACTGATAAGGAACTTCTTTATCAAATGTTTTATTTGAAGAAGTGAAATGTACAATATCAGGATTGTGATAGCGTAAGAGATCCAGACAATGCTCGTACCCTACCTGGATAAGACAGTCATCTCCGTCGACAAACTGGATATATTTGCCAGAAGCATTTTGCAGTCCGGTGTTTCTTGCAATAGACAGACCTTGGTTACGTTGACGTATATAGATAATGTCATCTTGGTATTCCACTAAATCGTTGATGGGCGAAATATCGCTTCCGTCGTCTACCAGAATGATTTCTCTTTCTCTTGAGTTGAGAGAGAGTTGCAGGATGCTTTTCAGACATTCCACAAGATATTCTAATGGCAGGTTGTAAGTTGTGATGATGAAACTTACTAAAGGTATTTGTGTATTTGCAATCATATTATTTTCTTCTATATAATCTGTGTACGAATTTGTTGAGTCTGCATAGGTTATGATAACCTATAATGTTAAGTAATCTTAGTTTAAAAACTTTGATTTTCACCGATTTACCAAGTTTTTCAACATGGTGGATAACTGGTGGATTATTTTCGTATTGTCCCGATAACTCATAGAGGTCGAGCAAGACATTAAGAATTTGTGTCATGAAAATTTGCAGAGAAAGGCTATATTTCTGGATCTGTTTCTCTTGACTCCCGATTTTGTTCATAATGGCTTGAAGACTTTGGGTATGACCATCATACAGATTGTATAAATCCTTGTATGTTGCATTTGCCGTGATGCCTTTGGCATTCCACCGATATTCATAGCAACCAACGTTTGTAGTTCTGATGTTAGGAGTAACGAAACTCCCATGATATGGCAGAAGGCCTATGAGATATGGGACAGTCAGGACATCCTCGAAATTTTTTCCTTTAGGAAAGCATATATGTTCAAATAAAGCACGTTTATATATCTTATTCCAGGCATAAGTGTGGTTGTATGCTTTCTCTTCCAGCCAATAGTCAATGGCATTTTGATATTCTATTTCTTTAAAAGACAGCAAATGTTCTTTGGAACCGTTTCCTAACCTTTCCATTACAGGATATTCCAAAATATCTGTTTCAGGATACGTGATTATTTTTTCTATGACGAGTGAAAGGGTGTCTTCTGCTATCGTATCATCGCTGTCTATGAAAGTAATATATTCTCCTTTGGCTTGTAGAATTCCAGCATTGCGTGCATCGCTCAATCCTCCGTTTTCCTTGTGAATAACTTTGACTCTGCCATCTTGTCTGGAATATGCATCGCAGATCTTAGGACTGTCATCAGTCGAGCCATCGTCTACGAGAATAACCTCGTAGTCGGTGAATGATTGCCGCAAGATGCTGTCAAGACATCTTGGCAGCGTGTCTTGCGTGTGATAGACTGGTATGATGATGCTTAGTTTCATGCCTACAAAGTTACTGAAATATAATGTGATAGCAAACTTATTTGGCTAAAATGTGGTAAATGTTTGTTACCCGAAGTCGCAGTAAGGCTTTTATGCCCCGATTATTTGTAACGGTAGGCAATATTCTTGATTCTTCTCGCAATGTTCCTGGTAGGACAACAAATAACGAGATACTTTTTTTGATGATACGACAGGGTATCATAATAGCCTTCTTGTACAATGTATGAGTGTTCTCTGTAAGCCAAGATTCTCTTGTAAAAAGGAAGAGAATTGAGGTCTTCGTCTTTTAATAAGAGTTTAACTTCTTTAATTTGACAATTAGCCTTGATTTCCAGCACCATTAATTCCTTATGCGTATTGTAGGTGAAAAATGTTTTTTTTATTTGATTTCTTTTCATTTTTTCTACAATATCTTTTGGAAGAAAGTATAATTTGTCTTTATCGAACAATATCTTTATACACTTTAAGTATGCGTTGTTCTGTACGAATCCCTGCGCATATTCAAAAGGTCCAAATTTAACAGGCTCTCGTAAGTAATTGTCGAATATACTTGAGAGTACAGGGTTGGAGGCTGGCCTTATTTGAGGCACAGAGACAATCTCTACTTGGGGCGTCTTCAGTTGTTGTAGAATGTATTGATCATTTTTATAGTTTTCTAATGAATAGTGCAGAACTGGTATATACATCAAAAGCATGGCGACATTACAGCCTATGGTTAGGCCTTTCTGATATTTATGAATGCTTATAAGTAAGTTTATAACGATTATCGTAGCGATGAATTCTGTATAGAATATCACTCTTGTTTCGGTGGCTCCACTGCCAAATACAGGTATAAATGTGAAAATCCACGTCAAGTAAAAATACTTATAACGATTGAAGTGCACTTTCCAAATAGTTCTCTTCTTATAGAATAATAGGAGAGAAACAGCCAACATAAGATATGATACACGTAGATGAAGTAAATTAACTCCACCAAATATGATTTTTTGTGTCATTAACTGCCATAAGGAGTCTTGTTGTCCTATACGTTGTATGGTTCCTGGAGATGAGAGACAAACGAAGGTTCCTAAAGCATAAAATACCGTACAATAGAATATGGGCGATTTGAATATCTTATGTTTGTGATAGTTAAGGATGCAATATATGATAAGAGTTAATGTTATGGGAAACGTAATACCTTCGTGTAACCAACCAAAGAAAAACGAGGACATTGACAGGCCTAATATGTATACTGACATGCTTTTCTCTTTAATATGGTTTAACATGAAAACAAAGCACATGGTTGCTACGGTTGCCCATAAATAGTTGAATAGTGCTGCAAAAAATAAGAATTCATTATGAAATCCAGGTATAAGCAGAAAAAGCATAGCCGATGTGATGGAAAGTCCAAACAGCGTGTTTTTGCCTTGTGATGCCATTCTTGTAGTCATACAAATAAGGCAACCAAATAATATACTGCTTATAATATTGCATGCCTCTTTACCTATTATTCCATCAAATAATTGTATGAAAAAATGTATTATACTTCTTCCGTTGACTACTTGATAGTGGATGTATTGTGATTCAATAATGTCGAGAATTGATGCTATAGGTCTGTTGTATGACTCGCTGTCGTGGGGCCATACAAATTTGTATAATACATCATCAGACAACGTTATGGGTGCGAGATGACATAGGATATAGTATAATATTCCTATTGTTGATATATATACTAACTGATACTTTTGTCCTGCTATTAATCGTTTCATACCCCTTCTTTTTCGTTAATAATATATACGGGTCTGTGTTTTGTTTCTATAAAAATTCTGCCTAAGTATTCTCCAATGATTCCCAAAGAAAGGAGTTGTATGCCACCCAAAAAGAGAATGACAATAATGAGCGTAGGGAAACCATGTACAGGTTCACCTAATATGATAGTCTTGAAAAAAATGTAGCACATATAGAAAAATGCTGAAATAGACACGATAATCCCCAGTAATGTAGATATCCGCAAAGGAGCAATGGAATAGGATGTGATGCCCTCTATCGCTAAATTGAAAAGCTTGCGATAGTTGAAAGATGATGTGCCGTTTGTCCTATCCCCTTGTTCAAATTCTACCTCTTTCTTGTTGAATCCTATCCAGCAGTATAGTCCTTTAGTATATCTCTGAGTTTCGCGAAGTTCTTTCAGTGCGTTGATACATTTTCTGTCAAGCAGGCGGAAGTCGCCGACGTTGGGAAGAATGTCTACGTTTGCGATTTTTTGTAAAATCTTATAATAAGTGATGGAAAGTTTTTCTCTCAACCAACTTTCTTTTCCTCTTTTTTTCCTCTTTGCATACACATCGTCATATCCCTGTTCCCAAAGTTTCAGCATTTTGGGAATAACCTGAATAGGATGTTGTAAGTCTGCATCCATGATGATACCGCAATCTCCGTGTACGTGGTCGAAACCTGCCAGCATGGCATTCTCCTTGCCAAAGTTGCGAGACAAATGGATGTAGCAGAAGCGTTTGTCTTTTGTTCGGATATCCTTGATGATTTCAAAGGTGTGGTCCCGGCTTCCATCATTAATGAGAAGTATCTGCCATAGATATTCGCTATGCTCATTCATAAATGATGCTAAGTTTTGGTAGAGATTTATGAGGTTGCTCTCTTCGTTATAGCAAGGGATGATGATTGATACTTTTTTCATTTGATTACCTCCACGTTTTCTTTATTGATGATCCAAACGCAGTCATATTTCTTTTTGATGCGTTGTGCAAGTTTTCTGGCTTCTTGTTGTACTTCTGGTGTACGTTCCAAAGTCGTGTCTCTTATTTCTGCAGGCCATTTATAGGCAGTTACTGCCCAAACAGATATTCCCCATCCTATAGCTTCTTCGGTCGGTACACAGAAAGATGAAAATTTTGGCATATCGTCACGAATCAGGATACAATATACCTTATTTACAGGTTTCTCGGTTTTTCTTACAATTTCTTCTGCTATACTTTTGCTGGGAAGGGATGTTTGCCATGCCATATACCAATGATGAACGTCGGTTATGATAGCTGCTGTCAAATATAAGAAAAATAAAGTCTGAAGTTGGGGCTTATTTTTTTGATACTTATGGCATAAATATCCTATGATGATAGCTGCTATACCTAACGAACTATAAGCATTCATAATGCTCATGCTGATTAATAAATGTGGTGAGGCAACAATGAACAAGACTGCAATCAGCAGCCATATTTGTTTATGATGCCAAATCGTTTTATTCCACCAAATTTTAACCATGAACGCACAAGACAGAAGTATCGTTAAGAAACCGATATAGAGATTTCTGTTTGGTTTGTTTACGATAGATATATAATCTGCAGCAAACCAAGTATAACTAATCCAGTTAACCAGTCCTTTGATTCTGCTATGAATACTGACTACGTCTTCCTCGTAACTGCCATTTTTAATATATGTGTATGGCAATGAAAAACGGACAATACAGTATGACAGAGCTATTGCAAAACCGAAGACAAGTTCTTTCCGGCATGTTTTTTTGTCGATTTTGTCAAAAGTAAGTGCCATGATTGGTGGTACAATGGCCCATGCTAATCCATTGTCTTTGGACAGAACAGACATATAAGTGCAGACAACCCATGCTATGTATTTTTTCTTTCCGTTTATTGTTAAATACAAAAAGACAGACAATATTCCCCATAGATGCGAGTAGCTTTGGTTTAAAGCATCACAACTAAGGATGGTTCCCATTGTGCATGGAGATATATAGAAAAATAGGGTTGCTATGTTTCGTGATGCCTTGTTGAATTCTAAAACTTCAGTAAGTTTGTATATGACAAAGGTGCTACCCATATGTGCCATGAATATCAGTACATGGTTCAGTGTAGGATAAAGATGGTAGTCTATGGCATTGACATATCCCATGATGGCATCAAAAGGACGCCATGTCATTCCCAAAGGAAATATGTATGTTTGATAGTCATGTTCGTAGTTAGGCATAGATAGAGTGGTCCAGTCATCAAATGTTGGCAATATGAGTAATATTGCCCAAAGGATGACAGGGGCACTTATTATGATACCTAAGATATATGGATTTTTATTTCTCATTAATTTATAATTGCGATTTTACATACGACTCCTTTGTCTCCTTCTTCTGTAGCAGTCATTACCATATAAATACCACTGGCTACTTTTTTACCTTTCAAGTCTGTGCCATTCCATTGGTAAATTCCAGAAGAGCTTTTTCCTTGGTGTACTAAAGTTCCATTAGATGTGACTATTTTTATATTGGCATTAAGGGAAAGGCCTGTTATTGTAATAAGGCCAGTATAATCAGGTTTTACAGGATTTGGATAGGCCCAGACATTATCTTTGGTCATTTCTTCATTGCTGGAATTAGAATCGCTCATGTAGGAGCATAATCCGTTTTCTGTACCGATATAAACTTCACCCGTATCATCATTGATAGCGATAGCTTCTATATTGTCTGATAATAGTTTGCTATTCGATGTGGTAAAATGGTTTAATTGCTCTAAGTTGTCACTGCTGATAAGATATACTCCATTGTTTTTGGTACCAAACCATTTTCTGTTGGCTTTGTCTATAGCAATGCATGAGATGTTCATGCCTGTCAATAGATAGTCAGCATAATTGGTACCATCGTTACGGGGCACTTTTACCTGGGTAAATACTGGAGAGTCTGCTGTAATCTGATTGCTTTCTAAGAGGAAAGGTCCCTGGTTGGTGCCTATCCATAAGTTCTTGTTTTTATCTTCTGCGATGCAGCTTATGCCAAATATGTTACTGATGGTCGTACCATCTTGATTGGTGATAGAGGTGAATGCCTTAATGACTCCATCATCGGTATTATTGGTGGGAAACTGATAGCAGAAGAACGAAGGATTTGCCCAATGGTTATTGACAAACCAAAGCAATCCTCGGCTGTCTATCATCATGCTTTGTAGTGTAGCTAAACTCTTATTCTTGACTCCGTAAGATTCATATTTCATAAGTTCAGATTTAGATCGAGAAATCCATTTTTGATCTTTACTGTATTCTATTAATGAACTGTTGGGAGCTTCGCTGTTTAATAACCATAGGTTTCCCGAAGCGTCATATTTGATACCTTGTACAAGTTCATATTCTGCATTATTCTGTAAACCTCCAACGATTTCTATAAGAGAATTTGTATGGTTGTAATGTTTAACAAATTTTCCATCATAGAACTCATAAAGCCCATTTCTACCTCCTGCAAAAACATGCTTGATGTCTAAAGGATCATAATCTATACATACGAGATCTTTATATCCCACACCTGTAATGTTGGAGATATTGTCATCTTGATATATGTTCCAATTGTCTTTCCCTAAGATTTGAATGCAGGCATCCTTTTGTCCGCCCACATTTCCATTACAAGTATATAATTGATTATTTGCGTATTTTAAAAAACCAAAGTAGTTGTATTTCGGGCCTCCTGGATTAAGGGTGCTTACGAGTTGTTTTAACTCACTTTTATCTTCTTGTGCTTTAGCAACATAATTTCCAACTTTCTTCCAGTTGTTCTTGTCTAATAAGTTGCTGGACAGGGATGCGCTATATTTTCCCTTTGCAGAACTGTAAGCATAAATGGTGTTTCCTTCAATTTCGCACCAGTTGACAGGGAAGCCGAGATTGTAGGTGTCTGTTATCTCGATATCAGTCATATTCAACTTCACAATACCGAAACCATTACTTACATAGGCATATTTGCCATACATATAGATATCGTTTATAGTTTTATCCCCTGTGGTTGATGCTGTGTAGTAATCGGAAAGATTGGTTACCTCAAAGTTACTGACATTCATCAAGTCAATATTGAAGTTGCTGTAGATGATAAGCAGGCGTTTGGCGGTCTTATTGTAAGCGATGCGTTGTATTTTACAATCATTCAGATAGTCTGCCTTACTGAATGTCTGTATACTTTGGTCGTTTTGGTTGTATACATAGAGGTCGTTAGAGGCCTTAATAAAGAGGAGGTTTCCTGCTTGTTCTATCTCTTGTACATCATGATAGGCCAAGTAAGCTTTCCAATCGCCGATGGCAGCAAATGTTGGGATAGTTGTGACCTGAAGCATCAGAAACGAAAGGAAAATCAATATTTTTTTATTCATATATCTAAATGTATATAATATAATAACTTATATATATTAAACCACAAAACACTTGGTTTATTGCCTGTTAAACGTGATTTTATATGTAAACCAACCCATGGGAAAAGTCTGTTTAATAGTGGTTTTACAAATATCATTCGCGTAATTAGTTCAGAATAAGTGATGAGTTTAGAGTAGCCTTTTAGTTCTTTTCTAAATTGATACAATGTTCTACATGCTTCTTCCGTTTTAAGAATGAAGCGATAGTTTGTTTCATATTCATCCAACAAGATAGGGTTGTTTATATGGGTAATGTGATATCCTTTTTGACAGATGGATTTACCAAATAAAACATCTTCATAACCATAGTATTTGAAGTTCTCGTCGAATGGGGTCCTTATTATAATATCTTTGAAAATAAGAAAATTGGTAGTACGAAACTCTTTGTTTCCTATTTTTTGTCTATGCTTGTAGTTATGCTGTTTTTCGCATTTCTTTTCATATTTGTAACGTAGGTTGTCTTTGAGTGTGATAGGGTTTCCGCCGATTTTAAGACCTCCGACTATTACATTTCCCTTTGAAAGCATATAGTTTCTTATGAAATCAGAATTATCTAACTTTAAGTCACTGTCAAGAAACAGTAACCAAAGATACTTGGCTTCTTTAGCTAAGAAATTTCGGATGGCTGCTCGGCCTATATTTTCTTTCCTTTCAATATATCGGCAATTATCCAGCCCGTTGATTTCGCAGTTCTTCTCAATGGTATTTTTGTCGGTAGAGCCATCATCGGCAACAATGATTTCGTATTCGAAATCATTCTCCGAAGACAATATTGATGCTTGAGCCTGTAAATCTCTTACAAGCTCAAGGCATACATTGTTATATGTAGGAATCAATATCGATAGCGAGTTGATCATTTGATGTATTTTTTGAGGTAATTACTACAGGGTGTTACCAGAAATTTCTTTGCCATCCATGATGTGAGGATGGTGAGGGTCAATGCTATTATTAACTTGTATTCCCAATAGGGGTTATCAATACCAAACATCCTTATGAAGATACTTTGCACGATACGAAGGCAAAGGCTGTGACATATGAATATCTCAAAACTGATGCTACCCAACCATAATAATGCCTTATGATGGAATAGGCGGGTGAGCCATCCCTTGCCCTGATCGGAAGCTACGAAATAGAAAATGCTTACGACAGCTGGCAACCAATAAAGGGCAGCACAACGGAAGTTGGGATTAGTATAGATAGAAAGGTAATACATCCCTGCCGACAAGAGGACGATGGCTACATCTGCTATATGTGCCTGCCATGTACTAAATTGAGTGGTGATGAGCGCATAAACTTGTTTCCCTTTTTCTGAACGATAGAATCGATAGAGTAAGATGCCCAAACAGAAGTCTATCATGCGAAAGGGTGGAGCTGCGTAAATATAGTCAGCCGATTTGTCTTCTTCTATTATCATTGTGAGGGCGATATATGCCATCATGTAGATAATAAAGATTACCAGTGGTAATGCTTTTTTTCTTTGCATTAACCATCGGTATAGATACTTGAAAAGGAAATAGTAGATAATCAGGTCGGATAGAAACCACGTAGGTCCATTGAGACCTCCCATGAATTCATGGATAGGTATCCAACACTGTAGTAAGAACGTGTGAGCTACGGTCTGATACCAAGGACCGAGAAGCCCCAATCGGTCGTCCAAGGGTATTATGATAGCTATAACCAACAGGTGGAGCGGATAAAGTTTGAAGATGCGTGAAAGAAAGAATTTTTTATTGCTCATCTCTTCTTTCACTAATCTCTCACCATAGCTCAGTGATAATACGAATCCACTGATGATGAAAAATATGACCACAGCATATTCTCCTAAGTAGTCGTTGCAAGCTTGGGAGATGGGAAGTGTGGCATGCGACATCACTATCATTAAGATAAGAATGAATCGCAAGGAGTTGAGGGTTCTGATCATTTCTTGTTATCGTCTGTTGTATTTATTCCGCAGGGTGACCTTATTTCTTCTTCAAGTATTCTGCCAACTTGGCTACTGCGCGTGCTCTATGGCTGATGCCGTTCTTTATCTCCTCACCCAGTTCAGCAAAACTCTTGTTGTAGCCTTCTGGTACGAAGATAGGGTCGTAACCGAAACCTTCTGTGCCGTGTTTCTCGGTGGCGATGCTGCCGTTTACGATACCCTCGAACTGGTGGATCTTCTTGATGCTGGTACAGCCGCAAGGACACACATCCTGCTTCTCTATATAGCAGATGACGGTACGGAAACGGGCTTTGCGGTTCTCTTTTCCATTGAGTTCGCGTAGGAGTTTTGACATGTTGGCCTCGCTGTCGTGGTCGGTTCCTTCTGCATATCGGGCACTATGAACTCCCGGTGCTCCGTCTAAGGCCTCTACTTCCAGTCCTGTGTCGTCGGCAAAGCAACTGACGTGGTAATGGTCGTATATGTATTGAGCCTTCTGCAGGGCATTCTCCTCTAAGGTGCTGCCTGTTTCGGGAATGTCTGCTTCACAGCCTATCTCTTTCAGCGATACTACTTCGTATTGGCTGCCCAAGATGTCGCGTATTTCTTGTAGTTTGTGCTGATTGTTGGTTGCAAAAACTATTTTCATTTCTATTAGAGTTTAATGTTTAGTGTTTAATGTTTATTTACTTAGCAGGTAGGCATAAACTCTAAACACCAAACTTTTCAATTACTTTATCTTTTGAATGTCTTTCTCTTTGATTTTCACTTTCATCTCGTCGAATCCTTCTCCATAGACACCGATGACGGAGCTTTGGCTTACGAAGGCGTTAGGGTCGATGATTTTGACGATGCGGAAGATGGTTACACTCTCGTTCTTCTTGGCCAGAATACAGAGCACCTTCATCTCGTCGCCAGTGTACCAGCCATGGCCGTCGAGGATTGTTACGCCATGATCCATCTGTGTGCCGATGGCATTGGCTATCTCCTGATATTTCTTGCTGAATATCATGAACTGCACACTCTCTCGCTGGGCGTTCATCACATAGTCGAGTACCAGATTCTCTATCACCATCGTACAGAGGCCGAACACTACTTTCCTGACGGCATCTATCGTCGTGAAGTCGGGCTTGGCATTGAAGACGAAGAATGAACTGCCTACAATTACCAGGTCGACGAAGATGAGCACTCGTCCCAACGAGATGTTGTGATACTTGTTGACGATGGCTGCTATGATGTCGGTGCCTCCAGTGCTACCATTATGCAAGAATACGATGGCAAGCGATAGACCCGTGAAGCAGCAACCGATGATGAGCGACATGAAGTCCTGTCCTGGTCCTAATATCTGTATCAACTCGCCATGAGGACCCATCAGGGAGTCTTGTGCCAAAGCCAACAGTACCGAGAGCATGCCGATGGCGTAGATGGTTTTCACCATGAACTTAAGTCCCAATATCTTCAGCGCTGCTACCAACAGAATGGCATTGATAATAAAATAAGAAAAGTAGATGGGGATGCCTGTTCCGTAGTAGATGACGGCAGCGACACCGGTGACACCTCCTGTCACGATTTGGTAAGGCAACAGGAAGAGTGTCCATCCGAATGTATACAACATGAGTCCAAGGGTTATGTAAAAATAATCCTTGAACTCATTTTTTATTTTTGGACTGATTGCTATTTGCATATTACTTTTTCAATACGACGTTGACAATCTTCTTGGGTACGACGATAACCTTCAGTACGTTGAATCCTTCCAGGTACTTCTGGCTCTTTTCGTCGGCCAATACTTGTTTCTGTATTTCCTCGTTGTTGGCATCCACAGGGAAGGTCATCTGGAAGCGGGCCTTGCCGTTGAAGGAGATGGTGAGCTGCATATCGTTCTCCTTCAGATACTGCTCATCATACTTTGGCCATGCTGCATCGCATACGCTTCCCTGCTCGCCGAGTGCTTCCCACAACTCTTCTGCGATGTGTGGAGCGAATGGAGCGATGAGGATGACGAGATCTGTCAGGAGTTCCTTGTTGTGACACTTCTGCTGACCCAATTCGTTCACGGCAATCATGAAGGCTGAGATAGAGGTGTTGTAAGAGAACTTCTCGATATCCTCGCTTACCTTCTTGATGAGCTTGTGTACGCTCTTCAGACTTTCTGGCTTGGCTGCCTCGTCGGCTGATGGCAGGAAGTTGTCGGTGCGGTTCTCGTAGAACAATCCCCAGAACTTCTTCAGGAAGCGGTGGCAACCGTCGATACCGTTGGTATCCCAAGGCTTGCTGGCCTCTACAGGACCCAGGAACATTTCATAGAGACGCAGGGTGTCGGCACCATACTTCTCGACAATCATATCTGGATTCACCACGTTGAACATGCTCTTAGACATCTTCTCGATCGCCCAGCCGCAGATGTACTTGCCATCTTCCAGAATGAACTCTGCGTTCTGATACTCTGGGCGCCAAGCCTTGAATGCCTCGATATCCAATACATCGTTGCTTACGATGTTGACGTCTACGTGGATTGGAGTTACGTCGTAATCCTTCTTCAGATTCAGGCTTACAAATACTGGAGCCTTGTCGTGGTCGTCGCTGTTGATGCGGTAAACGAAGTTTGAGCGACCCTGAATCATTCCCTGGTTCACCAGCTTCTGGAATGGCTCTTCCTTGCAGCTTACGCCGAGGTCGA
>ERZ772820.464-NODE-464-length-39363-cov-22.149588_pt1 | contig 39363 bp, 40 predicted proteins | sample MGYA00511377_ERZ772820 | MGnify/ENA primary metagenome ERZ772820 (study PRJEB29015, sample SAMEA2737684) | human gut metagenome | biome: human gut; feature: human-associated habitat; material: faeces | place: China | collected 2012 ... | reverse complement strand
AAGCCCGCAGTGTATCCACCTGGGGAGAATACAGCTTGACGCAGGTCTGGTAGGTGCTGCTGGCACTGTAGTAAATGGATACAGTGGAGTTTTCCGCAGAGGGCAGACTCCGGGTAGCACTGAATAGAGCTGTGGGCGAAATAGAGCCTGTTTTTGTGATGGTCAAGGTATTCCCGGACTTGGAAAAGGAAGCACCGTTCCCATTGGTGAAGGAGAAGTTTCCCAGTACGCCGTTGGAATCCGTAACGCTTACCTGGCTCCCGCTCATGGTGATGGTGGGTGCGGAGCCGGAGGAGCGGCTGGTGAAGCTGGGGATTTTCATGACGTTCTGGACACTGGAAACAATGCTGTTGTACTTCTCCGCAAAACCGGAAACGCTGGCGACACCCGCATTGTAGAATACATCCCCGCTGGTATAACCGTTGGAGCCACGGCGGTTGAAGGTATCGGCATCCCGCAATCCTGTTACGATCTCATAGATCAGAAACTGGGTAGCGATCCGGGTGGACACATTGGGGTTGTTGGCCATGGCCGTGGTTTTGACGCTGTAATTGCTGTCCCACAGCTGCCGGGAGTATAGCAGCGTCAGGGCGATGGCCTGGCGGTAGGAATAGGGCATGGCATACCAGACATTACTGCCACGGGTGCTGCCGCTTCCGGATACCCCCAGATCCTCGTCCATGTAGTTGCCGGAGGTGCTGGCTGCGTAATTCTTACAGGGTTCGATGCAGTACAGCGGGTCGTCCTCATAGGGAACATTGTTGTACCGTGCAAAGTGCCAGCCCAGATTTTTGATATAGGCTGTTTTTGCGGCATCGCTTCCGTTGGGGTTGTAGGTCACAGACACCTGGCTTCTCAGGACCGTGGTGTAATTGGGGCTTGCCTTGTCAAACAGAAGCACGTTGGTGACTGTGGAGGCGTAGGCAGCAAGCCGGTCATCCTCAACGGCATCTTCCGGGGCATCTTCTACCGGGTCAGCTTCCGGTTCCGTGACTTCCGTTTCCGATTCCGTGGTTTCCGTTGCCTCTGGCGGTTCAGTAGTTTCCGACGGCGGTTCGGTGGTTTCTGAGGGAACTGCCGTTTCCGGTGGAGCCGTCGTTTCTTTTGCTGCCTCCGTTGCGGCCTCGGATGTTTCCACTTCCTCGGAGGTCTTCGCTTCATCCGCAAAGGCACAGGGCACCAGCCCTGCCAGCAGCACGGCCACCAGAAACAGGCAGAACCCTCGTTTCATAATTTTTCGCATGGCATTTTCCTTTCACAAAAGAATCACCCGCCGATTTTGGCAGGTGTCTACGCTTCTTTTCAGCTGGTACAGCTGGTTATACAATATAAGGGGGAGTGTGAGGGGGAGGGGAACGACACCTTGGAGCCATTATCGGTCACGCTCCTTTTGTCGGAGCTGATACCGGTGGTAATACTCCAGGGCTTTGATCACATAGTCCTCCGTCTGCTTGGCGGTGAAGTTTTTCGGGATAAAGGGCTTCAGTCGCTCGGACTGGAAGCTGATTTTCTCTTTCTGGTTTGGCTTCTGCTCGCACATGATGGAGAGGATCACATCGGCGTTGAGCCTGCCGTTCTGGGAAAATTCTTTCATCTTCAGGGCCTGCGCCAAGGACGGGGTGGACTGCTCGGAATTGATGGAATCCAGCAAGCTGTTTTGTTCTTCCTCGGTCAGGTAGGAAAGCTCCACGGCGGGCCGGAAAGCGATTTTGCCGGCATCCACCAGGTCAAGCAGAGGCGGAATAAGGTGGGTAAGACGGATGTAGCGATAAATCTGGGGTTGGCTGTCGTTTGTTTTATCCGAAATCTGTTGCGCAGACGTGACACCCTGCAACTTATTATCCAGTGGAGAAGAAGTTAAATCCGTCCGCTGCCCTTGCCTGTTCATAGCCTCCAGCCGCATTTTGTAGGAAAACGCTTTTTCGCTGGGCAGGATGGTGGTGCGTTGCAAATTGCTTTCCACCATAAGAATAATGGCCTCGTCTCTGGAAAGCTCCTTGATTTCCGCTTTCACGGTGGTCAGGCCTGCCAGCTCACAGGCTTTTGTCCTGCGGTGGCCGGAGACAATTTCGTACCGCCCATCCGGCTTCTGCCGCAGCGTCACTGGGGTGATAATCCCTCGCTCCTTGATGCTCTCCACCAGCTGATCCATGTCCTCATCTAAGCGGACGTGAAAGGAATGGTTTGGAAATTCGTCAATTTCCGAAAGGGGAATTTCATGGATTTTGGGGAGCTTGGATTCCGCCCGCTCCCTGTCATCCATGAACAGCTCATCTAGCCCCGTCAGACCGAGATCGATTTGTTTCTTTGCCAAGTTCGGCTACCTCCTTTGTCAAGTTTGTGTAGGCCTGAGCGACCCGGCTTTTGGGGTCAAAGGCGAAAATGCTTTTCCCCTCGCCGGAGGCCTCGGCGGCTCGGACAGAGCGGGGGATTTCCGTGTCAAATACCCGGACGCTGCTGCCCAGCGTGGAGCGCAGGGCGGCTATAATGCTTTTGGCGTTGTTGGTTCGCCCATCCACCATGGTCATAAGGATGCCGTCGATTTTCAGTTTCGGATTGATCTGCCGCCGCACTCTGCTGATGGTGCGGATGAGCAGATTCAGACCCTTTGTGGAAAGAAAGTCCGGTGCAGACGGGATGATCACGCTGTCGGCGGCAACCAGGGCATTGATGGACATCAGCCCCAAGGACGGCATACAGTCAATGAGAATGTAGTCGTAGTTCTCTTTCACCCGGCTGAGAACGGATTTCAGCACCTGTTCCCGGGACATGGCATTGAACAGACTCATTTCCACGCCGGACAGTTCAATGTTCGCAGGAAGCAAATCGACCCCCTCGCCGCTGTGGATAATGCCTTCTTCCCAGGGAACGGATTCATCCCGGATTTCGGCCTGCATGGCAGTAGCCAGTGTGGTGTCCAGATCATCGTCAGCGTTCCGTATTCCTAAGCTGATGGTCAAACTGTGCTGGGGGTCATCGTCTACCAGCAGCACCCGGTTTCCGGCTTGCGCAAGACCGACCCCCAGATTGACGGTGGAAGTGGTTTTTCCAACACCTCCCTTCTGATTGACAATGGCAATGGTTTTGCAGTGATTCATTTTGTACCTCCTATTGTTATTTTGCTTGTTTTTCTGCTCCACCAAAACACAGAAAATCTTTCTGCGCTTTGGTCGGTGCATTTCATTCGGCCTCGCCCCCTAAACACACAAAGGGAAATCATCTGACGCTCGAGAGCGAATCGAGTCCATGGGCCTTCCACCCCTGCCGGGTCCTCCGCCAGCTCCGTAGAGAAGTATCATTGTCCTATCTGAACCCTCGTCGCCTTGTTGGTGGCAATCCAACATTGGAGACAGCATTTCTCGCTCAGCACCTTTGCTTCAGCCCTTGCGGGCTTCTTCGCTTTGCACCCCTTATGGGGCAGGTGGTCACGGCGTACTGTCCTCCCGGCTCTGGTCCAGAAGAATGTATCAGATGAATGATTATGAAGTTTTCAAGGTTCAGGTGAGGGGGTAAGAGAAGTGTCTCTTTGAAGAACCCCCTCATTTAAGTAGCCATCGAGAAAGGCCATTTTTTAATATCCTTTTCAAAAAATTTTTGAGATGTGGGAAAGATTGGAACATTGCACAAATATACACCTTTTTTGATGCGAACAAATAGCTAAAAATGTGCGATATGACAAGTAAAAAAGCCATGCTCATAGAATGCGCTTCTACGAGCATGGCTTGAAAATTAGATTTCCTGTTTGTGTATGTAACAGGAAAACGAACTGCTTATGAAGTTTTTACCGAGTGAACTACAATAGACTTGGAAACCAACCGTTGATTTGAATTATTTTGGATGATTCTATTATAGTTCAATAGGTAACTGGACCATCAACGTCGCTGGCAGCCTGCATCTTAAACTTGTCCATCGCTTCCCGAGCCTGGGGAATGTTGATCTGATTGTTGCTCTTCATACCGTTTTCTCTCCTTTTTGCTTTCTCGCGGTTTTGTTCCGCAACCATAGCTTTGCCAATATTTTTTGGAGTATTAGCGTGAATTTCCGGAAGGAAATACAGAAAATGACAGATTTTATTGACACCCCCTTCAGATTCTGCACAGATTTTCCCGCGCGGTTGCATTCAATCGGGATTTGTGATATAGTAAGGCAAAATGGATAAAGACGTGGGTGATATTTATGAAAATCATGATTATCGGCGACGGAAAAATCGGCAGTGTCCTTGCTGAGCAGCTGTCGAAGGAAAAGCATGAAGTGACGCTGGTGGATCGCTCCGGGGTCAGGCTGGATCAGTCCAACAACGAGCTGGACGTGATGGTTGTGGAGGGCGACGGCGCTTCCCGGGAGGTTCAGCTGGAGGCCGGAGCGGATCAGGCAGACCTCGTCATTGCCTGTACCGGCGCGGACGAGCTGAACCTGCTGTGCTGCCTCATCGGCAAGAAGCTGGGCGCGCGGCACACCATCGCCCGGGTGCGCAACCCCATGTACGTGGAGGAGCTGAACCTCATCAAGGACGATCTGGGGCTCAGCATGGCCATCAACCCCGAGGAAGCCTGCGCCACGGAAATGGCGCGCGTCCTGCGGTTCCCCTCGGCCATCAAAATCGACACCTTTGCCAGAGGTCATGTGGAAATTCTCAAAACCGGCGTGACGGCAGGTTCCCCGCTGGACGGCATGGCGCTGAAGGACATCGGAAAGTTCCGGGCCAACGTGCTGATCTGCGCGGTGGAGCGGGGCGAGCGGGACGTCATTATCCCCTCCGGTGAGTTCCAGCTGAAGGCCGGGGACCGGATCTCCGTGGTGGCAAGTCCGCAGGAGGCGCAGCGGTTTTTCCGGCAGGTCGGCGTGGCGAAGACCCGGGTGCGGCAGGTCATGCTGATCGGCGGCGGACGGATGGGCTATTATCTTGCCCGGCAGCTGCTGGCGACCGGCATGGACGTGAAGATCATCGAATCGGACGCGAAGCGCTGCGAGGAGCTGAGCCAGCTTCTGCCGGAGGCGACGATCCTCCACGGCGACGGTACGGATCAGCGCCTGTTACAGGAGGAAGGCATCGAGCACATGGATGCCATTGCGGCGCTGACGGGCATTGACGAAGAAAACATCATCATTTCCCTGTTTGCCGGGAGGACGACCCGCGCCAAGGTCATTACCAAGGTCAACCGCAGCTCCTATGAGCCGCTGGTGGGCAGCCTGTCTCTGGATTCCGTGTTCTATCCCCGGAATATCTGTGCGGACAACGTGGTGCGCTACGTCCGGGCCATGCAGAATTCCGACGCTTATGCCAGCATGGAGACGCTGTGCAAGATCGTCAGCAATAAGGTCGAAGCGATGGAGTTCCGGGTCACGGCCAGTGCCGATTTCTGCGGCATCCCATTGCAGGATCTGCACCTGAAGGACGGCCTGCTGATCGGCTGCATCTCCCGGGGCGGCAAGACCATTACCCCCCGCGGCAGCGACACCATCGAGGTGGGGGACAGCGTGATCGTGGTCGCAGCCCACAGCGGACTGAGAAGCCTCAACGATATCTTCACCACCCGGCGGTAAGGGGGAACGGACATGAATTATCCCTTGCTTCGCTATCTTTTCGGCATGGTTCTGATGATCGTGGCGGCGTTTCTGGTGCTGCCGCTGGCGGTCGCCGTGATCTACGGGGAAAGCTCCGGCATTTACTTTTTGTACACCATGATCGCGGCGGGACTGCTTGGCTTCCTGCTGACCCGGTTCAAACCCGCCAAGCGGGACATGTACGCCCGGGAAGGATTCGTCTTTACGGCGCTGACTTGGGTGGTCATCTCCCTGATCGGCGCGGCGCCCTTTACTCTGTCCGGGCAGATCCCCAGCTACTTAGACGCCGTGTTTGAGACGGTTTCCGGCTTTACTACCACCGGCGCCAGCATCCTGACCGATGTGGAGGCGCTGGACAACGGGATGCTCTTCTGGCGCAGCTTCACCCACTGGTTGGGGGGCATGGGCATTCTGGTGTTCATGCTGTCGCTGGTGAATATGGGCGGCCAGGCCAACCACCTGCTCCGGGCGGAAAGCCCCGGCCCCACCGTGAGCAAGATGGTGCCCAATATGCGCAAATCCGCCGCCATTCTTTACGGTATTTACATCGTCATGACGGCGGTGGAGGTGGTGCTGCTGCTTATCGGGGGAATGCCCCTGTTTGACAGCCTGTGTACCGCCTTCGGCACCGCCGGCACCGGCGGCTTCGGCATCAAGAACAGCTCCATGGGCTACTATGACAGCTACTATCTTCAGGGCGTGGTCTCCGTGTTCATGGCGCTGTTCGGCGTGAACTTTAACGTTTACTTTTTCCTGCTGATGAAAAAATATGCCATGGCCTGGCGGAATACCGAGGTGCGGGCGTATTTTGCCATCATCGCCGGGAGCACGCTGATTATTACCCTTAACATTCTGGGAATGTTCCCCACGGCATTCGACGCGTTTCACCACGCTTTTTTCGCCGTCTCGTCCGTCATCACCACCACGGGCTTCAGCACAACGGATTTTGACCTGTGGCCCCAGCTCAGCCGGTGTATTCTGGTGCTGCTGATGATCGTCGGCGCCTGCGCCGGGTCTACCGGCGGCGGCGTCAAGGTTTCCCGGCTGGTGATTCTGTGCAAGGCCCTTGGCTCCGAGCTGCGCAAGCTGCTCCATCCCCGCTCCGTGCGGGTGCTGACGGTGGACGGAAAGCCTGTCAGCCGGGAGACGGTGCAGGGCGTTCAGAGCTACATGACCCTGTATTTTCTGGTGACGCTGGTGTCCGTGCTGCTGGTGGCGCTGGACAATCTGGATTTTGTCACCACTTTCACCGCCGTGATGGCGACGCTGAACAACATCGGCCCCGGTCTGGGACTGGTCGGCCCCACGGGCTGCTTCGCGGCATTTTCGCCGCTGGCGAAGATCGTCCTGACGGCAGATATGCTGTTCGGGCGGCTGGAGCTGTTCCCCATGCTGATCCTGCTGATGCCCTCGACATGGCGGAAATATTGACAAAAACAGTGAATGGAGCGTATCGATGCCGGTACGCTCCATTTCTCGTGTCAACTTGGCTCTCCCTCTGGGAGAGCTGTCACCGAAGGTGACTGATACTGAACTCCAATTAAAATCTTTAAAAAAGATTTTAATTGCCTGAAGGGCATGGAGTTCAGTATGAGAGGGTATTGCGGTCTTGTATACCCTCTCCGTCCTCGCTGCGCTCGGCCACCTCTCCCATAGGGAGAGGCAAGGGGCGCTTGCGCGGGTTTTGGACATTATTTCAGCTTTTTGCCTTCCTGAAAAGCGTCGCCCAGCTTTTCGCCAAGGGGATAGTAGCCGTTGCCGCAGGGATCGAAAGTGATGGGGTGGAACTTATTCAGGTCGATCTTGCCGTCGGTGAGGATGGCTTCCTCGGCGCTGACGTTCTCGATCCGGCCAATGAGCAGCCCAGTATGCCCGGTATGATCGTCGTAGCTGACGAAGGTACACTCCAGCGTCATGGGCAGCTCGTCAATGATGGGGGCGTCCACGAGATGGCTCTTGCTGGTGTGCCAGCCTGCACGGGCGACCTTATCGGGAACCTTATCGCCGGACACGATGCCCACGTAGTCCGCAGCCACCATGTTTTCCGCGTCCGCCATGGAGACGGTGAAGGCTTTCCGGGCGAAGATGTTCCGGGTGGTCTTGTGGTCCGCAAGACAGATGCCGATGAGATTCGTGTCCACGATGCCGCCCCATGCGGCGTTCATGGCGTTGGGCGTGCCGTCCTCGCCGTAGGTGCCGATGATCAGCACCGGCATGGGGTACAGTATGGGCTTGGAACCAAAATCTTTACGCATATCATTTCCTCCTTATATATCGGGGATGGTTCCCCGGTGGATCCGTTATCCGGCGGCGTGTGTCAGAAGCAGGCTCAGGCCGTAAATCACGACCAGATGGGCGGGGTAATACCAGTAAAACAGCGGGCCGATATTCCATGTGCCTTTTTTGCCGTTGTACAGCGCCAGAAGGGGAATGCTCAGAAGCCCCCACCACTGGATTCCACCGTAATGCAGCCCCAACAGGCTGACGCCGACGGCAAACAGCGTGAGTTTCTCCCATTTTCCCCTGCCAAAATACACCAGCACCGGCAACATCACGCCCCAAAGACCGTAATCCACGTCGAAGTCCGTGTGAATCAAAATCCGCGGCAGTCCCACGGTGATGAAAACCACGGCCGCAAGGGCGGCGGCAACTATCAGTACCGACGCAGGTTTTCGGCGGCGAAGGGCGTTGTCCAGCGCGTATATCAGGCAGACGGAAAGGGAAAAGGTCACGAAAATGCACTGGTAGAGTGAGCGCATGGCGACAAAATAGGCACTTTGGCACAGCGCTGCCATGCCTAGAAGTCTTCCCAGATACCGTCCCCGCTTACAGGTGTAACGGCAGCCCTCGGCGATCATGTAAGCAAAAAGCGGCGCGGCCAGCCGTCCGATGATCCGCAGAATGATAAATTGGGGCAGCAGCTGCAATCCCACATGGTCGCAGGTCATGGCGATCAGGGCCAGAAGCTTCAGTTGATTCCCGGTCAGCCCGGCAAATTTTTTCGTTTGTATCTGCATAGGCACTCCTGTGTGACATTCCGGATAAAAATATGATACCACGTTTTCGCCGGAATTGTCAATCCGGGCGGCAAAAAAGCGCCCCGGCCGGGCGCGGAAAGAAATGAAATGACCCTTGACTGCCATGCCTTGTGATCAGCACGTTCTTTTGCAGCCAAGGGTCATTTCTGTTCGCTCTTATTATCTAACATCTGTTGGTTAACCTCTCTTTCTGCGGATTGACGGGCGTATGCGATCCGTTTTTCTGTTCCGATACCTTATCCATTCTCTGTCTGTCTCTTCCGCGAGACGCGCTTATAAGTCGGAATCGCCAGGGGATCTCCCTGCCCGCCTGTATCGGCTCCATCCTGATTTGAAGCCTTCGAGGGTTTACCTGTACATCGGTATCACCTCTTTGTATTTATAAGATATCATAAATATTGCGGTTATTCAAGGCGCAATATTATACAATATTGCCAATACCTTATTGTTGAAAACACAGATTTCCCTTCGGCATGGGCAGCCACGGATTGACAACGGGTGAATGCCCTGTTATAATAATTTTGTTCGGCGGCTTTGCAGCCGTCATTTTTTCGTGGTATTTCCCCGGTCGGTATTCCCGTCTGGGCAAGGGTAAGAAAAAGGAGAAACACAAATGAAATACGATTTTACTTCCATTCTGGATCGCCGGGGAAAGGACGCCGTCGCCGTCGACGCCGTGGGCGCCCCCGGTTCCTCCTATCCCGCCCCCCGGGAGGGCTTTGACGTGATTCCCATGTGGGTCGCGGACATGAATTTCCCCGTGGTTCCCACCGTTCAGCAGGCCATGATCGCCCGGGCGGAGCATCCGGCCTTCGGCTACTTTGACCCCCCGGCGGAATACTACGATTCCATCATCCGCTGGCAGGAAGACCACAACGGCGTCACCGGCCTGAAGCCGGAACACATCGGCTACGAAAACGGCGTACTGGGCGGCGTGATCTCCGCACTGAACGTGCTTTGCTCCAAGGGGGACAATGTTCTGCTCCACAGCCCCACCTATATCGGCTTCACCCACTGCCTGACGGACAACGGCTATCACATTGTCCACTCTCCGCTGACAAAAGACGAGCAGGGTATCTGGCGAATGGACTTTGCCGACATGGAAAAGAAAATCGTGGAAAATCACATCCACGCCGCCATTTTCTGCTCCCCCCACAACCCCTGCGGCCGGGTCTGGGAGCGCCGGGAAGTCGAGCAGGCCATGGCGCTGTACAAAAAATACGACGTGATGGTGGTTTCCGACGAGATCTGGAGCGACATTCTGCTGACCGGGTATCGCCACACGCCTACCCAGTCCGTCAGCGAGGACGCGAAAATGCGCACCGTGGCGCTGTACGCCCCCTCCAAGACCTTCAATCTGGCAGGATTGGTGGGCAGCTACCATATCATCTACAATTCCTGGCTCCGGGATCGCTGCGACAAGGAGGGTTCCCTCAGTCACTACAACGCCATGAACGTCATGAGCATGCACGCCCTGCTGGGCGCTTACAGGCCCGAAGGCTACGAGTGGGTGGAAGAGCTGCGGCAGGTCATCACCGGGAATGTGGATTTTGCCTGTGATTACATCGCGAAGCACTTTGACGGCGTGGATGTCAGCCGCCCTCAGGGAACGTACATGCTGTTCCTGGACTGCGAAAAATGGCTGACGGCTCACGGCAAGACCATGGACGAGCTGCTTGCCGCCGGATGGGATGTGGGCGTCATCTGGCAGGACGGACGGGCGTTCCACGGTCAGACTCACATCCGCATGAACCTCGCGCTGCCCCTGAGCCGGGTGCAGGAGGCTCTACGGCGGCTGGATACCTATGTTTTCAATGCCTGATACGATACTCCGGGGCGGATTTCCGCCCCGGAACCTTTGTTTTATGGGACAAAATTCGCCACTTTACATGGATTTTACAAAGTGCCTATTGTAATTCTTACGGTTTTATCGTACCATCAACAGTGAGATAGAATAAGTATTGGGGGAATCCGAGTGATTTACTGCGTAGAGGACGACGACAGCATCCGGGAGCTGATGCTGTATGCCCTGCGGGCGTCCGGCTTCGAGGCGGAAGGCTTCCGGGACAGTGTGGGACTGTTCGACGCGCTGAGCCACGCCCGGCCCCAGCTCATTATGCTGGATATCATGCTGCCCGGAATGGACGGCATTGAAATTCTCAAAGCCCTCCGGGGCAATCCCACCACCGCCCGCATCCCGGTCATCCTCGCGTCCGCCCGGGGAACGGAGTACGACAAGGTGGTGGGGCTGGATCTGGGGGCTGACGATTACCTCGCCAAGCCCTTCGGCATGATGGAGATGGTGTCCCGCATCCGGGCGGTTCTGCGCCGGGCTGCCCCTGCGGCTGCTCCCGGACTGCTGCAAATGGGGAATCTGCGGATGGATTCCGCGTCCCATACGGTCTACGCCGGGGATACCCGGGTGGAGCTGACGCTGAAGGAATTTGAGTTACTGAAGCTCTTTCTGGAGCATCCCGGCCGGGTCTTTACCCGGGATCAGCTGCTGGAACGGATCTGGAGCACGGACTACGTGGGGGAGACCCGGACGGTGGACGTACACATCGGCACCCTGCGCACGAAGCTGGGGCAGTGCGGCGAATACATTCGCACCGTCCGGGGCGTTGGCTACCGGATGGAGGCGTAGGCCATGACGAAGCGGGTTTTTCGCTCGATTTTTCTGGCGTCGCTGGCGGTGCTGCTGGCAGCGGTGGTGCTGATCCTGGGGGCGCTGTACACCTACTTTTCCGACGTTCAGGCGGAGCTGCTGCGATTGCAGACGGCGCTGGTCACCCACGCGCTGGAAACGGAAGGGGTTTCCTATTTTGACGATCTCGATACCTCAGACCGCCGCATCACATGGATCGCCGCCGACGGCACGGTGCTTTATGACAGCCGTTCCGATTCCGGCGTGATGGAGAATCATCTGGAGCGGGAAGAGGTAAAGGCCGCGCTGGCCACCGGTTCCGGCACCAGCTTCCGCTATTCCGACACGCTGATGGAGCGGTATATTTACACGGCGCAGCGCTTAAGCGATGGCACGGTGCTTCGCCTTTCCGCGGCGCAGAACACGGTGCCCCATCTGGTGCTGGGGGTGGTGAAGCCGATCATTCTGGTCATCGGTATTGCCGTCGCCCTGTCGGCGCTTCTTGCCGGGCAGCTGACGAAAAACATTGTCGCGCCTCTAAACGAGCTGAATCTGGACGACCCCATGTCCAACCGGGAGTACGTCGAAATTCAGCCCCTTCTGCGGCGGCTGGACTCCCAGCAGGTTCAGCTTCGGGCGCAGTCCCAGGAACTGCGGCAGAAGCAGAAGGAATTCAACACCGTAACCCGCTCCTTAAGCGAGGGACTGGTGCTGATGAACAGCAGCGGCACGGTGCTGAGCATCAACCCCGCCGCCACGCGGCTGCTGGAGATCACCCCCAACTGTTTAGGTGCGGATTTTGGCGTCGCCAACCGGAACCCGGCCATTTCCGCACTGGTGGAGAAAGCCCTCACCGGGGAAAAGGCGGAGGAAAACGTGGCTCTGACCGGCGGAGAATATCTCGCCGCCGCCAGTCCGGTCAGATCCGACGGGACGGTTTTCGGCGTGGTGCTGCTGCTGTTTGACGTGACCCAGAAGCAGAAGGCGGAAGCCCTTCGCCGGGAATTCACCGCCAACGTTTCCCATGAGCTGAAAACCCCGCTCCATGCCATTTCCGGCTACGCCGAGCTGATGAAGGACGGGCTGGTTCCTCCGGAGGACACCCGGCACTTTGCGGAGAAAATCTACAGCGAAGCCCAGCGCATGATCGATCTGGTGGAGGATACCCTGCGCCTGTCCCGGCTGGACGAGGGTGCGGCGGATATGCAGTGGGCGCCCATCGACCTGTACGAAACGGCGAAATCCGCCATGCAGGAGCTGACCGCCCCGGCGGAGCTGAAAAACGTCAGCATCCGGCTGGAAGGGAAGAAGACCGTCATTCAGGGGATTCCCCAGCTGGTTTCCGGGATCGTGTTCAACCTCATGGACAACGCCGTCAAGTACAATAAGGACGGCGGGCTGGTCATCGTGCGGCTTGCACAGGAAAAAAATCAGGCCGTTCTGACGGTGACGGACACCGGCATCGGCATCAGCCCGGAGCATCAGGAACGGGTATTCGAACGGTTTTACCGGGTGGACAAGAGCCATTCCAAGGAGATCGGCGGCACCGGTCTGGGGCTGTCCATCGTCAAGCACGCGGCGCTGATTCTGGGCGCGGCCATCGAGCTGGACAGCACCGTCGGCAAGGGGACGATCGTCACGGTGCGGTTTCCTATAGAGAAGAAGTAGAATGAATGGGAGGGGCGGCGCCCCTCCCATATTTTCTGCCGGATTTACGCAGATTTTACATTTTTCTGATAATGGATTTGACCTTGTGCTGATAAAATTGAAATATCAAAAGATACGAGAGGCTGGATTCTATGGATATTTTCAACGTTCTGACCATGATCGGCGGGTTGTGCCTGTTCCTGTTCGGTATGAACCTGATGGGGGACGCGCTGGAACGGCGGGCGGGTTCCTCCCTGCGGGTGCTTCTGGGGAAGCTCACCACCAACCGGATGCTGGGCTTCCTGACGGGTCTGGCCGTCACGGGCGTCATTCAGTCCTCCTCTGCTACCACGGTCATGGTGGTGGGCTTTGTCAACTCCGGACTTCTGACCCTGGGGCAGGCCATCAACGTCATTATGGGCGCGAACGTTGGCACCACCGTCACCGCATGGATATTGAGCCTCAGCGGCATTGAAAGCGGGAACGTCTTCGTCCGGCTGCTGAAGCCCAGCTCCTTTACCCCCATTCTTGCGCTGGTGGGCATTGTGTACTACATGTTCATGAAGGACGGCAAGAAGAAGGACACCGGCATGATCTTTCTGGGGTTTGCGACCCTGATGTTCGGCATGGAGACCATGTCCGGCGCGGTCAGCAGCCTGAAAAATGTGCCGGAATTTCAGAAGATGTTCCTGATGTTCACGAACCCCATTCTGGGAGTTCTTGTGGGCGCGGTGCTCACCGGAATCATCCAGTCCTCGTCGGCGTCCGTGGGCATTTTGCAGGCGCTGTCCTCCACCGGCTCTGTGACCTACGCCGCCGCCATCCCCATTATCATGGGTCAGAACATCGGCACCTGCGTCACCGCGCTGCTGTCCAGCGTGGGCACCACCAAAAACGCCCGGCGGGCGGCGGTGGTGCATCTGATGTTCAACATCATCGGCACCATTGTGTGCCTGACCCTCTTTGTGCTGGCGGACGCCCTGTTCTCCCCTGCCATTCTGGGAGAAAGCGCTTCTTATCTGGGCATCGCCATCTGCCACACGGTGTTCAACGTCATCTGCACAACCCTGATGCTGCCCGCGGCAGGTCTGCTGGAAAAGCTGGTGTGCAGGATCGTCCCCGACGGGAAGCAGCCGGAAGCGGTCTGCGAGCTGGACGAACGCCTGCTGACCACCCCCTCCATCGCGCTGGAGCGCTGCCGTGTGGTCACCAATGAAATGGCGGACGTGGCTGCCGAAACCCTGCGGAGCGCCGCCGCTGCCCTCCAGAACTACACGCCGGAGCTTGCGCAGGCTGTGCGGGAGGGGGAGAGCAAGACCGACCATTACGAGGACATTCTGGGCACGTATCTCGTCAAGCTCAGCGCCCTGAAGATCAGCGAAAACGACAGCAGCGAGGCTGCCATGCTGCTCAAAACCCTCAGCGATTTTGAGCGCATCGGAGACCACGCCCTGAATCTGGTAGAGTCCGCCGAAGAACTGAAAAGCAAGAATCTGGCGCTGTCCGACGCTGCCCGCTATGAGCTGTCCGTTCTGCTGCGGGCTGTGGAGGAGATCGTGGACATGACCTTCCGGGCGTTCCGGGACGACGATCTGGAAAAGGCCTACCGGGTGGAGCCTTTGGAACAGGTCATTGACGATCTGAAGGAAAAAATGCGCATCCACCACATTCTGCGGATGCAGCAGGGCAGCTGTAGCATCGAGTCCGGGTTCGTCTGGTCGGATCTGCTGACCGCGCTGGAACGGGTGGGCGACCACTGCTCCAACATCGCCGGGTGCATCATCGACCTGCACCACCACAACATGAACACCCACGAGGCCATCCGCTCCGCCCGGATGGAGAACGAGAATTTTGACGACGAATACAAGGCATATGCGGTGAAATACAGTCTAAAGTAAGCAGAAAAGTGTGAAAAGCGCCCGGCAGGAAATGGATTCCTGCCGGGCGTTTTGCTGTCTTATTTCTTCCACTTTTCAATCAGACTGATGATCTGCCCCGTAAGCTTGGCGTTGTCCTTGTTGGTATTCCCGCGGCGGGTCTTGACCAGCGCAAGAAGTGCTTCCGCTGCTGCGACCATGTCCTCGTAAATCTGCTTCGCCCGCTGGGTGCCCTTGAAGACGGCCGCCCGGTCGATCTTCACGCCCTCGGTGTAGGTCGTGAGCTTGCCGGTGATCAGGTCGTATTCCGTGCCGCTGTAGGGGGCGTCGGCATGGTAGCCCATGGATTTCAGGGTCGCGCAGAAGGCTTTGCAGCTGCTGTCGTCGCCGTGGTTCACGAACACCATCTTGGGCTTTTCCCGGAAGCCTGCCAGCCAGTTCAGCAGTCCCTCTTTGTCCGCGTGGCCGGAGGTGCCGTGGAGCATGGCGATCTCCGCGTTCACCGCGATGTCCTCGCCGAAGAGCTTCACGGACTTCGCCCCGTTTTCCAGCTTCCAGCCGAGAGAACCCTCCGCCTGATAGCCCACGAACAGGATGACGCTTTCCTTGCGCCACAGGTTGTGTTTCAGATGGTGGCGGATTCTGCCCGCCTCGCACATGCCGCTGGCGGAGAGAATGACCTTGGGCTGGGGGTCGGTATTGATGAGCTTGGATTCGTCGGAGGAGACGGCCAGCTTCAATCCGTCAAACCAGATGGGGTTGACGCCCTGTTTCAGAATGGCCCGGGTCTCGTCGTCAAAGTCCGTGGGGTCGCATTGCAGGAAAATTCCCGTCGCCTCCACGGCCAGGGGAGAGTCCACGTACACCGGGAAATGGTCGTGCCCCGTCACCAGACCCCGCTGCTTGATCTCCCGGATGGCGTAGAGCATTTCCTGCGTCCGCCCCACGGCAAAGGCGGGGATGACCAGATTGCCGCCCCGGTCCAGCGCCCGCTGGATGCAGGCGGCCAGCTCGCCCACCACGTCGCCCCGCTCCTTGGGGTGCAGACGGTCGCCGTAGGTGGATTCGATGACCAGATATTCCGTCTCCGCAACAGGCTGGGGGTCGCGGAGCAGGGGCTGATTGACGTTGCCCACGTCGCCGCTGAACACGATCTTCCGGGTCTGCTGCCCCTCCGTCAGCCACATTTCGATGGCGGCGGAACCCAGCAGATGGCCGATGTCCGTCATGCGGATGATAATGCCCTCCGCGGCCTGAACGGCGGCGTTGTACTGGCAGGGGCGGAGCAGCCGGAGAGCCGCCGCCGCGTCGTTGGTGTCGTATACCGGCTCTACAGCCCGTTCCCCGGCGCGTTCGGCCTTGCGGGTGCGCCATTGGGCCTCCGACTCCTGAATGTGCGCCGAGTCCATCAGCATGATGCGGCATAGATTGCAGGTGGCCTCCGTGGCGTAGATCTGCCCCCGGAACCCGTCCTTGCACAGCTTGGGGAGCATACCGGAATGGTCGATATGGGCGTGGGTCAGGAACACCGCTTCAATGGCATTCGCCGGAACGGGCAGCGGGACATTCTGGAAAATGTCCTCCCCCTGCTCCATACCGCAGTCCACCAGATAGTACCGGCCGTTCACCTCCAGCAGCGTACAGCTGCCAGTGACCTCATGGGTCGCGCCGATGAATTGAACTTTCATGTCTGCACCTCCAAGATTCACGTGATGCCCCGGGAAACCGGCGGGTTCTTTGACCATACTATACCACAATTCGCCGCCCAGCGCAAGGTTCTGACATTTTTGGATACACAAACACGCCCGACTCTTTGCAGAATCGGGCGTGTTTTGGGGCTTAATACTCGGTGGGCTTGATGTGCCAGATTTCCTCGGCGTACTGACGGATGGTGCGGTCGGAGGAGAACTTGGCGGCGGAGGCCACGTTCATCAGGCACTTGCGGCCGAAGGCAATGCGGTCGGCATAGTCCCGGTTGGCCTGGAGCTTGGCGCCCAGATAGGAAGCGTAGTCCAGCAGCAGGAAGTAATGGTCGGCCTGATGCCAGTCGGTGCCGTCCAGCAGAGAATGGAACAGCTCCTTCTGGGCGTCGTCCGTGGGGACGGTGCCGTCCACCAGGGTGTTGATGGCGCGGCGCAGGTCGGCGTTGGAGTCGTAAATGCTCCGGGCGTGGTAGGTGGGCTTGGCGGCGTTGATCTCATCCACGGTGTGGCCGAAGATATACTCGTTCTCCCGGCCGGCCTCCTGAGCAATCTCCACATTGGCACCGTCCAGCGTACCCAGGGTTACGGCGCCGTTGAGCATCAGCTTCATGTTGCCGGTGCCGGAAGCCTCCGTGCCGGCAGGGGAAATCTGCTCGGAAATATCGGCGGCGGGGATGATATGCTCGGCGTAGGAGCAGTTGTAGTTCTGAACGAATACCACTTTCAGCTTATCGGCCACGGCGGGGTCGTTGTTGATCATCTTGGCGACCCGGTTGATATAGCGGATAATGGCCTTTGCCCGGGCGTAGCCGGGGGCGGACTTGGCACCGAAGAGGTAAACCGTGGGATGGAAGTCCGGCAGACGGCCTTCCTTCAGACGGAAGTAGATGTCCACAATGGACAGAATGTTCATCAGCTGGCGCTTGTACTCGTGCAGACGCTTGACCTGCACGTCGAAGATGAAGTCGGGGTTCAGCGTCACGCCCTCGTGCTTGGCGATGACGGCGCACAGCTGCTCCTTCTTCAGGTGCTTGATATCGTTGAATTCCACGATGGTCTCGTCGTAGATCTGATTTTTCAGCTCGCCGATGAGGTCGAGGTTTTTCAGGAAGTCGCCGCCCACCTTTTCCCGCAGCATGGCGGTCAGCTCGGGGTTGCACAGACCCAGCCAGCGGCGGGGGGTGATGCCGTTGGTCTTGTTCTGGAACCGCTCGGGGAAGGCGTAGTACCAGTCCTTGAAGCAGTCGTCCTTCAGAATCTGGGTGTGGATCTCCGCCACGCCGTTGATATAGGAGCCGACGTAAATGGACAGGTTCGCCATGTGGGCGGTGTTGTCCTTCACGATGAACAGACCCGGATGCTCCCACTTGAGCTTCTGGTCAATGCGGCAGATGATGTCCACGATCTCGGGAACCACGCTGCGCATCAGATCCAGCGGCCACTTTTCCAGCGCCTCGCCCATGACGGTGTGGTTGGTGTAGGAGAAGGTCTTCTGGGCGACGTTGAAGGCGTCGTCAAAGCTCATGCCCTCCAGCATCAGCAGACGGATCAGCTCGGGGATGGACATGGCGGGATGGGTGTCGTTGAGCTGCACCGCGTAGAACTCGGCAAAGCGGCTCAGATCATCGCCATGGGCAATTTTGAAGGTGCGCAGCATATCCTGCAGGGACGCAGACGACAGCACATACTGCTGCTTGATGCGCAGGCGCTTGCCCTCCCATGTGGAGTCGTTGGGGTACAGGACGCGGGTGATGTCCTCGGCCTTGTTCTTGGCGTCCAGCGCCCGCAGATAGTCCTGATTGTTGAAGGCGTTGAAGTCCAGCTCCTCCTCGGCCTCGCACTGCCACAGGCGCAGCGTGCCAACGTTCTCGGTGCCATAGCCGATGACGGGAACGTCGTAGGGAACGGCCAGAACGGTATGGTCGGGGAATTTGACCTTCACGGTGTGGTTATAGCGGCGGAAGGACCAGGGGTCGCCGAACTTCGTCCAGTCGTCGGCGTTCTCCACCTGGCTGCCGTCGGCGTCAAAGCTCTGCTTGAACAGGCCGAACTTGTAGCGCAGGCCGTAGCCGGACAGGGGAATGTCCGTGGAAGCGGCGCTGTCCAGGAAGCAGGCCGCCAGACGGCCAAGGCCGCCGTTGCCCAGAGCGTCGTCCTCGATGTCCTCGAGAACCGCCAGGTCAACCCCGTGCTCGGCAAACAGCTCCTTCATCTCGTCCAGAATGCCCAGGTTGAACAGGTTGGAATACACCAGACGGCCGATCAGGTACTCGGCGGAGATGTAGTAGGCCTTGCGATTGGGCATACGGGTCTTCTTGGAATGGCTCCAATCGTCGGAAATGGCCATCATAACAGCCTGACCCAGCGCTTCATGCAGCTCCTGAGGGGTCGCCTCCTGCAAAGAAACGTCGTAGGTGTACTTGAGCTGTGCCTCCGTCCATTTCAGGATGTTCAGACAGTTGTTGTTCATGTTAGCTCTCCATTCTTAAAGCGGGTGCGCCGCCGTGGCTTTTTGATACGGTTCCTTCAAGACAGACTTTTGATAGTATATCATATTCCGATCAGCATGTCCAGTTGAAACCGCCCCGAAAACGGCAAACAGGAAACTTTTTGCCGGTATCCGTCTGAGCGTGGGTACTCCGGAGGAAATCCGGGAGAAGACGCCCCTGCGGCGGCGGAAAAACGGCAGTTTCGGAAAATTGAAACGTTTCCAATTCTTGCAGATTCCCATTTAGAATAATACCATTTTCCCATTTTGTCAAGTAAAACCGGATGAAAACCGGATGAATATTTTTCCTGGGTTCTATGGATTCTGCCCGTTTTACTGCGCCGCTATCCCCTGCCCACCCCCGGCGGACGGAAATGCCCCGAACAATGTGAAAGGCAACGTTCACATTTCGTCTATTTACTTTTCCCCGGAAGAATGGTATAATGAGAAGCCGTGATGGGAAGGAGGCGGTTATTTGAGCCGGTTTTTTGATGAATTAAAGGATTTTTGGAAAAAAGGCGACATATTTCTGCTGGTTTTGTGCCTGATCGTATCCGGCTTTGGCTGCGTTTTCATTGCCAGCGCCACTTCCGCCGACAAGTTTGGCGGCAATCTCAAATATATTATCATTCAGCTGGCGGCTACCGGTCTGGGCGTCATGATGTACGCGCTGGTGTCCTCCATCGATCTGGACTTTCTCTCGGAACACCGGATGGTGATGGTGGCTTTCAACTGTGCGCTGCTTCTCATGCTGATAAGCCCCCTGGGAACCGACCACGACTCCGGTAACCGAAGCTGGATCGACCTGGGCTTCATCAGCGTTCAGCCCGCCGAGATCTGTAAGATCACCTATGTCGTTATTATGGCGTCGGTCATGTCGGCGCACCAGAACCGGATATCCAGTCTGCCGTCCGTCATGCACATGTGCCTTCACCTGGGACTGCTGGTGGGACTGAACATGGTGCTGTCCGGCGACGCGGGCGTTTCCCTGATCTTCGTGTTTATCTTCATCGGCATGGCCTTCGGCGGCGGCGTCAGCCTGTGGTGGTTCGTCCTGGCCATCGGCCTGATCGTGGCGGCGTTCCCGATCCTGTGGCAGTTCCTGGGCGAATATCAGCAGAACCGGTTTCTGATTCTGGTTGACGACACCATCGACCCCATGGGCATCAACGAGCGCTACCACTCCATGATGAACCTGCGCTCCCTCACTGGCGGCGGCCTGACGGGGCAGGGGCTGTTCAACGGCAACCGTACCCAGAGCGGCAGCCTGTTCGCCCAGCACACGGACTATATTTTCTCGTCCATGGGCGAGGAGCTGGGCTTTGTAGGGTGCCTTGCGATCATGATTATGGAAATGGCCATCATCGCCCGGTGCATCTATGTGGGTATGCACTGCCAGGACTATATGCGCCGTCTGGTATGCTACGGTGCCGCGTCCGCGCTGATGTTCCAGGTGATGATCAACACCGGCATGTGCATCGGCGTTATGCCCGTTATCGGCCTGACCCTTCCGCTGATCAGCTACGGCGGCTCCTCGGTGGTTTCGATCTACGCCATGCTCGGACTTGTCTCCGGTGCCCACGCGCGACCACAAAGTCTGAGCCATGAACGATACGTGCAGCCATACAGGTAAACAAGCCTCATGCGCCCCGTCCTTTTCAGGGCGGGGCGCAAAAAAGAAAAAAGGAAATTCCGGAAAAAGTGGTTGACTTTCCGGAAAAACGTGGTATAATAAGCTCTGCTTCGGTATGGAGGCATAGCTCAGCTGGTTAGAGCGCATGCTTCACACGCATGAGGTCACAGGTTCGAGTCCTGTTGTCTCCACCAGGTATTATATAGAGGATTTGTGTAACGGTAGCACACCGGACTCTGACTCCGTTTGCGGGGGTTCGAATCCCTCATCCTCTGCCAGGTCCACTGTAGTTGTAAGATTACAGTGGACTTTTTTTGCATCAAGGGCGCTCCGATGAAAGCGGAGCGCCCTTGATGCTTCATTTGATTGCCGCGCTGTTGTTCAGCAGCAGCGTGCTGTAGAGAAACAGCACGTCCTGGCCGTGGAAGTCCAGGAACCTGCCCAGATAGTCGCTTCGGATGTACCGAAGGTCTACCAGCGTCACCTTGGCGTAGTCGTTTACCAGCAGCGGAACCATGCTGCTTCCGAAGGAATCCCGGAATACGATCAGCTCCCGGTCAGTGGCCGCGTTGGGGTTTTCGATGGTCAGCAGGCTCCGGGCGCCGGAAAGATACACGTCGTACAGGTCCTTGCTGTCTAACTTGGTCATGTCGTAGACAGCGGTGGTTTCTCCCGTTTCGTAGTCGTATACCCGGCATTCGTCCAGAAGCGCGCTTTTCAGCAGGTACAGGGTGTCCGGCTGCATGGGCAGCGCCGCCTGACCGTAATACACGCCGTAGAAGGGCTTGTCCACCGGGGTGACGGTGTAATCCTCCTGCCGGGGAGAGGACACCCCCAGTGCCTGACACAGCGTCTGCGCCGCCGGGAGCAGACGTTCCTGCCGCCAATGGGTGTCGGTGCGGTAATAGTCCTGAATGGACAGACTGTCCGTCAGGCGAACGGGAGACGCCCAGGGCATCCCGTCCTCCACCATGGCAAAGAGCCGGTCATAGTCCAGGGACAGCTGCCCGGCGGACTGCGCCAGATAGTAGCCCTTGTCCGGGACGATGGCAAGGTAAATTTGGGAATCGGTGGAGGAAAGATAGGTTTCGTATACGCTACTGAACCGCTCCAGCGCGTGGTTGACCGAGGCTTCGCTCAGGGGATATTCCTGTGCCGCAGCATAGCCTTGGGAGATATAAATGCCGCTTTTGTCGCTTTGCCGCAGGACGAAGCGGTGGAACAGGGATTTCGCCTCGCGGAAAGTGTCCCGCAGGGGGAACTGATCCAGACTGGCGTCCTCAAAATCCGTCATGAAGCTGCCGTCCAGCAGTTTTTTCCCCTGAATGGCGGGCTTCTGTGCCAGCTGGCGGCGCTCCGCGACGGAAATGTCCCGATTGGGCGCCAGCCACGCCCACACAGCCAGCACCGCCCAGACGGCCGCGACGGTGATTGCGCAAATTCGATTCTTCATACCTTCGCCCCCTCAAAACCGGAAATACAGGAACGGGCTGAAGGAGCCGTCCACCAGATAGGCCGTGCAGACGATCAGCAGCGCCAGCATTGCCGCGGCCTCCAGCACGACGCCCGTCTTCGTTCCGTCAATGCGCCGCGCCGCGTTTTTCACCACCGGCGTGGAGCCGAGAATGCCCAGCACGAACAGGACGGCATAGCTTTTCAGGTAGTACAGCGCTTCGGCGGAGGTCAGGCTCAGGCTGCCGAAGCCGAACAGTCCGGCAAAATCCTGCCCCGCCTGGGCAAGACTGTCCGCGTTGAACAGCACAAAGCTGAGGATTACCGCCAGCAGCACATAGCCATGGCGCAGGACGCCCGGCAGCCTTTGCAGGACGGGAATCCACTTTTCCGCCAGCAGCAGCCCGGCAAACAGCAGCCCCCACAGCACGAAATTCCACGCCGCGCCGTGCCACAGCCCCGTAAGCATCCACACGGTGAGGATGTTCAGAACCCACCGCCAGCGGCTGACCCGGCTGCCGCCCATGGGGATATACACATAGTCCCGGAACCAGCTGCCAAGGCTGATGTGCCACCGCCGCCAGAACTCCGTGACGCTTCCCGAGAGGTAGGGGTAGTTGAAATTCTCCACAAAATGGAACCCCAGCACCCGCCCAAGACCGATGGCCATGTCGGAATAGCCGGAAAAATCGAAGTAAATGTTCAGGGCAAAGGCCACGGCGTACATCCAGTAAAACAGGACGGATTTTTCGCCGCTCTGTCGGAACAGCCGGATCAGCAGGGCAAAATTGTCCGCAAGGATGACCTTTTTCCCCAGCCCCACCAGAAACCGCCGCAGACCCACCGCCGCGTTTTCCCAGCTGTGCTCCCGGTGCTCCAGTTCCCGTGCGATGTCCGCATAGCGGACGATGGGGCCTGCAATCAGCTGGGGGAACAGGGCGACATACGCGCCGAAGTTGATGAGGTTCTTCTGTGCCGGGACGCTGCCGCGATAGACGTCGATGGTGTAGCTCAGGCACTGGAAGGTATAAAAGCTGATGCCGACGGGCAGCGCAAGATGAAGCAGCGGAATTTTCAGGCCGGTGACGGCGTTCAGACTGCCGATGAAGAAGTCCGCGTACTTGAAAACCCCCAGCAGCCCCACGCTGATGACGATGGACGCCAGCAGCCAGCGCTTTTTCCGCTTCCGGGAGCGTTCGATGCCCAGACCGCAGACGTAGCACAGCAGGATGGTGAACGCCATCAGGGGCAGCAGCCGCAGCTCCCCCCAGCCGTAAAAAATCAGGCTGGCAAGGAGCAGAACGGCATTTTTCCCCTTCCGGGGCGTGAGAAAATACACCGCCAGCACCGCCGGGAGGAAATAATATAGGAAGGGAATGCTTGAAAAAACCATAGGCGTGTTCGCTCCTGAGAACTCTTATAAAAATGGCAGCGATGGAATCGCTGCCATTTTGGAAACCTTAAATCACAAATTCGGGTTCGCCGACGACCTTGCCGAACGCGTCCACAAAGGACTGGGCGGTGAGGTCGTAGCTGGTGTCCAGCATAATGAGCATCACCACGTCACGGTAGCCGGTGACCAGCATGTCGTCCGCTTCCACGCAGACCCACTTGCGGGGGTTGATGCCGGACTTCATGGCTTCGGCGACGGACTTGATGTCCTCACCCGGCGCGACCCGCACCATGACCATGGAAAAGGCGATGGAGCCGATCATCGGCTCGAACACCGCGGCCTCCGTCAGCACGCCTGCGTTATCCAGACCGGTGCTGCTCTTGATGGCCCACTGCCCTTCCTCGCTGGTGTCGGTGAGGTCGATGGTCTCGACGCCGCCGTCGAACTCCACCGGCTGCTGGGCAACGATTTCGTTCAGCAGCTCCTCCATGGTTCCCTCCACCTTGTCGGGGGAGGTGGTTTCCGTGGGCTTGGATCCGGCACAGCCGGAAAGCAGGGACAGCGCCATGGCTGCCGCCAGAATTGCAGTTAAAAATCTTTTCATGTTTCATTTCCTCCTGAAATTATTTCGGGTAAATCGTCTCTTCCAATAAGCATGCCCCAAAAACAGTAGGAGCATACCGGCGGCCGCGCCGCAGCTGTCAATGCACACGTCCCGGATGCCGGGGCTGCGGCCGGGGATGAAGGTCTGGATGGTCTCGTCGATGCAGGCAGCGGCCACGCCCAGCGCGAACGCCGGAAGCCGCTTTTTCCCCAGCATCCCGAACAGCCACCCAAGCAGCAGTCCCAACGCGCCAAATTCGGCAAAATGGGCGCACTTTCGCAGCAGGCCGTCGCCGCCGGAGGGAACCGCTTCGCCGGGGGGAAACAGACCGTCCAGAAACGCTTTCAGCGAGCCGCTGATCTGCCCGGAGACTTCCGCCGGAAGCAGGGAATTGCCCCAGATAAAGACCAGATTGCAGATAAGCAGCACCGTACACACCGTCATGCGGCGCTTTGTTCGCTTCACGCCAGAACCCCCAGATGCTCCAGCAGGATCTTCACGCCCAGCAGAATCAGAATGACGCCGCCGGCAAACTCGGCCTTTTTCTCATACCGGCTGCCGAACACGTTGCCGATCTTCACGCCCAGAGCGGACAGCAGGCAGGTGCAGATGCCGATAAACGCCGCCGCCAGCCAGATGTTCACGCTGCCGACCATGGCAAGGGAAATGCCGACGGCCAGCGCGTCTATGGAAGTCGCCACGGCCATGAGAAACATGGTCCTGACGGACAGGTCGGCGTCCTTTTCCGGGTCGTCGCCGGATTCGTCTTCCTTCTCCAGCGCTTCCTTCAGCATGTTGATGCCGATGATGACCAGCAGACCGAAGGCAACCCAGTGGTCGAACGCTTCAATGGCTTCGGCAAACAGCGAGCCAAGGAAAAAGCCGGTCACGGGCATCAGCATCTGGAAGCCGCCGAACCAGAGTCCGCAGGTCGCTTCCGCTTTCAGCGTTGCCTTTTTCATGGCAAGACCCTTGCATACGGATACCGCGAAGGCGTCCATACTCAGCCCCACCGCCAGCAAGAACAGTTCTCCGATTCCCATAAAAAAATCCTCCGTACCGAATACAGGGTAGCACAGAAGACGCGAAGAGACTGTGCCGGCCTGCAAAAGTCTCGTCATTTCAGGCTGAACCGGGGCCTCACCAGTATGTCGATTCAGTCCCGCGTTGTGCGCCGACTACTCCCTCTTCACGGCGAATTATAACAAAGATTCCTCCGCTCGTCAAGGCGAAGCGGAGGAATACACAGTTATTTTACAAATGGCTCATTGCCCATTCCACGACCAGCACCGCGGCGCTGCTGCTGAGGGCGACCACGATCAGACTCTTGCCCCGGTAGGCCAGAATCACCGCTACCACCAGCGCCGCCGCGCCGCTTAAGATAGAAGCGGTGCTGCTGAGGATGGAGGGGAACGTCATGGCCGTCAGGCAGCAATAGGGAACGTAGTACAAAAACGAGCGCAAAAAACGGCTCTTAATGGGCTTGCGGAAGATCGTCATGGGCAGGACGCGGATGAGGTAGGTCGTCAGCGCCATGGCGAGGATGTACAGATAAATGTTCATGCCGCTTCCCTCTCTTCCTTCACCGGGAACAGCGCGGCGCAGATGGCGGCGGCTGCCACGGTGCAGATCACGATGGACAGTCCCGGGGAAACGGTTTTCAGCCCCGGCGTCCAGGAAAACAGGCTGCTGAAGATCAGCGCCAGCACCACCGCGACAAAAATGTCCCGGTTCTTCTTCGCGGGGGGCACCACGATGGCGATGAACATGCCGTAGAGCATGACCCCCAGCGCCGTCCGGATGGAGAGCGGCAGGATCGACCCGGCCAGTGCGCCGCACAGCGTCCCCAGCGTCCAGCCGATAAAGGGCAGCGTCCCCAGCCCCAGCAGGAACGGCACCGTCAGGGGTGCTTCCCGCGCCATGGCCAGGGCGAAAATTTCATCCGTATTGAAAAACGCGATCAGAAGCCGGGGCAGCAGACCGATCTTCTCGCCCATCCGCTGGCTCAGCGCCAGACTCATCAGGGCGTAGCGGCTGTTGATGACCAGCTGCGTCAGCACCATCTCCCACAGCGTGGCGGCGGCGACGATGAGGGTCAGCCCCGCGAACTGCCCCGCGCTGGTCAGATTCGTGGCGGAGATCAGCACCGCGTCCAGCGTTTTCAAGCCCTGCGACACGGCCATGGCGCCGAAGCCGAAGCTCACCGAAAAATATCCCATCCCCACAGGCAATCCGCGGTTGACGCCCACGCGGTATTCATTGTTGTTCATAAATAACACTTCTCTATGTCTCTTTTTTCCGGCAAACGCCGCCGGATGGTCAGCGGACGCCCTGATATTCCATCAGCTCCAGAACGTCCTGTCCCCGTTTGGTCAGCGCCATGCTGCCCTGGACGGGGCTGGCGTCATAGGCGGGGGTATGGTAATCTTTCAGGGGCTTGTCATAGTCAAGGGAAATCAGGCCCTTTTTCTCCAGAATTTGCAGCAGAAGCTCTTTTCCCGGCTCCTCCGGGAAAACCGGCGCTTCTTTTTCCTGAATCACAGGCAAAAAGGCGCACTCTCCCAGCCGGTGCAGAAAGCGGATCTCTTCTTCCGTAAGCTCCAGCTCCAGACCGCACCCGGAACAGCCGCCGCTGCATCCGCCGCAGGATTCACATTTGCTCATATTGGTGTCCTCCCGTTTCTTTCAGGGTATCATAGCAGATGGGCGGCAAAATGTCAAATTGTCCGCACGCTCGACGCGCCCCTTGCGCTTTTTTCAAAATTAGGGTATACTATAGGCACAGAAAAATACCAAGGAGGAATTGTTATGTCCGTCATGCACATTACAAAGGCCAACTACGACGAGCTGGTGAAAAACAGCGATAAGCCCGTGCTGCTGGATTTCTGGGCGCCATGGTGCGGCCCGTGCCGGATGGTCGGCCCCATTGTGGAGGAGATCGCTCAGGAGCGGGAGGATATCGCCGTGGGCAAGATCAACGTGGACGAGGAAGTGGAGCTTGCCATGGAATTCGGCGTCGCCAGCATCCCCACGCTGGTGGTCGTGGAACACGGCGAGGTCATGAACAAGGCCATCGGCTACATGCCGAAGGCGGAGATCGAGGAACTGCTGGGCTGACATGGCAGACCCCATAGGAACGTTCAGGCGGCGCTTTTAAGCGCCGCCTGAATTTTTTACTTTTTGTGCTGGTAATAGTACTGCTTGATGGCTTGGAACGACTCGTCGCTGATGACGTGCTCGATCCGGCACGCATCGTCGGTGGCGGCCTTTTCGTCCACACCCAGACGGATCAGCAGCTCCGAGAGCACCGTGTGGCGCTCGTAGATCGTCTCCGCCAGCTTTTTCCCGGAATCCGTCAGCGTGATGGCGCCGTCTTTTTCCATGAGGATATACCCGCCCTCCCGGAGAATGCCCATCGCGCGGGAAACGCTGGGCTTGGAATACCCCAGATATTCGCTGACGTCAATGGAGCGGACATACCCGCTTTTCTTCGCCAAAACCAGTATAGCCTCAAGATACATTTCACCCGATTCCCGGACAGTCATTCGGCTCATCTCCTTTTTATAAGGATATCACACTTTCCCGCCGAATGCAAGCGGCGGATTTCCGGGAAAAGGGAAGTCCCATGGGACGTTCGGGGTGAACTGTGAAATGTTCACGAATTTTCGCTGGTTTTTTCTACGTTTTGCCGAGGTGCTTCTGCTCATTTTCGGTTGATGGCCAGCAGGACGGCGCCAAAATACTTGCGTTTGCGGAGGAACTCCGCAAGGCTGCTGCCGTAATTGTCCGCGCCGGTGGAGTTGCGGTAGGTGTTGTAGCCGATGAAGCCCTTCTCCGTGTGGTGCAGCGCTGCGAAATGGGCACCCAGGCGGCACTTGCTCCGCCAGTGGTAGAACAGGATGCAGGCATCCGCGTTTTTTGCCGCCTCGTCGAAGCGTTTGGTGTCCACGACGATCTTCACGGGGAAGCCCCACTTCCGGAAGCACACCGCAGGCCCCCAGAAGGAGGTGCCGGTGTTGCCGTGGATCAGGGGCAGCTGCCATTCGTAGTAGCGGATCAGCGCCGGGATGTCCGTTTTGTACCCCAGAATTTGCAGGGCGTTCCAGGTAGCGACCCATCCGCAGCCCACGTCCGCCGAGGCGCGCAGGCCGTAGCGGTACTGCTCCTTGGGGATATCGTGCTGGTTGTAGATAAAATCGTTCATAGCTGTTCCATATCCGGCTTTGTCGGCGTGCCGACCGGATGCTCCGCAATGTAATCGTCCAGAATGCCCGCCGCAGTCATGACCATATGGGCGCAGGGGCGGGTTTTGTAAAATTCCGCCGTGCGGGGCGTGGGGTTGGGGTCGGAGGGCGGGTTGCTCAGAATTTCCCGACAGATAATGCTGCCGATCTTCTCCCGGAACTGCCCCGCAAGGTTCTGCACCAGCTGGTAATGGGCTTTTTTGTTCACGTCGTTCTCGCCGGGGTCGTCATAGCCGTACAGAAGCCCCGCCACCATCAGCATCCCGCTGACCGCACCGCAGACCTCCCGCATCCGCCCCATGCCGCCGCCGAAGGAGGACGCCAGCTTCGCCGCGAAGCTCTTTTCAAGCCCCGTTACGTCGCCGAAGGCCTCCAGCACCGCCTGGGCGCAGTTGCTGTCGGATAAAAAGAGCTCCGCCGCCAATTCCCTGTGATCCATCGCTGTTTCCTCCGTATATTTGATAGAACCAGTTTACCGGGAGAAGGGGCAAATGTCAAGCCGGGATTCGCGCACAGATGGGCGACATGTGCCGGATTCGCCGAAACGGGGCGGTTCCGCTGCTGCTCGTTTTGGAAGATTATACAAAAAATTCGGATGACGGAAAAAACCTATTGACAATCAAAAAATGCGATGCTAGGATACACTCAAAATTGAATCGCTTGATAGAGGCGCGGTACTCATCAGTACCCTCCGGCAAGGTCGTGCAGCCGCCGAAGGAGAAAGGGATTACCGCCGAAGTGTGGGAAATCTGCCCGGGTTTTTCATGCTGGGTCGTCAGAGAACATCTGCCGGACTGTCACAAAAATCTTTGTGAAGCGCTATCATTGGCTGTTCGGATCACTCCTTTCTTTTTGTGGGGTCTCCGCATTTCCATGGACCGCTTTCCAAAGCGGTTCATTTTTTAATGTAAAAAAGAAAGGTCGATCCCAAAATGAAGAAGTTCGTATCCGTTATCCTGTCCCTGCTCATGGTCCTGTCCATGACCGCCTGTGGAAGCTCTGCTTCCGACGCTCCCGCCGCTTCCGCCGCACCCACTGCGGCCAGTTCCGTGGTTCTCTCCGGCGTGGAGGACGGCGTGCTCACCGTGGGCATGGAGTGTGCCTACGCCCCCTACAACTGGACCCAGATGGACGACTCCAACGGCGCTGTTCCCATCGCCAACAACCCTGGCGCTTATGCCAACGGCTATGACGTCATGATCGCCAAGAAGATCTGTGAGGCCAACGGCTGGGAGCTGGAGATTATGGCCATCGGCTGGGACGGTCTGGTTCCCGCGCTGAACGCCGGTCAGTTGGACGCCGTCATTGCCGGTCAGTCCATGACCGAGACGCGGCTTCAGGAAGTGGACATGGCGGGCCCTTACTTCTACGCTTCCATCGTCTGCGTCACCCGGAAGGATAGCCCCTTGGCCTCCGCCACCGGCATTTCCCAGCTTTCCGGCTCCTGCACCGCTCAGACCGGCACCATCTGGTATGACACCTGCCTGCCCCAGATCGAAGGCGCCCAGCTGATGCCCGCTTCCGAAACGGCTCCGGCCATGGTCATGGCCGTCACCTCCGGCACTGTGGATTACATCTGCACCGACATGCCCACCGCTATGGGCGCCTGCGCCACCTACGACAATCTGGTGATTCTGGACTTCTCCGGAAGCGAGGACAATTTTCAGGTAGACGCCGGTGAGATCAACATCGGTATCTCCGTGGTCAAGGGCAACACCACTCTGCTGGACGCCATGAACGCGGTCTTAAGCGAAATGACCGTGGAGGACATGAACCAGATCATGAACGAGGCGATTGCCGTTCAGCCCGCAATCTGAGGTGCCTCATGGATAAGCTTGCAAAACTCACGACCGACATCGGGAAGCTGTGGGAGACGTACTCCGGCGCTTATTTTACCGGCATCCGGAACACGCTGGTTCTGGCGGTGGTCGCGACCCTGATCGGTTGCGTAATCGGTCTGCTGTGCGGCATTCTCAACACCATTCCCTATACCCGGCAGGACCCGCCGGTCAAGCGCTTCTTCCTGAAGCTGCTGCGGGCGCTGATCCGGATTTACGTGGAGGTGTTCCGGGGAACGCCCATGGTCTTACAGGCGGTGTTCATCTTCTACGGCCTGCCCTACTTCACCGACGGCGCGGTGGCCTTCAAGGGAATGGGCGGCATCTGGGTGGCAGCCATCATCGTGGTGTCCATCAACACCGGCGCGTACATGGCCGAATCCGTCCGGGGCGGCATTATTTCCATTGACCCCGGCCAGACCGAGGGTGCGAAGGCCATCGGCATGACCCATGTGCAGACCATGGTGAACGTCATCATGCCTCAGGCGCTGCGGAACATCATCCCCCAGATCGGCAACAACTTTATTATCAACATCAAGGACACCTCCGTGATGTTCGTTATCGGCTTCGTGGAGTTTTTCGCCACCCATCGGAACATTGTGGGCGTCAATCTGCTGTATTTTCCCTCAGCCGTGATCGAGATGGCGGGGTATCTGATACTGACGCTGGCGGCGTCTTTCCTGCTGCGTTGGCTTGAAAAGCGGCTGGACGGCAGCGACAATTACGAGCTGGTCAGTACGGACTCTTTGGCCATGAGCGCCGGTACCTATTCCCACCCCAGCCGCAAGACGCCCTTCGATGAGCGTAGCGGCGAGTTTGGTTCCGGAAGACCGAAAGGAGAATATTAATATGGAAGACGTGATTTTACAGGTCAACCACCTTTCCAAGTCTTTTGGAAGCCATGAGGTTCTCCGGGACATCGACTTTACCGTTAATAAAGGCGATGTGACCTCCATCATCGGCGCTTCCGGCTCCGGAAAAAGCACGCTGCTTCGGTGCATCAACCTGCTGGAAACCCCCACCTCCGGCGAGGTCTGCTACCATGGAAAGAACGTGGCAGGGGGGGGCGTCAATGCGGCGGCCTACCGCGCCCATGTGGGTATGGTGTTTCAGTCCTTCAATCTGTTCAACAATATGACGGTGCTGGAAAACTGCATGGTCGGTCAGGTGAAGGTGCTGAAGCGGAGCCGGGAGGAAGCCCGGGCTCACGCGATGACCTATCTGGAAAAGGTGGGCATGGCGCCCTACATTAACGCCAAGCCCCGGCAGATCTCCGGCGGCCAGAAGCAGCGGGTAGCCATTGCCCGGGCGCTGGCTATGGACCCGGAGGTACTGCTGTTCGACGAACCCACCTCCGCGCTGGACCCGGAGATGGTGGGCGAGGTGCTGAACGTCATGCGGTCTCTTGCGCGGGAAGGGATGACCATGCTGGTGGTGACCCACGAGATGGCCTTCGCCCGGGACGTGAGCAATCATGTGGTGTTTATGAGTCAGGGCGTCATCTGCGAGGAAGGCGTACCCTCCGAAGTGTTTGGAAACCCGCAGAAGCAGGAAACAAAGGATTTCCTCGCCCGGTTCCGCAGCGCCTGATACTGAAAAGAGTTACCGCCGGGGCAATTGCCCCGGCGGTATTTTTTTGTCTTCTTGCGGCCGGATCACGATTACAGTACGCAATGTACGTTTTGCAGGTAGAAAACCGCGGAGTAGGTGGCGTTGCCCTGCACCATCGGGCAGGCAGTAATGGCATCAAAGTTCTTGTAACCGTCGAGTTTTATGTCAAAATATCCATTTGGCTCTGTGTAATTGATATCCTGTACAAATTCCCAGTTGCCGTTGTGCCTGACATAGATTTTCCACTTTCCATTCACCTTTGCACCATGCAAGCCGCCTGCCTCCAGATAGAACCGGAAGGAATCGCAGTCTTCTACTTCAAAGGATAATTCCAGAACAGAACTACGTCCGTTATTCCCGTAATGGTAGTACTCATCTGACCATTCTCCCCCAATTTCATCAATAGTAATTCCTTCTATTATACCATCGCGGCCTGCATGTAAAGTAGTCCCATAATAGTCCACGTCTTCATTCTCAGCCAGTGCGCCGCCTTCGTCGAAGTAGTACAGCGCGTTGTCGATTTCCTGAAGATCTACATACTTTTCGCCATCCTGAATGTAATAACGCTTTCCGTTTATGGTGTGCCAGCCGTCCGTGAGGGCCTCTGTTTCCGTCGGGGCGGGAGGCTCGGTGTATGTGACTTTTTCGGTGGGGGCGGCTTCGGTAGCGGCAGGTTCTGTAGTCGCGATCGCTTTCAGCTCGTTCTGGGCATCGGTGCGGTTATGGAACGCGCGCACTGCAAGCAGAACTACGACCACAAGGGCGACGGCTGCCAGAATGATGGGAAGTCTGGACTGCCAGGAATTGTTTTTTCCGCTGTTATTCGCCGCCGGAGGGTTCTGCCACTGGGTGGGCTGCTGAGGCTGCTGCCACTGAGGGGACTGCTGGGGCTGCTTCTGTTCTGCTCCGCAATAGGGGCAGAATTTCACGGTTTCCGCGATTTCTTTGCCGCAGTTGTAACAATACATGTTCCTCTCTCCTTTATTTTTTAATATATAACAACTATAACGCTTTGACCGGGCAATATCAACGAATTTGCATAGTATTCCTTGATAGCGACCTTACGCTCCATGGCAAGATCTCAGCTGATACAGGTGATGCCCAAGCTTGCGTACAACCTCCCAGCCGGGAAAACGGACGCCTGGATATCCTGAATTCGTGCTGGATTCCTCCAATCTTCGGCGGATCGCTGATTCAGGCAAGCCCACCAGATGCTATTTTTTCATATTCCCGTGACCCGCTGCGGGTCAAAGCCGCAGACGGGGCAGGGGTAGCTGTGAATTTCCTCCATACAGCCAAAACAGCGGTCAAATTTCATGTTTCTCTCCTCTTTCAGTGGCCTGACGTTCGGTTCCGTGTTCCCGGTGATAACCACTATAGTAAAATAATATCATTGCTTGATGATGTTGTCTACTGTCTATCTGGTGATTTTATTATAGCAAATTTACAAAATTTGCGGTTGCGCGGTGTGCGACAATTTTGAAAAAATTTTGCCCGGCTCTGGATGGCAGAGCCGGGCGGGGTGGGTGTTAGCGGTTGTTGTATTCCTCAAGAATCTTACTGTCGGAACATATGAGATTTTTTAAGCCACAGCCCGAGAACATCCAGTGAATGTCTGTCGCGTTGGATGCGTCAAAGCCGCTAAGATTCAGGCTGGTCAAGTCACTGCAGCTGTGGAACATGCAGCTCATGTCCGTTACGTTGGCGGTGTCAAAGCCGTCAAGGCTCAGGCTGGTCAGACTGCTGCAACCGTGGAACATGCTGCGCATTTCCGTTACACTGGAAGTATCAAAACCGGACAAATTCAGACTGGTCAGGCTTCTACAATCATGAAGCATATCACTCATGTTCGTCACATTGGATGTGTCAAAGCTGGATAAATCCAGACTGGTAAGATTTCTGCAATCGTAAAACATGGCGCTCATGTTCGTTACGTTGGAAGTATCAAAGCAATCCCCAAAATCGATTTCCTCAAGATTCGCAAAGTGTGCAAACATATAGGAGGCGTTTGGGTTTGGCAAAATTTTACCAGTGGCCGCCACGTGCAGATCACCGCTGACCATCCATGCAACTACGCTTCTGTCCCCCGCAGCTGACACGTCCCATGCCGTGGTGGGAATGTTTTTTTCAGCGTTTTGAAAGGTTCGGAAGGCTATGGTTTTTACATCACTGCGCTTATGTTTTGTTTGCCCCCAGAAGTATGCGTCGTCGGAGGTAGATGGCATATTTGCCATCGTGTAGGTATCCGTAGACGGCACTTTTGCGGCTGAGGATGGTGTTCCTGCAACTGTAGATGATGTTCTTGTAACGCCGATGATAATTCCCAGTACAACAACGACTACCGCTGCCCACCATGCGGGAAACGACCGCTTTGGTTTTGCGTCAGGCCGTGGCTCCGGTTTCAGCGGCTGGGGCTTCGGGGCTGCCGGTTCCACTTTGGGTTCTGCCGGTTTGGGCGGGGCCTTCTTCGGTTCGACCGGTTTCGGCGGTTCCGCTTCCGGAACTACATTAAACGGTTCCGCTTTCGCCTCCCCCTGCGGGTGGGTGAGCATTTGCAGGAGCGTGTCCATGCTCTGCGGACGATCCTGCGGGCGCATACGCATACAGTCCGCCAGAATGTCGAACTGCGTATGCGTCAGCCGAGGCTGACAGGCCAGCGTATCGTCTATGGTGCGGTCTGTCGCGGGGGGCGGAAGAATGCCGGTGCAGCAATAATAGATGGTGGCGGCCATGGCGTAAATGTCCGTCCACGGACCGACCTTTCCGCTCTTGCTGTACTGCTCAATGGGGCTGAACCCGTGCTTGGCCACCATCTGGGAGGACTGGACGCTGCCGTCATTTCCCTGAATGTCCAAATCCTTCGCCGCGCCAAGATCCAGCAAAATCAGCTTGCCGTCAGGCCGCACCATGATGTTGTCCGGGCTGATGTCCCGGTGGATAATGCCGTGCTCGTGGACCTCCGACAGCGCCTGCATGATGGGGGTCATGAGTTTGACGCAGCTGTCAAAGTCCATGGGGCCGTTCTTCTGCAATTTTTTCAGGAGGGTCTCGCCCTCGATGAAGTCCATGACGATGTAGGCCGTTTCGTTCTGGATGAAAACCGATTTCACCCCCACGACGCCGGGAATGCCCCCAAGCTTTGCCATTTTCCGGGCTTCCTTCAGGAAACTGTCGAGGCCTTTCTGAGTGCCGGTTTTTCCCATCATGGCGCTGCTCCACACCACGGTGGAGTGTCCCTCCCGGCTGACCATGCCGGTGCTCATGGGATAGTATTCTTTAATGGCGACTTTCTGCTCCAGCAAAAGGTCGAAACCTATGTAGGTGATGCCGAAGCCGCCCTGCCCCAGCATTTCGCCCACGAGGTACTTTCCCTCCAGAATCGTTCCCGGTTTCAGGGCGAAGGTCTCCGCGTTCGCGCTGCCGTAGGCGCGTCCGCATTCCGGGCAGACGGTTTCTCCCACCGCCAGCGGGTGCATACATTTCATGCATCTGCGTACTTCCATATTCCATTCCTCTTTCTTTCGGGGGCTTCCCCGCCGATTTTTGGAACCATTACGGTAAAATAATATCACCGTTTGATACCATTGTCTACTGCTTATTTGGCGATTTTAGTATAGCAGGTTCCCGAAATTTGTGGTCGCGCGGCGTGCGACAATTTTGAAAAAAGTTGCGCGCCGCGCACCTCACACCGGGGAGGTATGGTGTATGATGACCATAGTTCCACTGCCCCGTTATCGATGCGCGGAAATGTGCCGGTTTTTGATGACACCGGGTGTTTGCTGTGATACAATGGCAGTAATGATTGTTTTGGATATGTCTGAGAACGGAACGATCAACGGATATCCGTGGGAGGATTTTCTCGACCAATACCGCAGCGCCTGAAAGGAATAACAGTTTTCGCCGCCGGGGCAAAATACTCCGGCGGTATTTTGCTGGAAAAAGGACGGGCAATGGGGAATACAGTGGCAGTGGAGGTGGCGAACATGTTGGCAGCGGCCTGGCTGATGCTCAGTTCATTATTTTATTCATTGCAGCTGTCCTCGGGCAGCTTTCCCCGCCCGCTGACGGAGGAAGAGGAACGGTACTATCTGGACTTGGCAGGGAAGGGAGATCTGGAAGCGAGGAATGTTCTCATAGAACGGAATCTGCGGCTGGTGGCGCACATTATGAAAAAATACTACGCACAAACCGCCGACCAGGAGGATTTGATTTCCATTGGGACGATTGGGTTGATTAAGGGGATTACGACATTTGATGCCAGCAAGGGGGCGAGACTTGCTACCTATGCTGCCCGGTGCGTAGAAAATGCTATACTATCGCAGCGGAACAATCGGCGGTTGAGGTGGAAAACCATGAACCTTTTGGGGCAAAATGGTCTATATTCTGCCGCTTGAAAGTCCGCAGCTATGTATTGGCTGCGAATGTTGCAGGTACGTTAAAAGTTGCGCCGCTTCAAATTCTCAAGTTCCCGGTCGTCCTTCCACATAAGTTTTTGGATGCCGAGAAGTTCAATCTGCGGTTTTCGGACGCATCCGAGATCACGGAAATTGCGGACAAGCTGCGGTGGTATCGCTATCAAAAAGGACTTCGTCAGCGTGACGCGGCGGACTATGCTGGCATCGACCGCAGTACCTATATCCATTACGAAGAGTCAGGGCGGGACTTTTATCCGAAGGAGCATATGGAGAAGCTGGCAGAGCTGTTTGAGGTACCGCTGGAGGATTTGCTGGATGACTATAACCTGTTTCTGCTGCGGGGTCAGGGAGCGCAGATCAAAGCCATACGCCAGCGGCTCGGCTTGACGCAGAAGGCATATGCCGCGCAGCTTGGTGTCCCGCTGCAAAAGTTCAAGCGATGGGAACAGGGAAGCGTGCAAATTTTCAAGTCCACATGGGAGAAGTATTTCAAGTAGACATAACCATAGCAGTAAACGAGCAGACCGGCTGTTGAGGCTGGTCTGCTCGTCTGCTATGTATTATTGCTACGCTTTCAGATGCTTCACGGCGGCGTCCACCAGTTCCAGCTTCTGCTCCGTGGAGCAGGGCAGCTTCTGGATGGATTTCAGCGCCTGCTCGGACTGGAACTTCGCCAGCTCCTGCCCGAGCTCCTGCTGCGCCTGCTTTGATTTCGGGAAGATCAGAAATACTTCCATGACTGCCCTCCTTTCCAGAGCGTTTTCTTCTTCAATCTATGCGTGTGTTCCGGCTGCTATGTAGACAAATAGAACTCGATTTCGCGGCCGCGAGGGAAATCGTATTGCCACGCGGCTTTGGTGGTGCGGGAATGCTTGTAATTCAAGGGCTTTTCGCCTCCAAATTGTCTACGCCCGAGCGCCGTTTGCGGGCGGATTTTGCCTTCTGCTGGCGGTGAACCTCCTTGGCGCAGGCAGGGCAGTATTTTGCCCTGCCGGAGCGGGCGAGGATGCCCGTGCCGCAGACTTCGCAGCGGCGCAGCTTCTTGGGGCTGAGAATGGCCTGTTCCAGCTTCGGCTGCTGGGGCAGCACGGTGCGGCGGAACCACCGGCAGATCAGGCTGCGGGAGATAAACTGCGGGCAGACACCGTCCAGCAGCAGGCACTCGCCAGCCAAGAAGTTGCAGCAGCGCTTTGTAAGACCGCGCACGCTGCGGAGCTGCCCCGGTGTCAAGCGAAAGAGCGTGCCATCTGGCAGGCGCTCGATGGGGTCAAGCTTGTACATCTTCACCCTCCTTTGTGATGAGCTTTGCGTCCGCTGGGTAGTTCAGCGTAATGAGGGCGGGCTTGCCCAAGCCCTGCTTTTTTCGGATAATCAAGCCGCTGTACTCCAGCTCCCGGAAAATCCGTGTGGCGCTTTGGCGGCTGCGGTGGAGTTTGGTCTGCGCCTGCTCCAAGGTGAAGTACAGCCGGATCGTGCCGTCCGGCTCGACGTAGCCGTTCTGCCGGGAAATGCTTGCTCTGTCCAGCAGCAGCGCGTAGAGCACCTTGGCGTCGTTGCTGATGTCCCGCAGGGCTTCATCTTGGAGAAGGAACCTTGGAAGCGGCACATAGGATGCCGCCGGGCTCTGCGCCGTGAGCTTGCAAAAAGTTTTCATCTGACCTCCTATCCCATCCATCAATCCATCCATTTTTGTGTTGATTGATTGATGGATGATTTTTTTGTATCTTGATTTATTTCTTATTAGTTAGAGGATAAATTTCAGCCCCGATGAACGGTACGAAAACCGTCGTCCTGAAATCCGGTTGCGGTACACTCCGGAGCGTCAGTTTGTCCACCGTCCGGAAAACCGGTGACGGAAAACCCACACATGGAAAATCCCGTTGTGGTCAAAGCTCGTCTTTCTGCCGTACTTTCAGCAATTCCCAGATTTCGGCTTGCCGTGCTTTCAGTTCGGCAACGTCGTCTTCATAGCAGCGCCCGGTGCTGTTGATGCGGCGGCAAATCTGATTGATGTTCGAGGCGACTCTGCTGACGGCGGCAGCTAACTTTTTCTGCTCGGTGTAATCGACCTTGATGATGTAGCCGTCGATGAGCATCTTGCGGGCATACGCGCCGAAGTTGTGTGTTCCCAACTGGCGCATCTTGTGCTGTACGAGATTTAACTCCTGCTTGTTCAGGCAGATTTCCTTGCGGATGGGTCGCGTGCGATCCGGCATGAGGCTCACCCCTTCAGGTGCAGCCCGAAGGCGCCGTTTTCTTCCAGAATTTCCAGATAGCCGTTGCCGGTGAGTTCAGCAAAAACCGGAGCGACTTTTTCGGGCGGAAGGCCCAGAACATCTGCAAGTTCCTGCGCACTCAGACCGCCGTCCTCGAAGGTGTACAAGAGCGCGCCGGTGAGCTTGGCTTCTGCGGAGAGGTTCGTATCCAGCAGGAGGCGGGTGGGTACAGCGGTCATGTGGGTGTGGTTGTAGTAAGTGATCATAGTGGTTCTCCTTTCAATTTTGAAAAACTTTGTTTGAAGGGCGGCTTGGAAGCGAAGCTGTTTGCCTTTCACTTTACAACGGACAATTTTCAAGAGAAAAACAGGGGTCGAGAGAAAATTATTTTCCCCTTCTATATAACCAACGGACAAAATAAATCAGAGTGTCACGATTTTGTCTTACGGACGTTTTCCTCTCTACCTTTTAACGGACATTTTTCCTCAAAAACTTGGTACCTCCTTTCAAAAAACTTTTCTTACTCCTGATTCCCCCTCTACTTAGCTAAGAGAATCAGAGACCGGTTTTGTCCCAGATTTCTCGAAAAAGTTTCGGAGACGGCGAAACAATCTCTGTGCATTGCTTCAAATTGGCCTTTCTACTTTCCAACGGACAAAATGATGCGGAGAGTCACGGTTTTGTCATAACAAGGACAAAAAAGAAGCGCTTGCCACTACGACAAGCGCTTTGGTTTTGCATCAATTATTCGAGCAAATCCTCTATATCCCTTTGATCGTATTCAGTTTTCCGCATCAGCCGACAGACACCGTCTGCCTCATCCCGATGCTGTAAGAGCTGGGCAAACGCCCGGTAGAGTGCAGCCTGCCGACGCTCGATCACGCCGCGATTCTGCTGCATGGCATCCGCTGCTTTGCGGATGGACAGCCCCTCGGAAAAGCGTTTCCGGAAGAGATCGGCGTAGTCGTTGAGCACCGTTTTGAGCGACTGCTGGG
>ERZ772820.461-NODE-461-length-39424-cov-7.552618_pt1 | contig 39424 bp, 33 predicted proteins | sample MGYA00511377_ERZ772820 | MGnify/ENA primary metagenome ERZ772820 (study PRJEB29015, sample SAMEA2737684) | human gut metagenome | biome: human gut; feature: human-associated habitat; material: faeces | place: China | collected 2012 ... | reverse complement strand
ACGCCGTTGTCGTATTCAAAGGTCACGTCGGCGCGGAGAAAAGCCAGATCCCGGACGGGACGGGTGGCCGGATAGCAGTCCAGCACTCGCAGACCGGAGGGCATGCCGGTGTTGAGCTTTTCCGCGATGCCGCTGCCGTCGGTATCCTGCGTCACCTCGAAATCCAGGAGCTCACAGTCGCTGGACTGGCCCACGGGCAGGGGCAGGACGATGGAGATGATGGGATGGGGGTGGTAGCCCTGGGAGTGCTTGATGTCCAGCTCGGTGCGGGGGAAGGCGCGCTGGAAGGTGCGGAGCAGGTCCAGGTGGGAGATATAGGAGGCCTGGGCCTCCTTGATGAACAGGAGACGGAGCTTAGACATCGCACTTCCCTCCTACAAGTTTGTTGGCGCCGCAGCCGTTGCAGCGGGTGCGGCAGTCGGGGGTGGTCAGGGACGCATAGGCCTGATGGCGCTCACGCTTCAGATAGTCCTGCGTCACACCGGAGGAGATCATGCTCCAGGGGAGCAGCTCGTCCTCGCTGCGGGTGCGGTTGGCGTAGAAATGGGGGTCCAGGCCGCACGCGTCGAAGGCCTCCAGCCAGCGATCCAGGGAGAAATACTCCTCCCAGGCGTCAAGGTGAGCGCCTTTACGCCACGCTGTTTCCAACACTTTTCCCAGACGGCGGTCGCCCCGGGCCAGGACGGCCTCCAGGAAGCTGGTGTCGGAGTCGTGCCAGTTGTAGGTGACGGTCTTGGTCTTGATGGCGTCACGGAGCAGGGCCACACGGCGCTCGTACTCGGCCTTGGAGATCTGCGGCTCCCACTGGAAGGCGGTATGGGGCTTGGGTACGAACCAGCTGGTGGAGACGGTGATGCGGACGCCCCGCTGCTTGTTCTGGGCGCTCTCGCGCCAGGCGTGCATGACCCGGGCGGCTACGTCGGCGATGCCCAGGACGTCCTCGTCCGTCTCGGTGGGCAGGCCCAGCATGAAGTAGAGCTTCACGGCGCTGTAGCCGCCGGCAAAGGCCGTGCGGCAGCTTTGCAGCAGGTCCTCCAGCGTGACATTCTTGTTGATAACGTCCCGCAGGCGCTGGGTGCCGGCCTCCGGCGCGAAGGTCAGGCCGGTCTTGCGGCCCTTGGCCAGCCGCTGCATCAAGTCCATGGAGAAGTTGTCGGCGCGGAGGCTGGGCAGGGACAGGCTGACATGACGGGCGTCGCAGAATGGCTCCAATTCATCACACAGGTCGGTCAGCGGCGGGTAGTCGCTGGTGGAAAGGCTGGAGAGCGTGACCTCCTGATAGCCGGTGTCGTCGCAGGAGCGGACGCAGTAGTCGGCGCAGAGGTCGCGGCTGCGATTACGGACCGGGCGGTAGACATAGCCCGCCTGACAGAAGCGGCAGCCACGGATGCAGCCCCGGAACAGCTCCAGGGTGACGCGGTCCTGGACGATCTCGGTGGAGGGGACGATGGTATTTACCGGGAAATAGGACTTGTCCATGTCGTGGACGATGCGCTTTGTCACCACGGCGGGCGCACCGTCGCGGGGCGTGATGGACGCCACGGTGCCGTCGTCGTGATAGGTCACATCGTAAAGGGACGGGACATAGATACCGTCCAGTCGGGCAGCGGCGCGGAGAAAATTGGGCTTACTCCAGCCCTCGCGGCGGGCCTTGCGGTGGAGCTCCACCAGCTCCACGGTGACGTCCTCGCCCTCGCCCAGGCTGACCAGATCGATGAAGTCGGCCAGGGGCTCGGCGTTGTACATGGCGGTGCCGCCGGCGATGACCAGCGGGGTCAGGCCGGTGCGGTCCGCGGCGTGGAGGGGGATGTGGGCCAGGTCCAGCATATTGAGGATGGCGGGAAAGGCCATCTCGTAGCCAACGGAGAAGGCCACGATGTCATAGTCGGTGATGGGGTCACCGGATTCCAGGGCGAAAAGGGGCATTTCCGCCTGACGCAGCTCGGCCTCCATGTCGCCCCAGGGAGCGAACACGCGCTCGCACCAGACGCCGGGGATATTGTTCATTACGCCGTAGAGGATACGCATACCCAGGTTGGACATACCGATCTCGTAGGTATCCGGGAAGCAGAAGGCGATGCGGGTGTCTACCGCCGCCTTGTCCTTGAGGATGGCGTTGTATTCGCCGCCCACGTAGCGGGCGGGCTTTTGCACCCGGGGCAGGATGCGTTCCAGTCGTTTATCCATGGTATAGTCCTCTCCCCTCCCCTGCCCGGCGGAGCGTGGGCGGGGAGCTATTTCTTGTAACAGTTTATTTTATCCGGTTTTGTGCCGTTTGGCAAGACCCCTTTTACGGCCAGCCAAAGGACGCCGGGCAGCAGGAACAGCCCCGCGCCGGTGGTCAGCGTCAGGTACAGGCACAGGACCAGCAGGGCGGCGGAGGCAACGGCGCCCACCGCATAGGCCACGCGGTCGGCGGTGTAGGGCTCGGTGCAGAGCGCTGTCAGCAGCCAGAGGAGGCGGCCGCCGTCCATAGGGCGGACCGGCAGCAAATTCAGCGCCCCCAGGATCAGGTGGGCACCGGCAAAGGGGGCCAAGGGCGGCCAGCCGGTCAGGGACAGCAGCGCCCAGAGCAGGAGGTTGCAGGTGGGGCCTGCGGCCACGGCCAGCAGCTCGCCGCCGTAGGACAGGCGGTGGAGGTCCGGCACATACAGCTCCGCGCCGGAGGCGGAGAGGGTCAGGCGGCGGGGCGGCGCGTGGAGCGCATGGAGGGTCAGGACGTGGGCCAGCTCATGGCACAGGGCGGCGGATAGGAGCGCGGCAGGCAGGGTCAACCCTCGGGAGAGCAGCAGAAACGCCGCCAGCAGCACCAGCGCAGAGGGCGAGACGGTGAGGGCGGCGGATGGCTTACGCAAATGTAACATAGTAAATGGGGTTCAGATAGGTGTCGTCGTGGTGAAGTTCAAAATGCAGGTGAAAGCCGGTGGCACGGCCGGTATCCCCCATCTCGGCGATGGGGTCGCCGGCCCTCACCTGCTGGCCGTCGGAGGCGGTGATCTTACGGCAGTGGGCGTAGAGAGTGGAAAAGCCGCCCTCGTGGGTAACGGTGACGTAGCTGCCCAGATCGGTGCTGCTGCCAATAGCCGTCACCGTTCCGTCGGCAAAGGCGCGGATGACCGCGCCCTCCTCCCCCGCGATGTCCAGGCCGTAGTGAAATCGACCGTCGCCCTCCAGGGGGTCGCTGCGGCAGCCGAACAGTGAGGTGATCTGACCCGCCGCGACCGGGTCAACGTAGTCAAAATCCAGGACCCGCTGGAGCATATCCACGTTGTCCGGCAGCGTCTCCGACCGGGAGACAGCGGGGGCGGCGGGTATCTCCGACGTGCCGAAAACGGCGGTGTAAGCATCGTTGAGGGCGTCAGAGACGGTGGATCCGTCCGCAAAGGCCCGGCCGGCAGCGGAGAACACCTCTACGAAGTCGGTATCGGCACCCAGCAGATCCAGCAGTGTAGCGCGGCAGCGATCCAGCGCCGCCGGAAAGAGAAATTTCATGGCGATGACCGCCAACAGCAGCGCGGCGGAGATCACCAACTGGACCATACGGCGGCGGGCGCCGGGAACGGGCGCCGCAGCGGACTTCGTCCGGTCCGGGCGGGGCGCGGGGCGAGACGGGGCTTTGCGGGGCGGGGCACTGCGGCGGGACGGGGCTATGCGTTTACCGGCGTAGGACACAGGGCGCTGGGACATGGCGGAACACCTCCTTCTTTTCCAGAGCACTATATGCAATAGACGAAGGCGTTAGACATACAAGTGAAAGTTGGGAAATTATACTTGACAGCCGCGCCGTCAGGAAATATAATAGGAGGGCTGACGGGGTGTAGCGCAGCTGGTAGCGCGCTTGGTTCGGGACCAAGAGGCCGGGGGTTCAAGTCCCCCCACTCCGACCATAAGTCCACCGTAATTTTGATAGAATTACGGTGGACTTTTTTTAGCAATGTAAATAATTGAATCCACATACAGGAGTGCGATTTCATGCGTGAGGTGCGATTCCATATTCATCGGAAATCCACATTTGCGGGAGCTCTTTTGCCGTATCGAATGTACATTAACGGCCAGTACATCGGAACAATACGCAACGGAAAATCACTGGATGCAAACGTTCCCAAAACAGGCGTTTATTATATTGAGGATGATATTCTGTCTTCGCGAAACGCTGTGATATATGATAATGGGCTATCCGAATATAGCGTTGTAATAAAGCGAGCCGGAGGGTGGCGCACGGAATCATACAACGAGTTTTACATGGAGAAAGGTAACGTCTTGGAGCAACTGCCGTCTTTCCACTGGGAAAAGCTCTTTGAACTGCAGCAATCTATGTCTCAGAGTGAAAGGCTGCTCGCCCTTAGCGTGGAGTTTTGGATGTCCGCCATGGACGATTTGCAGGAGGTCCTTGCTTCAGAACATCTTTTTGAAATCATAGCCGCTTTACAAACAATCGGTGCACATAAGTATCACGATTTGCTTCTCAAAATTATGAATGACGATTTTGGTGAAGTCCGTTTTCCGTTGGACGATAACCAGATCGAGCAGATGCAGCCGAAAATCGAGGACGCAAACCGGGCATTTTGGAAAAATAAGGGCGCAGAAGCGGAGTTTCGTGGAGCAGTCACGAATTTTCTGATAACAAACCTGGATGCTTCTGGCCACGTTTTTGAAGGAATAGATCAGTCATGAGAAATTTTCCCACAGAGAGGGTGCATTTCCGGAAACTACTGCACCCCCTTTTGCGCCGAAAATGCACCCCCTTGAAATTCTATTAAAGTTAGGGTTATTTGCCAAAAAGAAGAGGTACACAAACGTGTGCCTCTTCTTTTTGTGCGCGGCACTCTTGCTGTGCCAACATGACCGCCCTGCGGCGGAACATTTTATTCGACTTGGGTGGTTTCGCTCTTTCCTTTTCGGCGGCGGTGTGCTATAATAAGTCGATTTGAGGTAAAGGAGGCCGCGCCGATGGAATATTTGTCCCACAGTCCGGAGGAGACAGAGCATATCGGCGAAATGCTGGGCAGGCGGCTGCGCCCCGGTACAGTGGTGGCCTACCGCGGCGGACTGGGCATGGGCAAGACCGCCTTTACCCGTGGGCTGGCCCGAGGTCTGGGCTGCGCCGGACGGGTCACCAGCCCCACGTTTACCATTGTCAACGAATACGACGGCGCAACGTCGCTGTTTCACTTTGATATGTACCGGCTGGGCAGCTCTGACGAGCTGTTCGACATCGGCTGGGAGGACTATCTGACACGAGGCGGCGTGTGCGCCGTGGAGTGGTCCGAGCGCGTGGACGACGCTATGCCGGCTGACACCCTGTGGGTGGACATCGCCCGGGGTACAGACGAGAGTGACCGCATCATCACCATCACGGGAGGCGAGTGACAGTGAGAATACTGGCATTGGAGACCTCCGCCAAGAGTGTATCCGTGGCCGTGACGGAAAACGGCACACTGCTGGCCCAGGCGTATCAGGACCGGGGGCTGACCCACAGCGTGACGCTGATGCCGCTGCTGGACGGGATGCTGAAGACCGCGGGGCTGACGATGGACGATATAGACATCATCGCCGTGGCACAGGGTCCGGGGAGCTTTACCGGGATACGCATCGGCGTGTCGGCGGCCAAGGGGCTGGCGTGGGCCAAGGCGCTGCCCTGCTGCGGCGTATCCACGCTGGAGGCAATGGCCTATGGCGTCACAGACTTCGAGGGCGTCGTCGTGGGCGCTATGGACGCACGGCGGCAGCAGATATACAACGCACTGTTCCGGACAGAAAACGGCTGCGTTACAAGGCTCTGCGCGGACAGGGCCGTGGCTATGGAGCTGGTGGCGGAGGAATTGGCCGCCATGCCGGAGCCAAAGCTCATCGTGGGCGACGGCGCGGTGCTGCTGTACGACTTTTTGCAGAAAGCGGGGATCGGGTGCCGGCTGGCCTCTCCCCTGCACCGGCAGCAGAGCGCCGCGGGCGTGGCGCTGGCGGCGGAGCATCTTGCCGCGCAGGGGCTGACGTGTTCCGCGCAGGAATTGCAGCCGGTGTATCTGCGGCTGAGCCAGGCGGAGCGCGAACGGCTGGCCAAGGGGCTGTCCCTGACGGCGGAATAAAACGTATACCCTTAAAATTTCATATACACGGAGGATAACATCATGTACAGCGAGAAGGTCCACATCATGAACCATCCCCTGGTGGCGCACAAGCTGACCATCATGCGGGACAAGAACACCAGCGTCAAGGATTTCCGGGAGCTGGTATCCGAGATCGGTATGCTCATCACCTATGAGGCCACCCGTGACCTGCCCCTGACCACCAAGCACATCGAGACCCCCATCTGCGAGATGGACGCGCCCACGCTGGCGGGCCGTAAGTTCGTGGTGGTGCCTATCCTCCGTGCGGGCCTGGGTCTGGTGGACGGCGTGCTGCGGATGGTGCCCTCCGCCCGTGTGGGGCACATCGGTATGTACCGCGACGAGGAGACGCTGGAGCCGCACCCCTACTTCTGCAAGATGCCCAAGGATGTGGCCGAGCGCGATGTGCTGATCGTGGACCCCATGCTGGCCACCGGCGGCTCCGCTGCGGAGGCCATCGGCGAGATGAAGAAGCGCGGCTGCAAGCACATCAAGCTGATGGTGCTGGTGGCGGCCCCGGAGGGCATCGAACACATCCAGAAGCTGTACCCGGATGTGGACATCTATGCCGGTGCGCTGGACGATCACCTGAACGAGCACGGCTACATCGTGCCCGGTCTGGGCGATGCCGGCGACCGCATTTTCGGCACAAAGTAACAAACGCATACAGCAGCGCCCCGCCATCTGGCGGGGCGCTGTTTCTATCCTGCTGGGCGCGCGAGACGCTTGACGAAGGTCGGCTCGGTCCTGCCGCGCTGTCATTTTTATTGTATTTCTTCGTATTTTGCGGTATAATACCGGAAAATGGAAATGACACGCAGAAAGGGATACACTATGGAACGTAAGAAAAAGGCCCCGCGGCACCTGGGCCCGCAGCTGAAGGCCGTCATCAGGCGGCAGCCCACCGTGTTCGCCGTATACACCGTACTGCGGCTGATCGTACTGGCTACGCTGGTGTCTTCCATCATCCGCGGCGAATATGAGAGCGCGTTTATCTGCCTGCTGGTACTGGGACTGTTTGTCCTGCCGTTTTTTATCCAGCAGAACTTCGGCATTGAGCTGCCGTCCACGCTGGAGATCATCATACTGCTGTTTATTTTCGCATCGGAGATACTGGGCGAGTTGAAGTGCTACTTCATCACCTATCCGCACTGGGACTCCATGCTGCACACCACCACGGGATTTCTGTGCGCCGCCACGGGGTTCGCGCTCATCGACATTCTCAACCGCAACAGCAAGATCAAGTTTCAGCTGTCCCCTATCTATGTGGCTGTGGCGGCGTTCTGCTTCTCCATGACCGTGGGCGTACTGTGGGAGTTCTTCGAGTTCGGCATGGACAGGCTGTTCATGATGGATATGCAGAAGGACACGGTGGTGAACGCCATCACCTCGGTGATGCTGGATCCCACCAACAGCAACATCCCCGTGACCATCGACGGCATCACCTCGGTGACGATAAACGGGCAGGAGCTGGGGCTCGGCGGATACCTGGACATCGGGCTGTACGACACCATGGGGGATCTGTTCGTGAACTTCATCGGTGCGGTGGTGTTCAGTACCATAGGGTACTTCTATATCAAGCAGCGCGGCAAGGGCAAGCTGGCGAAGGCGTTTATCCCCACCATCACCGAGGAGAAGCGCGCAGCGGAGCTGCCGGAGGGTACAGAGGCTCTCCCGGAGGGAACAGAGGAAAGTGAATAATCTGCCGAAACCCGTCTCAAATTGAGACGGGTTTCCGGATAGAGGCAAAAAGAAAACCACGACGGATGTCGTGGTTTTCTTTTTGTGGTGGAGATAAGCGGGATCGAACCGCTGACCTCTTGAATGCCATTCAAGCGCTCTCCCGAGTTATCGGTTAAGCACCCCACAGGCATCTTTCTAAGGTATCTCCAGCTACTCAGATTGTTTGAATGGCCAATTAAATTTGTTCTGTTGATTCTGTGTCCAACCTCGGTATTGCAATGCCGAGGTCATTGGTTTGGATGTCCACGCGGTAGTCTCGGAACACGGTCACGCATTTAAGCATATAGCCCGCAATCATTTTCTGTGTCTCAACGCTGCAGACCTCGAAGATATTTGCCCATTCCATAATCCGCGCAGCGCATTTCTCCGATTCTGTGACGGTCTCTGATAATTCCTCCATCTGCACTTGCAGGATCCCAACGTCTTTCCGTAGAGATACGACCCTTTCGTATGCTTCATCTAGGACTTCTGTCAGCATGCTCTGGCGTGTGGAATCGGTCTGCCGAATGGAGTCGAGGAGTCGGTTCTTAAACAGCTCATATTGACTTTGCGACTCTTCGAATTGCTGTGTAAGCTCCAGAAGCTCGGCTTGTTTTTTCTCCAGCTGCTTCTTTTTATCGTCCGTGACCACCGAGATCCCGCCGCGCTTTACCGCCGCAAATAACTCTCGCAAATATGCTTTTACCCTTGCATCCAGAATGTGCGCCGTGTAGCCGGTCGGCCCGCTGCAAGGGCATCTTTTTCGCACCTTGTTATAGCATATATAGCGTGTACGCTTTCTCCTCACACGGCTCCCATCCGCCTTGACATAATCGGCTGCGCTGCTGGTCAGAATTAACCGTCCACCGCAGTGTCCACAGCGGACATTCCCGGAAAGCAGCGCCTGTCCCTTGGTATTTCGAGGAAGTGTCCTCGTGACGTCATGTGCATTTGTGCGTTCCTGCATCAGTGTTTGTGCCTGGCAGAAGGTGTCCGGAGCAACGATCTGCAATTCCGGTATCACATCGGACCGGCTGCTTCCACTTCGCAGGATCCCCGTATACAGGACATTGTGGAGAATATGCCCGACTGTCGCCTCATGCCAGTTTTGTCCGTCTCTGTTCTTTAGACCACTGTCATTGAGGGCCGAAGCGATCCGGCATCTTCCGTATCCGGAGTTGACACATAGATGGAACATCAAGCGAACCGCGCCGGCTTCACTCTCCTCAATAACAAGCTTCATCACTTCGTGTTTGCGCTTGTTAAGGATTCCACTGGGTTCCAGTTTATAGCCATAGGGGGCAATGCCTCCGCGGAAGCGTCCTTCGGCAACAAGCTGCTCCAATGCGGTCTTGGTCCGAATGGAAGTCTTTTTACTTTCTCCGCTGGCTTGCCAAAAACGGATGTAATTCATTAAAAAGTCCACATGCTGGTCAAATCTTTGCTCACCTTCTTTCACGCTCCACACCGCAATGCCATGGGAGGCGAACCACTCCACAATAAATGGTGTTTCATCCTCTTTGCGGCCAAGTCTGTCGAACATGAACACGAGAAGTATATCAAATCGGTTTTTTAACGCATCCTCTTTGAGCTTGATGATAGCCTCTCTGTCGGCTGCGCTGACCTTAAATCCTGATACACCCGCTTCCTGTTCCTCCTGAACGATTTCCCAGCCCATGGACTCCGCGAACTTATGACAGGCTTTTCTCTGCATTGGGATATCCGCCTGTTTCAGTGGGTCATAATTTACCTGCTTTGTCGTCGAAACACGGTATAAGCAGCATACTCTTTTCTTCATGTATCCTTCCTTCCAGTTCAGGCTCGGATACACCTCCTCAACGCTATTATTGCAGGTGATGTCGCTCCCGTCAACACCACTGACAGTTTGCTTATTTATGCTGGGTTGGTTTCCAGGGAATCCAGCCCCAGTTCGAACTGTGCGAAGCTCATGTTGAACTCAATGTGCAGGCGGTAATCGGAGTACACATCCACTCTCTGGATGATGTATCCTGCGATCATCTTCTTCACATCCATGTCGCTGCCATCGAACATCTCGGACCATTCCATGATGCGGCGGTAATCCGCTTTGATGGCTTCGATGCGCTGATTGCTTTTCTCGACTTCCTCATTGAGTTCAGTCAATTGAGCATTGGCATCCAGCATCCTGGTACGGGCATTGTTGACCAGCTCCGACAGGACGTCCATCGGGAATGCACTTTCGCCCTGTACGGCTTTGATAACCTCCAGCTTCAGGGATTCATATTCCTTCGTTGCCTTGGCGGATTCCGCTTTGGCGTCCGAAAGGCGTTTCTTGAGGCTGACCATAGCGCTGCGGTGGGTACGGGAAATGATCTCGTTTTCCTCTACAGAACGCATCCGGTCGAATACCTGATGGAGAATGTCGGTGACCATCTTGTCCAGAATGTGCATGGTGTAGCCAGTCTGCCCATCGCAGTTACTGCGCTTGCGGGTCTTGTTGTAGCACACATAGCGGATGCGCTTGCGGCCAACCTTTTCACCGGCAGCATTGACTCGAGTCGTTCCATTGGTAGTCAGTGTCAGGCGGCCGCCGCAATGTCCGCAGAACACATTGCCGGACAGTAGGGATTGCCCCCTGGTATTGCGGGGCATGGTCCGCAGCGCATTACACTCATTGGCGCGCTCGGCCATGAGCTTCTGCGCCAGTCCAAAGTTCTCCGGTGAGATGATCTGCAAATCAGGGAATACTTTAGACTGTGTACTGCCGCTCCGAAGCACACCGGTGTACATGATGTTGTGCAGAATGTGACCGACGGTAGCTTCATGCCAGTTCTTCCCGTCACGGGTCTTGATGCCCATCTCAGACAGGAAGTTGGCGATTTTAAATCTGCCGTAACCGGAGCCGACGCACAGGTCGAACATCATGCGCACGACCTTTGCCTCGTCGGGATTGATCTCCAGTTTGAAGACCTCATGCTTGCGCTTGTTGTATGTGCCGCTGGGTACCAGGTCATAGCCGTAAGGGGCGGAACCGCCACGGAAGCGGCCTTCCTGTACCATCTGCCCGAGGGCAGCCTTGGTACGCATGGAGGTTTTCTGACTCTCACCGTCTGCCTGCCAGAAGCGGATGTAGTTGGTGAGACGGTCGACATGCGTGTCGATTCGCTGTTCACCTTCGTTGACGCTCCAGACCTGAATGCCGTGGTTGATGAGCCATTCGACCACGAAAGGCGTTTCTTCGGCTCGTCTGCCAATACGGTCGAACATGAACACCAGCAGAATATCGAATTTGCCCTGTTCGGCATATTCCTTGATGAGTTGAATTTTATCACGGTCATTGGCGCTGACCTTGAAGCCTGACACGCCGTTTTCCTGTTCCTCGTACACGATGGTCCAGCCCATCCGCTCTGCGAACTCACGGCAGGCTTTTCTCTGCACGGGGATGTCAGCTTGATTCTGGTCATCGTGGTCGACCTGCTTGGTGGTGGAGACGCGGTACAGACAGCATACTCTGTTCTGGATGCTGAGTACATTTTGATAAGAACAACAAACTCTTTCAGCCATAATGTATCCTTCCTCTCAATGAATGATTTAGAAATGTGAGAGGTTCAGATACACCTTTTCATGTATTCACTTTTCAAAGTACACGGCATTCTGCCACCTTGATTATCTCACATTTCAGGTTGAATAGCTATCAGAACCTTGAAATAAAAGCAACAAAGAACGAGCCTCCGATCCGGTAAAATCGCATTTAAGCAAAGCATTTTTATTCTACGCGAACTGCTCTTCACCGGACAGGTCATTCTTTCGGATATATGCGTCCAGCAAAGTATTCCGCACCAACGCTGAGAGGGTGGGATTTTCCTCCTGCGTAAAGCTGATCGTCACATGATGTCCGTCAATCGTCATTTGAATCTGATCGCCATAAGGCTGTACTGTTTGAATCGCCATATATTTGACCTCTCTTTCTGAATGATGTTAGCTTTAGCACTTTATGTTTCTAATGGCACAAACGCGGACACTGTCAGGTGCAGGGTGGGTATGTGAGAGTAAGAGAAAGGGTCAGACATAAAAAACGAATGAAAGCACAAATTGAAAGGAAGAGAAAAGAATACAGTGTCCGCGTTTCTGCCATCAGGTTTTGCTATGCAAAAGCATAGCAAGATTAGAAATGTGCCATTTTCTCGCCCCTGCGGGGCAACCGGAAATGATGCACAAAACTTCATGCACCAGCTTTTACGTATTTTTGTGGTGCAGTGCTCATACATGAAGTTTCTTGCCGGCAGGAGCGCCCCGCAAACAGGGCGCTCCTGTCGGTTTTGTCATTTGCTCAGTCCTATTCGACACTACTTCCCGGACTGTCGGGCGGTCAACTGGTCTGCGGCGGGCGCCGCACATGGGAATCTCACCCCTCCGAGGATCTCTCCGAGCTGCACCGATGGCTTGAGACTGTCGCTGTGCAGAAGTACCATTATAGGCAGATGAGGTCATGGCGAGACGGCTTGCCAAAGCCGCTTTTGGATGAACGGGTATCGCTGGGCACCTTCCGATTCGGGACCTTCATTGACACGGGCAGAGCCGTGCAGGTGGTCATGGCGCGTTCTCCGCATCGCTTTCCTCTTTCTTATGGAGGCTCATCTGCTGATGTGATCCAGTTGCCGGATATGGCCGGTAATACACCAGCGTTTTTCAAAGAGCAAGAGGAGAAAATATCTCCCTACCCTTTATCCGTATTCAGGCCAATGATTTACGAAAGATTTTTTACTGATTTATCATTTTTTTGAGTTTACGGAGGATTCCATCGCGCCGGTAACGAAGTGTCATCAGTGGAATGCCCATATCTTTGGCCGTTTCTGTCTCCGTTTTACCCATGAAATAGATGTCCCAGATGACCTGCTGCTCTGACTCGGGGAGCTGCCGCAGGCAAAAATGTAATTTCTCCGACATCACTGCCGAAATAGCGAGATCCTCCACGTTGACCTCATCAGGTAAGGTCAGCAGTTCCTGACCCGTCCGTTCAGCGGTATCCCACGCATCGTATGAAGTCACATGATTTCGGCTTTCTTTTTCCACTTGGTTGCGCTCTTGCCGTTCGGCGCGATAAAAAGCCAAATAAACTTCGTGGGTAACCTCTACGAGGGTGCTTTTCACCCGAATGTAATACTTATCCTTTACGGTCATTGACCATTACCTCCGTTTTGTCATTTTGAAAAATTCGCAAATGACAGAAACGGTGGCCCGCGGCAGTCCACATTTGCCGGGAGTAAGCAAAAGAAAACGCTCATTCCGTCCCTTTCTGGATCCGAATGAGCGCAAAAGAGCCGCTTGATCTGCCTTCGACATGGACGCATTGATTGACCTTGTTCTTTTCAAGAACAAAGGCTGCAAATCAAGCGACACATGGGAAGGTCACGCATCAAGCGGCTCCGGTGTACATACTTGGATATTCAATTTTGCCGATGGTTTATATCCTGAACGATTTACTTATTCTAAAAGTCACAGGCGGGAAGAATACCTGTTCCCCACATTGGGAGCATTTTACATAGGATGCACCATGCGTCCCCTTGCACAATACCTCCAGTTTATTCTGGCAGTACGGGCAAAGACGCGCCATCGTGGTATGGTTGGAATATTGTTTTTTCAGTTCCTGCTGTTCTGCCTGGATACAGGAATAGCGCAACGGGTCAAGCGCTTTTGAATTGATTTTAGCCATTATGCCTCCTATTACAGTTATGCGATCTCACTATCAATTTCATTCTTGTCCGGAAAAACAAGAATCGTGCTATACGGATCAAAAAACTCATTTTTCTCTATCAAACCCATCTGCGATAGACGGATGGCCAGCGCCGTTTTGGAAACGCCCAGTCGCCTTGCGGCTTCCGAGAACCGGTGGTAGTCCTTTGGCGCATACACACGGTTCAGCCATTTGATGCCCTGCGGCAATCCGACATTTTCTAAGTGCCGAAAAACTAATTCACGCGGCAAAAGAAGATACGATGTGAGTACATTGGCCTGCCACTCCTCCCAATCATGCACGGGATAACGAATACATTCATCAGCCAAGCGGCAGACACACCGCCGCTGCCAGCCGTTGTACTCCGATGGGAAGAGCCTCGCATAAAGCAGGTGTGAAGCCTCATGCATCATTGTAAAGTTCAGGCGCCCAGTTTGCCCTTCTGCAGCAAGACTTCGGTCTATGTAGGCTGTTTTTCCATCCAATACGAAGTCGTCCTGTGTGCCGTCCCTACGGGAAATAGTTACCTTAACATCCATGGATGCAGTAAATCCGAGGACAGCCCCTGTCACACTTATGTCCGCAAAAGCAAATCGAAGGCCGCACATTTTTTCGGCAAAGTCAACCGGGTCGATTTTATCGATCCGTGTAATTTGCTTTTTCAGATATTCTGACAGCAGTCTTCTCGAAATGAGCTCGATATCCTGACGTGAGAGCTGTAGCATTCGTGAGAGCCTCCTGTTCACTCGCTGATTTATCCGTGTACGAGCATTATAGCAGGATATATTATCCCTGTCAATGGCGCGTTTGAGGATATTATTTCCTTTCTCGCTTGACAACTATATACTCATCCTATATACTGTACTCATACAAAAAAGGATGGGCAATACGATGGAGAAGCATAGGGCAAGTATCCTGCCTTTTAAGGCGTCAACTTCCTCTGCATACAATGCAGAAGCAGAAAAAGAGAGTAATGTTATTGGTCAGCGTATAGACAAAGCCCGCAGAGATGCGGGACTTAGTATGTCTGAATTGAGTGCTGCTCTGCGCATATACGGGGTAACCATGAGCGCCAGCGGCGTTGGTAAGTGGGTGCAGGGAAAGGCTCTACCCAACGCATATCATTTGATTGCACTGTGTTATGCACTGAAAATCGAAGATGGAGTCTCTTTCTTTACGCGCCAGTATGCACCGGCGCTGAACAATGAGGGTATCCGCAAGGTACAGGAATACCGGGAAGATCTGGTTGCTTCCGGTAGGTATAAGCCGCAGGTGAATGCAGGCATCACGATTGAGTATGTTGATATGCCCATTGGCAACCTTGCTGTTTCAGCAGGTACCGGCGAATTTCTGGACGATTGTAATTTCCAACGGATACCGTTCCCGAAAAACTCCGTACCGGCAGACGCAGATTTTGGATTATATGTTTCCGGGGACAGTATGGAGCCGGTCTACCATGACGGACAAGTTGTGTGGGTGCAGAAATGCGACACGCTTGCTGTGGGACAAGTCGGCATATTCACTTATGACGGAGCGGGATATCTAAAAGTGTACAACGAGCAGAAGCCGTCAGAAAATATCCGCGACGCTTTTACTGACAGTTATGGAATCATTCATCCGCAGCCTGTTATGATCTCCTACAACCAAGACTATCCTCCTAAGCCAGTGCAGCCGGAAACCGAGTTTCGGATCGTGGGAAGGGTTCTATAAAACAGGAAAGACTCCGCGCGATGCGGAGTCTTTCCTATTTTTCGTGATCTCATGTTAGGCGAGACATTCAAAGTTTTACACGGTGATACGAACACGGGAAGACTGGGTATCTTCGTTCCACCTTTAATTTACCGAAGATAAATCACGTTGGTATGGCAGGTGTCCGACAGCCGTTCGCTTGTCATCCCCCAATCCTTCTGCGCCATATTGATTCTCTTACTCAGCAGCTTTCTATCGTAAGATGTAAGACTTATACTTGGAACAAAGGTTAAGCAGACAAGCTAAAAGGCTTTGCGGCTGCTTTTCCCTCAAAAAACGCACTTGAAAACGAGAGGAGCTGCGCTTACAATGATCGTAGTCCCTGACAAGTGAATAGGCTTCCGGTTCAAGGCGCTGCGACGCCGAGATGAAAGTTGGAATGTGGGTCAGAGTCCCCGCGAACAGGTCACTGTGAGGCTTCCCGTTGTGGAAGATAAGTCAGATACGCGCCGGAAGTGTCACAAATGCACGCGCCTGAGATCGAGCTGCATGAACGGGGGCTTTGCGCCTGTAACAAAAGCGTCAGCAATTCGCTGACGCTTTTTCATATCTTATACAGTTTTCGCTTTCGGTACAGCGCAAGACCATGTTCTGTATGGATTCCGTATATAGCTCCCATCTCTGGGCAAAAGGCGACCCCTTCAGTTCATCGTATCCATGAGTGCCAGCAGAGTGGTTTGCTGCGCGGATGTCAGGCAATTCCATTTATCCAACATCTCACGCTGCGCGGGAGTCAGAGCCACACAAATGTCGTCCTGTGCAAAGAATTGCGACAACGTAACACCGAAAGCATCGCAGATCTTCTCAAGCGATGCAAACGATGGCGTCATAGATTTTTTATACCACGAGGAGATGGTAGACTGTGGCAGGCCAGAGCGTTCAGCAAGCTGATATTCCGACCATCCCCGTGCCTCACGATTCTGCTTGATGATTTCAAGAATATCTGTCACAACTTCACCACCTTGGTTTTTTCGTTTATTATACTTTGGAAAATCGTTGCATTTTAATAATTATTATCGTATTATTTATTGCGACAATAATCCTGTGAAGGTGTGACTGCTTTGGAAGAATACCGACGTATATACCGTTGTGCAGTCATAGGGCAAGCACCCATGCGCTTTCCATGGGGGTTTGATGAAGAAGATAGTGGCTGCCGGAAAATGAAAATCGAACTGGCGCAGCAGGTTATGGCGCTGCGCCAGCGCGGTGTGACACAGTTTCTGACCGCCTGCGACTGCGGCGTAGGTCTTTACGCAGCCGAGATCGTCAATGGTCTGCGGGAAACCACCGACCAAGGCCTGATGCTTTTCTGCTACACACCACACGAGGAACAGGCCACAAAGTGGGCACCGTATCTGCGGGAACGTTACTTTACTATGCTGGAAAAATGCACCCATATTTCGGTCGTGTGTCCCGTGGGTACGCCGGATGCACAGCTGCAAGCCTATAGGAAGATCATCGGCCTTGCCGATGTGGTGCTATGTGTTCATGATACGGACTTGTCAGCAACGGACAGTGGGGAAAACAGAGCCTTTGCTTTTGCTGTGGAAAGCCATACGCCCACGCTGGTCTTGCATCCGAAAGAGCTGACCGCAGAGTGGGTCGGCGAGCGGTTCTATCCCAGACGGTCTTGATAACAGGATGATTAGCCCCTGTTCACGACGCAGCAAGCCGGATCGCGCCTTGCCTGCAAAACAAAAAAGCCGTAGGCACAGATGCCTACGGCTGCATGAGGAATAGTTCGTTTTTCGTAAATCATATACAATTTACGAACCCTGCGTCTGCGCATCTTTGCAGCGCATCGCTTTGCGGCATCTCTGACGGAATTTTTGACGGAGTTAAACTGCCCCACGTACTTTCAATCGGGAGAAAGCATATACTCTGCACCGCCTGCTTTTTATGTGCCAGAGAGGAATGCACATAGGTCTGTAATGTCGTCCGTATATCAGCGTGGCCCAGCAGCTCGCTGAGGCTCTTGATGTCCACGCCGCTTTCCATGCACCGTGTCGCGTAGGTATGCCGCATAGCATGAAAATTTCGATAGCGGGTACCGCAGCGTTCCAACAGCTTCCGATACCGGTATTGCAGTGTGCGCGGCTCCATTGGCGTGTTCGTATTGGTCAGCAGGTAGTTATCTTTTTGAATATTCTGCGTGGCTGTTTTCAACAACTCCAGCATATCATTGGGAATTGCCACAAGACGTACAGAACTGCTGCTTTTAGGGGATTGAACCACCAAATGTGTTCCGGAAGCATCCCGCACACGGGCAACCGAGCGCTCAATTCGCAGAAAGCCTGAACGGAAGTCAATGTCACTTTTGCGTAGAGCGCAGATCTCACCAAGGCGCAGCCCGGTGTTCAGGATTAGAAGGGCACAAAGTCCCGTGATGTCCGGTGCATCCAATACCTTCTGCGCCAGCGCGGCTATTTCGTGGTCAGCAAATACCTCGACCTTTTTGCTTCGATATGCAGGCAGCTCCACATCCCTGCCGGGGCAGTCGCAATGGCATTTCTTTTTCACAACTTTGAAAATTGTTTTCAGCAGCACGCCAACATCCCTTGTGCTCTTGCATGACAAACCTCTATCTTGCAGCCGCGAAAAAAATACAGAAAGTTTTTCCGCCGTCAGATCACGCAGCAGGATCGTTCCAATTTCAGGGACAATATAGTGCCGTATCATATACTCGTAACGCCCAATCGTTGAGGCCTTCAGTGCGCCGCGGCGCTCGGACAGGAAGAATTCTGCTGCCTGACATACCGACATTTCACCTGTCAACATAGGCTTCTGTGGCAGCGCATCTTCCATCCTTCGCCGCTTCTCACGGCAGGCGGCATAGCTCTTGGCATAAACATACCCATATTCCGCCTTGCCGGCAGGTGTCCGGCCGCGAATATAGCGACCCTCCCACCGGCCATCCTTCCGCTTGTAAATGTTCTCTCCGCGACGTGGCATAGTAATCTTCCCTTCTTTCTGACGGTGTTTGTGACGGCAATAAACAAGATGCCGTGGTATCCTTTCTTTTGAAATTCCAGATGATGGAAACAATATAAAGCAATTTGAATCGCAATTCAGATAGTTCTTGCTTTTTCACAATTTTCCTGCATTTTTTATTGACTTTTTTAGCAAGTCAATGTATAGTGAGGAATGGAATTGCGGTAACTTTTCTGTCGTGAATTGTATATGATTTACGAAATACCCAGAGCGTGTGCTGACACTTTGCAGTATGCACAAACCGCAGCAGCAACATTCATTTGCATCAGACAAGTAAATATGATCCGGTGACACCGTGTGGCTGTGTTGGTCGTAAAGATCTTTTTATGTGCAAAAGATCAGGCAGCAGCCTAAAAGGAATTTGGGTTAGAAACCCTCTGCGGACGGCACTGTGAGCGCAAGGAAATGGTCGAAGCGGCGAAAGCTGTTGGGTAATACCGCCATTGGGAGGAAGCTTCTGAGAAGGTAGATCATGTACGAAAGGCGAAAGCCTTGTGGCGCGAGGGCAGGAGAATTGCACGGTCAAGGATCTTTGGTACACAGTGGCGCTCTCTCGCTGTGACGAGGGCAGGAGCGTGCGCTGACGGATTTTGTCAGCGTTTTTTCTTGCCAAAATGTCGCTGGTCATCCCCTGAGAAGGGGGTTGTCCGGCATTTTTTCGTAATAAGGAGGAGTGTTACTATGTCTCAACGCGGCGGACGTCCCATTGATTTTCAGGCGTGGGCGCAAAACCAAATAGTCAAAAGGGCTGTGGCAGCACTGGAAGCGCGTGACGAAGCATTTGCCGAGCGAAACGCAGATACGCCGCTGCCGCAGCTGGCGCGGTATCTGAGCCGGTGTGCCATCTCGCTGGGTCACAGCCCATCCCCCAGCGAAGTGGATGGCGGTACATTTATTGAGCAGCGTTTTGGCAGCTGGGCAGCCGCGATGGTGGCGGCAAGGCTGCCGCAGCCTCGTTCCATGCGCAAGCTGCGCGACACCGCTCGCTATAAGGCGGAAAAGGTGAAGCAAGAACCGTTGTTCCGTGAAGAGCGAAGGCAGAAGCGGCAGCGCAAGCTGGAGCAATCCGAGCAGCGAAAACGGGAACAAGCCGCCAAAAAGCGTGCGGAGCGGGCTGCTAAGGCTGAATGGGCGGCGAAGAAGAAGGCGGAGGCTGAAGCAAAGGCTCTCACCTTGGCAGAGACCTCCGCTGAAGCCGCACTTGATACAATATCCGCAGAAATTAACCCCAGTCAAGCCGAGACAGTCTGAACGGAGACTGTCAGCTTTCCATAGGGGGACGGGGTTTAAGCCGCCCCGTCCCCCATCCTCAAATCCGCAAAAGGCAAGTCGAGACGGCAAATGCCGTTGTCTTTTCCATAGCGGGAGGGGTTTGCCGGCCCCTCCCGCATCCTCAAAATCAACAGCCCTAACGGCTGAAGGAGAATTGACATGAAAAAGAATCTGAGATATATCATCGCGTTCCTGCTGGCAATTATGATGCTGTCGAGCCTGTGCGCCTGCGCCCAGACCGGCACTGCCGGCAATAGCGGCGAATTGGATCTGGACTATGTGGGAGAGGATACCGACCAACCCGAAGAGGAAAAGCCGTGGTATTCCTGGTTTACAGAGGCCTTCAGCTTCGGCAAAAAGGAAACAACAACTACCCCGTCCCAAAGCAAGCCTGACAGCGTGGCGGATTTCTATGCTCAGGGCTCCGGAGATGCACCGCAGGGCAACAAGGGTAATAAGACAGACCAGACTCCTTCTACCACACCGGATGAGGATACCGCCAACAAGCCGTCCAACTCCGGTGGGAAAAAGGACGACAATAAAAAAGACGACCAGAAGGGCGAGGACAGCAATACCCCCGCGCCTACCCCCGAGCAGAAGCCCGAAAGCAAGAAAAACACCGTCACCATTACCATCCGCTGCGATACGGCGGTGAATAACGGTATGCATCTGGAGAGCAAGTGGGCGGGCATCGTCCCGGCCTCCGGCGTGATCCTGCCGGTAACCACGGTGGAGGTGAAGGAGGGCGACACGGTTTTCGACGTCCTCGCCTTTGTGTGTGAAAAGTACAAGATCCACATGTCCTATCGGGGCGGTACCTCCAGTGGCTGCTATGTGGATGGCATCAACAACCTCTATGAATTCGACGGCGGCCGCTGGAGCGGCTGGATGTACTGTGTCAACGACTGGTATCCCAACTACGGCTGCGGCGTGTACTTTGTCAAGCCCGGCGAGGTCATTGAGTGGAATTACACCTGCGACCTTGGCTGCGATCTGGAAAACGGAGATCCCTACGGGTACGGCAAGGAATGGAAGGATAACCATGACTGATACCCGGATGCGTTTCTTCGGGAACCTGCATCCGGCGGTCAGTATGGCGTACTTCGTACTGGTGCTGGGCCTGACACTGGGGTGTATGCACCCGGTCACGGTGGCGCTGTCATTCCTGGGCGCCAGCTGGTTTTCCATCCGGCTGCGGGGCTGGAGGGCCTACGGCCACACCATGCGGTTTGTGGGGCCTATGTTTCTGCTGATCGCCCTTGCCAATCCGCTGTTCAACCATCGGGGCGTGACCATGCTCTTTACCATCAATCACCTGTGGTACACGCTGGAGGCGGTGTGCTACGGTCTGGTGTCCGGCTGCTCCCTGTGCGCGGTCATTATGTGGTTTACCTGCTATCAGGAGGTCATGACCTCGGATAAGTTCCTGTACCTGTTCGGCAAGCCCTTTCCCGGTACGTCGCTGCTGATCACCATGACGCTGCGGTTCATCCCACAGCTTCAGCAGAATCGCCGCGAGATCCGTCAGTCTCAGGCCATGTTGCAGGAGGAGGGCACGCGGCTACTGCAAAGGCTGGGCAGTGCCCTGCGGAACCTGTCGGTGCTGCTGACCATGAGCATGGAGGCGGCGGTGGAGACGGCGGACTCTATGAAAGCCCGGGGCTATGGTGCCAAGCGGCGCACCACCTTCCACCTGTTCCGCTTCGATGGCCGGGACGCTCGGACGCTGGGCCTCATTCTGGCAGTGGCAGGCGTCTGCATCACCGCCCGCGCCTTCGGTCACGGGTATATGGAGTTCTATCCCGCCATGACGCCGGTGCTGCTGGGCAGTGCCAGCTATACCATGTTCGCGTTCTACGCCGTGCTGATGTTCCTGCCCGGTATTCTTGAAACAAAGGAGGCCATCAGATGGCGCTCTTACGGTTTGAACACCTGAGCTTCTCCTACCCGCTGGCTGACACGCGGGCACTGGACGACGTCTCGTTGGAGATACATAAGGGCGAGTATGTGGTGCTGTGCGGCCCCTCCGGCTGCGGCAAGACCACACTGCTGCGCCATGCCAAGCCCGGCCTGCTGCCTGTGGGGGCAAGGGCCGGCGAGACCTTTTATAAGGACGCGCCCCTTTCCCAACTGCCGGAGCTGACTGCCGCAGCGGAGATCGGCTTCGTACAGCAGAACCCGGATAATCAGATCGTCACCGATTTCGTATGGCATGAGCTGGCCTTCGGCCTTGAGAATATGGCGCTGCCGGTTCCGGTGATCCGCCGCCGTGTGGCGGAGATGGCCGCTTTTTTCGGCATGGAGACATGGTTCCGCAGCAAGACCACGGAGCTGTCCGGCGGGCAGAAGCAGCTGATGAATCTGGCCTCGGCGTTGGCCATGGAGCCGAAGCTGCTGATACTGGACGAGCCCACCTCCATGCTGGATCCGCTGGCGGCCCGCAATCTGCTTGCCACCGTGCAGCGGATCAACCGCGAGCTGGGCGTGGCCATCCTTTTGACGGAGCATCGGCTGGACGAGGTATTCCCCGCCGCCGACCGTGTGGTGACTATGGATCAGGGGCGTATCCTGTCAAATGGCGCACCGGCTGAGATCGCACGGCAGCTGTCCGGCAGCGCGGAAAAGAGCCGTATCTATTTCGGACTTCCCGCCGCCGTCCGTATCTTCAGTGAGCTGGAGCAAACGGACGATCTGCCCCTGACGGTACGGGACGGCCGCCGCCGCTTGGAGCGGCTGCTGCCCATCGCGGAAGATGCTACCGTACCTGAGAACACAAAAACCGAAAAAGAAGCAAAGCACCTCGCCGTTTTAGAGGGCAAGGAGCTTTGGTTCCGCTATACCGAAAAAAGCAAGGACGTCCTGCGGGGCACAGACGTAACGCTTCATCAGGGTGAGCTGCTGTGTCTGCTGGGCGGCAACGGCGCAGGCAAAACCACGCTGATGCAGGCACTGGCCGGCTTTCGGAAGCCCTATCGGGGCAAGGTGAAGCTGGCAAAGGGTCAGCGGCTGTGTATGCTGCCCCAGAACGCCCGGTCGCTGTTTGTGGCCGACACGGTGGAGAAGGAGCTGCTGGACAGTGCCGAACAGGACAAAGCCAAGGCCGTGCAGATGGCGGAGAAGCTGGAGCTGACGCCTTTGCTGGCGCGGCATCCCTACGACCTGTCCGGCGGCGAGATCCAGCGTCTGGCGGTGGGCAAGCTGCTGCTGCGGGAGGCCACGGTGCTGCTGCTGGACGAGCCCACCAAAGGGCTGGACGCCTATGCCAAGGCGGAGCTGGCGCAGCTGCTGCTGGCACTGTGCCGGGAAGGCACGTCCATCCTGATCGTGACCCACGATGTGGAGTTTGCCGCCCGGTACGCCACAGGCTGCGCCCTGATGTTTGACGGGCTGCTGCTCTCCGAGGGCGAGCCCCACGACTTCTTTGCCGGAAACCGGTTCTATACCACCGACGCCAACCGTATCGCGGCAGAACACTTCCCCATGGACATTACCTGCGAGGAGGTGATCGCGTCGTGTCGAAGCTCTTTGTCAGCAAAAGAACCAGAGCCGCCGCGTGGGTGATCCTTCTGGTGCTGCCCGCCCTGATGGTGGCCTTCGGCTATTACCATAGCCACCGTCCCGCGGTCAATCCGGTGGGTTCCCGCACCTTCTGGGATTACGTTATCCTCAACTCCGATATTCTGCTGGGGCTTTTCTTCCTGCTGGCCTCCGCCATCCCCTTCCTTTTGGTATTCGATAAGAAGAAGCCCCAGGCTCGCGAGCTGGTGCCGATTGCGGTGATGGCGGCCATTGCCGTGGTAGGCCGCACCGTGTTTGAGATCATCCCGCTGCCCAACTTCAAGCCCTGCTCCGCCATCATTATCATCACGGCGGTGGCCTTCGGGCCGGAGGCGGGCTTTCTTACCGGTGCGCTGACCGCCTTTGTCAGCAACTTCATTTTCGGACAGGGGCCGTGGACGCCGTGGCAGATGTTCACATGGGGGCTGGTGGGCTTCCTGGCGGGTATTCTGCAAAATGCCGGCGTATTCAAAGGCAGAAGCCGCCGTCACTTTGCGGCGCAATGGTGGGACAGGCTGTGCCCGGAGAATACCAACCGGGGCGATCTGCTGCATTTTGTGCGGCAGCTTACCGACCACGCGCCCCTGCGGCTGTGCCTTTACGGTTTCCTGTCCGGCTTTTTGTACGGCTGGATCATGAACCTGTATTTCATCATCGGCTACGTCAGCCCCATCACCTGGCAGACGGTAGGCGCGGCCTATGTATCCAGCTTCTTCTTCGATTTCTGTCACGGACTGTGTACGTTCCTGGTGCTGTGGGCACTGGGCGACCCGTGGGTGCGGAAGCTGGAGCGCATCAAGATCAAATTCGGCCTGACGGCGGAGGAGCGGAACTATGTGCTGCCGCCTTCCACATTTGAGATAGCGAGAGAGAACTATGAGTGAACGAAAAACCATCATCAGGACGGTGGGGCTGAAGAAGCACTACACCGTCGGCGGCAACACGGTCCGTGCGCTGGACGGCGTGGACATGTCCGTGCTGCAAGGCGAATTTGTCTGTGTCGCAGGCCGCAGCGGCTCCGGTAAGTCCACCATGCTGAATATGCTGGCAGGTCTTGAGCCGCCCACGGAGGGGGAGATCATTGTCCGAGGCAAGCATCATTTGGAGGCTATGGACGAGGAGCAGCGGACAAGGTTCCGCCGCCGCTATATTGGCTTTGTGTTCCAAAGCTACAACAATCTGCCCCAATACACAGCATTGGAGAATGTGGCGCTGCCACTGGCCATCCGAGGCGTGCCGGAGGAGGAGCGGAACTGGCTGGCGTGGCAGGCTCTGAGCCGCGTGGGACTGCGCGGACACGTAGATCACCGGCCTGCGGAGCTGTCAGGCGGTCAGCAGCAGCGCGTCAGCATCGCCCGTGCCATTATTACGGAGCCCTCCATCGTGCTGGCGGACGAGCCTACCGGGAATCTGGACAGCCGTACCGGCCAGGAGGTCATGGAGCTGCTGTGCGAGATCTTCCGGGAGAGGAACACCACCTTCATCCTCAGCTCCCATGACCCGCAGATGCAGTGTTACACGGATCGTACCGTCTATTTCAGCGACGGAAAGATAGAGATAGAAAATCACCACACCGGAGAGGAGAACGCACAGTGAAAAGAGAAACGGTAAAACGGGTACTGGCCCTGTTGATCTGCGTATTGATGACAGTATCCCTGCTGCCCGCCGTCGCTATGGCGGAAGAAGTCACAGAGGAAGTGATAGATGACAGCACCATTGAGGCTTACACGTCTTACGAAAACGGAGAGGATGCCGGCGTCAGCGGGGTCTCGGTTACGGATGAAAAGCCCAACACGGATATCAAGGTCATACCCAGCGACGCCAACGCCCTGATCCTGATGGATACCGGCGCACAGTCCCCCAAAGGCGTTCCCGGTCAGGTGGTGAAGATCGTGCTGCCGCTGGCGGTCAATAAGGAGTACCTGCCCAGCGAGAAATACATGCTGCGCAACATCAACATCTATCCCGATGTGCCTACCGACGCCAGCGTGTCCAACTGGCCCTTTGAGCTGATCTATGCCAGCGATGTGCAGCACTTAAAGGATATGTCCTACAACTCCACGGCGGAGGTGTGGTTCGAGTTCAAGATCAGCGAGTTCGCCAGTAAGGGACGCTACGCTGTGCCCTTTAAGATCAACGCCACTGTGTGGCGGGAGGACGCCGTGAACGGCACCACTATCACCGAGGACGTGACCTTCAAGGTCAGTGCCTATGTGACCGTTACCGACAACGGCAATATGTCCGGCGTTACCACCTCCTTCGGCAGCCTTCAGGTGGCGGGTACCAACGCGGGCGGCTCCTATACCGTGCCTACCGGCACACCCAATCAGACTATCTCCATGCGGATCCCCGTGATCAATGTGGGCGGTACCCTGACCAGCGTGACGGTCTATCCCGTGGTCTCTGCCGCGCTGGACGAGTTCCCCTTCGTGATCGACTCCACCAATTTAGGCAAGTATTTCGACTACTGGGCCAGCGGCGAGGTGAAGTATCTGGACTACACCTTCACGGTGTCGCCCTTTGCCACCTCCGGCAACAAGTCCATTAAATTCAAGGCAAATTATTTCGAGAACAGCGCCCCGGCGGAGGGCTCCTTCTCCACGCAGTTTACTGTGATCGACGGCTATGACGCCTCCGCCATGTCGGTGATGGTGCAGAGCTATAAGCTGTATGTGGACGATACCGAGGTATCCGGCCTGATGGCAGGCGAGGAGACGGAGCTGCGCCTGACCCTGATCAATAATTCCAAGTATGACACGGCCAAGAAGATCATCTCCAGTCTGGTATTCACCAATTCCCCCGGTCTGACGCTGTGCGTAGGCGGCACGGATACCGCCTATGCCGATTCCATCAAGCCGGGCGGTACGACGATCCTGAAATACAAGATCATGGCCAAGCAGGACGCGGAGGTTGGCCCCGCCATGCTGGGCATCAATCTGACCTATGAGACCACCGAGGCGGTGGCCGGTAAGGCGGCGCAGAACATCATGCTGCCGGTCAGCCAGAAGATGGATGTTCTGGCCGGTACGCCGGAGGTGTACGGCACACTCAGCAAGGATAAGGAAGCTACCATCTCCGTGCCGCTGACCAACATGGGCCGCGCCAAGGCTATGAATATCCGGGTGCTGGCCACGGACGGCATGACCGCCTCCACCCCCTGTTATGTGGGTGACCTGCTGGCAGGCGGCTCCACCAGCGCCGATGTAACGGTGGGCTTCTCCAAGATCGGCGCGTTTGTGGGCAAGATGATCCTCCAGTATGAGGACGCCAACGGCGAGACGTATTCTCAGGACATCTCCGTGCCGCTGAGCGTGGCGGAAAGCTCTGCGGATACAGATGCCAACAGCGTCAACGCAAATAAAGACGGCACAGGCAGCCGCTGGTGGCTGTGGCTGCTGATAGCGATCCTTGCGCTCATCCTGATCGGCATTGTGGTCTATGTCATCATCCGCTATAAGCGCGGCGAGATCGGGCCCGGTGCCGAAAACACCGCTGCCTTGGACGATTTTGACGACGACTTTGACGCAGACGGCGGCGCACCGGGCATCGGAGAGAAGCCGCTGACCTACGACGGAAGCAATAAGGACGGGAATGTATGAAGCCAAAAGACCTGTTTCGCTACGGCTGCACCAACCTGTTCCGGCGAAAGACCCGCACGGCGCTGACAGCCCTGTCCATGGCGGTGGGCGTCATGTGTATCGTGGTGCTGATCTCCGTAGGTCTCGGATATGAACAGGCATACCGCGAGAGCATCGAGGCACTGGGCAGCCTGACAAAGATCGATGTGACGCCTGCCACCGGCGATTACGGACGCAAGGCACTGCTGAACGACAAGGCACTGGAGGCGTTCCGAGGCATCGACGGTGTGGAGGCGGTAACGCCGGTCTATCAGCAGTCCGCCTACATCGTGTCCGGCAACTATGTGAACATGGTGCGCGTCTACGGCATTGACATGACCACGGCGGAAAACTTCATGCTGACGCCGGAGCGGGGCGTTATGGCCGAGGACGGTACGCGCCTGCATCCGGAGGTGCTGTTCACCGACGACGTGGCGGCTGGTCTTGCCAACAAGGCCAAGGACTGGGAACTGGCGGTGGACGAGAACGGCAACGCCCTGATCGACCTGCTGGAAGTGCCTGTCCGCATGACCTTCGATTCCTCCAGCCTGACCGGCGAGCCGAAGGCCGACACCGACGGACGGGCACTGCCCTCCAGTAACCTCTATACCCTGCGGGTGACAGGCATCTGCTCCACCCTGAACAACAACTTCGCCACCGCCGCGTTCATGTCCTTCGACCGCTTGCAGGAGATGACGCAGGCCAACGCCAATTACATGGGTGCGACTACCCAGACTAAAACAGCGGAGGAAAAGGCCAACGGCCCTACCTACGATCTGGTCTGGGTGAAGGTCAAGAACGTCAACAACGTGCAGCGTATCGTCAAGCTGATCCGTGACACGGGGCTGAACACCTATTCCCTCAACGATATGCTGGAGACGGTGCGGACACAGTCCCGCCAGATCCAGGGGATGCTGGGCGCGCTGGGCGGTATCGCTGTGCTGATCTCCGCCATCTGCGTGGCAAACACCATGATGATGTCCATTACAGAGCGGACGCGGGAGATCGGCGTGCTGAAGGTGCTGGGCACCGTTCGCAGCGACATCTTCAAGATGTTTCTGACGGAGGCGCTGATCGTAGGCGTGATCGGCGGCGCGGCAGGCTTGGTGCTGAGCTTTATCGCCAAGTGGCTGATCCCGGTGATCTTCGCGTCGCAGGAGCTGCGGTGCGTGCTGCCCTGGTGGCTGGCGGTCTGCGGCGTGGTGTTTTCCGGTTGCGTAGCCATTGCCGCCGCTTGGATGCCCGCCCGCAAAGCGACGCTGATCAGCCCCAACGAGGCCATCCGCTCTGAGTGAGGTAACGATATGAAAAAGACAACACACAATTTCAAAAAGCCGCTGCGCAGTGCCCTCGCCATGGCACTGGCGCTGGTGATGGTCCTTTCTCTGACGGTGCAGGCGTTTGCGGCGACCAGCAACTGGCCCGCCACAGGAGATACCACGGTTGACCGCTACATACAGAACAGCGGTACCTTCTACAACGGCAATTCCGTGATCGCGCCCAAGTACAGCAACTTTGGCGGCTTTATCAATGTATACGGCGTACCCAAGGGCTCCGCCGCCAGCGCCTATATGATGACGCCGACCTCCATCGACTTTGGCGACCTGAAAAGCTCGAAAAATAATACCGCCGATCTGGAGCTGAACAAAGCCTACGACTTCTCGAAGCCGATCCGGTATAACGTCACCTCTGAGGACGGGCGGACATTCTTCGCCTATGCGTTCGCCGCCGAGGCCACCAGCAAGAATACCTGGACAGATGCCGATACGCAGGAGCTGCTGGGTATGGCGAAGCTGTTCACGAACACCTTCTACCAGATCTATCTTGAGATGGATAAGATCGCCGCGTCAAAAACGGAGATCGGCTCTTATCATCCGGCCAATGCGGATATGCTCGGCACGCTGGGCTACTGGCTGGGCATGAGTACGGCCTACTTCGACCTTGATGAGGGCGAGACCAGCATGAACGGCAACCGTCTCTTTGACTCCTATGAGGATAAGTGGCGCATCGGCGGCGACGATGCCGTGCAGTTCATGCGGGAGTATCTGCAAAAGTATATTGCTAAAAAAGGCTATAGTCAGGTCAGCCCTGCCGCCCTGCGGATCATCTATGAGCAGATCGTTCCGGAATATCTTGCCTATGCTGAGCAATGCCGCGTCAAGGAGCCGGTCATTGACCGTGTGACCATCGGCGGCTCGGTGGGCAGCATCAATACCGAAACCCGCACGGTAACGGTGAAGCTGCCGGAGGGCGCAGACCGTTCCCAGTTGACCGTGCAAGTAGAGGTGGGAACCGGGCTGACCGCAAACCAAGTGGCGGGCTCTGTGACCGATGGGATTCTTGCCTATCAGGTAACACCCTATGATCCGGCCTATGGCACAAAGTACGGTGCTTTAGGTGCCACATGGCGTATCATCATCGAAACGGGTGAGCCGGACAATCTGGTCACCTCCTTCGCCGTCACCGCTGATGATGGTAAGACCCGATACGCCAAGATCAACGAGACCAACAAGACGATCTCCCTGAATCTGCCGGAGGGCACCGACCTGCGCGCCATCACGCCGGTCGTTACCCATACCGGTACGGAGGTCAAAATCAACGGGGAATCTTTTACCGGCAGCGGTTCTTTCGATTTTACTAATTCCGAGTCAACGCCCCTGACGTTGACGGTGACCAACAGCAATTTTAAACTGCACACCGACTACAAGGTGACCATCACAGCCAGAAAGTCCTCAGAGAATTACATCACCGCCTATAAGCTGGGCGACGCGGAGGGCGTGATCGATGGCGACAATATCGCCATTACCATCCCTTACGCCATGGACCTGGCTGCCGTGGAGCCGGGGATCGCCATTTCCGAGTTCGCGGTGCTCGTCGAGCCTGATACGCTGAAGGTGGGCGAAAACACCTACACCGTTACCTCTGAAGACGGCAAAGTGCGTACTTATACGGTGACCATCACCCGCACACCGGTGGCAACAGGCAACCGGATCCTGTCCTTCGCCTACGGCTCGATAGCGGGCGCCATTGATCAGGTGAAGGGTACCATCACGCTGGCGCTTCCTGCCGGTTCGCCGGTCAGCTTCGTGCCGACCATTACCGTATCCCCCTTCGCGGAGGTCACACCGGCCTCTGGCGAGAAGCAGGATTTCAGCAAGCCTGTGACATATACGGTCACGTCCCAGGCCGGATATACCAATACCTATACCATTACGGTAAGCATTTCCCAGGAGCCGACGGAGAATCCCCACAAGGCAGATATGAAGTCGCTGGTCCAGAAGATCACCACGCGGTACAGCCAGACAACGGCAAGCGCCTGGGAGGACTGGGAATGGATGAACCTGGGATTCTATCAGCATAAGCGGCCCAACCTTGATAACGGCTTCTCCATTGCCGAGTGCATCGTCCGGCTGGATACCACCACCAACGTGGCTATGACCAACATCGACCGTAAGATCATGACCCTGACTGCCCGCGGCATCGACTGCTCCAAGCTGTCACAGTACAACAACGGCGAGCCTTATGTTGACGCCAAGGGCAACAAGGTGGACAACCTGACTAAGGTGCTCTATAACTACCGGGGCGGCTGGACCATCAACGGCCCCATCTTCGCCCTGATTGCCCTGGACATGGGCAACTACACCATTCCGGCGGACGCGTTCTGGACGCGGGACAAGCTGCTGGAGACGATCCTGAACCACAAATACCTGTCGGACGGCTTCGGCCTTGACATGGTCACCATGCTGATGCAGTCCATCGGCCCGTACATGGATGATCCGGTCTATGGCGAACGGGTCAGGGCCAAGCTGGACGAGGGCCTTGAGATCGTGCTGGACAGCTTCGGCAGCAAAAACGTTTATAAAAACCCCTACGGCGTGCAGTGGGGCGGCGTTTACACCTCCGAGGGCTCGGCGCAGATCGTGTGCGCCATGTCCGCCATGGGCGTGGACTGCCACACCGATCCCCGCATGTCCAACGGTACCCAGAGCGCCCTGACGGCTCTGCTGGACTACGCGGATTACAGCGAGGGCTACTTTGCCCACACCAACACCACGCCGAAGAACGCCATGGCCACCTATCAGGGCTGCTACGCCACCCAGTGGTATCTGGGCTTCCTGGAGGGCGGCGGCGCGGGACATCCCTACTCCCTGTACTACCGGCAGTTTGATTTCTCCCGTAAGCTGTCCACCGAAGCGGAGATCAAGTCCTTCGTGCTGGAGGGCAAGGCGGGCGTATTCACCACCGAGGGTGAGGACAACATCATCACCGTGACGCTGCCCACCGGCACGCCGCTGAACGATATGCACCCGCAGATCGAGCTGTCCGAGGGCGCGAAGATCCTTGCGCCGGATCTGACCAACGGCGTTACCTTCGTGAAGAACACCAAAACCGGCTTCACGGTGCAGGCGGAGGACGGCAAGACCACCAAGACCTACTATGTAGTGGTCAAGCTCTCCGACGAGGTAGACCCCTCCGGCGCGGAGATCTACACCGACACCATTACGCTGAAGGACGCCAACATCCTGCGGGATCTGGACATCCTGGGCAAGACCATCACCACCGGCGCGGACCGCACGGATATCGAGCTGCTGATCGACGCCGGAAAGGACACCGCAAACCTGATGATCTACGCCCGAGTGTCCTACGGCGCCAACGCCACGCCGTCGCTGGACGGCAAGAAGGGCATGGATCTGTCGGACTGGACGACCTTCACCATCACTTCCGGCGACGGGACGAATACCCAGACGTACCGCATCAAGGCCACGGCACGGACGCAGGCGTCTATCTCCGCCTTCAGCCTTACCATCGGCGGCACGGTCTATGACGGCATCATCGACAACAAGGCCAACACCATCACCGTGTCCGGCGTGGATGACAGCAATCTGTCCAGCACGTCCTTCGCGCCGGATGTGACGCTGGGGCCGGGGACAAAGGTCTGCTCTCCCGCGCCCGGACTGCCCCAGGACTTCTCCAAGGCGGTGCAGTACATCGTGGCGGGCGATGAAAACGTCGTGTCCCGCACCTACACTGTTTCCGTGCTGAACAGGGAGGGCAAGCTGATCTCCGCCAGCGGTAGCGGCGGCGGGGACACCCCCGTGACGCCGGTCACCGGCGCGAAGATCACGGCGTTCTCCGTGCTGGGGGTGGACGGCGTCATCGACCAGAGCGCAGGCGCCATCACCGTGACGCTTCCTGCCGGTACGGACGTGACGGCGGTAGCCCCCTCCGTTACCGTGACGGCGGGCGCGGTGGTCAGTCCCGTGTCCGGCGAGGTGGTGAACCTCACCGCACCGGTGGTCTACACCGTGACACTGGGCGAGGACACCAGCAGCTATACAGTCACCGTGAAGTACGAGCGCAGCGTTTCCCAACAGCTGTGGGACAAGCTGGGTGACAACACGGACGTGACCGACCACCAGACCAGCCACACCAAGCGGGATTGGAGCTGAGACCATGAGAAGAACGAAAACCATCCTTCTGGCGCTGCTGTGCCTGCTGCTGATGCTGGCGGCAGGCTGCGGCGGGAAGGCGACTGCTGCCCAGCAGGGCAGCAAGTGGGATATCCTCTCCGCCAAATGCGGAGAAACCGAGTGCACCGTGTCCGTCACCAAGAACTGGGGCGGACAGGAGACGGGCCTGAGCTGCGTGGTGTTCATCCCTCCCACGGAGGGCATGGACATGACCGCCGTCCCGCTGACGCTCCGGCTATCCGAGGGCGCGACGCTGGACGAGACTGAGCCGTGCATCGTATCCATTGACGGTATGTCGCTGGTGGTGGATCTGACGGTTAGCGACCCCTGCATCACCGTGCAGAACGAGGGCTATACCCGCACCTACTGCCTGCGGCTCAAGGAGGCGATGGGATGAAGCGTATAGTATGCTTGCTGATCGCCGCGCTGAGCGTAAGCCTGCTGCTGGGCGGCTGTGGCCAGAACAGTGACCCGCTGGCTATCCGGGAGTTTATCATCGGCGACAGCATCGGCACGGTGGAACAGCGCGGCAGCGGCAAGGACGCGGAATACGTCATCTGCATCACACTGCCGATAGAAACGGATTTCCAGAACTGCACAGCCAACATTACGCTGGCGGACGGCGCGTCCGTCAATGGCGATAGTCCCTGCCTGAAGGCGGATTTGGGCGGCCGCATGGTGCTGGATCTGACGCTGGAACATCGGGATCTGATTATAGAGAATGGGTCAAGCAGCCGTTCCTACGGCTTTGAAATAGCGCTGAGCCAATGAACAGGCTCATGAGTTAGTGGAAGGAGTGATACGCAGGGCTAAAGCGAGAACCTGACGCACGTGGAACAAAAACAACATTTAGTAAAGGAGAAACAACATGAAAATGACGAAGAAGATCACCGCATTGTTGTTGGCTCTCGTGATGGCGCTGTCTCTCAGCACCATGGCATTTGCCGACGGCACCACGACGACCACGACCGGGAAAGTAACCCGCACGACCGTCAATTCCATTGACGCCGTGTCCTCCGTCACCATTGGCGGCACCACCGCCTATTATGAGAAGGACAGCAATACCGGCGACCAGATCTATATCCGCGCCATGGTGGCCGGCGGCACCGAGAATGGCCTGAAGAGCACCAACGTGGTGATCAACCTGAGCAATGCCGGCGCCACCATCAACGGCGACCTTTCCTTCACGGGTGCGGGCAATGTCCGCACGGCGACGAATGTGAACCTGCTCAACAAGGTCTATACCGTGATCATCAGCACCTCCGAGGGCGGCGTCACGACCAGCAAGACCTATAAGCTGGCTGCCGGTCTGCCCAGCGGCGCCGTTGCCATTGACGGAAACGACCCCCTGCGCATTATCAGCATCGTTGTCGGTGATGCAACGAATACTGCGATCTCTGCTACCAACGTGCAGAATCCCTTCATGGGCAACACCAAGTCGAACAAGGATGGCAAGTGGACCTTTATCAACTATAATGTCAACGCGAGCCTGAACACGGTACCGGCTTCCCGTGCCAGCGTTCCGGCCACCCTCTCTCTGCCCACGAACACGACCGCTTCCGGCTGCTACAACGCCACCACCAACACCCTGGATCTTAGCACCGGAGCGCCCAAGCTGATCCTGACCAACGGCACCGAGAGCCGCAACTACTATGTGTTTGCCACCGATACCAATACCTTTAAGATCGAATACGGCTTTGACTTTACCGAGGCGGTCAATTCGACTGCATACAAGAACGGCGATCTACTCGAAGATGACTATACTGTAACAGACGCTGTTGATGATCTGATTGACATGGCGCATAGGTATTTTGCCAGCGCGGATGACGCAGCTAACATCACCTATGGCACCATTACGGTCACTGCCGGTGAAACCGTGATGGACATCATGCGCAAGTTTGCTGTTGCAAATCAGCTTGGCTCTGAGGTCCCCGAGGGCTGCACCTATATGGCGACCCTGAACGGCGTCGGTGAGTTCACCTTCGGCTCCATGTCCGGCTGGATGTATACCGACGGCCCGGATCGGAGCGAGATGGCGACCAATCCCAAGTTCTATGAGAACTGGAACACGCCTCCCATCGGCGCGGCCAGCTATACCCTGAGCGCGGGTGACAAGATCTGCTGGTTCATCTGCTGCGACTATACGCATCACCCCTGGTAAACGCACATCCCGTCAGGAGGGCAGGCGTCTGCCTGCCCTCCCGTGCAAGGAGAGTTATATGAAAAAACACAAACAAACGATCCTGCCGTTGCTGCTGCTGGCTGTGGCGCTGCTGTTGGTTGGCCTGTGCGACCGGGCGTATGCGGAGGAGTCTGCGCAATACCCGTATTTGACCTCATTTGAGGTGGTCGACGTTAAATTTACTAGTAAAAATCCAGCGTTTGCCCCAGGAAAAGATGGTACACTAATAGGAGTGGAATGGAAAAACTACCCTGATGGACCACAGGAATCCGATGATAAGACTTATTGCGACTATGTCTTAGGCGAGATAAAAGTTTATACAAACGGCATACCAACAAGTTCAAGAAAGCGTGGAACAGTAGTGACACCGGTATATACATTGGCAAACAGTGACCTGGTTACCCAGTACGCGACAGTCAGTGGAAAGCCGATGACTGGTACTATGACGGCTGGCAGTACTACAAGTATAAGGAGCGACATAATCTGCTTTACCGCGGATGGGACAAAGTACGGATATAATCTTACCGTTAAAGATGGATCGGATCTGCAAGAGGAAAAGCCAACGGAGATCAAGCTGGAAAGCATTGCCGTGAACCGCACGGCGGAGGATACGGCCACCATCTATATAAAGTCCAATGTCGCGGGCACCTATTACTACGCTGTGACAGAGGCCGACGAGGAACCCTCGTTTGACGAAACGGCCGAGACCACAGCGCTGCGGCGCTACGCCAACACGATCCAGCTTACCGGCCTGACGGCTGGGGCCAAGAAGCTTCACATTCTGGCCAAGAGCGAAGGACTGGACAATGTGACGGTAAGCTTTGATGTTCCGAAATTTGCCGTTGCCCATTCGCTGTCCGCCTCCACATCGCTGATTTGGGAAGACCAGGGCGACAAGGACGGAAACCGGAAGGGCAATGTTGTCTTCACCAATCAGAGCGGGACCCCCATAACCAGCGCCTTCGAGGGCGAGACCGTTACGGCGATGGCGGAGCCGTATAGTGAAAGCCCTATGTACGAGTTTTCCTTTGTGCAATGGAAGAACGAGACCGGCATCAAACTGACCGAGGAACAGTGCAAGACGAATACGGTGACCTTCAAGATGCCGGATGCGGATGTCACGCTTTTCGCGGAATTTAAAAACGTCGGCACCACGGTCACATGGGGCTCCACCCCCAATGGGGCCCCGGCGGTCACGGTCAACGGCAACATGCGCGATACCCAGTATGTGTACCGTAGAGGAAGTTCGGCCAATGTGGGTTTCAACAGTGATGGTAACTGGAAGGAATCCTGGGTGCTTCTCGGCTGGGAGATCATGATCGACGATGTTGACCGCGCGAATGACCCGGAGTATGTGACATACAATGATGTTAGCGGCTACCCCAGCGTCAAACTGGCGGGGGACAACGTCCAGATCACGGCGAAGTTCCGGTCGAAGATCTTCGCCGCCGTGACCGCCAAGGCCAGCCCCGCCACCATGGGCAGCGCTGCCGTCTCTGTGGGCAGCAGCGACCCCGTGGAGAGCAAATCCGTGGTGTTCGAGGGTCAGACCGTCACCCTGACCGCCACCCCCAAGAGCGAGCGGTATAAGCTGGACGAAACGAATCCCTGGACGGTGACGGACAGCAGCGGCGCGGCCATCGCGGTCACGCCGGTCACTCCGGAAACGCCGGAAACCCAGGCGGACACGGGAACCACCGGCGATACCGGTGATACGGGCGATACGGGAACCACTGAGACCCCGGAGACGCCGGAGGTCACCAAGGATTACAGTCAGGTCACCTTCACCATGCCCAGCACCGGCAAGGACATCACCGCCACGGCAAACTTCGTGGTCGATACGTCCAAGCCCAACGACGACTGCTCCCTGCTGCGCGTGGAGCTGTGGTCCGCTGACGGCAAGAATAGGCTGGCCAGCTCCAACAAGTCCGGCGACACCTACACCATCGAGCTGCCCGCCAGCGTGGCCGTCTCTGACCTGCCCAACCTGCGCCTGAAGTTCATCTGCGGCGACGCGGCAAACGCGGTCGTCAAGCAGGGCAATACCGAGTGGAGCAAGGATGGTCAGGCCTGCGGCATCACGACGCTGGGCCAGACGCAGGTGTTCACCGTTGTCGCGGAGGACGGCCAGACCAGCGCCCCCTACAAGGTCGTGATCAACGCCGAGACGAAGATCACCGCCGTGACGCTGCTGAACGGCACCGAGACCATCGCCTCCGGCAAGCTTTCCGGCAGCAAGTGGACCATCACCCTGCCCGACAGCATCGACGCGGATCTGCTGGCCAAGATCGGCGCAAGCGACACGATCTTCATGAAGATCGAGTACGCCGGTAAGTCCCTGAAGCAGGTGGCCACCACCAACGGAACCGGCTACGACGACGCCGGACAGAAGGACTCCTGGGCCTCCGGCAAGATCATGTGCGCCATCAGCCCCGGCAGCGAAGCGCAGTTCATCGTGACCGGCATCGACGGCCTGACCAGGAAGTACACCATCGCCATCACCCAGCCCAATGTGTCCACCACGCCCGTCCTGACCAAGGTCTCGGTGGAGCGCACCAGCGACAACGCCGCCACCGTGAAGTTTACCTCCAGCATGGCGGGCAACTACTTCTACAAGGTGGTGGAAAAGGGCGCGGCGGCTCCCACGGTGGACACCACCAAGGGCGGCACGACAGCGGTCAAGGGTGAGAACACCATCACCCTGACCAACCTGTCCGCCGGCGCGCGGGATATCTACATCGTGGTCAAGAGCCTTTCCAACGTGGAGTGCGATCCCTTCAAGATCGAGATCCCCGCCTACGGCAGCACCGAAACGCCGGATGAGGGCGACTTTACGATCTCGGTGAACGCGCCTCCCACCGGCGGCACCATCACCACCAACCGCACGAAGGCCAACGAGGGCGACGAGATCATCGTCACCGTCACGCCCAAGACGGGCTATCAGATGAAGGCGGGGTCCCTGCGGTATGCGTTCTCCGCGCCCGGCGCTGCGTACACGACGATCACCGGCAACAGCTTCAAGATGCCCGGCGGTGACGTCAGCATCACCTGCGATTGGGAGACCGCCAGCACCACCGTCAACGGCATTACGGCTTTCTCCATCAACGGCATAGCCGCCGCGGTGAACAACACCACCAACACCATCACCATCACCATGCCCCGCGGCACGGATGTGACGAAGCTGACCCCCGTCATCGCCACCAACGGCGTCAAGTCTCTGACGCCCGGCAGCGGCGTGACGGTGGACTTCACCAACGCCGTGACCTATACGGCCACCATGGACGATGGCAGCACCAAGACCTATACTGTCACGGTTTACGTGGACAAGGGTACGCTGGCCGACCAGTTCTGGGACAAGCTGACAGACTTCGTCAATCAAGTCCCCTGGTGGGAGTACGCAAAGCATCAGCAAAGCACCAGCAAGTATCCCAAGTATTGGTAAAATTTGACCCTTATACGACAGCAGAGCGTACCTCACGGTGCGCTCTGCTGCTATGTAGAGCTTCTATACCTGTTCTTTCTCTGTCCTAACTCCCTCCGATAGAGTGAGTCCTTCTGGGTGCGCCATGGTGACGCTACCCTTGCGTCAGCAAAAGGGCGCACCTCCCCCTTGGCGGGAGGTGCGCTCTTTCTGCGTTCATTTGATGCGATACAGGCTGCTGGTCAGGCTGCCGTTGGGGCGACGGCGGTGGGTGCGTTCCAGAAAGCCGTGGCGCTCCAAGTCCGTCAGCGCCCGCTGGACAGTGCGGCGGGATAGCTTCAGATCCGCCGCAATGGTGCGGACGCTGGGCCAGCAGGTATCTCCTACGTTAGAGCGATCCTTCAGGTACATATAGACCGTCTTTGCCCGGTGGGGCAGCTCCATGTCGGCGTAGATGCTTCCGAAGTAGCTCATGGCGTACCCTCCTCGTAGGTCTGACCGCTGCGCTGGCGGTGCGTTTCCCGTTTGCCGGGGGAAGGCGCTAAGGTGGGTTGCGTTTTTGGATAAGTCCGGTCGATGTTGTCCAGAAGCTCGGCGCGGCTGGCGTAGGCCACCGGTCGGGCGGCGTGTTCCGGCGTGGCATAGACCGCATCGAAGGTAATGCCCCAATCGAGGAACAGTCGCAGCTTTGTCTGCATGGGATGTGTACCGGTTTTCATCACCACAAAGCTGCCCTTGGGAATGGATTTCAACTCATCCGGCGTCATCAGCGGGCGCTCCATCATTTGTAGGCTTTGACTGGGATCGTTCTTTCCTTTGCTGACGGAGCCGCTGAGTACCGTGCGGCTGCCGAGAGATTTGGACAGCTGCTCCGCCGTCTGGCTGTTGGGCGCAAAGCCGCCGAAGATGGTGTCCTGGCAGTTGTCAGTCAATATTTCTGCGCCTTCTCTGCCGTAATTCTTCTCCAACTGCGCCAGCGATTGGATGATGGGTACCAGTGTGATACCACGGGAGCGACCCGCGCTGAACAGCACCTCCACGTCAAAGGCGGGCATGGTACCCAACTCATCGCAGAAGAATACGACACGGTTCGGAAGCCGCCCTCCGCCATCGTCCGCCACCGCGAACAGCTCGCGGGAAAGATTCTGGATCATCAAGCCCGCCATGAAGTTCTTGGTGGTGTCCTCCTCCGGCAGGATGAGGAAGATAGCGGACTTCTCCGCCGCAAACTGCTCGGCGTTGGTGGCACTGTCGAAGCACAGCACCTGCTCCAGCTCCGAGTCCAGGAAGGCGTTGAGCCGGGACAGCACCGTGGACATGACGGAGGCCATGGCCTGTTCGGAGGCATCCAGCGCTGCACCGGCAAACCACCGGGCCTTGTGTATGTCCGGCAGTCTGTCCATCAGAAGCGCAAACCAGTTTTTGCCGCGAACGCCGGAGGGCGCTAATAGTTCCTGCACCAGCTTGAATACGGACACGATGTGTCGGCGCTCTGCGGGGCATTTGCTGTCCGGCGGCAGGAACTCCGCCAGCAGAAGCACCACGGATGTCAGCAAGCCCTCCGCCGCATCGTAGAAGTAGGCGTTCTGTCCGTAGTCTGTGTCGCCGTTCGGTGATACGA
>ERZ772820.460-NODE-460-length-39440-cov-5.468376_pt1 | contig 39440 bp, 39 predicted proteins | sample MGYA00511377_ERZ772820 | MGnify/ENA primary metagenome ERZ772820 (study PRJEB29015, sample SAMEA2737684) | human gut metagenome | biome: human gut; feature: human-associated habitat; material: faeces | place: China | collected 2012 ... | reverse complement strand
CTAATCCACCGAAACCGATATCATATGCCCATCCGTCACCACCGAAGATCCATACGGACTTCTTAGCAAGGTAATCTTTTTTCTCAAGAGCAGCTTTTGCATCTGGACATCCAGCTGCTGCAGCTTTCTCTAATTCAGCTACAAGAGCTTCTGTTGCAGGAGTATTTGCTTTTGTATCCTGTTTTGTCTCCATGAATTTAGCGAATGCATCTTTTAATTCTGCACTTGCCTTATCAGAAGAAGCACATTTCTCAGCGCTTGCGATAGCCTGATCACGTAATACTTCCTGACCGATCTGCATACCTAAACCATGCTCAGCGTTATCCTCGAATAAGGAGTTAGCCCAAGCTGGTCCTTTGTTGGAATCTTTATTTACAGTATATGGTGATGTAGCAGCCGGGCCACCCCAGATAGAAGAACATCCGGTAGCGTTAGAGATGTACATATGCTCACCAAATAACTGTGTGATCAAACGAGCGTAAGATGTTTCAGCACATCCTGCACAAGATCCGGAGAACTCAAGTAATGGCTGGTTGAACTGAGAACCTTTTACAGTATTGTCAGCTGGCATACCAGGTTTCTTGCCAACGTTTGCTACTAAGTAGTCAAATACTGGCTGTTCTTCTGCCTGAGATTCCTGTGGAACCATCTCGATAGCACCTACTGGACATACAGTGATACACTCACCACATCCCATACAGTCTAATGGAGATACGCTCATTGTATATTTGTATTCGCTTGCTTTTGGTTTTGTATCAGCAAGTTTGATGTTAGCCGGAGCAGCTTTTACTTCGTCTTCACTTAACATGAATGGACGGATCGTAGCATGTGAACATACAAATGCACACTGGTTACACTGGATACATTTAGCAGCATCCCATGTAGGAACTGTTACAGCTGTACCACGTTTCTCATATGCAGATGCACCCTGCTCAAACTGTCCGTCTGGGTTGCCCATGAATGCAGATACTGGAAGAGAATCACCATCCATTAATGCGATTGGATTCATTAAATCTTCTACCATCTTAACTGTCTCTGGACGACCTGTTAATTTAGCTGGAGCTGGATCTGCTTCTGGGTTAGACCAGGAAGCTGGAACTTCTACTTTATGTACAGCATCTACACCAGCATCGATTGCTTTGTAGTTCATCTCTACGACTGCATCACCTTTTTTACCGTAAGATTTCTTAGCAGCTGCTTTCATGAAATCAACAGCTTCGTCGATTGGCATTACGTTAGCAAGTTTGAAGAATGCAGACTGAAGAATTGTATTAGTACGTTTACCCATACCAATTTCAATTGCTTTGTCAATAGCGTTGATTGTATATAACTGAATGTTGTTATCAGCGATATATTTCTTAGCTTCTGCATTTAAGTGATGAGCTAACTCTTCATCTGACCACTGGCAGTTGATCATGAATACTCCGCCTGGTTTCACGTCCTGAACCATCTTGAATCCTTTTGTTACATAAGATGGGTTGTGACATGCAACGAAGTCTGCCTGGTTGATGTAGTATGGGCTTCTGATTGGTTTGTCACCAAATCTTAAGTGGGAAATTGTAACACCACCTGTTTTCTTGGAGTCATACTGGAAGTAAGCCTGGATGTATTTGTCTGTGTGGTCACCGATGATCTTTGTAGAGTTCTTGTTAGCACCTACAGTACCGTCACCACCAAGTCCCCAGAACTTGCACTCTACAGTTCCTTCAGCAGCTGTGATAGGAGCTGGTTTTACTTCTGGTAAGCTTAAGTTTGTAACGTCATCTACGATACCAATTGTGAAACGTGCTTTTGGAGCATCTTTCTCTAATTCTTTGTATACAGCGAATAAGCTTGAAGGTGGTGTATCTTTGGAACCTAATCCGTAACGTCCGCCTGTTAATACGATTGTATCAAGACCTGCCTCACGAAGAGTTGTTGCTACGTCTAAGTATAATGGATCACCAAGCGCTCCTGGCTCTTTTGTTCTGTCAAGTACTGCAACTTTCTTAACTGTCTTTGGAAGAACTTTTAAGAATGCTTCAGATACCCATGGACGGTATAAACGAACTTTAACTAATCCGACTTTCTCGCCCTTAGCTGTTAAGTAGTCGATTACTTCTTCAGCAACGTCGTTTACAGAACCCATAGCTACGATAACGCGCTCTGCATCTTCTGCTCCGTAGTAGTTGAATAAGTCGTAGTTTGTTCCTAATTTTTCATTAACCTTAGCCATGTATTTTTCAACGATAGCTGGTAATTCATTGTAAGCTGTATTACAAGCTTCACGATGCTGGAAGAAAACGTCACCATTCTCATGAGATCCACGCATAGCTGGATGCTCTGGATTTAATGCATGTGCACGGAATGCAGCAACTGCGTCCATGTTGCACATTTCTTTCAAATCTGCATAATCCCATTTCTCGATCTTCTGGATCTCGTGGGATGTACGGAATCCGTCAAAGAAGTTGATGAATGGAACTTTTCCTTCGATTGTTGCTAAATGAGCAACCGGGCTTAAGTCCATAACTTCCTGTGGGTTTGTCTCACATAACATAGCGAAACCTGTCTGACGGCAGGCATATACGTCACTGTGATCACCGAAAATATTTAAAGACTGTGTTGCAACGGTACGTGCAGAAACATCAAATACACATGGAAGCTGCTCACCAGCGATTTTGTACATGTTAGGGATCATTAATAAAAGACCCTGGGAAGCTGTAAATGTTGTTGTTAATGCACCTGCAGCAAGGGAACCGTGAACTGCACCTGCAGCACCTGCTTCGGATTCCATTTCTACAACTTTGACCTGATTGCCAAAGATATTTTCCTGTCCTGCTGCTGACCACTGATCGACAGTATCTGCCATAGGGCTGGATGGTGTAATTGGGTAAATAGCTGCAACATCTGTAAACGCATATGCTACATGAGCTGCTGCTGTATTACCGTCCATTGACTGTTTTGCTCTGGACATTACTTATTCCTCCTTAAAATTATAAAAAATTGATAGAATGTCTTTGCTAACCCGGGGCAGAATACTATCCCCGCCAGCTTTCGACTTAATTCACATTTTAGCATTTAATTTGTCCGTTGTAAAGAATTCAGACTGTACAAAACAAAGTACAAAGTTATAAACGTTACTGCTCACCCGGCAGTAAAACACTTGCCAAAAGCACAGATTTATAAATATTTTCTTTCAAATTCATCTGCCGGGATCGGCCGGTCAAACAGATACCCCTGCCCATATTCAAACCCATGGCTTTCCAAGAACTGACGCTGTTCTTCCGTCTCAATTCCCTCCACAACGATCTCTTCTTTGGCTGCACGGATAAATTTTCCCATCTGGGATACAAATTCCCCCTTGTTGTCCACCATCACTTTGTCGGTAAAACTTTTATCTATCTTGACAACATTCGCCGGTATTTCATAAAGGACACTCAAAGACGAATACCCCGTACCAAAGTCATCAATGGCAATGCGGAATCCCATCTGTGCCAGTTCGATCATGCAGTGCTTCAGGTCTTCGAGTTTTTCTGTCATGACGCTCTCGGTAACTTCCACTTCAATATAGGAAGGATCAATGTCATACTTGTCCATTGTCTCATGCATCCGCTGCAAAAATGCCTCGCCACCGTTTTCAAAGTGTTTTCTCGAAAAATTAGTTGAGATCGTAAACAGGCTTTTTCCGGATTTCTTCCACTTTGTCATATATTTCAGCAGCTGCTCTAATATAAAGAAATCAAGGTCTTTGATATATCCCATCAATTCCAGTGCCGGCACAAAGCGGTTTGGCTGTAAGTATCCGTCCTCTCCGAAATGCCATCTTGCAAGTGCCTCTGCCCCATAAATCGTATTCTCTTTCAGCCGGAACTTTGGCTGTAAAAACATTTCAAACTCCCCACGCTGGATCGCAGCATGAAACCGTGTTGCGATCAGCACCTGTTCGTCACGTGTCTGACGCATTTTTTCTATATAGACAACACCGGATGTGATATTGTGTTCTTTTGCATATTTTCTTGCAAGATTTGCACTCTCCAGTATCGTCTCAAACGAACTCTTTCCTGACAGGAAGCAGATTCCTGCCGAAAGCTTCATTCCTCCAGCGGGATAACGTTCCTGCAGCTTTGCCTCAAACTCTTCATTCCCTTCCTTAACGCGCCTCCGGATCTCCTGCTGGCTCTTTCCCTTGGACAATGCAAGGAAATAATCCGAGTACATACGGCATGCTGCCATTACTTTTTTGCGTTCCAGCAGCCGGGAAAATTCTTTCAGTATACTGTCTCCCATCTCTGCGCCGAAATTTTCGTTGACATAAGAAAAGTTATTGACATCCACCATGGTCAGTGCATAAGTATTCTCCTGTGGATTTTCCTCTGCCTCCAGAAGCTGTACCAGTTTTGTCCTGAAAGCTTCCAGATTATATAAGCCCGTCAACCGGTCTCTGTTTTTTAATTTATGGATTGCCTGCTGATCTTCCTGCATTTTCTCACGCAGCGTCACAAATACGGCAACCACTCTGCTCAGTTCGCAGATGGTTCCAATCTCCTCTGTGCGCCACTGCTTGCCCTGTTCAACCGAGCCAACATCGATGCATCCGGTTTTTCCATTCGAATACTCAAACTTTACTGCAGCGATCGACTGGATCGGGATGGCATTTCCTGACCATTCCAGCCACTCTTTCTTCCGTTTTTCCTGCCACTTTGGAGTTGTCTGTACAAATTCTCCCACCTCAGCCTTCATCAGTTTCGGCCAGGTGATCGGAAGTATATTCTTCTCATAAATCTGTCCCATGTCACTCCAGCAGTTGGTAAGTAACATATTCTTTCCATCTGGTGCATATTCAAAAACAGATACCATATTCATCTGATATTTTCTGCCAATCTGTTCTAAGAGCACATTCAGAGAACCATTGATATCCCTTGCATGCGACAGCAGGCTGAACGCTGTATTTAAAAATTCTTTGTCCGCCACCAGATTTCTACGATTTTCCTTTTCTTCCGTGCGGTACTTTCCTTCACAGTCACCTTCCTCGGTCTCTCCTGCAAAGCCAAAATGATTTTTCCCATTTTTCTTAATGTGATACATGGCATGATCTGCCCGTTCAAACAACGTACTATAATCATACCCGTCTTTTCCTGTCACAGCCATACCGACACTCAATGTCACAACAATGACTGCTCCATCCCCGGAAAGCGTTTTCTGCACGTTTGTACACAGCTGTTCCGCTTTCGCCTCCGCCTCTTGCAAAGAAGTGTCCTTCACAAAGACCATAAATTCATCCCCACCGACACGTCCGACAACCGCTTCATCCGTAAACTGTTCGCGTATCAGTGTTGCAATATCCGATATCACCATGTCTCCAACAGTATGTCCGAATGTGTCATTGATCTTCTTAAAGTCGTCAATATCAATGACGTAGAGTACATGCGTTCCCTGTGTTGATTTTTCAAGAAACGCATCTACGATTTCTCCGGAGGCTGTCTTATTGTAAATCCTTGTCAACGGATCTAACTGCACTTCCCGCAGAAGTTTCTCCCGGACTGCCCGCTCTGTGCTGATATCATAACTTCTTCCTATGATGTGGCTGATCTTTCCATCATAATCTGCGATACTCTGATAACAGGTTCTGAAATAAGCATATTTTCCAGATTCTTTTCCCCCCTGCCGCAGACGGTATTCCGCAGTTCCTTTCATCTCCCGTTGAAGCGCCGTCTCAAAGATCTTCTGAAATCTTTCCCTGTCGTCCGGGTGTATGGCTCCGTAAAGTTCTTCTATCCCGGCATATTTCACACTTTTATCCTCTGCGAATTTCAGATAACATTCCGGTATCTCAAATTGCTGTTTTTTCACATCATAATCAAGGACAATATCATCGGAGACCTCTTCCAGCATATGATAGCGCTCGTTCACAAGCATGATCTCATTTTCCATCTTCTTGCGCTCTGTAATGTCCCAGCAGGATACAAGATAGTATGGCACTGCACTCCGGTATGTATAAATCTGAAACTGAAACATTGCCCAGATCACGTTCTGATCTGCTGTAACGATTCTCGCCTCAAATTCATCCGATGTTTTCCCTCTGCGGCAGACCTCCGCCGCATCCTCAAACATCATGTAATCTTCCATATGGATCAACTGCGCCATGCTCATTTTCTCCATGCTGAAGTCCGCCAATTCGTATCCGCTCATCCTGCAAAATTCATGGTTTGCGATGTCAATCGTCAGCTCATTTCCCCCTTTTACCGTGATCAGTCCTACCGGAAGTTCATATATAATATTTTTCAAATCTTTGCGCTCACGCTCCGACTGCCTGAGCTGATCTTCATAATCTATTTCTTCCCTATTAAATTCTGCCATCCCCAACTTCTCCTTTTACAAAACCCCGATTAGAATAATTATAACAAATTTTTACATAACAAGAAAGATTTTCTCTTGTTTTTTCCTTATATTTTCTTGGCATAGATTTTTCTTGAAAAAACAACGGTTTTATGTATAATAAAAATGATGCGTTTAAACCAAGAAATATGTAAAATAGAGGTATTACAATGATACAAGCAAACAATGTAACGTTACGTGTAGGCAAAAAAGCCTTATTCGAAGATGTAAATATCAAATTCACTGAAGGAAACTGTTATGGTCTGATTGGTGCCAACGGCGCCGGAAAGTCCACATTTTTAAAAATTTTATCCGGTCAGTTAGAACCGACAAACGGTGATGTTGTCATCACTCCGGGACAGCGTCTCTCATTTTTACAGCAGGATCACTTTAAATATGATGCTTTTACCGTTCTTGATACCGTTATCATGGGTAACCAGAGACTTTATGATATTATGAAGGAAAAAGACGCCATCTACATGAAAGAAGATTTTTCCGATGAAGATGGTATCCGTGCCAGCGAATTAGAAGGCGAATTTGCTGAGATGGATGGCTGGAATGCGGAATCCGATGCCGCAACATTATTAAATGGTCTTGGAATTTCTACCGATTACCATTACTCTATGATGGCAGAGCTTCCTGGTGCCTTAAAGGTCAAAGTTTTACTTGCACAGGCATTGTTCGGAAATCCGGATATTCTTCTTTTAGATGAGCCTACCAACCACTTGGACTTAGATGCGATCTCCTGGTTAGAAGAATTCCTCATCAATTTTGAAAATACGGTGATCGTTGTTTCCCATGACCGTTACTTCTTAAATAAAGTATGTACCAATATTGCAGATATCGATTATGGCAAGATCCAGCTTTATGCCGGAAACTACGACTTCTGGTATGAATCCAGCCAGTTACTTGTAAAACAGATGAAAGAAGCCAACAAGAAGAAGGAAGAAAAGATCAAAGAGTTACAGGAATTTATTTCACGTTTCTCTGCAAACGCTTCCAAATCCAAACAGGCGACTTCCAGAAAACGTGCTCTTGAAAAAATCCAGCTCGATGAGATCCGTCCATCCAGCCGTAAATACCCTTACATTGACTTCCGTCCAAGCCGTGAGATTGGAAATGAAGTTCTTACTGTGGAAGGTCTCACCAAGACGATTGACGGTGTCAAGGTATTAGACAATGTATCTTTCATCGTAGGTCATGAAGATAAAATCGCTTTTGTCGGTGGAAATGAGCTTGCAAAAACAACTTTATTCAAGATCATCTCCGGTGAAATGGAACCTGATTCCGGCTCTTATAAATGGGGCGTGACAACAAGCCAGTCCTATTTCCCGAAGGACAACACAGCAATCTTTGATACCGATCTTCTGATCGTAGACTGGCTGACACAGTATTCTGAGATCAAAGATGCTACTTATGTTCGTGGTTTCCTTGGACGTATGCTTTTTGCCGGTGAAGACGGAACTAAGAAAATGCGTGTTCTTTCCGGTGGTGAGAAAGTCCGCGTGCTTCTCTCCCGCATGATGATCCAGGCAAGTAATGTTCTGATCCTTGACGAACCGACCGACCACCTTGACATGGAATCTATCACAGCATTAAATAATGGTCTGATCAAGTTCCCGGGTGTTATTCTCTTTGCATCCCGTGACCATCAGGTTGTACAGACAACTGCAAACCGTATCATCGAGTTCTTACCGGATGGAACCTTTGTTGATAAAGTATCCTCCTATGATGAATACCTTGAAAATGACGAGATGGCTCGTAAACGTCAGGTTTACAGCATGTCTGATGATGATGCTTCTGATAACTAAAAGAAGAATGATTTATTTTCAAATTATAAGCTTTTCATTTTGCCGATGTGCCTTACCGGTGCATCGGCAATTTTTTATCGGAACCGCAGGTTATCCCACTCTGATCTGACCTGATCCTTCTCATCTTTCTCAGGCGGATCAGAGACTACCCAGACTTTCTTACCGAGAAATCCAAAACCGAGTTTATAGATGTGATCGGCAGGGATGCCGTAAGCAAGAAGATCTGCTTCATAGTTTCTGGTCCGGATCTGTTTCAGGGCATTTTCTGCAGTTTCCTGAACCGTCTTTTCTCTGTGTTCATTTAAAACTTTAAATTCAAGGATATAGGCATCTTTTGCTTTGTCGAAAGGATAGATTGCAATGTCATAACGTCCTTCCCCGCTCTCCCGGTTGGATACAATGCGGTATTCCTTACGCATGGATACAATAAGTCCTAAAACAAGACCATGATAGAAATTCTCCGGAGCATGCTTTCCTTTATTCTTTGCGGTGTCAAAATAACTCATGGAATACTCGGCGATATCTTCCATCACACCGATCATGTCATCCGTTCTGTGCTTTGTAAGCGCCCTCATAAAATTCTCGTATGCAATATTACCATTTGAAAACATGGCAACGATCTGTGTCCGGAACATTGCCATAACCTCTTTGTTGGTCACGGAAACATCACACTCTGTCCGCTCGTTATCTTTCACTACATTCTCAGCCTTGATATACCCGACGGCAAGGAGAAGCGACCACAGGCTGCTCTCATCCCCATCAAGATACTGGAATGTAATGTTCTCGTTGATCACTTTGTGTACTTTTTTCCCTTCTACTAATTCCTCGATCTCGTACTTTTTATCATATGGATGTCTGCAGATAATATCCCCGATCAGTTTGTTGCTGCTGGTAAGAATCCAATAAGATCTTAACAATCGCTCCTTCATGTAATTCACGATTGACCACGGATTATAAATATCTTTCTGATGACCGATAATGAATCCATCGTACATTTCCTTCACTTTTTTCATGTCATCTATATTCTGGCACTTTAGTGCATCCATCACCTCCTGCTCGGTGAATCCACAGCAGTCCGTGTAAATATCATCTGTCACAGTGGCGACCAGCAGATTGTTCAGGTCATAAAAAAGTGAATTCTTCGACACTTTTGTTACTCCGGTGATAATGGCTCTGCCAAGATAGTCATTTTCTTTCAGTGTATTATGGAATAACTGCCGGCATGTCGTGATCATCTCATCCCAGTAACCATCCGTATATGCCTCGATCAAAGGTGTGTCATACTCATCAATGAGAACAATCGGTTTTACACCAAAATGTTTATAGAGTAGTTCGCATAAATATCTTATGGAATTCTCTATATAGCTTGTATCATTATTGAAAAATGCGCACTTTGTTTCTTTAAATAATTCTTTGTCTCTATCCGAGAGTCTGGGACTGTCGAGTAAATATTCATGATGTCCATACATTGTTCTCAATTGTCCCATCATTCCCCGGATAGACTGCTTATAATCTATCCCCTTGCAGCCTCCGAAGCTTGTAGAGATCACCGGAGTGCTTCCGAACATACTGCGGCTTCTTTCGTCCTGCCATACCCGAAGCTTACAAAAATATTCCGGATGATCAGCATATCTTGGATCAAAAAACATTCTTACCGTACTGAGCAGGGTTGTCTTACCAAATCTTCTCGGTCTGGTGATCAATGTGATCTTCGTTCCTTCCCTGAGCCACTCGGTGATAAAATGCGTCTTATCTACATAAAACTGCTGTCCACAGGTAAAGTCTTCAAAATCCTGATACCCGATCACCACCTGGGCAGAGAGATATGGATTGTGCTTAAGAATGTCCTTCAGTCCCTCCACATAAGCCGTCAGATGCCTTTTCTCTTCCTGCAGCTTTGTGCGCTCCTCAAATTCCACAAGTACCTTCTCCCGCTCGGACACTTTCACATAATAGCTCACTGATTTCCCGTCAATCGTTCGCTGGATATACGGCTGTTCTTTGCCATTGATCTTCTTATAGGTCAGGGTTCCTTTTGGAAGTTCTTCCAGTCTCCGATCGATCTCTTCGATTCGTTTCGTTGGATTTGTGGACATAACGCGCTCCCTTCTGTATATAAAAGTGGTTATCATTGGTTATATACACATCATATAACCAATGGTAACCACTTGTCAATCTTCTTTTAATATTTTCCGAAGCATCGGTTCCTCGTCCAACTGCACATTTTCGAATTTTTTGTAAAATCTGTCGGCATTCTCGTTGGTAGCACGGATCAGATAATATTGATGGATATCATGCTTTTTACAGTCTTTTTCAAACTCTGCAAACAGCTTCCGGGCAACGCCGCTGTGCCGGTATTCGGGTAAAACATATACCCAATTCACATACGCCATGCGATATCCATCCTGTATACACCCATAAAAATGATACTCAATTCTTCCTGCCACCTGATTATTTTCCATCGCAAGAATTGATGCAGACTTTTCATAAAATGAATCCCGAAGCCTTGTCCTGATTCCTTCCTCATCTATCTCTTCCACCGTCATCATATCCGGCTCCTGCTGCATCGCAAGCTTTAAATAGTCAATATACTGCTCTACATTCTGTTCATTCAATCTTCCAAAATACATTTCCTTCCTTCTTTCTAATACCTGTAAATATGGTTCTCCAAAACATACGTTTCACCTGTTCTTGGATCTGTCTTTTCTTCTGACAGTGAATCGAATACAAATCCACATGACAGCTGTAACACTCTGGACGCAGCATTGCCTATACGGTTGCAGGCATGGAATTCTTTTGCTCCCAGTTTTCCCGCCTCCTCAAGAAGTGTCGTAAGTATCTGTCGCCCATATCCTTTTTGCACAAATTCCAGTCCAAGTGCAATGCCTGTCTCTTCATAAATACCCGGCTCTAACTCACGCATACCTGCAAAACCGATTGCTTCACCCGTTTTCTTTAAATACACAAATAACGCATACTTATTCTCCGGTTTTTCTTCAAATGCAATCGTGCGCTTCATTCGATCTTTTGCATCTTCGTCTGTCTCTGTCGGCTGCCAGAGCATATACTTTGCGCTCTCCTTGTGTCTCCACAGGTTATAATAAATTGTCTTCCAGTCCTCAAATTCTGCTTTCTTTAAAATAAGATCTTTTGTTTCTAACTTTACGTCAAAGTAATCTGTTACCATTTTTTCTCTTATACCTCCTCTCTCATTATTTTTCTATGCATTGGTTTCTCGTCCAACTGCACATTTTCTTCCACCCTTATCAACTTTGCAATATACTCTGTCGTGCCTTCTTCCAATTCTTTTTCTCCATTTTCCATAAATCCGTGACGATGATAAAATGCAATCGCTCTCGTATTTTTCTCCAACGCCCACAAATGATCAACATCAAAAGTTGAAATTGCATGCTCTATTAATTTCTTTCCAATTCCACCACTTTGAAAGCATGGATCGACATACAATTTACGGATTTCTGTTCCATGGATTTCCATAAATCCTTTCACAATTCCACATTCATCGGCGACATACAGATTTTCCAGAACTTCCCCTTTTCCGAAATAATGATCTATCATGGATACAACCTGCAATTCTCCAAATGAATACTCTTCCTGCTTAAAAATTGGGAAATAATTGATTCTGTTATTAAATACAAAAATTTCTGCGATGCGCGACAAATCTTCTTCTGTTGCTTTTCTGATCATCTCCGGATACCCCTGTCATTTTCTTTTATCTGAAATCAATATAACACACTTTCCGCCAAAATACTTTCTAAAAATCTTTTTTAATTTTCCTTTTCCAACAACCTTTTTGACACAAATACAGGGCTTTTCATTTTAATCACACAAGCCATAGCGACCACCGCAAGCAGTCCTGATAAGGAAATTTTTCCTTCCAGCCATCCTTCCACTGATACCAGTAAAAAGGAAAATCCAAGAACAATGATTACTTTTATACTGTTACGCACGCAGTGTTTTCTCGCATATGCCGTCTCAAAGAAAAGATACAGTCCATAACCTGTCACTGCGCCTAAAATTATACCAAGTACGATTGACACCGGAATATTTACAAAATCAAGTACATTGGCATGACCACCCTGCGCAATACTTAGAAATGTTGTAAACAATACAATCACAAAAATATCGTCACACGATACGCCCGCCATGATCATCTGTGGAATTGCTTTCTCTGTGCCATATTTTTTCTCCATAAGAGTTACCATTCTTGGAACGACCACCGCCGGAGATACCGCATCGAGCACATACGGTCCCAACACAATTCCGGTGACGAGTATTCCGATGATCCGTGGCAGCTTCAGTTTCTGGCAAATGGCTCCCATTGCAAGCCCTACAATAAAAATAAGTGATAATGATGCTAACATAAATCCTCCATTTCTGTTTTTGGATATGTCAATCGCCATATTTGCTGCACGGATACTGACTGTATCGAAACTGCAAATCACACTGTAGTTATCCAACCTCAAACACCACAATCCGCTCTCTTTTATTTTCCCCCGGAAACAAATCTTTGCAATCGATTTCATCGGAAAAGATAAGTTCGTCTACTGTCATTAAATAAGAAATATATTCATCCGAAGGATAATAAAAGAACAAGAGCAATTCCCTCGGATTCTCATAATAAGATTCCAACACGCGCGCTAAAACCTTCTTTAATATCTCTATCGAAAATGGATTAAAAAAGTAGATCCGGTCTACCTCTGCCGGAACTGAAAACTGCACTGCATCTGCTAGTACAAATTCTGTCCGCCCTGCCGCAGCCCCTTGTTCTCTGTTTTCTATCGCTTTCTCATAAATCCGCTCGTTATATTCCACACCGATCGTGTGGCAGCGTGTCTGATAAGAGAGAAAAAAATCAACTCTGCCTTTGCCACAGCCATAATCTAAAAGTGTATTTTCCTTGCAAAGCAGCCCGGAATTAGCAAGCCGCTCTAACACTGTATATGGCGTCGGTTCATACGGATACCGGTACTGATCCGAATTGGAATCGTCACGTCCGGTTGTGTGAATCTGTAGTAATTTATCCCATTTCTGTTCTTCATCGTTTTCCTGTGATTTTTTCATGTTCTCTTTCCACAACTCTCCGAATATAAATTTCTTTTAGCCCCATGAATCTGCCCTTATCAGTTCCAGTACAGCGTTCAAAAATTAACTGAATCAATAACGCAGATGGAAATTCATACAAGTTATTAGCTCTGTTATTTACAGAACGATGTACTAGTCTTAGCAGTTTTCACGCAGTGTTTTCAGATAAACTTTCTGCTCATCTGTGATGCGATAGCTCTCCACCGCTTTCTGAATCGTCTTTCTATGCACCCACGGTGATAACTTTCGTTCTTCCAGATATGGGATCGTTGCATCCCACTGTTTTGCCAGTGCCGTTGCAAGATACCATGCAATCATCATATTGACATAGTATTCTTCCGACTGCACAGATGCCACAAGTTCTATATATTCCGGTTTAAAATCCTCGTCCAGATAAAAGCTCATCAACGTTCCGATTCCATAGCGAATCGTATAAGTGTTCCCGGATGCAATCCATTCTTTTATCACAGGAAGAAGCTCGGTTTTATGCTTTGCGAAACACTTTGGTCTTGGAATATCGCAGGTCGCCCAGTTATTAATATATGGAAGAAAACGTTTCACTTCTGCCAGACAGCGCTCATAATCTTTGATATCTGAAATCAATTGCATATGAAGGTTATGTTCCTCATAATACTGATGTGGAAGTTCCTTCAAAAAAGCTTCTGCTGCTTCCGTTTTTGCAAATTCTTTCGCAAATTTCCGCAGTACCGGTGTGCGGATCCCGATGATTGTCTCCTTATCAATCCCCGGCATCAGTTTACTGTAAAAATCTCTGTATTTTAAATCCTGTAATTTGAATAATTCCTGCTGTAATTTATCCATGTTCTTCTCCTTTTTCTGTGACCGCAATTGCACAAAAACGAACTCATGTCCCCCCTTAGCCTGATACTATGAGTATATCTTTTTTTCCAAATGGGTGCAAAAATCATCTGTTAATTCCTGTTAAAACTCCTTTTTTTCCATAATACGCCTGCTGATCTGATACGAAATGAACAGTGTCAGCAGTGTGATCCCAATGATGTTACCAGCCAGAACTGCCACATTCATATTGTCTATCACGGTCAGCGCCTGATACAACCGTTCTTTTCCGAACACGACCTCACATAGATATGCAATCGCAGCAATTACTCCCATCATTCCTAATGTCAAAATCCGGCTCTTTTCACAGCCAAACTTAATCTGCGCCGGAATCATGAAAAAACTGATCAAAAGAATGATTAGCAAAATCACTGCGGCTGTCAGCATATCTTCTGCCACAACAACCGGTATACCACGCACCACTTTTGACACCAGATACAGGCAGACTGCAATTACCCAGGCTGCCACTACTCCTCCGGCACAAAGCAGATACTTTTCTCTTACATAGGTTTTTTTATTGATCGGCAGTGTCAATAAAAACTGATAGCCATGATCCATCTCGTCATACGCAATCGTGCTGATTGCAATCATCTCTACCACAAACGGCAGATATCCAATGATAAAATTTCCGTTGCCGGAAAATGCGACTGCAACTGCAATTGCAAACAAAATTACCAGTGTCTGTTTTGTTCCCCATAATAACCGAATATCTTTTTCCAATAAACCTGCCATTATCTGTACCCTCCTGTCATCATAAGAATCAGCTCATCAATCCCTCCATTTTCCACTGCAATCTGCGGATAATTTTCCTGATAAAACTTCTTATCATTCGTAAAACATGCATAGCCGTAATTTTCTTTCTGCACTTTTAAAATAGAGCTTTGATCAAGCGTGCGGTATTGTTCTTCACTCACCTTTAAAATGCCATACTGCTCTAAGATTGCATCTGTTGCTTCATGCAAAATGAGTTTTCCATCATGTATCAGATAAAGTTCATCACATAGGGATTCTAAATCAGTGGAAATATGGGATGTAATAAGTATACTTCGGCTCTCATCCTCTGCAATATAAGCCCGTAACATATCTAAAATCTCGTTTCTCGCCTCCACATCCAGTCCAGCTGTCGGCTCATCCATGATCAGCAGCTTTGCATGGTGTGTCATAGCTGTCAGCACGCGGAGTTTCGCTTTCATTCCGGTTGAAAATTCTTTGATTTTCTTATTCATCGGAAGTTTTAAATTTTCACTCTGTTTTATAAAATAGTTTTCATCAAACGAATGATACATTTTTTTTAAAATATGTTTTACATCGTTTACGGTCAGTTCCCCGGAAAATCCGGATTCTGCAAGAGAAACTCCTATATCCTGTTTGACTTTTTCCGAAAGTTCTTTACTGTCACTTCCCAAAACAGTTACAGTTCCTTCCTCTGCCCGGCAAAGACCAAGAATCAGTTTGATCGCGGTACTTTTTCCTGCTCCGTTTTTCCCGATCAACCCCAGTATCTGTCCTTCCGGCAGTTCCATTGATATTTCAAATGTAAAGTTTCCATATGTTTTCCGGACATTTTGCATTGTTATCATACAATTTCCGCCTTTCTTTTTTATGTTCTGTTGTCTGACTTTTTACATCAATCTGAAGCAAATACCTTATCAAGCATTTCATGATTGTGTCATATCTATTTCAAAAGTTTCTTACCGATTTTACTTCTCATCGAGAATCAGTTTTACAACCTCAGATATTTCTTCCTTCTTCATCCCCATGGAAAGTGCCCGGTCGATCACTTTATCGAAGTCATCTTCTATCGCTTTCTGCCTTGCTTCAAATGCAAGCTGTTTATCCGAGGCAGATACATAAGTACCTTTTCCATGAACAGTCGTAACAAATCCCTCTTCTTCCAGCTTATCGTAAGCCTTCTTGACCGTCAGCGCACTGATCCGAAGCTCCCCTGCGAGCGTCCTCACAGACGGAAGTGCCTCTCCTTCTTTTAATTCAGACTGAATAATATCTGATTTTATCTGCTCCATGAGCTGTTCGTAAATCGGAACCATGGAGGAATGATTTAAGATAATATGCATACTTCCTCTCATTCTGCCGCTTCAGCGGCTTTTCATAAATCAGGGAACTTTGTGCGCCAGCACAATTTCCAGATTAAAAATGTCAATTTTCAATCTTATCTCTCTTTACAGCAAACAGTATATAACAGTGCATATCTGTTGTCAACTGTTATATACTGTTTATTCTATTTTTTTGTAATTTCATGTGGGAATTTGTACAGACAATACTCGTTAATAACTTTTTCATGAAAAATTAAATTTTTGTGTATGCCGTGCAGAATATTTTATGTTACTATAGAATAAAGTGTTGCTTCGCAATTTTCTGTATTTATGTCAGGAGGAGAACATTATGAAAGTAAATCTGACTCCCTTTTCCATATACTGGTTCCTGTTTTTGATCTTAAATGTCATATATTTTATATTTCCATTTCTATTTTTTCTGCTTCTGCCGGCAGTGTTCGTTATGATTTTAATATGGGGAATATGTGTATTTGAAATTGGGCGAGCAACCATTATTTCTTCACAAACTAAGCGGATAACACGAGTCATACTGGCTTTCCTGGCATCTCTTCTTACAATTTCAATAAATCCCATTGGAATGATTCTTTTGGATTTTATTAATTGGAGACATATAAACTCATTCGCAGACTATTTTTCGAAAGCCTATTGGATTATTTTTTTGATTCATATGCTGCTATTTTGGCTGGGCGAAGAAATAGGATATTTTTCACAGAAAGGACTTTTTTAATATGGTAAAAATAATTTCAGACAGCACATGCGACCTCTCAGCAGAATTAGCTGCACAATACGATATCGATATTCTCCCGCTTCATATTCTTCTCGGAGATGAGGAATTTGAAGATGGAAAAACAATTACACCGGATGAGATTTACTCCTGGTCCGATGAGCATAAAACAACCCCAAAAACTTCCGCCCCGTCTCTGGCAGAAACGATTGAACTTTTTCGCCCTTATGTGGAAGAAGGATGCGAGATTGTCTGCTTTTCCATCTCAAACAGTATGTCAACATCCGGCAATGTCATGCGTCTTGCTGCCGGGGAACTAGAAGCAGAAAACCGGATCACCGTGATTGATTCCGCAAATCTCTCCACCGGAATCGGACTTCTTGTGATAGAAGCTGCCATTATGGCAAAAAACGGACACTCTGCATCCGAAATTGCTTCTGTCATGGAAACTTTAAAACCAAATGTCAGAGCAAGCTTTGTCGTGGATACCCTCACCTACCTGTACCGTGGCGGACGTTGTAACGCTGTTGCTGCCATGGCCGGCGGTGTCTTAAAGCTGCATCCAAAAATCGTGGTAGAAAACGGTGCTATGGATGCGACAAAAAAATACCGCGGAAAGATCAATTCTGTTATCATGTCCTATGTAAAAGATATGGAAACTGATTTAAAAGCAGCCAGACCTGACCGCGTATTCATCACACATTCCGGCTGTGACGCTGCAACGGTGGAATCCGTCCGCTCGTATCTGGAAAGCCTCGGTGTTTTCCATGAGATATTAGAAACCAGGGCCGGTGGTGTCGTGTCAAGCCACTGCGGTCCCGGTACGCTTGGCGTTCTGTTTATTGCAAAATAATAGAGGTTCGGATGTTTTCTTCCCAAACCTCTGTTTCTTTTACTTTTCTATCTCTGTATTAATCTCATCTTCCGTAGCTTTCATTGCTTCCAAAGTCATTGTGAGCAGCTTGTCTAATTCCCAGCCAAGCTGCTCTGCTCCGCGCTCGATCACTTCTCTGGAGCAGCCTGCGGCAAACCCTTTGCTCTTATACTTTTTCCATCTCATGCTCCGGAGCAACATCCACGGTAATTCCATAGCCATGTGAAACCACGCCATGTATGATGTCTTCGCCGACTCCACCCTCGCGCAAAAGTTCCGGTGCTTTGATACAGTGTTCTTCCGGATAAAGTTCAAAATCAATATCATGAAGCAGGCCAACAATACCCCAGTATTCTGCGTCTGCGCCAAATCCAAGCTCCTCTGCATACCATTTCATCACAGTCTCCACAGTCAGTGCATGCTGGATATGAAAAGGATCTTTGTTGTACTTTTTCAATAAATCATAGGCTTCTTCTCTTGTGATATGCTCCATTTTCATGTTCCTCTTTTCCTGTCATTCCGTCGGATAGAATTTTCATTTCATACTTATCCGATAGGTTTTTAGTTATTTTATACTTTTTCTCACAAGATGTCAATTTTTTATCATCACAGATTTTATTTTCTAAAAAAGCTATATTTTTTCCTTCACAAGTACTTCTTTTCCTGCAAATGCAAAACCAAGCTTATAAATACGTTCTTCGCTGATTCCTGCTGTGACAAGATCTGTCACATATTTTTTTTCTTCTATCTGCCGGAACGCACTTTCGACTGTCTCTTCCAGATTTTTTTCTTTCTTCTTATCCCAAACCTTAAATTCCATAAGAAATGCATCCTGATTCTTCTCTAACGGATACATTGCAATATCATATCTGCCCCCGTCCACTCTCACGGTTTGAAACAATACGATACCTGTCCCTAAGTGTTACAATCAGTCCAAGTATCAGACCATGATAAAAATTCTCTGGCGTGCGTGCCTCTTTTTCATTTCCAACATCAAAATAACTCATGGAGGTGCATGCAATCTCTGACAGATAATCATTCATATCTTCTATATTATGCTCCAACAGAGCCTTCACAAACCTGTTATATACGGAAAATCCATTACGAAACATTCCAAGAATCTCCGTACGAAACATTGCCATAACTTCTTTATTCGTAACTGACACATCACACTCAATGGTATCCACTTTGTGCACCACATTTTCAGCCTTAATATAACCAACAGATAATAACAGTGACCACAAACTGTTCTCATCGCCATCCAGATACTGAAATGTAATGTTCTCGTTGATTTCCTTATGCACTTTTTCACCGGACATTAACTGTTCGATCTCATATTTTCGCCCGACAGGATGCTTTCTGATGATATCTCCAATTAGTTTATTACTGCTCGTATTCGTCCAATAAGAAATAAGTTCTCCCTGCCTGATATAATTGCAGATTGACCACGGATTGTACATATCTTTTTGTTTGCCAAAAATAAAGCCGTCGTACAAATCCTTCACATCCCGCATCTTATCCAAATTCTGACATTTCAGTGCATCCGTTACTTCCTGCTCTGTAAACCCGAAACAATCTGCATATGCGTCACAGGTAACTGTGTCTACTTCCAGATTATTCAGATCCGAAAACAACGAATTTTTAGAAATTCTTGTTACTCCGGTAATAATCGCGCGGCTGTAATAATCATTTTGCTTAAATGCATTATGAAATATCTGTCTGTATGCGGCGATCATCTCATCCCAATACCCCTGCGTATACGCTTCGAGCAATGGTGTGTCATATTCATCCACAAGAATAATTGGCAGCACCTTGTGATGTCTGTATAAAAAGTAGCATAGCCGCTTGATTACCTGCCAGTCATTCTCGCCCCTGCTTGCAAAAAAAGATTCTTTTGCCTCTGTAAACTGCTGTTTTTCACTTTCTGACAACTCTGTACTGTCCTGCAGATAAGAATGTTTCTCATATATTTCAAAGAAACTGAACATCATATTTTTCATGGATTGTTCATAATTCATACCCTTGCAGCTTCCAAAACTGACCGAAATAACCGGAATCTTCCCGAACATTTCCCGACTCTTTTTATCTTTCCAAACGCGAAGTTTTTCAAAATATTCCGGGTGCTTCGCATACTTTGGATCAAAAAATGTCTCCACGGTACTAAAAAGCGTCGTTTTCCCAAATCTCCTCGGTCTTGTGATCAATGTGACTTTTGCATCGCTCCTCATCCATTCGCTGATGAAATGTGTCTTATCAACATAAAACTGTCTGCCACATGTAAAATCCAGAAAATTATCATATCCAAGTCCCACTTTTGCGTCAAGATAAGGATTTCTTTTTAAAATACTTTTAAGTCCGTTTAAATAAGCTGACAAACGCTGTTTTTCTTCTATGAGCTGCTTTCTTTCCTCAAACGCAAGAAACACCTGCTCCCGCTCTGCAGTTTTTACATAATAACTGACTGTCTTTCCATTATAAAAAAGATTTCCTCTATTTTCTTTTTTAAATCCCCCTGATTTCAACGATCCTGTCACATTCAATATCTGTTCCGTCTTCCAGCACGATTGTCCTCTCATAGTCACGGAATTTCTGAAATATCCCTGTGGCAGTCACATATTCTCCTCCGGTCTTTTTGTCATCTGGCTTGAAATAAGTTACTGACACTGTCGGATGTTCTGTGGCATACGCAATCAATGTCTGTAATTTTTCATTCAGTTCTTCCTGCTTATCTTCATCGAGTTCCACCTGTTCTTCTGTCAGTCTCGCTGTTTCTTTGATTGCAGCCTCATGTCCGGTCAATGCAGCAAATGGCGAAAACTGCGCCGCCCTGTCATAAATCGACATCTGTGGATGAACTTTTGACTGATGATGAGGTAAATTCAGAATATCCCCATATTTTTCTTCGCTTTCCGTCATCCGCTTTCTCCTTTCCTTGACTCTCTACGGTCTGCGTTTCCTGTTTCAAACAAAAAATGTGCCTCTGAACGCATGGATCACTGTCTTATTCGAAATTTTGCCTGCTTCTATACAAAAAAAAATACTTTCAAAAAATTCAGGCACGATGCCCGCCGATCTGGTTGTTTCTGTCTATCATAGTTGCACCCTCCTGCAGATTGGTTCCTTTTAACATCGCATTTTTACCATACTTTTTCTTCACGGAGAGCATTACCTCCTGCAGTCTGCGCTCTTTTTCCATTCTCGCCTGCTCTGCCTTCTGTTTCTCTGCCAGTGCCTGATAATCGGTAAATAAATCCATCTGTGTAAACTCTGTCTCATTCGATACCATATGCTCATCCACAACACGGTTCGCTGTGACAGAAACACGCCGCACCAGAAGATTCTTATCCACAATGCGCTCATATAAATCTAAAACGGCGGCCATGATTTTTGCTGTAGAAGATGTTTTTGTATCCAGATTTGCTGTTCCGTGGGCATGCTTCGGAACGAATCTTCCATATCGGTCTGCTTTTACCTCGCCATGATACTTTTTCCGGATATCCGGGTTCGTCAGATTTTCAATATCGTAACCAATATCGAGTACAATCTGGTCTGTCACAAGCTGTTTCTCTACAAGGTCTAACACCAGTGCATCCGTCATCTCGCGGACGATTAGCTTTGTCTTTTCAAAATCATAAGGACAGTGTAGCACCTGACCGGAACCGATACTGTTTGTCTCCGGCTTATATCCCCTGATATCCGCAATCGTGACCGGTTCATACCCCCATGCGTGGTCGATCAGAAGCTCTGCATTGATCCCAAACATTTTATAAAGCAGTTCTTCATTATAATAATCCCATTCTTCACCTATGGAACATCGTGCAATGTCTCCCATCGTGTAAAGTCCGGCCTCCTCTAACTTTTTCCGGTAGCCATGTCCTACCCGCCAGAAATCGGTCAGCGGTCTGTGGCTCCACAAAAGTTTCCGGTAAGTCATCTCGTCCAGTTCTGCAATGCGCACTCCATTTGCATCCGGTGCGACATGCTTCGCCACAATGTCCATCGCCACCTTGCACAGATAAAGATTGGTTCCAATCCCTGCTGTGGCGGTAATACTGGTCTCCTGCATCACATCAAGAATCATCTTTGACGCAAGCTCCTTTGCCGTCATATGATAGGTGTTCAGATAATGCGTCACATCCATAAAAACCTCATCGATGGAGTACACATGCATATCTTCCGGCGCAATATATCTCAGATAAATGTCGTAAATTTGTGTACTGTATTTCATATAGAGTGCCATTCGTGGCTTTGCTGTCACATAAGTGACGGAAAGCTCCGGGTGTTCCTTCAGTTCGTCCGAAAAACAGGAGCTTCCCTCAAACATTCTTTTCGGCAGCTTCTGCGATCTCTCCTGATTGACCTCTTTCACACGCTGTACGACTTCAAAAAGCCTCGCTCGTCCCGGAATCCCATATACTTTTAAAGAAGGGGAAACTGCCAGACAGATTGTTTTCTCTGTCCGCTCTGCATCCGCCACGACAAGATTCGTGGTCAGTGGATCAAGGTCTCTTTCCCGGCACTCAACAGAGGCATAGAACGACTTTAAATCAATTGCGATATAAATATGATTTTCATTTCCGCTCACAAACGCACCTCCTTCTTCTGCTCTATTATATGTCATTGACAATCAATTCACAATGGATGGGATCGATATAAATTATGGATGAAACAAATGCAATTTATTCGTTGATTTACTCACAGAAATATGAGATGATAACAGCATTATGAGTGAATATTATAAATTTTTCCAAAACAAAAAATGTGAATATTTTCCTTGCCATAAAGGAATTCCGGAGGAGGATTTTAATTGTCTGTTTTGTTATTGTCCTCTGTATACACTTGGGAAATCCTGTGGTGGGAACTGCGAATTTTTAGAAAATGGAGTCAAATCCTGCATGAAATGTGGTTTTCCGCATCAGCGCAGCAATTATGATAAGATCATAAGCCGCTTTCAGGAGATCATTGCCGTTATGGCAGCTTCAGATAAGGGGGACATGCCTCATGAAATGTAAACTTACCCCACAATTGTCCTCTGATGACTGGAAAGATTTTTGCAGCCGTTTTCATTTTTCTCCGGCTGATCTTCCATATATAAAAGCGATTTATACCGCACTTCTCCCACTGGTGGAATCCTGTGCGTATTACTCCCTCGATCAGAATCTGGATGGGATTTTCCTCCCTCATTATGCCTATGGATTTGTGACACTTGGAAATGGTATCGATGAGCTGTCAGAATTATATCTGAATCATGAACAGATCCAGGAAGCCTATATCGTGGACTGCGTCAGTCTTTTGCTTTTGTCAAAAGCATACGCAGAATTTGCACATGTGATAGAAGATCAAAGTGGTTTATCCCTTGCAGAATTATCTTTTCTGGGAGATACCTATTCCCTTGATCTTCTTCCACAAATCTATGAACGCCTTGCGCCGGATGCGATCGGTCTTACCAAAGGTCAGATGCTTCTGCCCCTCAAAACAGCTGCGCTCATCCTGCATCTGGATACAAATACACACGCAGACCTCAGACAATTATGTAATACCTGCTCAACCTGTAAGAATCTTTCCTGTCCTTCCAGAAAATCTCCTCTCCAGGACTTGCCGCATACCTATGGTGTCATGCAGATATTCCATATAACATAGCGTTTTAGCAAAAATCCATAATTCATGCAGCAGGATGGGAAACAGCTAAAGGAGCTGCATTCTCCTTCTATTATCTACCGTCTGTCAGTTCATCTATCAGTGTGATCACTTCCTCGATTATGTTGTCACAATGTGGTTTTTTCTCACCACCCTTTGCTGCATTTGCACGCAAAAGATCTGCACAATCTGTCATACCGTCATGTTTTTTTGCAATACATTTCCGAAATTCATTCAATACAGCCGGCGACTCAATTCCCTTGGCACCTAATACCATGTATCCTGCTGTGATCGCTCCACAGGTTGCACCGCATCTCATTCCACCGCCAAAGTTACAGCCAATTGCTGCTGCCAGATCTTCATCCAACCCGATTTCCTTTGCATATACACGCATCACCGTCTGTGCACAGTTGCTGCTAACCGGCACTTCACTTCTTAATTCCTTTGCTCTTTCAGTGTGTTTACTCATTTTAAATATCTCTCTTTCGTTTTAAAATAATGTCAGTTGCTCATTCTTTCTTATTCTTTTTCATTTCCAGTAATTTTTTATTCATGCTCTGTGCATCTGCACGGTCACTCAGATAACAGATGATATTCACAACCGCATAGACTGCAATAATGAGAACCTCCATAAAAAGTACCATGCTAAAATTCTGGAAACTAAACCATTCAAATATTTTTCCAAGCCCTAAAACTACAATGTTCACAAAAATGAAATATAATAGCTGTCTGGCAAACATTCCTTTTTTTGTCAGCTCCCTCGATGCATCTGAGTCAAACATAAGAATCGGAACTGAACACACCGCAGAAACTGCCAATATCTGCCAGAGTATCTTTACACTGATCTGTGCATCAAATCCCCCGAAAACAGAAATAAAAACTGCTGCCGCTATCAATACGCCAAACGTGACTTTGCCAAAAATATCCATCAACATTTTTAATTTCTCTGCCATCTCTTCTTACCTCTTTTATAATCCAAGCCGTTCTTTTAAAACAGGCACATACTGTCTTGAAATAATCGTCTTTTCGCCATTGTCTAATACTGCCTCAAAACGTCCGCCAAAGGCTGGTGATAAACTTTTTACTTTGTTGAGATTTAAAATTGCAGACTTTGACGCCCGCATAAACGATTCGACCGGAAGCATGCCCTCAAGTGTATACAATTTCTCCCGCACTTCGTAAACCTCTTTTTTGCAACAGGCAAACACTTTGTTGTCGACCGTCTCAAAATAATAGATTTCATCCGGCTCCAGCAGATGGATACCATTCTCGTTATATCCTGCGATCTTGGTGTTTCCCTGTTTTAATTTCTGGAGCAGATTTTGTATATCTTCGCTTAAATTCTGGCATTTTATGATGATCTCATCCTCTTCACCGGGGATTGTATCCAGTATGGTGATTTTCATCGGGATTCTCCTTTTGATGCAATTACTAAATACAGAATACCAAGAATTACGATACTTGTCACCATAATAAATATCATCTGGTCAATATTTACGACATGTCCCCGGAAAACCGGATTACAATCTAAGGAATCCCTGATTGCTGTCACAACCTCATCCGGGAAGCCATTCGCCGACATCTCCTCAAAGATTCCACGCAGCATATGGTTTTTCAGCAAAGAAGTTCCGTAAGTGCCTGGCAGAACGGACAATACTTTTTGCAGTCCGGTGTCGAAATTGGAGATTGGCATATACGCACCACATATAAATCCATAACCGGCACTCATGATCGTTCCGACTGCCGACATCTGCCCCTGTGTTTTCAGCGGATAACAGATTATGCTTGAGAGTGCACAGCCAAATAATACCAGAAGGATCTCATCCAAAATCACCCAAAGTACATCCGTCACGCTCATGTACCAGCCCATTTTGCACATATAGATAAGGCAGACGACCAGTGCCAGTCCGTTGACCATCAGGGAATTGAGTAATGTTGAAAGAAAATATCCCAGAAAAATCACAGATTTTTTCACCGGGGACACATTAAAATCTTTTCTCGCACCGTTCGCACGATCCTGCACCATCGTCAGGTTCACGCAGAATGTCACTGTGATACAGCTCACAGACAAAAGTGCCGCCGCAAGCTGTGCCGCCACCGTTCCGTTGATCAGTTTGTCAGAAATCTGTACGGTATCCGGCAATGCAGACAAAAAGGAATCTTTATATACATTTGCAAGGAATGTTGCATATAAAACAATCAGAATTACCGGTGTAATCAGGGAAGAAAGAAACATCCCTCTGTCCCGGAAGAAAAGTTTTCTGTTTCTGCTTATCAGAGCTGTCATCGTTCTCATTCGCGCCCACCTCCTAAGGTTTTGCCTGTCACTGCAAGGAAAACATCATCCATACCGCCTTTTACAACCTCATAATCCTGAAACAATTCCTGATGCTCCACGATCAGTTTCGTTGCTTCTGACGTATTATCTACTTTTATCTGGTAACCATCACGTACTTTCTTATAATTATAATGTAAAGACTTAATTTGTGCTTCGGTTACACCATAAACAGAAATCGTGTCCTGCACATACCTGTTTTTTAACTCGTATGGTGTTCCTTCCGCCACAATACTGCCTTTGTCGAGAATCACCACATACGCGGCATTTGCAGCCTCTTCCATGTAGTGGGTTGTCAGAAAAACGGTCATCTGCTCCTCTATGCGGAGTTTTTCGATCACATTCCAGATCACCTGTCTCGTCTGCGGATCCAGCCCGGTAGTCGGCTCATCTAAAATAAGGATTTCCGGTCTGTGGAGCAATGCCCTCGCTATGTCGATCCTTCTTCTCTGCCCTCCGGACAATTTTCCGACCGGACGGTTTAAATAGTCGCCAAAGTCTAATATGTCCAGCAATTCCTGTAATCTTTTTTCAAATGCCTGACCTGTAATACCATAGAGAGCTGCCCTGCTCTTTAAGTTTTCTTTTACAGTGAGCGGCTTATCAAGCACACTGTCCTGAAAAACTACGCCAAGCAGCCGCTTTGTCTGCTCTCCCGCTCTTTGGTTATCGATTCCTTTGATCTGTACCGTTCCGCTGTCCTTGGATAACTGTCCGCAGAGAATTGAGATCGTCGTGCTCTTTCCTGCACCGTTCACACCCAAGAATGCGAACAGTTCGCCTTTTTTCACACAAAAGCCCAGATCCCTGACTGCTTTTACATCACCGAAGGTTTTATTTAAATGTTCAATACGGATGATATCTGTGGATTCATATTCGTTCTGCATATTGCACACCCCTTTTTTTGTTATATCACTTAATCGAAATTGCTGGACAAAAGTAACTTTACCGCTTTTTCTCTCTGATCATGGTATAACATAATCGGGTTTTGGAAATCTACAGGGGATGCGGTAAGCTGCGTTTTAAGATAGGTAAGTTGCATTATTCTGCTATGTAAACCAAAAAGAGACTCTACACTAAGTGATAATTCACCCATGTTGTGTCTCCTTTTGCCTATTTTTATCAAAGTAAATCATTTTCTGTAGAGTTACAATTATTGTCTTTTCTTTGTTCCCAGAAAAGCAATGTCTGTAGCTCCATCATATATCATCAAATCTTTTGGGGACACTATTATTTCATCTAAATACATAAATATATCTCCATAATATTCTAAAATAGTAGATGAAAATCTCAAAATTATATATCAGCCTTCACATGAATTTTTTTATTATTTTGTAATGAAAAATAAAACGGACACAAACCCATTTCGATTTATGTCCTTTCCATTATCTTCTCTTTTTATAATTGTAAATTGTTTCATTTATGATTCCAGTACACCTCCTATATAGACACCATTTTTGTTGTATACTGTTATCATTTATTATCTTAATCCTTTTGAAGTATTTATTATAAATTATCTTAAATTGGTCAATATAATATCTATTTCAATTTCTTTCTGACCATCATCAATGCAAAGCCAAGCAGGTTCTGTCCTCTCCATAATGACGGTTCCAGACGCTTTGGATCTGTCATTGACAGCCCGATCCCCCATACTTTATCTTTTACAGCACATTCCGCCAGAAATGCATCACCTGTGTTAAGTAATGCATCACTTAGTTCTTGATTCTGGGAAAATTTCTCTACCAATCCCTCATATACTATTATCTGACGCATTCCACTCCAGATTTGATCATTATAGTTTGATACAAGACGCCCAAGTTCTTTAATTCTTGTAACATCATCCGTCTGCAATATCTGCTTTGCAATTGTTTCATCATGGAAACACATTGCCTTGCCGTACATCATATATTGTTCCATGGATGAAAACCAATAACTTTTTCCATACTATCTCCACCTTCCAAACTACAAACTCAAGCATAAATAACTCAATTTATTATAACACAGAATCACAAATCCGCCATATATTTAATGGAACTACAAGTAACATAAAACGCACAGCCTGTCAAAAAACAATCTGTGCGTCTACCGTCATCTGCCGATATTTACTTTTAATATTATTCCATATTCAAAACTTCTAACCTTACAGATCACGCTGCATTTCTTTTGTATGAAATTCTACACCAGCTTACTCAGCCTGCGTATCCGAAACACTGACCTTATGGTCATACCATTTTCCTTTTGTGCCGATCAGTGCAAGATCAAACTCCTGATCTAATGCTTCTACCGGAACGTCAAAAGCATAAACTTCCTCTTTGGAACCATCAGAGTATGTAACTTCTTCTGTTGTTGGCTGGATCAGTTTTGCTCCATCCTTCTGTGCATCTTCTGCAGTTCCTAAGAAAAGATTTACAATGTTCTGGGATGGCATTACGATGTGGAGTGTCATTTTTCCGTTTTTTACCGTAAGTGTTCCACGTCCGTCATATGCTTCATTTACATGAAACATGCTGCTGTCGGTATCGAATTTTGCAGAGTAGGTTCCATCTGCAAGGACATCACTGTCTGCAGATGCTGTTGTTGCGATATCCCCAAGAGAATCAATGGCTGCTTTTGTATGGGCTGCATAAATCTGCTGGATTGCATCGATTCCGCCAAGTCCTGCGATCTGGCAGTCAACACTTTCAAAGTTACCGCTTGCAACAAACTGGCTCTTCCAGGAATCGTCATCATCGCCAGCCATATCGTTGTTGGCGTGATCTCCGGCTACGACCATTAAAGGACGAAGGATCACTTTTGTGTATCCTGCTTCTTTTACTGCTGCGATCACGTTCTCACATGCTGTCTCTTCCGGCTCACCTTCCACTGTTCCGATGAATACGTTGTCATAACCTAATTTTTCCATCTGGGCAGCCATCTGGCTGTAGCTTACTTTTGCAGTGTGGGAAGTACCATGTCCCATGAACACAAATGCTGTACCATCTTCTTTTGCTGCCTTTAAGGAATCAAAACCTGCTGTCTTTACTGCCTCTGCTGTGATAGCTTCTGCAACGGCTGCTTTATCTTCATTGACAACAGTTGCATCACTTCCAACTTCGCCAAGTAACGGTTCAGCGATCGTAACTGTCTCAAATTTATCTTTGTATCCATCTAATGCATCTACGAGTTCATCATACTCTGCACCATGCATCAAATGAGTTGGCTGTACTACGAGATTTTTTACACCATTTTCTACTGCTCTGCCGAGTGCCTGTTCTACATTGTCAATTTTTTCACCATCTCTTGCCTGTACATGGTTGATGATGATCTGTGCTGTGAAAGCTCTTCTTACAGACCAGTCCGGATTTGCTTCCTGCAGTGCTTTTTCCACACCACCGATATCCTCTGCCCTGCTGTCGTTGAAGGATGTACCAAAACTTACCACTAAAAGCTCGTTCTCTCCGATTCCGTCCTCATTCAAAGGATCATCCTTGGATGCATCTCCTGTATCTCTTCCGAAATAATCCGGATCAGCATTTTCTCCCTCTACAAGTTCCTTCTGTGCATCTGTCAGCTTGTCCCATGCCGCTTTTGCTGCTGCACACTGCTCATCTGTGTTCTCATTTCTTGTCTGAACATAGATGGCATCGATGAGTGCTGCGACTTCGTCCGCTGCGGCCTGATCATCGACCTCTTCACTCTCTGTCTCAGCAGCTGTTTCTGTCTGTGGCTGTGTTGTCTCTGTCTCTTTCTTGCTTCCGCATCCTGTAAAAAGGGCTGCTGTCATTGTAAACGCAAGAACAAGTGCAAGTGTTTTTTTCTTCATTTTTTTCTCCTCTTTGTGATTTACTTCTGCTTCATAGAGATCTGTACACAAAGAAAAAATATTATGCCCTATCTTTTATAATACGGCAAAAAAAATCTCCGGTCAGATGTCCTGAACGGAGTAAAAAGTCAATGAAAATCAGGCTTTTGTCAGAAAGCCCTCTAAACAGTACGACCAATTACTCGTGATCTGGGAATTCATTTCCCTGTACCAGACGATTGGCAGGTTTCCTGGCTGAAAGATCCTCATACAGATTCTGCCTTCCCAGTGCCATGCACCAGTGGCTTTCCATGCGGAAAAAGAATCTGCACTCCCTTATCACAGTGACGAGATCGTACAGGAATCACACCTGTTTCCCTTTTAACCAGTCTGGTCTTAACAAAACCGGCTGGCACCAACTGTCTTCTCTATGAAACTGTCATTTTTTTACGCTTCCACACCGCATGAATGATATAGCGGTCTAAAGCCTTATCCATGTTAGCACACCCATGTTTTTTTTGCAATCTCAAATGTGTTTTTCTGTTCTTTCCAAAAACCATTCCACAAACTTTGGATCTGACGGATAATACAGATGTGGAAAGCCCCAGAAATGATCGTCCGATGCATGAATGCACTTCCAGCTTCTTCCGGTCACCGGTTTTGTGGCAATGCAATCCTCTCCATTCGCTGTGCTGTCGAAATAGTGGAACTCATGCGCCTTTATTTTTTCCGGCTCCGGCATTTCTGCTGTTCCCTTCTCCGTAAGCCCTTGCGGCAGTTGTACTTCCACATAACCAAAACGTACCAGTTTTCCCGTGTACTGACACTCTGCCGGGATCACACCTGCCATTTGATAAGTTGTTCCCTCCCTGTCCGTGAGCGTGTCATGCAGATACATAAATCCCCCACATTCTGCCAGGGAAGGTAACTGCTGTTCCAGCGCTTCTTTGATGGATTTCCGCATGCTCTCATTTTCTTCAAGCTGCTTAGCGTATAATTCTGGATAACCGCCGCCTAACAGTAAGCCATGAATGTTTTCCGGAAGCTTCTCATCATGCAGCGGTGAAAAAAATACCAGCTCTGCTCCATAGTGTTCCAGCATTCTTAAGTTGTCACGGTAATAAAAACAGAATGCTTCGTCTTTCGCCACTGCGATGCGGGGCGGTATTGTATTTGTACCGGAGTTCTCTCTGTCATATAATTTATTTTTTCCACTGAAAATTGCCTGAGAAAAAATTGTAACTTTCCCAGAATACGCTTTTTCTTCTAAATCTTCTTTTTCTTCCGGCTTTCCTTCTTCTGTTACAGTTTCTTCTTTTTCCCAAAAAGCACTTTCTGCAATCCCGATCATCGCATCAACATCCACATATTTTTCCAGCAATTGTCCGGCTTTTTCCAACTGAAAATTCAGTTCTTCCATTTCTTCCGGCAGAATCAATCCAAGATGTCTGGAGCCGATTGTCAGTTCTTTTTCATTCGGAATGCATCCCAGTGCTTTTATCGCAAGTTCTTCTTCGATCAGCGGCGCAATGGTATCAAAAAACATTTTACTTGTCCGGTTTAAGATAACCCCTTTGATCAGCTTTTTCTCATCATACTGTAAGAATCCTGCAATGAGCGGAATTACAGATTTTCCCATGCCACGCGCATCCACTACCAGAATAATCGGGACATCCAGTGTCTTAGCCAGATGGTAAGAAGAACCTTCCTCCCTGATACCGCCAAGTCCATCGTAAAGTCCCATAACACCTTCTAACACTGCGATATCATGCCCCGGTAGTTCCATCTCATACAATGCCTGTATTTGTAATGCATCCGAAAAAAATGTATCCAAATTTTTGGATGGAATTTTTAACACCTGTTCATGAAACATCGGATCAATATAATCCGGTCCACACTTAAAGGACACTGGATGTTTTTTCCTGCATAATAACTGTTTTAAAAAAGCACATGTGATGGTTGTCTTTCCACTGCCGCTTTTTACCGCTGCGATCATAACTTTAGGTATTTTCAATCCCATTTAAGATACCTCCCCGGTAAAATCAAAAGAGCAGATGTAGATTGGATTTTCTCCCTGCATCAGATGATAACCGCCGATTGTTTTTGCACGGGATACCTGCACCTGAATAATTTCAAGATTCGTGATACGGCTGTCTGTTTTTAGCAATGTCAGTTCACTGATTGTCTCTAAACTGATGCAATTGATCACAATCCTCATTGCATGATTTTTTTTATATAAAACATCTAAGATTTCTTTTAATCTGCCACTGCTTCCACCGATGAACGCATGTGTCGGATTTTCACTCCGTTCCTCGGTCTGAAGGCAATCCGGCGCCGTTCCTGCGATCACCTGAAGATTGGACAATGCAGATTTTTCTCTGTTTTTATCGATCAGTTCCAGTGCAAGCGGCTTTTTTTCAATCGCAAAAACCTGGATCTTCCCACTTCTTTTTGCGATCTCCACTGCGACAGAACCTGTTCCGCTTCCGATATCATAGCAGACAGAATCCTCTTTTAAATGCAATTTGCAGATGGACAACGCTCTTATCTCTTCTTTCGTCATCGGAACTTTATCCCGCAAAAATTCCTCATCCCGCATCCCACAGGTAACTGCCTTTTTTTCTGCATCCGGATTTAGGATGAGACATATATATAATCCGGTTTCTTCCACATGCTCACATGTTTCCGGCGTTAATGCCAAAACTTTCTCCTGCGGGTAGGACAGCTGGAAACCTGCAAGTACCTTACAGTTCTGTAAATGATATTTCTGTAACAGTCTGCCGAGTTTTTGCACATCCTCTTTTCCGGACATCAGCAAAAATGTTTTTTTAGAAAAACGAATTGTTTCTGTCAGATTTCCGATCCACTCTGTCTCCACTCCGTGTCCATGGATACTTAAAACAGCCGCATCCTGATAACTGTACCCGGTCAATGCCGCAAAATAGGATACCGATGAAATTCCGGGATAGATACGCACACTGCTGTCACTTCTGCCCTTCAGTGTTTCATATAGTTTCCCGCATCCGCTGTAAAAACCGGTATCACCGGAAAAAAGAATGACCACTTTTACCCCGCAGCCGGATAACCGGTCCAGCTCCGGGACGATATCCGCTGCAAGATAGTAGGGATAACGGACTGCCTGCTCATTTTTTGTTGTCCGGAGCAGCCGTTCTGCTCCAAAAATGTAATCTGCTTCCCGGATTTTTTCTGCCGCTTCCATCGTGAGCGTCTGCTCATTTCCCATACCGGTTCCGATGAGGGCGATCTGGTTTTTTATTGTTTTTCCTGTAATTTTGGAAATTTTTCTGCACACCTGTGTAAATGTATCACCACTGTTTTGTTTTTCCGGATTGCCAATCACACAGGCAGTGATTCCTTCTGCCTCGGCAGCTTTTATTTTTTCCAGAAATCCACCGGTTCTGCCACTCTCCTTTGTGACCAGATACTTTATATCAAACTGTCTGATCAGTGCGCGGTTCATCTCCAATGAAAAAGGACCCTGCATCGCAATGATCTGTTTTCCACAGATGCCGTTCTGCTCGCAGAGAGATATGCTCTCCAATCCCGGCAATACACGGACAAACAGGCGGTCTTTTAACGCTTCCTTCCGACTGTACGCAGCAAGCTCTTTGCTCCCGGTCGTGAGCAGGATGTTTCCATCTGTGGAGCTTAAGAAATCTGCACATTCTGTGGTGTCACTGCACAGCATCACATCTGAGTGATTTTCCTGTATTGTATCCTTATTTAATGCAATATCCGAAGTCTCCCTCTGCAGCCGGATATACGGAATCTCCGTATTTTTCAAGCTTTCCCTGATGTTTTCCGAAACTGCCGTTGCAAACGGATGCGTTGCATCCACCACCGCTGCCACCCCACTCTGTGCGATGAACTTCTGCATTTTCTCCAGATCCATCCTGCCTTTATGAACCGTAACTCCTTCCATCTCCGGCATGACGATCTCACCATATTCTGTTGCCACGGAAACAATACAGCGGATTCTATTTTCAGACAATGTCTGTGCTAACATGCGTCCTTCTGTTGTTCCTGAAAAAATAAGAATTTTATTCATGAATTTCTTTCTCCTGTTTACACGATTGTCACATGCAAATTAAAATACAGCATACTTTAAACCGCCGGATCCGGCAGCACATACCCTCTCGGTGTGACAAGTTTCCCACCTATGATTTTTGTTCTTGAATTTCCAATAAATACCGTTGTAAACATATTTACCTGACGCTCCCGCAATTCTGCGAGTGTGCAGACTTCACAGGCTGTGTTTTCTCTTCCGATGTTTTCCACATAGCCACAGGCTCTCTCCGGCTCCACTCCGTTTTTTTGTAAAATGTCACAGGCCCTCTTAAGATAATCTGCCCTGTGGTGGCTGGATGGATTATAGATTGCCATGCAGAAATCACCCATCGCCGCTGCCGCAAGCCTTTTTTCGATAAGCTCCCACGGCGTCATAAGATCACTTAAGCTGATGACGCAGTAATCGTGATTTAGTGGCGCTCCAAGCGCCGCTGCCCCACTATTTGCCGCTGTGATCCCCGGGATCACCTCAAGTTCACATCCCGGATGCGCTTCCGACATCTCATAGAGCAGGGATGCCATTCCATACACGCCTGCATCCCCACTGCATACCATCGCAACCGTTTTTCCTTTTTCTGCTTCCTCAAAACACATCTCGCAGCGTCTGACTTCCTGTTTCATCGGTGTGGATAAAAATTCTTTTTCCCGATATTTACCGCCTAATAATTTTAAATACACCGGATATCCGACGATCACATCGCTGCCGCACAATGCATGATCTGCCTGTGGAGTCATCATGTCCCCGGTTCCAGGTCCCATTCCCACGATATAAATTTTACTGCTCATCGATCCTGTACTCCTTTGCCAGTTCTCTTTCCAATTTCCAGTCGTATTTTACAATTGCGATCGTTATACCATTTTCTGCCTGCTTCCGCAAAATGAAAGTTCCTTCTTCGTTTGCCGCTTTCATTGCAGCCCGCTCGCAGACATTGTCCACGCCTGTCTTTTCTTTCACAAAGGAGGACTCCTGAAAGTCTCCCTTTACCTGTTTTAACTCCTCCGCGGAATAGGTTAAAAACGGAATCCGGTTTGCCATGCACCACCTCAGCAGGCCTTCCTCCTCTTTTTTCAGATCAATGGAAGCTGCTGCGCGCACAAGTCTTTTTTCAATGCCTGCATGATCCAGCCACTTTTGTATAAATGCATCCAGTTCTTCAAAGCTTTTTCCCCTGCGGCAGCCGATTCCTAAAATATATTCTCTCGGCTGCAATCCGAGTACTCCCTGCTCTAAGTCTGTTTTCTCTGATGAGATCACAATATCCGGCGTTTTTCCATCCAGTATTTTGGATGAGACTTTTGCAATCCCCTCCCGGTTATAAATGGAAAGACCACATTTTTTTGCAAACAGATCCACAGAAAACGTATGATTCACATCGGTTGCCGTTGTGATGACCGGAATCCCGCCGATCTGCCCTGCAATCTGCTCTGCGAGCTCATTTGCACCTCCCATATGCCCGGAAAGCAGTGGGATCACAAAAGTCCCTGCCTCGTCTGCCACAACCACCGGGCTGTCACTCAGCTTATCCGACACAAATGGTGCGATCATGCGCACTGCAATGCCACAGGCTCCAATTACAACAATGGCATTTTTCTCTGCAAACTGCTGTCTTGTCCAGTCAGATAGCGATAATCCAAGGTTTTTTGCTTCTTCCGTTTTCGCGCTCACAAAAGCCTGTCTGATTTTTTCTGCAAGTTTTGTTCCGTTCTCTGTAAACGTAATAATACTGATATTCATTCTTTTTCCCTTGATTTTTTCATCTTACGAAATTCCGTTTCAAAATCCGGCGCATACAGTCTGGATTTCTCATAATGCTGGTGTGCCACAATATCTCCCACGATGATCAGCGCTGTTTTTGTAATGTTATGCGCTTTTGCCGTCTCTTCTAACTGTTCCACCGTGCACAGATGCGCTTCTTCCTCCGGCCAGGTCGCCTTGTATACAATTGCTGCCGGTGTGTCTTTCCCATACCCGCCTGCGATCAGCCGTCTGCTCAGTTCTCCCAGCATTCCTGTACTTAAATAAATTGACATGGAAGCATGATGTGCTGCAAAACTCTCAATGCTCTCTTTCTCCGGCACTTTGGTTCTGCCTTCCATGCGGGTAATGATCAATGACTGGGACACTTCCGGTAAAGTATATTCCAGATTTAACAAAGCTGCCGCTCCAAAGCAGGCACTGACTCCCGGACAGCTCTCATATGAAATACCTTTTTCATCCAGCAGATCCATCTGCTCGCGCACTGCTCCGTAAATGCTTGGTTCCCCGGTGTGAAGCCGCACTGTCGTAAGTTTTTGTTTTTCCGCCTCTTCCATGACATTGAGTACCTCTTCTAAGGTCATGTATGCACTGTTATGTATCTCACACTCTTTTTTGCAATAAGATAAAAGTTCCGGATTCACAAGCGAACCCGCATAAATTACCACATCTGCCTTTTCTAACAGACGCATTCCACGTACCGTGATAAGATCTGCCGCTCCCGGTCCTGCTCCCACAAAATAAACCATCGTTTTGTTTCCTTTCCCAATATAATTTCCATTTAGGTTTCCATGAGTTTCGCAATTTACCCATAAATCACATCAATTCCGCTAAAAATTCTATTGCTCCAGCGGACTTTGCCAGCTCTCCAAATTCATTGGAATAAAGGATGACCTCGATCTGCATTTTTCCTGCCGCCCGTTTGTTCAGATAAAACATGATTTTTGACAACAGATCCTGCATCACAGCATCTTTTTTGCCACAGGCATCCAGTTTCCTGACTGCTTCTTCCGTGGTGACACATTGCAGGATTTCTTCGAGCACCGTGTAGGGCACTTGATTTCTCACAGAAGCCGCGACAAGCAATTCCATACGGCAGTCTCCCTCTTTGGAGTGTGTGTTCATAATTCCTCCTGCCACTTTTACCAGTTTTCCGATATGTCCTGTGAGCAGCATTTTTTCAAATCCAATATCAACTGCCATATCAATGGTGTCTCCGATAAAATTACTGCACTTCACACTCCGGTCAAGGTCGTAATCATATGTTTTTTTCATGTAATCCAGCCCGTAATTGCCGGGCGAAACAGCGGCAATCCCATAACCTTCTGCTTTTTTCTGGTTCAATTCGACTTTGATCGTATCAAGAAGTGCCTGACTGCTCATCGGTTCTACAATCCCGGAGGTTCCCAAAATAGAAATTCCCCCGACAATCCCAAGCCTCGGATTGAAGGTCTGCTCCGCCAAACGCTCTCCGTCCGGCACTGAGATTGTAATATGAAGCACTCCGCAGAAATCTGCCAATGCGCATACTTCCTGTACCTCTTTTTCAATCATTTCCCGTGGCACATGATTAATGGCTGCATTCCCAACCGGCTGGTCTAATCCGGGCTTTGTCACTCTTCCAACGCCCTTACCTCCGTCAATGTGAATGACCGCCTGTTTCTCCTGCATCGCTTCCACACAAATCCCGGAAAGCTGTCCGTTATGCTGTTTCAATGTTTTTTCCTCTTCGTCAGCAAAGCTCACTGTGGAAAAAATGAGTGCCCCGGACGTAATATCCGGATCATCCCCACCATCTTTTTTGACCGCACAGGTAACTTCTTTCTCACTTCTTGTAATTTCAAGGATTTCTGCATGAAACAGAATTCCTTTTGGTGTCTGAATTGTTATATTCTGTTTTAACTTTCCTGTTAGAAGCATATATGTTGCTGCTTTTGAGGCAGCCGTCGCACAGCTTCCTGTTGTAAATCCGTATCGCATGATTCATCCATTCTTGTATTATTTCTTTCTGTTCTGCATCATCAGACTGCAAATTCACAAAACATTTTCTTAAATTTACATTTAATTTTCATCACGAAGTTCATATAAAAGTGCATTGCAGATTGCTGCCGCGACATTACTGCCGCCTTTTCTTCCCCGGTTAATAATATACGGTACGTCTGTTTTTAAAATCAGGTCCTTTGCAGCCTCCACATTCACAAACCCAACCGGAACTCCGATAATAAATGCCGGACGGTAACTTCCGCTCTGTATCATTTCATATAATTCGATTAATGCTGTCGGTGCATTGCCTATGGCAAAGATCACTGGTTTTTCTATCTGCGCTGCTTTCTCCATACTCACAGTTGCCCTTGTGACGCCGCGCTCTTTTGCAATCTTTGCCACCTCTTCCTCTGCCATAAAACAGTGTGCCTCGCCACCGTATTTTGCCAGTTCTTTTTTATTGACGCCAGCAAGCGCCATGTTTGTATCTGTGACAATATCTGCACCATTTTGTATCAGTCTTTTTGCGATCTCGACCGCATGGTCTGAATAAGTCATGGTCTTTGCATAATCAAAATCCGCACTGGTATGGATGGCTCTCTTGGTCACAAGCTCCTGCTCTTTTGGAAGAACGATTCCTTTTTCCTCCAGTTCCTGTGAGATTATGGCAAAGCTTCGTTTTTCGATGTCCTGTGGTCTGACGTATTCTATGTTTTCCATCTAATGCTCCTTACTTTCCTGCAGTATGATATGGGTGATTGCGAAACTCTTTATAAAATAGTTGCAATCAATTTTTCATTCTCTTTATGTGTCTTCACAGCAATACGATAGTATCCCTTACTTAATCCTCTGTAATTGCCGCAATCCCGGATCAGAATTTTTTCCTTTAATAACTTTTCGTACAACGGATGCTCTGTCTTTAAGAGCAGGAAATCCGCCTCTCCCGGATAGACTTTGATCTCCATTTTTTCCAGTTCCGCCTTTAGATACGCACGCTCTTTCTCGATGTAAGAAGTTGTCTTGTTACAATATTCTGTCTCATCTAATGCCGCAAGTCCTGCTGCCTCCGCAATTGTCGAGATGTTCCACTCCGGCAATTGATTCAAAATTTGCTCTGTCCTGTTTTGGTCACCACAGAATAGGAAGCCGAGACGCACACCCGGGATCGCATATAACTTTGTGAAAGCCTTCACAATTATCACATTGGGGTATTCCTGTAAAGAATGTGTTTCAAAAAATCCCCTTTTCCTCGTAAATTCCAGGAAACATTCATCTATCACAACGGTTATCTTTTTTCCCCGGCATCTGTCACATATTTTTTCCAGTAACATGTCTTCTATTGTATTGCCAACCGGATTATTCGGGTTTGCCAGAAATACTAAATCCGCATCCTCCTGCAATTCCTGTAAAAATGCTTCGGTCAGACAGAATCCGTCCTTCTCTTTCATCTCATAATAGGAAATCTCTGCCTCTGTCACGTTTGCAGCTTTCTCATAACCATAAAAAGAAGGTACTGGTATCACAATTTTTCTCGGTTTGGTTGCATGAACGATTGCCACAAACAATTCAGATGCACCGTTTCCACACAAAATATGTTCCTCTGGAATGTGATAGTATGCTCCGATTTTTTCGATCAGTTTTGCATGATGAATGTCCGGGTAATGCTCACAGAGTTCCAAAGATTCCTGCATTGCCTCCTTCACTTTTTCCGGTATTCCAAAAGGATTGATATTGACCGAAAAATCCAGTTCTATTTCATTTTGATAGATGTCTCCTCCGTGTATGACCGAACGCATTTTCTCTTCACCTCTTACAAAACTTTCAACCTCGCCATTTTTAGCATTTAAATTCTTGGAATTTTGTATGCATCCGCCCAAGACATAAAAGAAGATAAATTTTTCATATTACTATCAATCACAATAACTTTGCGATTACCTTCGTAAACTTTTATTGTCAAATTTGAACACACCTTTATTTTTATATTCTCAAAGTTATAGTGCGTAGCCTTTCCACGCCAATTAATATGTGTAATATTCTTTCCTTCTATAATCAAACGCCAA
>ERZ772820.447-NODE-447-length-40345-cov-5.810002_pt1 | contig 40345 bp, 42 predicted proteins | sample MGYA00511377_ERZ772820 | MGnify/ENA primary metagenome ERZ772820 (study PRJEB29015, sample SAMEA2737684) | human gut metagenome | biome: human gut; feature: human-associated habitat; material: faeces | place: China | collected 2012 ... | reverse complement strand
AAGCACGGCCGCTTCGAGCATGACCGCTCCCGCCAGCCAGTGCGCCGAAAACAGACCCGCGCGTCTGATGCCGAGACTGAAATATATGTTGTTCTTCGCCCTGCTTGAGACGAATCTGAAAAGCATTATGCCCAGCGCGGCGGAGAGAACAACGACTGCCGCCGTGTAAAAATAGAGAATATCCGTCAGCATATAGTTGTCAGATCCGCCGATTATTAAAAATTTTCCGGATTCGCGCAGAAGCTCCAACGTCGCCGAGCCGCCGCTCTTCAGCGCCGTAAGCTGCCTTATCTTGTCGCTGCCGAAAAAGCTTCTGAGGTAGAGCGCCAAGCTCATTACAAAGACCGCGAGCGGAAAAGCAAAATTCTTTCTTATCGCGTGAACGACTGTGAAGCCGAATGGGCTTTTAAAGCCGTCTTTTGTTCTGTTCACCCTTTCTTCCTCCCGATATTTTTCTCCGGCGGCTGTACCTTTTTAAATACAGCCGCCGCTTGAAATTTATTTGCCTGTGCCGAGATTCAGCTCGATGCGTCCTTTCGGAACATACATTATCGTAAGGCAACCATTCGCGCGCTTGAATTCGACAAGGTATCCGCCCGTGAGGTCGAAGCGGTAGCCGTAGGCGTTGGCGGCGAGCTTTTCGAGCGTCGCCTTGTCGGTGACGGTCTTTGAATCCTTCGGCATGAAGTCGCCGCTGGTGTAGCTGCTAACTTCATATTCATAGCCGTCAGAGTCCTTCTTTGAATATGGCTTTGACTTTCCGTCGTCCCAGAACGAGTTGAAAATCGGGCTGGAATAGGCGAAACCGTATCTCATATCGTCTGAGGATGTGGCTTTGCCCATGTCTGCTATTCTTGCGCTGACTATCGGCGATTCATCGCTGAGCTTTTCATAGAGTCCGTGAGCCTTGAGGAAGCTTATCGTGTTTGTCATTTCTTCGGTTATCGGAACTACCGAAAAACCACAGCTGAGCGCGAGATGTCTGCTTGCCGGACCATGGGACGAAAGTGCGTCAACAATTTCCTGGCGCGGTATAACTTCTTCTTCAACGGTTTCGTCTGTCACTGAAGTTGCATTGACATATTCGGATGACTCATACATCGAGTAATCTTTTCCCTGACTCTTGACACAGAATGCAACCGAGCCGAGGTATTTGGCGTTGCTTGTCAGGAACTTGTCGGAGCTAAGCGTGGTTATATCGTTGTATATCGCGCGCGCAAGACCTGCCGTCAGCTCTTCGTCAACAGCTATCTGGTTGTCCATCTGAGCAGAGAAAACTATCGGGATGATGTTTTTCGAGTCGATGTTGAGCAGTTCGTCTTTTATCTTGTTGTTCCAGTTCTTGGTGTCTTCGAGAGTATAGAGTGTCGGATAGTTTGTCAGCGGAACATATTCATAGACTCTGACAAGCTCGCGTCCGTTCTTGAGCTTGTATCTTATAACAACGCTCTGGCAGGTTATTCTCTTTGAATAGTTGTCGGAGTTTGTGTTGACTCTGTGGATATTTCCGGCTTTTATCATGGCCTTGTGTATTTCACGCACGGTGTTTATATCATCTTTGTCTTTGAAGTTTTCGATGAGGGAAACCGAGCGGTTGCTGACATAGTAGTAATTTGAGTATACATCGGAATAATATCTGTCCGTACTGTAGCTGTTGCCAAGCTCACGCCCGAGCTGGTAGCTGCCCATCAGCGCGTTGGGGGCGGAGATAGATACACTGTCAATATCCTGAATATCCGGCACGCGGCTGCTGTAGCCGAAGAATCCGGTGTAGAGCGAGAGCAGGAACGCCGCCATGAGCCCGGCGTGGACGAGACCTATCTTCCAGTCCTTTTTTATGGCTTTAAAGCTCAGGTGGAGAATAATGTCGAATATCAGGAAGATTATGACGCTGATTATCATCAGCCCGACTATAATCATCCAGGTTGTTATCTGCGGTATTTCGGAAGTCACGAAGTACAGCACCAGCGAGGCCACTCCGAAAGAGGCAATCATGCAGAGTACGAAGTTGAGAACGGTGCTTCTTCCGGGGAATCCGCATATCTCGGCTTTTCTGCGTTTGAACATGAACAGACCGAACACGAAGAATGCGGCGATGAGAACTGCCCAGAGAATATAGGGGGTCAGCGAGGGCGCGGCCCATTTTTTTGCCGCCTCTTTTGTCATGGCTTCAACGGAAGCCGAGTTAATAAAAGAGCTTCTATTGAGCATGAGCAGATTTATGTGACTGATGATGCGCCCGAACATGGTGGAGTCCGTTATGTCGAAGTGCAGCTCCCCGTAGCTTGACGCAGCAGGATATATGCCATAGTAAGTTATGGCGGGTGCGCCGTTGAGAATTGCGGGAACGCCGTAGTTCACGCACATTGTCACAACGCTCGGGAACGCCGCGAGAACGGCTGAAAAGCCTATCGACTCAATAACGGTGCCCACGCAGCTCGAGACAGCCGCCGCTATAGTGAGACCGGCGAGCACGGATATCGTGCAGTGCACGGCGTAGAGCAGGAAGGTTCTCCAAAGCATGGCGGACGAGCCGAAAAAGTGGAGGTTGATTCCGAGCGATGCTGCGAGCGGGATGAGTGTTGCCGCGAGCATCATAATTATGCCTGCAACCAGACGCGCTGTGTAGAGATCGGCGCGCTTAATGCCGAGGCTGTAATAGACGTTGACGGTCTTTTTATTGGTAACGAATCTGAAGAGCAAAACGCCGACTAACAGCGATATCACAACGAGCAGAGCGGGGTAGAACGAGATGAGCGGTTCATATGCCGCGCGCTCCGAGTCGAAGATAAAGACCTCGTACGCTTCGCGCATTAACTTCATAACGTCCTGACCGGTGATAGCGGCCTTGTTCTTTGCTTCTCTCAATACATCCCAGCAGAAGCCGGTGAGATAGAAAATCATGCTGAGCACAAATGTTGCAAGGGGGAGAATGAAGTTTTTCTTTATCGCGTGAGCGACGGAGAAACGGAATGTGTTCTTATATTTCTTCATCTGTGACACCTCATTTCTTCTCTTCGGGCTTGCCGAAGATGTCCTTGAAGTCGTAGTCGCTGCCCTCCATCTCCTCGAGGAAGATTTCTTCGAGCGTGAGCGGGAACTTTTCGATCATCAGCGGATTCATATTTTGAAGCTTTTTCTCGTTTTCGTCCATGTCGCCGTTGGCGCTCAGGGTGATTATCTTTCCGTCCTTCGAGAAGTGCCTGATGTCGAGATCCTTGAAATCGCTCTCTTCGAGGTCGCGGTCAAAGACCAGTCTGAACTTGCAGCGCGAGCCGCTGATATCGTGAACCGAGCAGTCCATGACTATGCTCTTGCCGTTTATCAGCGCAATGTGGTCGCACATATCGGCGAGGTCGTGGAGATTATGAGAGGAGATTATGACGGAGCATTCCTCTTCGGCCATGTATTCGAGCAGGAGGTTCTTAATAAGATTCCTCTTTGCCGGGTCGAGTCCGTCGAAGCTCTCGTCGAGCAGGATAACCTCGGGCATAGTGGACATTCCGAGAATTATCTCGGCCTGTCTCTGCATTCCCTTTGAAAAGCCGCGTATGTTCTTCTTTGTGTCGAGTCCGAATACCTTTGAGAGCTTGTGCATGGTTTCGAAGCTGAAGCGGGGATAGTAGCCCGCATAGAATTTGCCCATGCTCTCTATTGTCGCGTTGGGCTCGAAATAGAGGTCGTCGGGGACATAGAAGAGTCTCTGCTTAACCTTTGCGTTGTCAAAAACATTCTCGCCGAATATTTTGACCTCGCCCTCGTCCGCCCGGTAAACTCCGGAGACCGTCTTGAGAAGAGTCGTTTTACCCGCGCCGTTGTAGCCGACAAGCCCGTATATTGACGACTTTTCGACCTTCAGCGACAGGTTCTGAATTGCGGTGAAGTCCTGGAACCGTTTTGTAACGCCGATTACTTCGATCATGATTCTTCCTCCTGAGTGTAGATTTCGTTGAGTATGTCGATGATTTCCTGTTTTTTGAGTCCCTTGGCGCGCGCCGCCGAAATGGCGTCCGAAATTTCGGAAACCGCCGTATCGTGTACCGTGTCGCTCTTGAAAGCCTTTTCGCTGACGAAGCTTCCCTTTCCGGGCACGGTATAGATAGCGCCGTAGGATTCAAGGTCGGAGAATGCCTTTTTTACCGTGTTTATGTTCACACCGGCGTCGGCGGCAATGGACCGTATGGACGGCAGCTGTGAGTGCGGAGCGAACGAGCCGATAAGTATAAGCGTCAGCAGTTGGTTTCTTATCTGCTCGTATGCCGGCACGCGGCTCTGCTTGTCGATTAAGACCACAGCGATTCTCCTTTCTTCGTGATTCGTGTGCACCGTTTGCACAAAATAAGAATAGGTGTGCTATCTGTCATAGCACACCTATATCATAGCACGAAAAATCCCGTTGTCAACACTTTTTTCAAAAAATTTTAAGACAGCGGAAAAACTGCGATTTAAAGCCGGAAATATAAAAAAACGCCGAATGCAGGATATCAGACAGGCAATCAAAAGGAAGTCGTCCGACAGGCACTGCACTCAGCAATGACAATATATCACTGAACAAAAATTGTGTCAATATTTTTTGTGTTGTAGGGCAGAATTTAAAAGCTTTCAAGTTGATGTTTTATATTCAATAAACATAAAAAGAATCGGCTGTCTCGAAGACCAGAGCTTCGGGCAATGCCCTACAATCTCTTACCGATTCCACTATCAGTATATCGGGTCTGCTTGAAATTGTCAAGGATGTACATCCTTAGATTTTGCCCAAAGATATAATCGCGTTTATGAATACCAAAACGGCCGGACACAGAGCACCATTACGAAAACCTACAGGAGTTAATCAAGACTGCAATACTTTATGAATGCAAAAAAGTCACCGGCTTACTCCAGAAGGCTGGGCTACAATTGCCCAGGTTCCTGTTTCGCACCGATGGCTATATACACAGTATACGCGCTTCCGATTCAAGTGTCAAGCAATTTGAAAATGTAACAAAGCGCCTTTAGGTTTACAATAGATGCGAGACTGAATCGGGTGCATTGAAATAGAAATGAAAAAAGCCTTGAAACCGTTGATACACAACAACTTCAAGGCTTCCCTTTGGTGATCCATCGGAGATTCGAACTCCGGACACCTTGATTAAAAGTCAAATATGTAGTACATACACATAGCAAATTGCGGAGAAAAACACAACATATAGTAGCTTGGATGTGTGTGGTAGCCGATAAACACTAAACAAAAATCGAGCGTTACTACGGGATTACTACGGATTTTAAGATATCTTCGCCATTTCCTCATGAAGAGTTTTGTCTGATACAAGTGCATAGTATTTTAAGGTCGTGCTGTATTCTTCGTGCCCAAGAATCATTTGTGTAGCTTCGGGTGATACCCCGCTTTCTACCATCATTGTTGCACATGTTTTCCGGCAGCAATGGGGGGATAGACGCTTAACTCCTATCTCTTCAAGGCAGTCGTAATACTTTTTGCGCATGTAGCTCGAGCTGTATCCATCGCCGTCATCACGGCATACTATTTTTTTACCTTGCTTTGCTACGAGTGCTTCTATATACGGCTTAATCACCGGCAGAACAGGAACATGGCGATTCTCTCCGGCTTCGGTTTTTAGACCACCTATGAGCAGGGCTTGATCCGCTATGTAATCATCCGGAGTAAGGGCGAGTAGTTCAGAAATACGGAATCCCGTGTAAATCAGGATGAGAATGATATCGGCGTATGGGACATTAGCTTGCGCGGCGGCCTTTATCTTTTCCACTTCTTCGGCGGAAAATGGATGTATCTCGTTTTTCTTTTTCTTTGGGAGCTTAACGAATTTAGAATAGTCTTTGTAACAAATGTCTCTCTCCAACGCAAGCGCATAAAGACGCGAAAATGTGATTTTTATATACGAGAGCGAAGTGCCGCTTTGTGCGCTGTATGCATCAATGCATTTCTGCATGTCTTCCGTTCTCAGCTCGCGCATTTTTATGCTTTTTACATCTCCGGGAATCTTCTTCCATGCGGCGTTGTAGCAGTCCTTTGATTGCTTAGCCAGGTTCTTATATTCGGCACGGGAGAGCCACAATGTGTGCAAGTCATCGACGGTCATATTGATTTCAACTACCGGGTGTTCGAGATAGTGAGCCAGAGCAGCTTTTGCCTCCTTGCTCGATGCATAGTGCCCGAGGATTTCCTGCTTTTTAATCATCTTGCCCTGCTCGTCCAGGCTATAACTTGCCGGCAACGCGACGACCCAGGGACGCCGCTTGATATCCTTGCGTTTATATACGCTGCCTTCGCCGTTTTCACGCTTTGCCATTAAAAAATCCGCTCCTTTACTTGTGTTTCCTCAGAGCGGGTGATATAATAAATATATCAATCCACTCTATACGCATGGTGTGTGTTGATGCCTGAGCCCTCGGTGCTGGAACACCGGGGGTTCTTTTTTATTTAATCGTCGTCATCTTCAAAGTCAACATCACTGCGATAATCATCGGTGTATGTCTCATCGGAGGACTGAGACTGACGGAATTCCGTTGCCATCATGGTCTTGTTAAATTCCGCTGTCGGATCTATCTCATTGACTATAGACTCAAGCTCGTCCACAGAGGAATAGAAGAACTCTTTTCGGCGGTTGACCTTGTTCACTCGCTGCGCATCAAGGCGGTCGTGTAGGGCACCTTCGAGAGCCACGGCGTTATCAGAAAATATAAAGCTGTGAACATCAAACTTAAACGGTACGCTCGCGCTGCCAAGCTCGTCAATGCGATCTTGCGGATAGAGTCTGCGGGTCATACCGATTTTGAACACTTTATCGCCGAACGAACCAAGATTACTGATTATGTAAATGTTTCCGGCAGTGCCATTCTGAAGCTTGACTATGCTGTCCTTCTTGACTGCGACATCGGAAAGCTGGGACTCGAGTTCGAGGATTCGCGCCTGAAGCAGATTGACCTCTTCGCTGTTGGCTGCGGCGAGCTTATCCTTGAGCGACTGGATTTCGTTGTTATATTTTGTTTCTTCTGCTTCAATCTTTTTCTTTTCTTCGGCGAGAGCTTTACGATCTTCGGCTTCCTGACGCATTTGCTCTCTGATTGCGAGTTGTTCTTGGCGAGCCTGTTCTTTTTTGACATAGTAGTTGTACTCTATCTTTACGGCATTGATAAATAGGTATTCTATTTCGCCGACGAACTTCTTCAGCGTGCCGGCTATATTCTGATTGCCTTCCTCGGCAATGGCAAGATATTTAGCGGTTACCTTTTTTACATCTTCGATACCCTGATCGAGCTTTTCATATTTCAGGCTCAAGAGGATATTCTGAAGCTCAGCACGAAGAGCAATAACCATGAGTCTGTAGATAGTCTGGTTGGTCTTTGTAGTGTATCTCGCAGCGTATGTCTGCATGACCTGTTCAATCTGCTTATCATTTGCTCGGAAAGCCTTGCGGAGATCCTTGACATCAAAGCAGTGCAGCTTGAGGGTGACGGTCGGAAGCAAGTCATCGAGTTCGAGCAGATCAGACGCGAGAGGATTAATATCCGCGCCGTTGCCGAATTCCTTGACAGTGTAGCTGATGCTTCTGTAAAGTTCGTTGATTCGGTTAAGCTTATTCTGCGCTGTTTTTAAACGCTTCTCGGCTTTCTCACTAAGCTCTGTTTGTTCGAGTATAGAGTCCCGGAGTTTCTCAATGGTCTGGTTATAACTCTCAATTAGCTTTTGCAATGTATCCGTAGCGGCTTTTGTCTCATCGTAGGTGGTAAATCCGAGCTCTTCCTGGTGTCTTTTGAGTGCGACAAGTTCAGTGGTATTATTTACTACACTGTTATTTAAACACTGGATTTCATAGTCTTTGTCATTAATAGTTTTGTTAAGCTCCTTTGTTCGCTTAGACAACAGCACGGTAAGGATGATACCGCCTATACCGGATACAACAGCGACTATACCGCCGGAAGGCAGTGTAACGAATCCCGTTAGAATCGACATCGCAGAAACTATGTACAAACCTATATGTAAATTCTTCTCTTTCAAACCTTAAACCACCCTTACTATTAGTTTTTAATTATCTCTCTCACGAGGAGATAAGGAACGCCGATGATGTGATACTGCTCGAGATTTGCGCCTGTCAATTCTTTGGGTGGGTAGGAAGGATTAAGCGGACTGAGCCTCACCATATCGTCAAAAATTTCGACACGCTTAAGCGTCGCGCATTCTCCATCATATATAACGGCTCCGACATCTCCGTTGCGCTCGACAAAGGTTTGCCGAAGAATGAGGACTTTATCGTCGGTGTGGTATGTGGGATACATTGAATCGCCGTGTACCTTGAGAACAAAAAAGTCGGATTTGCTTCGTCCCTTGAGAAAAGAGCGCGGGACATCTATTGTTTCTCCGCTCCAGTCCTCTATAGCCGTCTCATTGTACCCCGCAGCGATACTGCCAAGAACCGGAAAGGTAACCACGTCATCAGTTACATTGGGAGAAAAAAGTTTAAATGATTGTGCTGAGGTGTTATCTTCACCGTCAATCAAGTAAGAGGTTGTTGTATTTAATGCTCTCGCAAAATCAGATATCTTGCTCTGGTTTATATTTCGGAGACCAAGCTCAATCTTATTAACAGCCGAAGCTGTTTTGAAGCCTACTCTCTCAGCAAGCTCTTGCTGCGACATTCCTTTTTCTTCTCTTAACTTTCTTATTCTATCATAGATTGTCATATTATCACCGCCTGCTTGAATAATATCAGCTATTAGCCAATTTGTCAACTTTTTTTGAAAAAAATTAAAGAAAACCATTGACAAACTGGCTAATAACAATTATGATATGTGTATAGCCAAAACGGCTAAAAGAAAGGAGGCGAAAAACATAATGACCGCGACAAATAAGCTGAAGGCAAAAATGGTGGAGGCCGGAATCACACAGGCCGAACTGGCGAAAATCCTCGGAATCTCCTATCAGGCAATGAATTACAAGATAAATAACAGGTCTGAATTCAAGGTGAGCGAGATAGAAGCCGTTGCCAGTGCTCTGAAGATCAGAAATAAAGACGAATATTTTTTTGCCTAATCATTAGCCAAAATGGCTAAACGTGAAAACGAGGCGGGGGAGAAAAACAAAAAATCCATATTACATCAATTAAAAGGAGGAAAACACCATGCGTAAAAAAATGGCACTTATGTCAGTCGACGAGGCGTCAATGTACCTGAGAGAGGTTATCTACATACCGCCGCACCAGATCAGGCTGCTCGCGAGGGAGGGAAAATGCACCTTCTGTATCGCGATCAAAAATCCGAGCGGGTCGTACTCGTACCACATTAGGCTTGACCGGCTTGAGCAGTTCAAGCGCGGAGACATTGGTCTTATGGTGAGCTAAGGGCAAAAACAGAAAGGAGACATCAAAATGACAAAAGGATTTTTAACAATTGCCGCAGTGCTGGCGCTCGTCCTGCTTTTCGCGGCGGCAGCGGTTCCGGAGACAGAACCGATTACCGCGCCTGAACCGACGGTATCGGCGCAGATACCCACAGCACGCTACCGGTTGACCGCAGACGAGCGAGAGCTTATATGCGAGGTTGTTATGGCTGAATCGGGAATCGAGCCGTTTGATGGCAAAATGGCGGTCTCACAGTGCATTTTAGATGCGTGTGAAAAGACCGGCAAACGCCCCGCGGAGATAGTTGAGGAGTATGGTTACACCGACCGCCGGGTAGAACCGAACGCAGAGACGAGGGAAGCCGTCGCCGCGGTCTTTGATGCCGGCGAGACGGTGACAGACGCGAAGATACTTTTCTTCTACGCACCGGCGCTTGTGAGCAGCGAATGGCATGAGTCGCAGACCTATGTTTGCACCATCGGCGGGCACCGATTTTTTGAGGAGGGGTAACGTGGGCTGGGAAAAAGGTCTGTCCGAAGCCGACGTATGGACGATTAAGGCTTTTAGACAAAAACAGGAATGGTCATATGGTCGGAAGGTGGCTCACGCGAGAGAGGTTGCAGAGTTTTTCGTGCAGGAGTGCGAGAAGCGGGGGTTGAATTGCCATGTTTCCGTCGGAGGACTGTATAGCATCACACTGCTACTATTTCTGCGCGATATCGGAATTGACGTTCCTGCTGTGAGTGTCTCAAGCCTCGAAGATGTAAGCATTCAGCGCGTACATAAGCAGCTCGGTGTTGAGCGCTTAAAGCCGGCGCTCCGTTCGGATGGTAAGCCGTGGACAAAGGCGCAGATTCTACAGGAGTTCGGGTTTCCTGTTCTGTCCAAGGAAAAGGCAAACAAAATCTACCTATTACAAAATCCCACTCCTGATAACGCAACAGTCAGACACGCCATAATTACAGGCGAGACAGGCGAATATGGCGGGAACCGTACCAATAGCCGAATGAAACTGCCGCAAAAATGGCTAAATTTGTTCGGCGGATATGAAAACGAGAATGAGGGCGTTGAATATCAAAAACCCAACTTTCTTGTGAGTGACAAATGCTGTTATTACCTCAAGGAGAAGCCCTGTAATGATTGGGCTAAAGAGCACAACAGTGTTCCGTTTCTTGGTCTTATGGCTTCGGAGGGAGGCAGAAGAGAGAAGAGCCTAATGCTCAATGGATGCAATTATTTCGGGGAAACATCCATAAGATCCTGCCCGTTTGCAATATTCACGAGACAAGACCTTTTAAAGCTTGCGACAGAATTAAACGTTCCAATTCCTGAAATATACGGCGAGATTAAGTCGCGTAATCAGAGGTGGGAGGGTGACATAGGAGAGCTGTACACCACAGGAGCGCAAAGGACGGGCTGTTCCATGTGCGGCTTTGGCATACACCTTGAAGAACGCCCACATCGATTTGACCGACTTCGGGAGAAAAACGAAAAAGAGTGGGAATTTTGGATGTACCGATGCGTGACCGACCCAAAGACCAATGACAGATATGGCTGGGGCAGGGTGCTGGACTACATAGGGGTGCAGTGGGAGGACAGATATATCGATTGGAGCGAAAGACAAATGAGTTTTTTTGAGGAGAAAGAAAATGGCACTGAAATTTGCAATCCAGACGGTGTTTGAAATCGCCGTCGTCGTACTTATCATCTATGGCTTTTGGCATGAGGACAAGCTCATAGCTTTTGAGGACGACCTCAAAGCAAAAATTTTAAACAGAAAGGAGACAAAACGTAATGGGAAACCAGACAACTAAAAGCCCGTTCGATGTGCAGATCCTTGCTGCCAGGCTAAAAGACCTGATGTGCGAAAGCGTGCCGAAAGTCACGCAGAAAGACCTTGCCGCGGCACTCGGCACCGCGCCTAACATGGTATCGGCGTATATGCACGGCAAGAGCTGTCCGTCGCTGCCGATGGCGGTGAACATAGCGCAGTATTTTGATGTGTCACTTGATTATCTCGCTGGCTTGACCGACCAGCGGCGGCAGCAAGTAATCGTGTCAGCACCGGCACCGGCGCCAAAGCGCGGACGAGACCCGTGGCGCAAAATGGCGGTCTGCAACAGCTGTGACTGGCGCAGACGCATGGCAGCGCCGTGCGGCGGCTGGGACGGCACGGCATGTATGTACACCCACGAGACCGGGATTTTTCGCGAATCGCCGCCGACGGAAGACGGCTGCGCATATTATAAAAGCCGCCAACGCTGAGTGGGCAGCGAAGACGGCAAAGGTAAAACCTCAACATCATGATAACACGAAGGGAGACTAATGTCAAATGAAGATAAACAGCCTTGAGCTCGAGAATGTAAAGCGTATTAAGGCGGTCAAAATCGAGCCCACCGAAAACGGTCTGACTGTGATAGGCGGGCGTAACGGTCAGGGTAAGACCTCTGTGCTCGACAGCATTGCATGGGCGCTTGGGGGCGATAGATTTCGTCCGTCAGAGCCACAGCGTGAGGGCTCTGTACTGCCGCCCAATCTCAAAATCACAATGGACAGCGGCATCATAGTGGAGCGCACCGGGAAGAACAGCACCTTGAAGGTCACAGACCCTACCGGCAGAAAAGGCGGTCAGCAGCTTATTAACGAGTTCGTTTCTCAGCTCGCGCTTGATTTGCCGAGGTTCATGACCGCATCAAACAAGGAAAAAGCCAATACACTTTTGCGCATAATCGGTGTTGGAGACAGGCTCGCACAGCTTGAGCACGACGAGACGGAGCTCTACAACAAGCGCCACATGATTGGACAGATAGCCGATCAGAAACTCAAGTATGCTAGAGAGATGACGGAGTATCCGGATGTACCGGAGCAGCTGATTTCCGCATCCGAGCTTATCAAACAGCAGCAATGTATTATGGCGCATAACGCCGAGAATAAGCGTAAGCGTGACCGAGCCGCCGAGATACAGCATCACTATGACGCCGTCAACAGCAAAATAAACGGAATCCAGGCTGAGCTTCAACGTCTTATGACGGAGCAGCAGAGCCTTATGGATGACCTCAGAATCGCGCACATGGAGACGGAGCACCTCGAGGATCTGAGCACCGCCGAGCTTGAAGAGGACATTGAAAATGTTGAGAAAATCAACATTAAAATCCGTGCCAACCTTGAAAAAGAGAAAGCGGAAGAGGATGCGAAAGCGTATCAGACTCAGTACAGCCAGCTGACAAACAAGCTTGAAGATGTCAGGCAAAAGAAAACCGACTTGCTCAAGTCCGCACAGCTTCCGTTGCCGGGGCTGTCGGTCAAGGATGGCGAGCTGACATACAACGGCTTCAAGTGGGACAATATGTCCGGAGCGGATCAGCTCAAGGTTTCCACGGCCATCGTGCGCAAGCTCAACCCCAGTTGCGGGTTTGTGTTGCTTGATAAGCTCGAGCAGATGGATCTTGACACTCTTGCTGAGTTCGGCAAATGGCTTGAGTCTGAGGGGCTGCAGGCGATAGCAACGAGGGTCAGCACCGGCGATGAATGTAGTGTCCTTATAGAGGACGGATATGTGGTGAACGAACCGACGGAGACTAAAAAAGAGACTAAAAAAGCATGGAAGGCAGGACAGTTTTAATGAACATAACATCAGGAATAATCGAAGATGCACAGCGGGTCATAGTTTACGGTCCGGAGGGAATCGGCAAATCAACCTTTGCTTCCAAGTTCCCGGGCGCGATTTTCATCGACACGGAAGGCAGCACAAAGAGGCTGAACGTTAAGCGTTTTGACAAACCGAGCAGTTGGACGATGCTTCTCGAAGAGGTCAAATATGTTCGCGATCACCCAGAACTGTGTATGACGCTTGTCATCGACACAGCGGACTGGGCAGAACAGCTTGCAAGTAATCATATATGTTCCGTAAATCACAAACAGAGCATTGAGGACTTCGGATACGGCAAGGGCTATACAAAGCTCTACGAAGAGTTCGGCAGACTTCTTGACCTGCTCAATGAGATTATATCAAAAGGTATTAACGTCGTGCTGACCGCTCACGCCAAAATGCGTAAGTTTGAGCAGCCGGACGAGCTCGGCGCATACGACCGCTGGGAGATGAAACTTTCAAAAAATGTCGCGCCGATCGTAAAAGAATGGGCAGACACGGTTCTCTTCGTCAACTATAAGACGTTCGTGATAAAGGACGAGAAGACCGACAGCAGAAAGGCACAGGGCGGCAGAAGGGTAATGTATACCAATCATCATCCCTGCTGGGATGCGAAGAACAGATACGGGCTGCCGGACGAGGTCGATTTCGATTTCAGCGTCATCGCACCGTTTATTCCGTCTTCCGGTGCATATGTCGCAGCGGCGCCGGAAGATAAGCCGCAGACGAATGCGCTGCCCGACCCGCCGAAAAAAAGCATAGAGGAGCTCAAGGCAAAAATCGACGAGTTTACCGCCGATGCCGTCGCCGACACCGATAAGCTCACCGCGTCCGTTGAGCCGAACTCCGACTTACCGGCAGCGCTACGTGAACTCATGGCGGCGAACAATGTTACCGAAGATGAGCTTAGAAATGCAGTAGCGTGGAAAGGTTACTTCACTGCCGACACACCGATTCTCAATTATGGCGAAGCTTTCATTAACGGTTGCCTTATCGGTGCATGGGAGCAGGTCTACGATATCATCGTCAATCATATAAGAAAATTTTAAATAAAAAGGAGTATTAACAACCATGAGCGAAAACTACAACACCAACAGAAACGACGCCCTTGATTGGGACAGCGTTATTGAAGCCGAAAACGAATTTGTACTTCTGCCGGAAGGGGAATATGAATTCACCGTCAAAAGCTTTGAGCGCGGCTATTTCAACGGCTCGGAGAAAATGTCTGCCTGCCCGAAGGCAGAGCTTACGCTTCAGATAGATGCGCCGCAGGGTACAGCTATCGTCAAACATAATCTTTTCCTCTCGCGTAAAACAGAAGGGCTTGTGTGCGCGTTTTTTATCAGTATCGGTCAGAAGAAACACGGCGAACCTCTGAGAATGAACTGGGCACAGGTTGTAGGTTCAAAAGGCCGCTGCAAGATAGGGCAGAGGCTTTACAACGATAATTATTACAACGAGGTCAAGAAATTCCTTGAGCCGGACGAATCCACTCAGCGTCCCGCTTTCACTCCGGGGAATTTTTAATCCTTGGACGCGAGACCTTATCAGCTGGAAGCAGAACGGGCAATATTCAACGAGTGGGCGAGCGGCAATAACCGCACATTGCTTGTCCTGCCGACCGGCACCGGCAAAACAGTCGTTTTCGCTAATGTTGCAAAGCAGTGTGTTCAGAACGGTGAGCGGGTTCTTGTGCTCGCTCACCGCGGCGAGCTGCTTGAACAAGCGGCGGACAAAATACTGAAATTTACCGGCTTGATGTGTGCCACAGAGAAAGCCGAAGAAAGCTGCCTCGGCAGCTGGTACCGTATAACCGTTGGTTCGGTGCAATCTTTACAGAGAGAAAAACGGCTCAAACAGTTCGACAGCGACTATTTTGACGCCATAATCATCGACGAGGCGCATCACTGTCTTTCCGATGGTTATCAGCGCGTGCTTGAGCACTTTGGAGACGCGCATGTCTTAGGCGTCACCGCTACGCCGGACAGAGGCGATATGCGCAATCTCGGCACATACTTTGATTCCCTTGCTTATGAATACACTCTTCCGCAGGCTATCAAAGACGGTTATCTTTCGCCTATAAAAGCCCTCACGATTCCTTTAGCTCTCGACTTAACGGGCGTATCTATGCAGAACGGGGATTTCAAGGCGGCCGATATCGACAACGCCCTGGATCCGTATTTGTATCAGATTGCCGACGAGATGATAAAGAACTGCAAGGAGCGCAAAACAGTCGTGTTTCTGCCGCTTATAAAGACCTCGCAAAAATTTCGGGATATTCTGAATGAGCGCGGTTTCAAGGCTGCGGAAGTCAACGGCGGAAGTCAGGACAGAGCGGAGATAATCGAAGCTTTTGAGCGCGGCGGATATAATGTGCTTTGTAACTCCATGCTCTTGACGGAAGGCTGGGACTGTCCGGCAGTCGACTGTGTCATTGTATTAAGACCAACAAAGGTCAGAAGCCTATACAGCCAAATGGTTGGGCGCGGAACGCGCCTTGCACCCGGCAAAAAGGATCTTCTGCTACTCGATTTCTTGTGGCATACAGAGCGCCATGAACTTTGTCATCCTGCTCATCTGATATGTGAAAGCGAAGAAGTCGCCAAGAAAATGACGGAGAATATCGAAGCGGCAGGTTGTCCGGTTGATATTGAGGCTGCCGAGCAGCAGGCCGAGAGCGATGTCGTCGCTCAGCGCGAAGAGGCTCTTGCAGCACAGCTCAAGGAAATGAGGAAGCGCAAGCGTAAGCTTGTAGACCCGCTGCAGTATGAAATGTCGATTTCCGCGCAGGATCTTTCAAGCTATGTCCCGGCATTTGGGTGGGAATGTGCTCCGCCGACGGAAAAACAGATTAAAACGCTCGAAAAGCTCGGTATATTTCCCGACGCAATCGAGAACGCCGGCAAGGCAAAGCTTCTGCTTGACCGCCTCAGCAAGCGCCGCGAAGAAGGTCTCACAACGCCGAAACAGATACGCTTTTTGGAATCCCGCGGTTTTCTGCATGTAGGCGAATGGAGCTTTGACGCTGCAACAAAGATGATAAATCGCATAGCTGCAAACGATTGGCGTGTTCCGCGCGGCATTGTGCCTAAAGACTATAAACCGGAGGCAATGACGATATGACAGAGGAAAAGCTCGACCTGAAAGAGCTGATAAAATACATAGACCCGGCTGCTTGCACATATTCCGAATGGGTGGAGGTCGGCATGGCGCTCAAATATGAGGGATACAGCTGCGATGACTGGGATGAATGGTCACGCCCGGACAAGCGCTATCATGCCGGCGACTGCGAAAAAAAGTGGAATACCTTCAACGGTGCCGCGGCACCGGTTACGGCGGGGACTATCGTTCAGATGGCAAAAGACAACGGCTGGCATTTTCAGGCGGATGACGGCGCACTCGATTGGGACAGCGTTATCGGAGAACAAAAGGATGATCTTGTTCTTGTCGACAAAAGCTGGATTGAAGGCAAGGAGTTGAATATTCCCGACAAATGGAATCCCGTAGAGCAGATTACCAAATATCTCGAAACGCTCTTTGAGGCGGGGGAGACGGTCGGTTATGTCACCGAAAGCTGGGAAAAAGACAGTAAATACCTGCCGACGAAAGGCGTGTATACCAGGACTGCGGGAGAGCTTATAGAGGCTCTGAGCAAATGCGAGGGCGACATAGGTCGCGTAATAGGCGACTGCAAGCCGGAGGCGGGGGCGTGGATACGCTTCAATCCTCTGGACGGCAAAGGCGTCAAAAATGAAAATGTGACGGAGTTCCGATATGCTCTGGTCGAATCCGATACGACCGACATCACCCATCAAAACCAGATAATACGCGAGCTCGAGCTGCCGATTGCCTGTCTCGTTTACAGCGGAGGAAAGAGCCTGCACGCCATTGTACGCATCGATGCCGCGAACTTTGACGAATACCGCAAGCGTGTTGATTACCTCTATGATGTGTGCAAGAAAAACGGCATAGACATCGACCGCCAAAACAAAAACCCGTCCCGTTTGAGCCGTATGCCGGGCGTGGAGCGCAACGGAAAGAAGCAGTATCTGCTCGACACAAACATCGGCAAGAGTTCATGGAACGAATGGAAAGAATGGATTGAAAGCATAAACGACGACCTGCCGGATCCGGAGAGCGTTGCCGATGTGTGGAACGACCTGCCGGAGCTTGCGCCGCCGCTTATAGACGGAGTTCTGCGGCAGGGACACAAAATGCTTGTCGCAGGACCGTCAAAGGCCGGCAAGTCTTTCGCGCTGATAGAGCTGTGCTGCGCCATAGCCGAGGGGCGCGAATGGCTGGGCTTCAAATGTACCCAGGGCAAGATAATGTATGTCAACCTCGAGCTTGACCGTGCGAGCTGTCTGCACCGTTTTAAAGATGTCTATACAACGCTCGGCTGGGCTGCGGAAAACCTGCACAACATCGATGTGTGGAACCTGCGCGGCAAGTCCATTCCGATGGATAAACTCGCGCCGAAGCTCATCAGACGCGCCGCAAAGAAAAACTATATCGCCATTGTCATTGACCCGATTTATAAAATCATCACAGGCGATGAAAACAGCGCAGATCAGATGGCGCATTTCTGCAACCAGTTTGACAAGGTCTGTACCGAGCTCGGGTGTGCGGTTATCTACTGCCACCACCATTCAAAAGGCGCTCAGGGCGGCAAGAGGAGCATGGACAGAGCGTCCGGCAGCGGAGTGTTCGCCCGCGACCCCGACGCGCTGCTCGACCTCATAGAGCTTGATATAACCGACGGTATCCGCAAACAGCAAGAGGACAAGGCGCAGTGTGAAATCTGCCTTAAATGGATGCGCCGCTTCAAGCTGCCGGAACCGTCGCAGGACGAAGAAAACACCGCGCACGAGCTGCTCAAAATGTGCGGCGAGAGTCTTTCTCCGGCATCTCGTGACCTTATGCTCTCCGAAGTAAGAGCTTCGTGGAATATGATCGAGCAGCGAACGGCGTGGCGGATTGAAGGTACTTTGCGTGAGTTCCCGAAGTTCGCTCCGGTCAACCTTTGGTTCGATTATCCTGTACATCGGATAGATGATACCGGCGTGCTGGAGGACATAAAGCCGGATAGCGATTTTAATTCGAAAAACTCGCCTTTCAGGAGAAACTTCAGCAGCAAAAAGGCCTCATCCGAGCGAAAAAAGGATAGAACAAGCAGCATAGAAACTGCTTTCGATGCCTGCAATATGGATGGACGGGTAACAGTGAATGAGTTGTCTGAATATCTCGGAGTAACAGCGAAAACGGTTCGCAAAAGGTTGACAGAGCATGGTGGTTTTTGGATTGACGACGGAGAAGTTGGAAAGAAAAACGAGGGAAAAAGTCGATAAAATTTCCCGTTCCCTACAAGGGAAAAAGTCGAATGGTTATCGAGAAATTCCCTCACAAGGAAAAAGTCGATAAAAAATCGAGAAATTCCCTCTGAGGGAAAAAACACTTATATATTTCATATATAAGTGGGGAAATTCCCTTCCCTCAAAGTCAAGGGAAAGAAGTGTGGCGGCTTAGGCTGCCGCCGCACACAACTTCTTCCCTACCTTGACAAGGGCGATTTTCAAAAACAAAAAAGAAAGGAAACTGAAATGACAACTGAATTTTTCATGCCGATGCATCCGCCCACGGTAACGCATCACGACAAAAAGATAACCGTCAAAAACGGTAAGGCGATAATGTACGATTCAACCGAGCTGAAAGCGGCAAGGAGTAAGCTGACGGCACACCTGGCAGAACACATTCCGCAGGAACCGTATTCGGGCGCGGTCAGGCTGATGGTCAAATGGTGCTTCAGCAATACAGGGACTAAGCACAGAGACGGGGAATGGAAAACCTCGAAGCCCGATACGGACAATCTCGAGAAAGCCTTGAAAGACTGCATGACCCGGCTGCGCTTTTGGAAGGACGATGCGCAGGTCGCATCTGAGATCAGTGAAAAGTTTTGGGCTGCCGTGCCGGGAATTTATGTGAGAATCGAGGAGCTGCCATGCTGAAACAAATAACCCAGGAAGAGACCAACAGGCGCTACATACGGGAGCGGATGAGTGACCGGGAAACACACTGCCTGAGATGTTATTACTGCTGCAAGATATTCGAGACAGGAGATGATAGTCGGTATGTTTGCCCGAAATGCGGTCGCGAACTCATTGAAACGGGATTTTTGAAAGTGAGTGACGACTATGATGTATGAAGATGAGCTTCGTGAGGTATTGCATCGAGTTTATCTTTATCGAAACACAGATAATTGTGAAATGTGTATTTCAAAAGATTGCTACGAGTTAATCATAGAAGCTCTCAAAAAGCAGATACCAGAGAAGCCGATAAGCGAAGAGTGCTATTACATATGCCCTTGTTGCGGACGTGTGCTTGACCGACCGGAGGTAAAGAATGGGTGATTATATTGACCGCGCCGCACTTGGAATAGGTTCATGCAACCGAGATGTTTTTGAAAACAAAAGCTATGCGGAAGGTTGGAACGCCGCTGTTAAAATTTTAAAAGAAGCTCCCGCCGTAGATGTTTCAGAAATTGTCAGATGCAAGGATTGCAAAAATTATGAACTTATGAAATCTAACAACTATCATTTTTGTAACGAGTTCGGCGGGTATGTTACTGAAAAAGATTTTTGCAGTCGAGCGCAAAAAATGGACGGAGGTAATAACAATGCGTGAGATACTTTTCCGTGGCAAAGGCGATAAAAAATATAATGATGGTATGTGGTATTTCGGTGTGCCTATTCGCTGTTATGACGGCGACTGGCAGATTTGCACCAATAATAGCAAAAGGGTGGTAATCCCTGAAACGATAGGGCAGTACACAGGTTTGGCAGACAAAAACGGCACGAAAATTTTCGAGGGCGATATTGTTTTGTTGAAAGGCAATGAGGAGCCTTATCAAGTTGCTTTTGATGAATCCTGTTTTCAAGTTTATGGCAACAGTATTTGCTATGTTATGGATAACTTTTACGACCACGATATAGAGGTCATCGGCAATATCTATGATAACCCCGAGCTATTGGAAGGTGATGGCAGTGCCTGAGATGTGCCCGAATGAGCATTGCGTGTTTCTCGTCCAGACCGGCGGAGAAAAGCCTCTGTGCCCGTTTCGGCATTGTCTGAAGCCGGAGATTGAAAAGCACGATAAGACCCGAGAGGAGGCTGTCAAATGACGCTTAAAGAGTTGTCGCAGCTGTACTACCTTGATAAAGAGATAGAACTTGACCGTGAGAGACTTGCGGAGCTGCGGGCAAATTTGCTCTGCCCGAGGTCGCCGAACTACGACGGTATGCCGCATAGCCCGAACCCTGAGCCTGCGCTTGAACGCTGCATAGCGGAGATGACGGATCTCGAAGCTATAATCCAGGCTAAAATCGAGCAGCGCATATATGAGCGCAGCCGACTTGAGCGCTACATATCGGATATTCCCGACAGCCTGACCCGGCAGATATTCACGCTGCGCTTTATCGGGGGACTGACATGGGAAGATGTGGCGGATAAAATCGGTAGTAGTTCTTACAGCGTCAAGCATATCTGTTACAGATTTATCGCGAAAAATTAAAAGTTGGCACACATGGCACACACATATGTGCTAACCTTTAAGCTGAAGAATGTACCGATATTCTATTCTTCATTTTTATGTCCCCTTTCACACACGCCTGCCCCGCGGCGTCATAAATAGCGGGGCTTTAGGTGAGAAGAGCTAAAAAAACAAAAAAAGACTTGACATAAGTGGTGTTATGTGTTAATATAATCAGGCTACACAAAGAAGAATTTTTATGTGGTGCAAAATGTCCTCACCACAACTGTATGGTGAGGACATTATTGAGGAAAAGGGCGCGCAACAGAACACGACGGAAGTATTGCTTTTGTTGTTGCGTATCTAACACCGTGGTCATTAGGGGTGACCGCGGTGCTTTTCTACACGCTCACGACGCTCATAGACAGAGACAGTAGCGCAGAGACGCCGTCTACGAATTCCTTTAATGAGGAAATCGTACTAAAAAGATTGAAGTATTTTATCGATACTTCCCAGATCTCTTTCGGCAGAGAGCTCGATGATTTTGTGTTGGCGATTGTTGATATGATGATCAGTGCTAACGGGAAATACAACACAGTTGTCATGGAGAGCGATATGATTTTTTTGAGATTAAGCGATTGTGGCTCATTCTGCGGATGTTTTTTGTGAAGCAGATTTTCAATAACAGCGGCAGTGATCTCCAAAATAGAAATTACAGCGGCTTTTATTGGTGACGAGCCGAAGACGATCCACGTGATAAAGACGACTATTGGCAGAGACAAGATAGACACACCTTTCGATATCCTATTTTCCTCTGCTGCGCTGCCAACTTTTCCTGGAAAAATTATAAGCCCTTTTCGAAAAAATTTCAATATAATCGGACACATTCTCTTGTGTTCTAATAGCCTAATTTTATCGCTGTACTGTTGTTTTATTTGTGCAAAATTCAGAAACTTAATTTTTTAATATTTTGTGCTTGCGGATCGATTGCGTATGTGATATTATTATCGAACATGAGTTTGATAAAACTTTTTTTGCAGCCTTTTGAGGCTGCTTTTTTTATGCTTTTTATAACCCGATTGTAAAAAATATGTGACACAAGACCGGAGGTGAGACCATGACCGACAAACAGCGGAAATTTGCGGATGAATACATCATCGACTGCAACGCGACAAGAGCATACAAGGCTGCTTATCCGCGGATAAAATCGGATGATGCTGCGAGAGCCAATGCGTCAAGGCTGCTAACAAATGCTAATGTTAAATCCTACATCGAAGCAAAACTTGAAGAGCTGAGCTCGAAAAAGATAGCCGACGCACAGGAGGTCATGGAGTACCTCACTGCCGTGATGCGCGGAGACAGCATGGCGAGTGTTGTCGTCGTAGAAGGTCAAGGTGATGGCTGCAGTGCGGCAAAGGTGCTGGATAAGCCGCCGGACGAAAAGGAGCGCCTGAAGGCTGCGGAGCTGCTTGGCAAGCGTTTCAGCCTGTTTAAGGATGGAATTGAAGTCTCCGTCAACGCGCCGCAGATTATCGACGATATAGGGGGCGGCTAACATGGCCGTCAGGCTTACTGACATAATCGCGCCGTCGTTTTATGAGGTGCATCGCGATGTGTGTGCTGGGCAGCATACGCACTATGTGCTTAAAGGCGGGCGCGGAAGCACGAAGAGCAGCTATATATCGCTTGAAATTGTCTGCGGCATCATTAAAAACCCTGACGCGCACGCGATCGTGTTCCGCAAAATTGCAGACACGCTGCGGGACAGTGTTTTTGCACAAATGCTGTGGGCTATTGATAAACTGGGCGTGTCGCAGTATTTTAAAGCGACGGTCAGTCCGATGAAAATCACATATCTGCCGAGCGGGCAAACGATTATGTTTCGAGGTCTTGACGATCCGATGAAAGCCAAGTCCATAAAAATCCCGTTCGGCTATTTTCGTTATATCTGGTTCGAGGAATGGAATCAGTTTTCCGGGATGCGGGAGACCGATAATGTGCTGCAGTCGGTCATGCGCGGCGGCAGTAAATTCGATGTTTTTTATTCGTACAATCCCCCTGAGTCGCTGCGGGCGTGGGTGAATGATGAGGTGCGCGTAGAGCGCGCCGACCGCCTGGTACATCACAGCACATATTTGACTGTGCCGCAGGACTGGATAGGCGCACCGCTGCTGTTGGAGGCGGAGCACCTGAAACAGCACTCTCCGGAACGATATAGGCACGAGTTTCTCGGGGAAGTTACCGGCACGGGCGGCGAGGTATTCCGGAACATCAGTATCCGACCCATCAGCAATGAAGAGATTGCGCGGTTTGACCGTATCAGGCGCGGCATAGACTGGGGCTATGCGGTTGACCCGTTTGTTTTTATATCGTGCAACTATGACAAGCCGCGCAGGCGGCTGTACATATACGACGAGATATACGCGGCGGGCATGAGCAACAGACTTGCCGCCGACCGTATAAAATCTCGTGGAGTTGCCGGCGAAATTATCGCAGACTCCGCCGAACCGAAGTCTATAGCGGATATGTACGAATACGGCCTGAGAGTCAGAGGCGCACGCAAGGGTCCGGACAGCGTGAAGCACGGCATAGAATGGCTGCGCGACCTCGACGAAATAATAATAGATCCCGCCCGCTGTCCAAACGCGGCGCGGGAATTTTCATCGTATGAGCTCGAACGGGATAAGGACGGCAATTATAAGGCGAACTATCCCGATAGAGACAACCACACGATTGACGCCACGCGCTACGCCACAGAGAACGACCAGCAGAATGTGAGGGTAACTTAATGATTAACAATATGGACTTGATAAGAGAAAAGCTCGCGTATCACCATACGGCTACGGACGATGAGATTATCAAAACCGTGCTTAAAAATGCGCGGGAAGACCCGGAGTATCTGGCGGCATGCGAGGGACTCCGATATTATCGCGGTATGCAGGACATTCTGCAGAAAGATTTTCGCGAGACGGTCGTTTACGAAGAAGACGAAAACAGCCCGGCGGGCATAAAGCGCGGCGGTGTTAAGATAATCAACGAAAACAATTCGAATCACCACAATGTGCATAATTTCCATGCGCTGATGGTCGACCAGAAGGTCGCGTACATCCTCGGCAAGCCACTTTCCGTCTCTGTTGAGGGCGCAAATGACGGAGCGGGCGGTGCAGATGAAAGTCTGAAAGCTTTTGAGGACGCCGTCACCGCAGTGACCTCAGACGAGGCTTTTGTGGACATGCTCCCCGACCTCGCAACAAATGCGTCGAATTGTATCGTCGGATGGCTGCATGTCTATTACTCGGTAGCCGGCAGGCTTTGTTTTGTTGTTATCCCGACGACAGAATGTATTGCCTGCCGCGATATGAGTTATCAGCAGGTGATTACCGACTTTTTCCGCCACTATAAAATAACCGTCGTGCAAAACGGCACAGAGACGGAGCGGGAGCGGGTAGAGTGGTGGACTGCGACAGGGGTAAAACGCTATGTCGAAAACGATGCCGGAGAGTTTGTGCTCGAAAGCAACAGCCCGCACTGGTATAACGAGCAGATAATCAACGACGAGCGCGTTTCGGTTGAAGCGCGGTCTTGGGGAAGAATTCCGTTTGTTCCGCTTTATAACAACTCTGCACATCAGACCGATCTTTCGCGGATCAAAGGTCTGCTTGACGCATACAACCTGATATCTTCCGCGTCGACGAATAATCAGATAGATCTCGTCGAGCTCTATTGGATGATACAGGGATACGGCGGCGAGACCGCAAAAGCGATACAGCAGAAGCTGCAGATAAACAAGGCGGTGTCAATAAGCGATCCGTCTGGCAAGATAAGCGCGGAGCAGGTCACGCTGAATGTCACCGAGCGCCTCGCCTGGCTCGATATGCTGCGCCGGGACATATATCATATCGGACGCGGCATTGATATGAACGATGAGAAACTCGGCAGCGCGCCGTCAGGCGTCAGTCTGAAATTCCGCTACACCCTGCTTGACCTTAAGGCTGACCCGCTTGTCTCAAAGTTAAAGGTCATGCTGAAAGAGCTGTCATGGTTTATTACGCAGGATATCAACCTGAAGAACGGTACCGACTATGACTATACGCTTATAAAATACGATGTCCACAAGTCGATGATAGTCAATGATGCGGAGACGGTGGACATAATCCAGAAGTCGCAAGGGCTTGTGCCTGATAAGATGCTTTTAGCAAAGCACCCGTTTGTTGATGATGTCGCGCAGGCGTATGAAGAGCTGCAGAAGCAGCGCGAGGAAAACGCAAAGATGTTTATCGGCGACGATGACGACAAGGACGATTCCGAAAAGGATGATGAATAATGCGCTCTGATCTCTATTGGGAGGAGCGGGCACTGCAGCGCGAGGAATACGCCCGACGTGCCTCGACGCGGGCTATAAAGACAAAAACGGTCAAGTTATACGCCAAGGCGCAGAAGGACCTCGACGCCCGCATAAATCGGATATTTTCGCGTTATGCGGCAAACGGCGAATTGACGCCGGAAGAAGCTCGTCGGATGTTGAACACCATAGAAGCGGAAGCGGAATTGGAGGCACTGCGCAAAGAAATCAATAATATAAAAGACCCGGTCATAAAGAGAAAAGCGCTTGCACGTCTCAATGCGCCGGCATACGCCGCGAGAATAAATCGCCTTGAGGCTTTGAAAGCCAATATCGAGACGGAAACTGCATTGCTTGCCGACCGGGAGAAGCGGGAACTCAAGCGGCTGCTTGAAGACGTGAGCGGGGATACATACTATCGCAGCATATATGCCACGCAGATCGGCACGGGATTAGGCTTTGAATTCTCAGCCCTGCCGAAAGGTGCCGTAAACACCATAGTAAATGACCGATGGAAAGGTGCGAATTTTTCCGACCGCATCTGGCAGAACACATCCGCGCTTGCCAACAGCGCATACGGTATTGTGGCGCGTGGAATTATGACAGGAGCGGGTCCGCAGGTAATGGCGCGCCAGCTCGCCGAAGCTATGCAGTCCGGAATGTATAACTCGATGCGGCTGATACGCACCGAGACTAACCGTGTGCACAACGCTGCTGAAAAAGCGGCATACGAAGAGGAAGGCATAACGGAATATAGATTCCTCGCCACTCTTGACGGGCGCACCTGCGATGTCTGCGGCGCTTTGGACGGCAAGACTTTTCCGGTCTCCGAAGCGAAGGAGGGCGTAAATTATCCGCCGCTCCATCCGAATGACCGCTGCACTACAACGGCAGTCATAGAGGGACAAAACCGAGCCGAACTCAAACGCAGGGCATTGGATCCCGAGACCGGGAAAACGGTGCTTATTCCGGCAGAAACGACATATGAAGAGTGGCTTGCGGATAATATAAATCCTCTTACCGGGAAGCTTAAATATTATCCGCCCAAGACTTTGACACAAGTGTCCTCCTACAATAGAGATCAGTTCGAACGGTATTCGGCAGTCTTAAAAGAAAATGTGCCGGATTCTCTTGATGAATTCTTAAAAATAAAGTATAATGATCCTGAGAAGTGGAAGACGCTCAAGAGGCAATACCGCTTGGTGAATCAATACAAGATAGATTCAGGCAATTTATCTACTGATGAAATCTTACGGTTTGATAAAAAGGTTATTTATGAAAAAAGACTCCAGTTCACGAGCAAATACAAAAGAAGCGGAAACGTTGCCGGTGCATATATCGATGATGATTTTGACAATATGTACTATGCACACAGTGCCATATCCGGAAAAGCAAGTATCGGTGGGTACAAAGGAACTGGAAAATTAGTTTTGCTTAAAGAGGCTCGACGTTTTAAATACATTGATGTTCCCAAAATGGATGGAACGATGAGGAAAGAAACCTACAATGACACTGAAGCGAAGCTCTTCGAGTTCTTTGCCGATTTGTATGAAACAACTCCCTTTAAAAAGATATGTATGCTTTCCGAACGTGGAATGTGTGATAGCTGTAAAGGGGTGATGCAGCAATTTAAAGAACTATACCCGGATGTTGAAGTGAATGTTATCTCAAACAAAAGGGTCGAAGGCAATGTTTGGAAAGAAAGGATGAGAAAAAGATGAAGTACGAGCTTGATTATCAGGGAGCAACAGAAATTCTCGAAGACCGTTTAAGCACGGGTATACAGCCGAAAACGGGAGATTTGCTCGAAAACTCATATCTCACAGAATTCGATCAGGATATCCTTGAAGAAGCCGAACGTCTTAACGCGGTGCTTCCGCTGATAAAGTGGGAAGTGGACAACAACGATCTCAGCGAAGCCATGAGCGACGAGCTCTATCTCTACTATGAGGATTTGCTCAAAGGTCGCCTCGACGGAATACTGGACGAGGAAGAAGCCCCGATTATCATAAAAGACCTCACCGAGAGCTATATAAAAGCTTTCGGAAAAGATACTCTTGACGAAGAGGATCAATAATAAATAACAAGCCGCCAAGCGAAAGCGAGGCGGTTTTGTCATATCACAACATAATAATTACAGCGTTTTGCAGTCAAATGCAAAGCGCTGTTTTTATATCCAAATTTATCCGCCACCCGGAGCAAAATGGTGTCGCGCAATATTGGGACTGGCCAAGTAAAAAGGGAGCGCGGGAAAGGACAGACATGGACTGGCTTAAAGACATTTTAGGCGACGCACACACCGAGGACATCGACAAGAAGATAGCGAGCTATATCGGCAAGAACTTTGTTTCAAAAGCAGATTTTCGCGCCGAGTCCGACAAGGTCAAGAACCTTGAGGGTCAGATAGCAGAGCGGGACGGTCAGCTTGAAGAGCTCAAAAAGATTGATACCGCCGGGCTGCAGGCAACGATTACACAGCTGCAGAACGAGAACAAGCAGGCTAAGGCTAAGTATGACAGCGATATCGCCGCCATGAAGCTTGACTCCGCTATCGATGCCGCTATTACAGCCGCCAAGGGCAAGAACGCAAGAGCGATAAAAGCTTTGATAACGCCCGGCAGCGTGAAGCTCGACAAAGACGGCAAGCTCGAGGGCTTTGACGATCAGCTTAAAGCAATCAGAGAAAGCGACGCCTATCTCTTTGACAAAGTCGAAACCAGACAGAGGGGCGGAGACCCCGACCACGGCGGCGGAGACCCCGAACCGGGCGAAGCCCCCGAGAACTATGCCGATTATGTGAATTGGCGCAAAAATCAGTAAAAACGGAGGATTTAACAAATGTCAAACAAATTCCTGACTCCTCAGATAGTCGCGAACGAGGCTCTTATGGTGCTCGAGAACAATCTCGTTGCTGCCGACCTTGTCCACAAGGACTATTCCAAGGAGTTCGCACACGTCGGTGATACTATCACCATCCGCAAGCCCGCGAAGTTTTCCGCGAAGAACTTCGTCGGCGAGACCGTAGATCAGAACGTGAACGAGGGCAGTGTCAAGGTGACCCTTGACCATTTCCGCGATGTCACCGTTCCGGTCACTTCCAAGGAAATGACTCTCGACATCAAGTCATTTTCTGAGCAGATCATATCTCCTGCGGTGCAGGCCATATCCCAGGCCATCGACAGCGATATTATCGCCGAAGGCATCGCAAACGCCGGCAACACCGTGAGTGGCACCGCGAACGCGGCCGACCTCAAGGACATTGCCAACATTGCCAAGGCATTTGACCTCAAGGGCGTACCGATACAGCAGCGCAGACTTCTCGTCAATCCGACGCACAAGTATCGCTATCTGACCACGGAAAACCTCTCAAAGGTTGCATATGCAGGCAATTCCGACGCCCTGCGCTCAGCAGAGCTCGGCTCTATTTATGGTCTTGACACCTATATGTCGCAGAATGCCCCCGATACCCTCGCGGCAACTGCGGGCACTGCGACCGCTGCAAAAGTCTCCTGCACCGCCGGCGAGACCAAGGTCGCACTCTCGGATGTCACTGCGGCGACCGGCACCTTTAAAAAGGGCGACGGCTTTATCCTCGACGGCTATCTTTACAGATTTGCCGCCGATGCAACTGCCGCAAGCGGCGCGGTCGCTGAGGTCGCGATAGACCAGCCTATCCACCGCACTATTGCCTCGGGCGAGGCGGTCACGGTGTATCTCGTCAAAACGACTCATTCCCTTGCATTCCACCGCAACGGCCTTGCGCTCGTCACCCGTCAGCTTGAGCTGCCTATGGGCGCGAATAATGCGGCTATTGCGTCAAGCAGGAACGGTCTTGCTATCAGAGTCGTATATGACTACGACATCAAGCACAAGACCGACCGCGTCAGCTTTGATATCCTGTACGGCGTCAAGACCCTTGACAGCGACATGACCGCAAGGCTGGTGGGCTGATATGACGGAGCAGAACAAGGCCGACCTCATAGCCCGGATGCGGGTGATGTTGGGTAAGGAAATGTCGCTGCCGGCTGCCCGGTATCTGCTGGACAGCGTCGAGTCAAAGGTGTTGCGATATACCAAGCGGCGTGAGCTTGTCCCCGGTCTTGATCTGCTTGTGGCAGAGATAGCCGCGCAGCGTTACCGCACGCAGCAGCCGGGCTCTACCGATGCGGCGCAGACCGTTGCAAGCATAACGGACGGCGACCAGAGCGTGAGCTTTAAGCACAGCGACTCAGACCTCGCCACAACGGCGGAACTGAGCGACAGCGAAAAGGCGATGCTCAACGAGTGGAGGAGGCTTTTCTGGTGAAGATTCCCGACGCTTTCAGACGCGCACAGCGCGCCGTATTTCAAGACAAAGCAGTCGAGCACTATAAAGCCGTCAAACAGACGGGAACGCTCGGCAGCGAAACAGTGAAGCCCGCAGAAACGCCTGCGGGCTCTTTTACTGTCAACTTCCGGCTTGTTACTGATGCCATGCGGGCGCAGGAATGGGGGCTGCAGTGCAACAAAGACGCCACCTTTTCAACATCCGATACGCTCGCCGTTGAAAAGGGCGACTATGTGAAATACGGCGGCACTTATTACCGAATCACCGAGATTCAGCCGCACGACAGCCACACGCTGTATCTTTGCAAGGCGGTGAGCCGATGAGCATTGAAATTAAGGGTCTCGGCGAGCTGGCTAAAAAGCTCGCAAAGCTCGGCGGCACTGATACCGCTATTTCAAACGGCACGCGCGAGGCGGCGCGAATAGTCAACAACAGTGCGAAAGAGCTGTGCCCGGTAGATAACGGCAACTTGCGCGCGTCGCTGCATACCGACTACAAGCGCGAGGGTAGCAAGCATATCGGCAGCGTATTGTCCAATGTTGAATACGCCGCCTATGTGGAATTCGGTACGGGTCCCAAAGGTAACGGCACATATCCTTATGAGCTCCCGGGCGGGATCCATTACAAGGCGGACAAGTGGCGCGGCAAAATCCCTGGTGTCGGCTGGCGAATGATAAGCGGACAAAAGGCGCAGCCGTATCTCTATCCTGCGCTTATAAACAATCGCGAAGCAATACTCGAGTGCTATAAGCGCGCGATACAGCAGGAAATAAATCGTAAAGGCGGTCAGAAAAATGGTTGATATCGAACAGGTGACTTATGATGTGCTTTCACTCGCTGTACCGGGCGTGAAATGGTCTGCGGAATATCCGCAGAGTTTTGAACGGCACGGTTTGATAAAGCAGATGGATAACTCCGTTAAAATGCCATCCTCTTCGCGTCCGGACCACTTTTCCCGGATCGCCGTGCAGATTCAGGTGTGGATGGCTACGCCGGAGGGCAGAAACGAGGTCGAGAGGCAAGTCGACGATGCAATGCTCCGCCTCGGTCTGCTTCGCGGCAGTCCTAACCACCTTGAGGACGAACAGCAGGACGGTACGGTGTTATACCGCACCGTCCTGCTTTATAACGGAGTCTACGACAACAACACGAAGCGGTTTTACCGCAGTTAATAAGGAGGTAAGTACAAATGGCTGAAGATTATCAGACTTCTATAGGCGTGATTCTGAAAATGGGCGCGAGCGCAGAAGCGGCAGCTGAAGTTCCCGGCCTGCTTGATTTTCCCGATATGCTCGGCGAATCGGACAAAATCGACGTGACCACGATGAAGAATACGCAGAGAAAGTATAAGCCCGGGCTTTCCGACCCCGGGGATATGGCGTTTACTTTCGGCTATGAGGGGATGAAGACCGGCACGAACTGGGCGACCCTCAAGGGAGCTAAGGATGCAGACAAGACCTTTATTCTGCTGTTCCCGGACGGTTCCGGTTTCACATGGGCAGGCAGAGTGTCACTTTCGATGCCCGGAAAGGGCATCGCAGAGGCGCTGACCTTTACTGCAAAAATCACTCCATCGTCGGATATAGAGGAATATACCTCGTCCGGCGGCTAAAGAACACATCGGCGGGGGAAACTCCGCCGAAAATTTAAAATAAGGAGACAACAACTATGCTTACTGCGTGTAATGCACCTTTTTATAGATTGACCGCCGGCGAGAAGGAGTACAAGCTCAAGCTCACGACGGCGACAAAAATCGAAGTGGAAGACCGTATAGGCTGCAGCCTGCTTGAAGCTCTTGACAAGCTGGCATACACCAAGGTCTTTGCAGTGACCCTCTGGGGCGCGCTGCAGAAATACCAGGCAAATATGACGCTCCCCAAGACATATGAGCTCATCGATGCGCTTGAAGCCGAGGGCTTTACCCTCGAGGACAGAGCGGACACATTCCTCGGCATTATGAAGGTGTCCGGTTTTTTTACACCGGAACAGATAGCGGACATGGAGCGGGAGGACGAGGAGCAGGAGATAGAGTAATCTTCTCCTCGGCGACCGAGTGGGTCGCGGATCTCAAACCTCGCGCTTTTGCGGTCGGGATAACCCCGGACGAATTCTGGAGCATGTCGGCCGGAGAGGTTGAGGACCTTATATCCGCAAGGCAAAAGGCAGAAAATGAGCGGCGTAAATGGCAGTTACAGCTGATATGGAATCTCGGGCAGCTTGATTCTTTCGCGTTTAACGACCCGAAAAAATATCCTACGCTTGAAAAGGCGTTCCCGTCAGCTTTCGGCATGCAGCAAACCGGGTGGATGGCAATCAAAGCTCGGATGTCCGCTTATGCCAAATCAAAAAACGCCGCAAGGCACAGGGCAGGTGAGAAAAATGACGATTGAAGAACTGCAAGTGCTGATTACAGCAAACACCAAGGACTTTAACGCCAAGATTGATAAGGCGAACAAGAGGCTGGGGTCGCTTGAACAGCAGGCAACGCGCACGGGAGCGGGTGTTGGAAAGCTTTTTACAGGCTTAAAAACGGCCGCTGCCGTTGCGGCTATACAAAAAGTAGTGAGCGAAGTCAAGAAGCTGACGGACGCATACGCGGAAAACGAAGCCGCGCAGATGGGCTTGTCGAGCATATTGACCGCGCAGGGAAAAGACCTGAACGCCGCAAAAGCATGGCTTAAATCGTACACTAAAGACGGCCTTATACCGATGATGGACGCTTACACCGCGTATAAGAGACTCGCGGCGGCAGGGTATTCCGACGAGCAGACACAGTCCATACTGACTAACCTTAAAGATTCGGCGGCGTTTAACCGTCAGGGCAGTATGACGATGGGCGAAGCTATAAAGAGTGCAACCGAAGGTATCAAAAACGAAAACAGCATTCTTGTCGACAACGCCGGCGTTACAAAAAACCTGTCCGTTATATGGGACGAATACGCGGCATCGATAGGCAAGACTGCAGCAACGCTGACCGACGCAGAAAAGCGCATAGCCACGACACAAGGCATCATGCGGGAGACGGCATTCCAGACCGGGGATGCCGCGAAATATGCGAACACCCTCGCAGGAGCGCAGGCTGCTTTGAAAGCTCAGACAAAAATGTTGTCAAGTGCGCTCGGGTCAATGTTTGCGCCGGCTTTGCAGCAGTGTATCCCGCATGTTACGGCGTTGCTTGAAAGATTGACCGCGCTCGCCGAAAAAGCCGGGCAAGTCATGGCTATATTGTTTGGCACGTCAAGTGCAACGAGCCGGACATCGTCAAACACCGCCAAGCTTGCCAATAGCACACAGCAAGTGTCCACAAAACTCGGCAGTGCGGCGAAAAAGGCGAAGGATTATAAAAACGCTTTGCTCGGCATCGATGAAATCAATCGTCTCGGAACGCCGGATACCGGATCTGATAGCGGCAACGGCGGCGGAAGCAGCACAACGGTATCGAGCGGAGGAAACAATTTTAAGAGCCCATTTTCCAACGCTGACAGTGTTATTGACCCGAAGCTTGCAGAGCGCGCAGAAGAGCTGAAGCAGAAGCTTAAAAAGGTGAAATCCACAGTCTCGGCGCTTGAGCCGGTGATAAAGGGAGTTGCAGCCGGCGCGGCCGCCGCTTTCGGCGTAAAGGTGCTGCGCAAATGGTATTCCGGCGCAAAAGGTGTGTGGAATAGCTTTAAGGGGCTGAGAGTTGTCTCTACTTTTACCGAGAGTTTTTCTTGGATAAAGGAGACTGGAGGAAGCACAGCGCAGGCGTTAGGCTATGGATGGAAGAAAGCCGCGGGTGCCGCCAAAGACAGCTTGGAGCAGTTTCGAGCGGGTTTGTCGGCAACTCAAAAAGCCATGATAGGCGCGGCAGGATTTGCAGCATCGCTGGCGATGGCAAAGTCCGCTTTTAAGGCACTCGGCGCGGGCGCAGAAGACGCCAAAGCCAAACTGGCGGTTATGGCAGTAGGACTTACTGCCGTTGCAGTGGCTATGTATGCGGCGTTGGGTCCGGCCGGACTGGTCGTCGCGGCAATTGGTGCAATCACGGGAGCCATCATAGGTTTTGAACAGGGTGCAGATGAACTTGCAGAAAAGACCTACCAATCCTCCGATGCCTATAAGGTGTTATCAGAAAACATTGCGGCCTCTGAGGCGATTATCCAAAGAACAAAAGAAAATATGGACGGTCTTAATCAGAAGATAGAGGGGCTGAACACTGTCAGCGCGGAGTACGGCGCAGTTAAAATGCTCACCGACGAGATATATCAGTTGAGCGAAAAGTCAAATAAGTCCGCCTATGAAATGGACTTGATGCGCGTCAAGGTTGACACCCTGAATGCCATGAATATCGACGGATTGCATTTGAGTATTGACGAGACCAAAGGCGTAGTTGTGGAGACTAAAGACTCAATTTACGGAGTCATAGAGGCTTTGAAGAAACAGGCTGAAATGGCTGCAATACAAGACATTCTGACCGAGTCATACAAAGCCTTTTATCAAGCAACAATTGACAACAAGACGGCGACTGACAATTACAAGATTGCGTCAGATAGGCTTGCCGAGGCACAAAATAAGCTAAACGAAAAGGCGGCAGAACTTGACAAGAAAAATCAGGGCGTATCAGGTGGCTTTCGTGATGTCGCGAACTGGATATCGCAAAAGCTTAGTCCGGAATATCGAACTCTTAAAAAAGAAGTCGAACATGCCGAAGACGCTTTGGAACAGTCACGCAAGGCTATTAAGAACACGTCTGCTGCAATGGATGACGCAAGCAAAAAGACGAAGTATTATTCGGATCAGCTCGTCAAGCTTAAAAATAACATCAACAATATAAACGGTGTAAGCTGCGATGTGACAGTAAAAACCCGATCTACCGGGGCACAGCAGTATGCATCCGGCGGATATCCTGATACCGGACAACTCTTTATTGCTCGAGAGAGCGGCCCCGAGATGGTTGGACAAATCGGAGGCAGGACGGCAGTTGCCAACAACAGCCAAATTGTGGACGGTGTTTCTTCGGGTGTTGAGCGCGGTGTTGAAAGAGCTATGGAACGAAGCAATGGCGGAACCGTAACAATTGTCGTTATGAACGAGCGCGGTGATATTGTAAACGAGCTTAGAAATGTCAACATGCGTGCCGGTAAAGTAATCATTCCGATAAACGAATAAAAGCCCCCTCAATCGAGAGGGCTTTTCCTTTGTAATATTGCGTCAGTCCACTTTTTCACCAAGTGCTCTGGAAATCTGCAAATATTGTCCGTCTTGGACAGTGATATATGCATTGTTGCTGAAGTTATCGTTAGCAACGATATTATCGCCGTAATTGTACGAACTCGACAGCACGGCGTAATAACCGTCGTTTCCCGCCTCAGTGGCAACGAGCTTGTACTCTCCGGCGGGAATATCCTTTCCAATCTTATAAACCCCTTCGAGCACGGCGGAACTGTTGAAGTGCATGTCCGGAGCTTTTTCCGATGGACACATTTCTGCCCGTGTAATTTCTATGTATTCGCCGTCCTTGACAGTGGCATAAACCCAAGTGTCAAAGTTTTCGTTGAAAATAATCGAATCTCCGGAACTGTCGGACGACACACAGAAATATCCTGAATAATCTTTTTCTGTGGCGATTATCCAGTATTCTCCGGCGGGAATGTCTTTTCCAACCTTGTACATTCCCTCGCCGTAATGGTCATTCGGCAAATCTACTTTGCTGATATTATCTGGAGTAGTGGATGGTGAGTTGGTGGTTGTAGAATTGCCGCATCCACAAAGCCCAATCAGCATAATACCTGCGATAAGTAAAGCAATAAATTTTTTCATCAGAATTTCTCCTTTTTTATTTTTAATCTATCATATTTCATTTTTTATGTCAAGAAAGAAGGTGGGACAGCAGTGGCAACCGCTTTTAATCCCGGCGACAATCCGATAGCTACCGTGGACGGCGTAACTATGCCGGTATATCCTGACTCGGAGGACGGATATAAATGGGAGCTTGAGGACGCTTCGGCCAGCGATGCAGGGCGTACCGAAGATGTCGTCATGCACAAAAAACGCATAGGGCAGACCGACGCGGTAACGCTTAAGTTTTCCGGGCTGTCCATAGCGAACGCGAGCAAGATCCTGAAAATGTTCAATCCGGAGTATATAACGGTCAAGTACTTAAATATGCTCGAGGGCGGATATGTAACAAAAGAGTTTTATGTCGGCAACAGAAGTGCGCCGCTGTACAACAGCAGTCTGAATGTTGTTGACAATGTGACCTTTAAAATCGTGGCGCGAAAGGGGTGATGTTATGTATCCAATAACTTCTGCCGGGCTTGCGGCTCTGCGAGAGGATGTGGTGCAGTCCGTCAATATCCTCTGTGCGCCTACCAAGGGCACGGCATTTAATATCACCGACAAGGACATTATCGGCGCGGTAACGGTGGACTGGTCAAGTGTCACGGGCAGCAAGCTTGATTTGGGCTCAGCGTGTATGTCAGAGCTGAGTTTTACTCTTGAGAATACCGACGGCGTGTTTGACGATAAGGTGTTCGAGGGCGCACAGCTGTATGTCACTACGAGCTTTTCCACAGGCTCGACAACAGAGACCGTGCCTATCGGCTATTACACGGTGGACAGCCCTCCGCGCAAGCTCCGGAGCATCAAAATAACGGCTTATGACCGCATGGCGAAGTTTAACCGAGCCTATGATACTGAGCTTGCCTATCCTGCAACACTTTATCAGATAGTCGCCGATGCCTGCACAAAGTGCGGGGTGTCGCAGAAGCTCCCAACGAACACGCTGCATCGGGGTGTGTCGATACCTAAACGCCCGAAGGCGGACAATCTGACCTATCGTCAGGTGCTTGTCTGGGCTGCGGAGCTTATGGGCGTGAGCTTGTATATTGACTATGACGGCAAGCTGACAGGCGGGTGGTATGCGACTAATGCCAAGCACACGGTAATAAAAGCTTCAGATCGCTTTACTTCCGGCAATACCGATTTTGCCGAAAATAACATCGTGTTTTCCGGCGTGCGCATCATCGGAAACGACGAGAACAAGACAGAATACCTCGCGGGCACAAAGGACTATGCCTTTAATATCGAGGGCAATCTCCTTGCGCAGAGTGATATGAATCTCAGCACACTGGCGACGGAACTCAAAACCGCGCGATGCAGTCTTACATACACGCCTATGTCCTGCACTACACACTCTTTCCCGCACCTCAGACCGCTCGATGTGATGAACTTTGAGACGGCTCAGGGGACGAAGAAAGTCGTGTTGACAAATGTCAAGTGGCAGTCACAGAACCGCTGCACGAAGCTCGCGGGCAAGGGCGAAACGGCAACGCAGTCGGGATATGCCACAATGGGCGCGTTTACACCGAAGCAGCAGGCGGTACTCGAGCAGACCCGCGCACAGCAGCAGGCAAGCATATCCGACATGGAGCAAGCAACGCTTGCGCTGAACGAGACTATAGCGAATAGCATGGGCTTATATGTCACACGTAAAGCGGACAGTAACGGCGCGGTTATAACCTATTACCACGACAAGCCTACGCTTGAGGGGAGCAACACCATCTACTGCCGCAACGCCGGCGGTTATGCCTGGACTAATAACGGTTGGAACAACGGATCCCCGAACTGGGAGTACGGTGTATCAAAAGACGGTGACGCGGTTATCCGAAGCATTGCCGCAAACAAGATTTCCGCGAGTTATATCACGACGGATATCCTTTCGTCGCCGACCGGGAAGTTTTCATTTAATCTCGACACTGGTCACATCTCCGCGTCGGACATAGATATCTCCGGCGGAAGTATCAACCTGCAAGGCGCAAGCGAACAGACCTATTACACCCAGCTCACTTCGAGCAACGCAAGTTCTTTAGGCTGGAAATCGGCGTCAGAATACGCCACCGAAGACGAGCACAAGCCGTATATAACCGCCGACTGGCTAACTCCTATGAGCTACCCCACGACAGGTTCATATTATCAAGCAGCGAGCCAATGGTATAACTGCAAAAAAGGCGATGTGTTCCACTTGACGGGAGAAGGCTATAACCGTGCATATGACACGGGCGAGGGTGCGTGGCTCGATGTCATACCTTGGGTACAAGTGATGTGCAAAAGCGACGCTGACAGCAGTATCGCTATGGTGTCGCTGTGTGCGACTACTATCCCGCCGTCGTTCGGCAGTACACGAGTGACGACTTTTGACACGACGGGAACGTTATACTGTCCAGGCTATACGCCCGTGTATTGGAGGATTTGCATAGCAACGCATCGCCAGAACTCATATGTTGACAGACCCGTTGGCACAGGATGGTATGCCTTCCACAACTTGGAAGTCTCGCGCACGACTACAGAGGGCGGTAGCTTCACGGTCACAGGCTCAAACGGCTACATCGCCGACCTATCGTCAGGAATCTTGCGTCTGTCATATAAGAGTGGCAACGACACACAGCAGTTTTTCGATATGGCAAACACTCGCTGCTATTCTTCAGAAGACGACTACAAGTGGTACGCAACGATGGCAACGCAGGACTATACGCTTTCGGGCAAGACAAGCGCGGGCTTTAAATTTGGGTCGTCCAACAAGGACACGCGAACATATATATCCGACATTAATGATAGCAATAAAAGTTTAGAAATGGAATGGAACACGACATACGCGCGCATTGAAAAAGACGCGACGTATATAAGACGCCGACTTAATGTCAACGAGAATTGTTTCGCAACCGACCCAGGGGAGTTCCTTGCTTACAGAGCGTTTGGAATTAACGGGGCTGATAATTTCACCACGGACTTTGGTGCAGCGATAACCGACGCAGGCGGCAGTTATCCGTCGTTCGCCGTTAGAGTGCGTGATTCCGCCGGGAATGACCATGTTCGCGCTGACTTATTCGCGGGAAACACCGACCGTGCCGAAGTGCAGTTATATGATTCACTGGGGCGCAAATATCGAATCACATTTAAACAAGACAAAATTATGTTCTGGTCGGAGACTCTCGGCACCAAAACAATTAATTTAGTATAGGAGGGCAACATGACGAAATCAGAAATAAATCAAAAGCTCGCGGAGCTTAGAGCGCAGGGCGAAGCTCTACAACAAAATAACTCTCAGATAATGCAGCAGCTCGAACTCAACAAGCTCGAGCTTGCCAAAATCTGCGGAAAAATAGACCTTTTGACTGAGCTCTCGGAGGGGGTAGAGGAAGATGCAGACAAGAACGATAACGGTTGATTATGCCCGCCCTCGCGGGTATGACGTTGGATATCGGGCGGAGAACAACTTCTCGGAGCTTTCTCTCCCCGTTCCCGCTGAGCTTGAGGGAGCAGACAGCTATCGTGTCTACTTTGAATCGACCGTCGGCGAGTATTTGCAAACCGAGCTGTTGACTCCTACGGACGGCTATGTGACGGTCAAAATAACGAGCGATATCGTGCCCGAGCCCGGGAATATGGCGGCGCAGCTTGTCGCATTCAGAGCGGGTGAGATAGTCGGCTATGCGCCCATGATAACTGGCACGGCCAAAGTGTCAATCCCCGACGGTACAGAGCGACTCTCACACAGTCTTGCCGCCGAGATAGCTCTTAACACCGCCGCGCGGCACAGCCATGATAACAAGGCGGTCATTGACCTTTTGACCGCCGACGATACCGGCACGCTTCTGTATGACGGCAAGGTTATAGGTGGCGGAGGTTCAACGGCCGAAGATATCAGCTATATGTTGTCAGAAGATATTCAGAACGATTTTCCGGAACTGGCCGAGCTCGAGTCTAACACGGTTAAGAACGGACTTGATGTTGCCATATATTATGCGTTTGCCGGTATGTTTGCAAAGTACATCCAGTGCGATGTTCAAACCGCGACAGGTACGGTTCAATTTGATTTGCAGAATCTTTTTGATAATTCTATTATGCCGGCGTTGAAGGAGGCACATAAGCATGATAACAAGTCTGTTCTTGACTTAATATCAGCAACTGACGGCAAACTCCAATATAACGACTCCGATATTGGACTCAAAGGCGATAAGGGCGACAAGGGAGACCCCGGCTCGGACGCAAATGTGACAAAAGCCAACGTTATCGCTGCACTCGGCTATACGCCAGAAGCAGTATCTACGCAAGTAACCACAGGCTCAAACATAACCCTTGCCGACAACGCCGAATATCGCCTCACCGATGTCACGACCTTGGCACTGACATACCCGACAGGTAACTTTGAGTGCTGGATGCGCTTAACCTTTGCCGAGAGCGGCAATATCACCGTCACTCTGCCCGCCGACACCAAATATATCGGCACAGCTCCCGATTTCAAAAACGGCGAGACATGGGAACTCAGCTTCAAGGACAAAGTTCTGGCAGCTCAGAAGGTCGGTGAGGGTACTTGAACAGACGCAGATTTATATGGCAAGAGGCGCAAGCGCAGAGCGGACTGCCGAGCAGCTATACAGCAGTCGATTATTTGCAGTCCTCGGGCGAGCAGTGGATAGAAATGGGCGTTGCACCTAATCAAAATACTAAGGCAGTTTTAAAAATAAAAATCAACGAGGTCAACGGCTATTATGGCAGTTCGTTAATCGGCAGCAGGACAGACGCTAATTCAAACGACCAGTTTTTCACATATTTGGACAGCTCTGGTGGCACAAGATTTCTGTTTCGGATGGACGGTCAAACCAAAGCAACCTCTTGGACAGGATTAACTACGGATAAGATTTACATAGTCACGCTCTCGGGAACGGAAATGAAAGCCGAGCTTGAAGACGGAACGGCGGTATTTTCAAAAACCTTCTCCGTTTCTGACTTTGAGTCAACGGTAACTATGGCGTTGTTTAAATCCAAACCACTTAATAATGGCTTTCAGGGTAGAATCTACAGCTGCAAGCATTACAGCGGCGACGAACTTATTCAGGACTTTGTGCCCTGCCTCAACGCTGACGGCGTGCCTTGTATGTACGATTTAATAAGACGGCGGACTTTTTACAATAAAGGCACAGGCTCTTTCACATGGGGGTGATTAAATGATATACGGAAAACTTGTGGACGGCGAGCTCAGAGGAGCACCGCGACCGATAAAAACGGCGGACGGTGATGTGTTTACAAATGACCCGTCAATATACCTCGCTAACGGCTATAAGCCGATAATTTTAACGGACTGCCCGTCCGACGGAAAGAGCTATGTCGG
>ERZ772820.441-NODE-441-length-40651-cov-24.710415_pt1 | contig 40651 bp, 29 predicted proteins | sample MGYA00511377_ERZ772820 | MGnify/ENA primary metagenome ERZ772820 (study PRJEB29015, sample SAMEA2737684) | human gut metagenome | biome: human gut; feature: human-associated habitat; material: faeces | place: China | collected 2012 ... | reverse complement strand
CATATGAACTTCATGCCCTTCGGGCAATTAAAATCTTTTTTAAAGATTTTAATTGGAGTTCAGTATGAGTCCTGCGGGATGCTGATCTCCGCCGTCCACCACGAGGAGAGCGAGGAAAAGCTGCATCTGCTGATGCTGGACAACCACATCCCCGCCGGGGCAAAGATGTACTGATACAACCAACGAGGGAGGCACCGTCTCCCTCGTTTTGTCTATGGAAAAGCCTCTGCTTTCGTTTGGTGAAAGCAGAGGCTTTTTGCCATTATGTGGATTCCCGTTCCAGAATGCACGGGGAGGTGCAGTAGGATTGGGTTTGTAAGTTGGGTTTGCGTATCCGCTGTAAAACAAACCGGGCGGCGTTGACGCCCATGTCGTGCATGTCCACCTCCACGGCCGTGATGGCCGGGTCTGTCAGCATGGAAAAGGGGTAGTTGTCAAAGGTGAGCAGCGCGATATCCTGCGGTACCTTCAGACCTATCCGGCGGATGTATTGCAGGCAGTGCAGAGCAAGATGGTTATTGCTGCAAAGCAGCACCTCCGGCCGGGGGCGGCGCATCAGCAGACCGTACAGTGCTTCATCGTCCAGAGCGTAGGGCGACTCATTGCAGACGACCTCAACGCTCAGTTCCTCCTCCGACATGACCTGATTGATCCCCCTTAAACGGCTCTGGGACAGGGCGTCGTTTTCCTGCCCCGTGATAAAGGCCATTCTCCGGTAGCCCTTGTCCAGCAGATAATTCGCGGCAATCTGCCCCGCCTGCTCGTGATTGACGTCGATCCAGCAGATATTGCACCGGAATCCCGGCTTTCCGATGACCAGATAGGGAAAATCCACCCGGGAAAGGATCGCGGCCAGCTCTGGGCTTAAAACGAAAGCATGAATAATGAGCGCGTCCGCCTGCCGCTGCTGGATGATGTCCCGGATGTAAAGGGGCGCCGCCTGTTTCGTCAGCGGCTTCAGGGTCAGGGAATAGTCCTTGCCGTCCAGATACGTGGCAATGCCGGAAATGATCTCGAACATATGGGGATTTTCAAAGGCAATGTTCTGGTAGAAATCCGTGATGAACAGCACCGTGCCGCTTGCCTGCCGGGCAAAATTCTTGGCCCGTGCGTTGGGGCGGTAGCCGAGACGGTCCGCGATTTCCCGTATCGCCGCCTTGGTCTGGTCGGGGATGGTGTAGCTGTCGTTCAGCGCCTTGGAAACCGTGGCAATGGATACCCCCGCCTCCTTTGCCACATCATAGATCGTCACCGCCATGAATCCGTTCCTCCCGTACTTCATACTCCCATGCACCGATTATGGCATGATTGCCGCCTTTTTTCAAGAGCAATCTGCCTGTCTGCGGTGCGGGAATGGGTGCGCCGCCCAGATTCATGGTGACTGTGATTCTTGTGTTCTCCCAATTCCGGCTGTAGCTGTAGGTCTTCCCTGCCGCGAAATTCGTCACGAAATCGCCGTACCGCAGGGCGGGATGTTCCTTCCGCAGCGCAATCAGGCGGCGGTAGACATCCTCCAGCGGGTGGTGTTTCCCCCACGCCATCGCCTGACGGTATTCTCTTTCGCTGACGCCGCAAAGCCCCTTTTCGTCCCCGTAAAACACGCAGGGCATACCGGGGAAGGTCATTTGCAGCAGCACGGACAGCTCCATTTTGTCGGTATTCTCCCCGCACAGCGACAGATACCGGCTGACGTCGTGGCTGTCCAGCAGATTCAGCTGGGCAAACAGGGCGTTTTCCCGGTAGCGCAGCAGCAGGGTGGAAACATTGGTATCAAAGGTTTCCGCATCCACCGTTTCCTCCGCGAAAAATCTGCGGCAATACCGGCGGAAATCGTAATTCATCGCGGAATCCATCATATCCCCGTTCAGATAATGGGCGGCGTTTTCCCAGACCTCCCCGACGATGACGGCATCCGGCTTTGCCGCCTTTACCGCGGTACGGAACGCGCGGAGGAAGCCGTCGTCCAGCTCGTTCGCCACGTCCAGCCGCCAGCCGTCGATGTCAAACTCCCGTATCCAGTAGACGCCGACGTCGCAGAAATACTGCCTTAAATACGGGTCGGCGGTGTTTGTTTTCGGCATATCGGCAACGTAAGAGAAGCAGGTATATTCCGGAAGCTCGCCGGGAGCGGGAAGCCTGGGCTTTTCCGGGAGCCGGTAGAAGCAGGAATAGTAGTTTGACGCCATACCGTTCCGCAGAACATCCTGAAACAGGAAATGGCGGCTGCTGATATGGTTGAATACGCCGTCCAGCAGAACCCGGATACCAAGGGAATGGGCTTTCTCCACCAGCGCGCGGACATCCTCTTTGCTTCCCATATGTGGGTCTACCTGGTAGTAATCGAGGGTGTCGTACCGGTGGTAAGATTCGGCCGCAAAAATCGGGTTCAGATAAATACAGTTGAACCCCATGGAGGCGATATAGTCCAGATTCTCCGTAACGCCCCGGATGGTGCCGCCCAGACCGGTTTTCCCATCGGAGCCGCCGGAAAGCGTCCGGAATCCGTCGGCGAAGCTGTCCGGGAAAATGTTGTAGACAACGGCGTCCTTCGTCCATTCCGGGACGGAAAGCCGGTCAGCGCGATGGTTGAAGGGAAGCTGGAAATAATCCGCCCGGGTGGGCGTTCCGGCCATTTCGTAGCAATCGCCAAAATAGCAGAGCGTCTCCGCCCCGTCCGACAGTTCAAACCAGTACGCAATACGCTCAAGCTTTGTTTCCAGCCGAACCTCGTACCAGTCAAAATACCGGTCTTCCCGGATTTTTTTCATGGGCAGGCAGGCAAAATCCAGCTCCGGCGCCATGGCGGCGCGGTCGGCGTAAAAGAAGCGGCAGCTCCGCGCCTCGCCTTTTCCGGTTCGCAGGCGGAAAACATAGTGGGTACCGTCCGTGGCAAACGCGAATTCGCTCAATGGTCTATGGTAAATTGTTGCGGGATTCATACATTATCCTTTCACCGAGCCGCCGACGACGCCGGCAACGTAGTATTTCTGCATTCGAATAAAGAGCAGCACCACAGGGATCGCCACGATCACCGCACCGGCGCAGAAGACGGTGTAGTATTCGTAGATATTCGTCTTATCCACCATGGTGTACAGACCCTTTGCGACCGTAAAGTTGTTGTAATTGTCCTTCATGATGACCGACACGAAGATATAGTCCACGATGGGGTTAATGAAGGCATTGATGGCCGTGGTCGCAATCACCGGCTTGGCGTTGGGCAGTATGATCTTCCAGAAGATCGTACTGTTGGTCGCGCCGTCCAGGATAGCGGCCTCGTCCAGAGATCTGGGAATGGTGTCAAAGTACCCCTTGGCGATGTAGTAGTTCAGTGCCGCGCCGCCGGAATACACCAGAATCAGCGCCAGCAGCGTCTGATCCAGACTTACCGCCTTCATGAAATGGTAAATGGCGATGATGCTCATAAAGCCGGGGAACATTCCCAGAACCAGAGACGCATTCATCAGGAATTTCCGGCTGGGGAAACGAAGCCGGGAGTACACATAGGCGACCATCAGCACCAGAATCGTGGTGATGGCACAGCTGCACCCGGCGACCAGCATCGTGTTGCCGAACCATCGGGGAAAATCAAACAGCTTCCTGTCTGTAAACAGTCGGACGTAATTACCGAAGGTGAAGCTTTTCGGCCAGAGGTAGGAGGTATACGCCCCCTGCTCCGCTCGGAAGGAAGACACGACCAGCCAGAAGACCGGCACCAGCCAGAGCATTGCCAGAACCGCGATCACCACATTCAGCGCCACCGAGGAAACAATCTTGCGCCTGCGCATATTTTTCATTGAAACTGATCCTCCTTCTTCACGGCGCCTGTCCGGTTATACACCAGCAGGGAGCAGCTGCCCACCAGCATAAAGATAAAAATGCCGATGGTCGATGCCAGAGAGTAGTCATTCCGGTTCACCGTCAGCTTGTACAGCCATGTGACCAGCAGGTCGGTCTTACCGGCCTGATAGTAGTCCAGCGAGAAGGGGCCTCCGGCAGTGAGCAGGTATATGACGTTGAAGTTGTTGAAATTCGTCACGAAGGTAGTGATCGTCGCGGGGGCTGTCACGAAGAACATATAGGGCAGCGTGATGGAAATGAACCTTCTGACCGGCCCCGCGCCGTCCATTTCCGCGCTTTCGTACAGCTCGGCAGGGATGTTCATCAGTACCCCGGAAAAGGTCATCATGGTGTAGGGAATGCCGATCCACATATTCACCACAACGACTACAATTCGCGCCAGCGTCGGGTCCAGCAGGAAGGGCAGCGGCGCGCTGATCAGTCCCAGCTCCTGCAGCAGCACATTCACCGCTCCCGCAGGCTCCAGCGCCCGGGAGATCAGCAGCAGGCTCACGAACTGGGGGATGGCGATGGCAATGACGAAGCAGGTGCGCCACACCTGTTTGAGCTTCACCAGCTTGCTGTTGATGGCGACGGCCAGCAGCATACCGAGGATGTAATTCGTAAACGTGGCAAGAATCGCCCAGACAATCGTCCAGCCAAGAAGGCCGAAGAAGGTGTTGGTCTTGATCTCATTGCCCAGAAAAATATCCGTCACGTTGGTCATACCAACCCATGTAAACAGATTTCCGGGGGGCTGGTGATCCGCGTCGAAGTTGGTAAACGCAATGAGGATCATGAAAATGATGGGCAGCAGCGTAAACAGCACCAGCGTCAGCATGGGCATGGAGAGCAAGGTTATATGAAAGCGCTCATTCGTCAGGCTGTGAAGATCGTCCCGGAAGCTCGGGATTTCCCGCCCCTCCCGCAGATTCTCCTGCGCATGCCACGAATCCCGGATGTTCGCGTACCAGATGTACAGGAACACCGCAATCACCGCCAGCGACAGCACGCTGTAGAGAAGAATCAGCATGGAGTTGTCGCCGGGAAATCTCTGGTAGATCTGTAAGTCCTCGTTCCAGACCTTCCGCTGGGTCTCCGTGCCCAGCGTGGTGAATTTACTCAGATACTGCAGCGCAAAATTTTTAAGGAAGCAGAAAAACCCGATCTGGGTCAAAAGATAGATCAGCCCGCGAACGTACTGCTTATAGCGGATGCAGCCGGTTCCCATGATAAAAAACGACAACCGTGTCCAGAAGCTGCCCTTCGCGGCGGCGCAAAGAAGTATATTCCGTTTTGTGTTTTCTTGCATGGATATCCCTCCGTGAGCATGGGATGGCGAAAAGGGGCTTTTTTACAGCCCCTTTTCGGAATCAAATGAACTTATCCTGCCAGCGCCTGCTCCACAAGCCGATCCAGCATGGTCTGCAGATCGCCGGTGGAATGGGCTTCCAGCTCCGCGCCGAAGGCTTCGGCAGGCGTCCAGAAGCCGCCCAGAACCATCTGGGAAACGGCGAACTCGCTCTGTGCGTTCAGAGCCTGAAGCGCCAGATTGGAGGCGATGGTGTCATCGGCCAGTGCGTTGACGTTGGAGGGGCCGTAGTTCAGCACATTGTAGCGCTCGATCTGGGCTTTCTCGCTGGTCAGGTACTCCGCCAGCTCCATGGAGTCCACGGGATAGGCGGTCTGAGAGTTGACGCCGTAGATCTTGCAGCCAAGGAAAGAGCCCATCTGAACCTGCTTGCCGTCACAGGTGAAGGTAGGCAGCTTGCAGCAGCCGTAGTTGTCGCCCAGCTTTTCCTGAATCGCGGAGGCGACCCATGTGCCAGACACGCCGCAGGCGATGGCGTCGCCGATGCCGCCCGCCAGAACGGAGTCATCACCGGTCACGAATGCGGGGTCATTGCAGAACGCCCGGATCGCTTCCGCGGCGGCAAGGCCGTTGGCGTTGTTGAAGTCGATGACCTGCTTGCCGTCCTCGATGGTCAGCGTGCAGCCGTTGCCCAGGAAGAAGGAGGCCAGATACCAGCCGTTGGAGACGTCCATATGTACCTTCTTGCCGGCAGCGTTGGCAGCTGCCAGAATGCCGTCCAGCGTCTTCAGGTCGTCCTCGGTGAACACGGACTTGTCGTAGTACAAGAAGTAGCCGTTATCGGAGGTCATGGGATAGCCGTACAGGGTCCCGTCATAGGTCGCCGCGTTGATGGAACCGGGGGTGTTGGCGGCAATGATGGCGTCGGTGTTCCGGGTCACCTCGTACAGGGCGTCGGCCTTGACCAGATCCACCAGCTGGTCGTCCGCAAACAGGAACACGTCAGCGGCAGCGGCGGGGTCTTCCAGATAACGGGCCTTGCCGTCCACAGCGCCCACGGCGCCGTACTCGAAGGTGTATTCCTTCTCGGGATGCTCGGCGGCAAAATCGCTGCACAGCTTTTCCGTCAGCTCCAGCTCGCCCTGGTCTGCCCAGACCTTCAGGGCGACCTTTTCTTTTTCGGCGCCGACCGCAGCGGTTTCGGCCTGCGCCTTTGTATTCTCCACAGTGGGAGAAGCGCCCTCAGCCGGAGTGCTGGAACAAGCCGCCAGCATACCAGCGGTCATCAATACTGCCATCAGCAGTGCAATGATCTTCTTCATAATTCTCTGCTCCTTCATAATTATCTTACAAATGGATTTCTCCCTTTGCTGCTTTCATTATATAGACTTCACAAAAATTGGTCAACGAAAATATAGGAAAGCGTTTTCGCATGGCAGCTCTCCCAGAGGGAGAGCCAAGGGGTGTCCCCGCATATTTACACGAAAAATGGAGCGTATCGTTACCGATACGCTCCATTCACTATTTTGCGATCACCCGTCAAAATGCCGCGGGAAATCTGTTGCTATCCGAACCGGAATTACAGCAGGGTAGCGAAGTGCTTGATGGTGCGGACCATCTGAGAAACATAGGAGTTCTCGTTGTCGTACCAGGAAACGACCTGCACCTGGCTGGTGCCGTTGCCCAGATTGATGACCATGGTCTGGGTGGCATCGAACAGGGAGCCGAAACGCATGCCAACGATGTCGGAGGAAACGATCTCATCGGTGTTGTAGCCGAAGGACTCGGTGGCCTGAGACTTCATCTGAGCGTTGATCTCTTCCTTGGTGGGGTTGCCCTCAACAACGGCGTTCAGGATGGTGGTGGAGCCGGTGGGGGTGGGAACACGCTGAGCAGCGCCGATCAGCTTGCCGTTCAGCTCGGGGATGACCAGACCGATGGCCTTGGCAGCGCCGGTGGAGTTGGGAACGATGTTCACAGCACCCGCACGGGAACGACGCAGGTCGCCCTTGCGCTGGGGGCCGTCCAGAATCATCTGGTCGCCGGTGTAGGCGTGGATGGTGCACATAATGCCGGACTGGATCTTCCAGCCATCGTTCAGAGCCTTGGCCATGGGAGCCAGGCAGTTGGTGGTGCAGGAAGCGGCGGAGATGATGTTGTCTTCCTTGGTCAGGGTGTTGTGGTTAACGTTGTAAACGATGGTGGGCAGGTCATTGCCGGCAGGAGCGGAAATGACGACCTTCTTGGCGCCGGCGTCGATGTGCGCCTGAGCCTTGGCCTTGGAAGTGTAGAAACCGGTGCACTCCAGAACAACGTCAACACCCAGCTCGCCCCAGGGCAGCTCGGCAGCGTTGGCCTTGGCGTAAATGGTGATCTTCTTGCCGTCGACAGTGATGAAGTCCTCGCCAGCCTCAACGACGTGACCCTGAGCAGCGTAGTTGCCCTGAGTGGAATCGTACTTCAGCAGGTGAGCCAGCATCTTGGGAGAGGTCAGGTCGTTGATCGCGACGACTTCAAAACCCTCAGCACCGAACATCTGACGGAAAGCCAGACGGCCGATACGGCCAAAACCATTGATTGCAACTTTAACAGACATGGTAATTCCTCCATTTTTATTACTGCCGGAAGGCAGTATTTTACTTTTCAGGTACGGCATTCGATATCTCCGTACGGAATCCATTATACAATAATCCCACTGCGTTGTAAAGTGTAATTTTCGTAAAATTCCGATCAGTTTTTGCTATTTTTCGGTGCATGTTGCTCATTCGCGCAAAAGCGCCCGCCGCGTGACGCTGCGGGCGCTTTTCATTTCCCGGAATATCCGCCCCAAACTCAGGACGCGGCCGTGGTTTCGGCGGGCTGCTCCGGCATTCCTTCGCAGACGACGGGGGACTGAGGCGTGCAGATGGCCATGTAGGTGTTGCCCCGGCCAAGCTCCAGCGGCTCGCCGCTTTCCGTGAAGAAACGGAACGGCTCCTTATCGCCGCCGCACATCCAGACGATGGGGATGAGCTTGCCGCCGCAGGCAAAGTAGCCCTTGCCGCCGGCATTGAAGTCCGCGATGTGGTAAATGCCGGTGGTGGTGATGTCCGCGTACATGACGATGACGTTCCGGAACGCTTCGACTTCCTCAGTCTTCAGGTCGGTCATGACCTTGCCGTACTGGTTGAAGGCGTATTTGCCCGTGCTCTCGTCGTAGACCATCCGGGTTTCCTTTCTGGCCTTTTCGTAGACCAGCGTGATGCTGATGTCCTTGGCCTCAACACCGTCCGCCGGGGTGCCGTCGTCGGTGAAGTCGAAGCCGTAGTCCCGCTCCAGCGTCATGGGGTAGCCCTGAGACTCGGCGTAGGCTTTGATGCCGGAACCGATGCCGTAGAGGGTGTTCTCCAGCGCGCCCTTGCGCTCGGTGTCCCGATAGGAAGCGCCGGTGGAGGCCACCACCCATTCGTCAATGTTGAAATTCTCCACGCCCCGCTCCTTGGCGTCTGCCAGCGCCTGCGCGGAGCCGCCCGCGTGGGACAGGATCAGGTCATAGTGCTGGGCGATGGCATTGAACATGGGACGGGTGGAACGGGTGGAGCCGATGGCGTCCACGGAGTCGATGTCGGTAAACAGCGCCAGACAGCGCACCACGCTGTCCATGTTGACGTAGCACTCGATCAGCATGTCCGCCTTCACCACGCCCACATGGGGAATGTTGTCCGCCAGATTGCTCACGGTATTGGCAAAAATACGGCCGGTGAAGGGCGCGTCCAGAACTTCGCCGTTCAGGGGGTTGACATAAACCTCCGGTTCCGTGGTCGGCACGGTGGTCGGTTCCGTGGTGGGTTCGGCGGTCGGCGCGGCGGTGGTCTCCGGCGCCGTCGCGGGGGTCGCGGCAGGCGCGTTCCTGGCACCGCAGCCGCACAGCAGCAGCGCCAAGGTAAGCGTCAGGGCAATAACTCTTTTCATAATCTTCTTCCTTTCCTGTTGGTAGATATTTTTCCGCAGATCTGCGGTCTCTCTCAGCTGAACTGCGTGGCAACCTTACTGCTCTCCATGGTCTTGCCCAGCGTGTAGTAGAACACGTTGTCCCGGGCGGGGTTCAGGTCGCTCAGCACGCCGCGCTTGGCGTAGATGGCGTAGTAACCGGCCATCACGGGGATGATCCGGCCGTCGTCCGCCACCAGCTTGTGCAGGTTATAGTAGTTGCCTCTGTCCGCCAGAGACTGATTGACCATGTTGTAGATCGTCTCGTTGGCGAGGCCGCCCCAGCTCATTTCGCCCCACGGCCGGTAGAATTCCGACAGGTCCGCCGTTGTGGGCAGCTTCGTGATGCCGAGGTAAATGTCGTAGTTGGCCGCCTGAAGCCGGGCTTCGTAGACGCTGGTGGGACTTTCCACCGTCTCGCAGGCAAGACCCAGCTCCGTCAGCGTGGCCGCGATGTTCCGGGCGCAGCGCAGGCGGGCGGAATCGTCGCTGTTGACCAGCAGCTGCAGCGTCCTCGGCACGCCCTTGTCGTTGGTGGGAACGCGGAATTTGCTGGCCGCGTCGATGAAGCGCATCTCGTCGTAATCATAATTTGTTGCCAGACTTTTGCTGTAATACGGCGACATGGGGGAAATGGGCAGGGTCGTGGGCAGCGCCAGTCCGCCGTAGTTGTCGTCCACCAGCGTCTGCCGGTCGATGCCGTAGGTCAGGAAGGTACGCAGGGTGCCGTCGTCGAAAAATTTACTGTAGGTGACGTTGCAGCCGATATACATCATGAAGCCGCTGTCCACTTCCCACAGCTCGAAGTCGCAGCGGTAGTCGGCGTAGGAATCCGTCTGGGGGTTGGTGCAGACCACGCTCAGGCCGGAAAACTCAAACTCGTCCCGGATCTGGGAAGGGGATTCCGCTTCCACAAGGGCTATGGAGGAATCCTTTGCCACTAAGTCGTCGCTGCTGCACCACCAGCCCACCACCCGCTGCAAGTGCTTGCCGCCGATGCCGTCTTCCAGAGAGTAGGGGCCGGTTCCAAGGGGGTTGTCCACGGTCACTTCCGAAGCCTTGACGATGGGGATATCCAGCAGCAGCGCCAGATTCTGGTACGGCGTGTCAAGGAAAAAGTCCACGCCGCCGTCGCTGGACAGCTCCACACGGGCAATGTGGGTGAAGCGTCCCTTGTAATACACGTTCTGCCGCGCCTGCTCGTAGCTCGCGACCACGTCCTGCACCGTGACCCGGGTGCCGTCGGAGAAGGTCGCGTTGGGTTCCAGATAGATCGTCCATGTACGGTTATCCGGGGTGACCTGATACTGAGAGCACAGAATGGGGGTCGTATTGTTCTTGGAGTCCACCGCGAACAGCCCCTGATACATCAGGGACATGACCACGCGGTTGGTGTAGTCGCTGCCGTACAGGGGGTTCATGGAGCGGTCGGGATAGTAAGCCAGCGTCAGATCCTGAGAGTCCGGCGCGATGGTTTCCTCCGCCGGGTCCTCCCCCTCCATCAGGAGGGCGTCTCCCGTGGGGACGTAGCTGGAATTGTCGATGCTCCCGACGCAGCCGGTGAAGCACCCCAGACAGAGGATAAGCGCCAGCAGCACGGATATTCCCTTTTTCATCCCGTCACCTCCTGACAGACGATCACCGCGCCCTGGGACCCCCGCTCCCCGCCGGTCGCCCGGTGGGACCAGAAGCGGTCGCAGCTGCACACGGTGCAGTCTCTGCTTAAGTCAATGTGTTCCACGCCGCAGCGGCGCAGAACCATGGCGTTGATCTGCTTTAAGTCCAGATGGTATTTTTCGCCCCGTTTTTCAATGTAGGCGTCCACCTCCGGGCCGAAGGCGGCGCGCATGGCGTCGGGGACGTCGTGGTCGGTCTCAAAATGGCACATGCCGATGTTGGGGCCGATGGCCGCGCGGATGTTCTCCGGCTTCGTGCCGAAGTTTTCCGCCATGGCGCGCACCACCTTTGCGCCGATGGCCTGCGCCGTCCCCCGCCAGCCGGCGTGGGCCGCGCCCACCGCCCCGGTCACGGGGTCGAAAAACAGCAGCGGCGTGCAGTCGGCGGTGAACACCAGCAGCGCAACGCCGGGGGTGTTTGTCACAAGGGCGTCACATTTGGGATAGTCCCGGTGGCACAGGCCGATATGGTCTTTTTCCGTCACCACCCGGACGATGTCCGAATGGATCTGCAATGTCATCACCAGTTTCTCCGGGTCGAAGCCCACGGCGCGGCCAAGGCGGCGGAGGTTTTCCTCCACGTTTTCCAGAGAGTCCCCCCGGCCTACGGCCAGATTCAGACTGCTCTGGGTGCCGGTGCTGACGCCGCCAAGACGGGTGGTGAACCCGTGGGGGACGGTGATGCCGTCGGCGGTCAGATATTGGAGTGTCTCGTATTTCTGTGTTCGTATCATAATCTCGTTTTCGCGCGTCGGAAGTAAGGCGTAAAGCGCCTTACTTCCGATTCTCTGTTATCTTAACTTTCGAGTTTGTCCTTCTGCATGCAGCACTTCTTGTACTTCTTGCCGCTGCCGCAGGGGCAGGGGTCGTTGGGGCCGACCTTGTGCTCCTTACGCACCGGCGCACGCTTGACCTGAGACTTGTCCGGGGCGGAGGTGCCGGTCTCCTTGGCCACCTTCTCCCGCTTGACCTCCTGGGCGGGGCGCAGCTGCACCAGGAACATCCGGCGGATGGTCTCCTCCTTGATGGCGGTGATCATGGCCTCGAACATCTGGTAGCCCTCTTCCTTGTAGGCTATCACCGGGTCGTGCTGGCCGTAAGCCCGCAGACCGATACCCTGCTTCAGATCGTCCATGGCGTCGATGTTGTCCATCCAGTATTCGTCCACCACCCGGAGCATGACCACACGCTCCAGCTCCCGCATGATCTTGGGGGTGTAGGCGGCTTCCTTGGCCTCGTAGGTGTGCTGGGCAATTTCAAAGACGGTGTCCGTCAGCTGGTCGGCATTCATGGCCAGCAGCTGCTCCCGGCGGGATGCCAGGGTGCCTTTGGCGAAGTAGATGCCCTCCATGGCGTTGGCAAGCCCCTTCAGGCCGTCCTCGTTCACCTCGCCGCCATGCCCGCTGAGGGCGGTGGAAACGTCGCTCTCCACAAGGGAGCGGAGCATCTGCATCATGTTCTCCCGCAGGTCTTCCCCGTCCAGCACCTTCTGCCGCTGGGCGTAGATGACCTCACGCTGGGTGTTCATGACGTTATCGTATTCAAGAACGTTCTTTCTTGCGCGGAAGTTCCGGGATTCTACGCTCTTCTGAGCGTTTTCCACGGCGTTGCTGAGGATTTTCGCGTCGATGGGGGTATCCTCGTCCAGACCAAGAGAGTCCATCATGCTCATCACCCGGTCGGTGGAGAACAGGCGCATCAGATCGTCCTGTAAGCTCAGATAGAAGCGGCTTTCGCCGGGGTCGCCCTGACGGCCGGAACGGCCGCGCAGCTGATTGTCGATCCGCCGGGACTCGTGGCGCTCGGTGCCGATGATGAACAGGCCGCCGGCGGCGCGAACCTGCTCCGCCTCCTGCGCGATGGCGGCCTTGTGCTTTTTCAGCAGCTCTTCGTAGGTGTGGCGCACTTTCAGAATTTCCGGGTCGCTGGTCTCGGCGTAGGAGTCGGCCTCCTGTAAAAGTTCATCCGGGAAATCCATTCTCGCAAGCTCCGCTTTCGCAAGGAAATCGGCGTTGCCGCCCAGCATGATGTCGGTACCACGGCCTGCCATGTTGGTGGCGATGGTCACGGCGCCCAGCTTGCCTGCCTGCGCCACGATCTGGGCTTCCTGCTCATGATGCTTGGCGTTCAGGACGCTGTGAGGGATGCCCTCCCGCTTCAGCAGCTTGCTGAGGATTTCGCTCTTTTCAATGGAGATCGTACCAACCAGCACGGGCTGACCCTTTTCGTGGCACGCCATCACCTGCCGGATGATGGCGCGGAACTTGCCCGCTTCGGTCTTGTACACTACGTCGGGGTGGTCGATACGGATGACGGGACGGTTGGTGGGAATCTCCACCACGTCCAGATTGTAAATGGCGCTGAACTCCTCTTCCTCTGTCAGCGCGGTGCCGGTCATGCCGGAGAGCTTGCCGTAGAGCCGGAAGAAATTCTGGAAGGTGATGGTGGCGAGGGTCTTGCTTTCCCCCGCGACGGTCACGCCCTCCTTGGCCTCGATGGCCTGGTGCAGACCCTCGTTGTACCGGCGGCCGTACATGAGACGGCCGGTGAACTCGTCCACGATGATGACCTGACCGTCCTTGATGACGTAGTCAATGTCCCGCTTCATAAGGCCGCGGGCCTTCATGGCCTGATTGATGTGGTGAGAGAGGGTAGCGTTCTCCGCGTCGGCCAGATTTTCCACGCCGAAGAACTTCTCCGCCTTGGCGATGCCGCTGGCGGTGAGGGACACGGTGCGCTGTTTTTCGTCCACGATGTAGTCGCAGTCGTAGTCGTCGTGGATCTCCTTCTCGTCGGTCTTGGCGAAGACCTGCTTGCGCAGAGTGGACACGAAGTGATCGGCCATTTCGTACAGCTTGGAGGAATCCTCCCCCTTGCCGGAGATGATCAGGGGGGTACGGGCTTCGTCGATGAGGATGGAGTCCACCTCGTCCACGATGGCGAAGGCGTGTCCCCGCTGCACCAGCTCGGACTTGTAGATCGCCATGTTGTCCCGGAGGTAGTCAAAGCCCAGCTCGTTGTTGGTGCAGTAGGTGATGTCGGCGGCGTAGGCCACCCGGCGCTCCGCCGGGGACATGCCGGGGATCACCAGCCCGACGGAAAGCCCCATGTAGCGGTAGACCTTGCCCATCCACTCCGAGTCACGCTTGGCAAGGTACTCGTTGACGGTGACCACGTGAACGCCCTTACCGGTCAGCGCGTTTAGGTAGCAGGGCAGAATGGCGACCAGCGTCTTGCCTTCACCGGTCTTCATTTCGGCGATGCGCCCCTGATGGAGCACGATGCCGCCGATGAGCTGGACAGGATAGGGGCGCATTCCCAGCACCCGGTCGGCCGCTTCCCGAACGGCAGCAAAGGCTTCCGGCAGGAGGTCGTCCAGCGTCTCCCCCTGATCCAGCCGGTTCTTGAATTCGGCGGTTTTGGCCTTCAGGGCTTCCTCGGAAAGTGCCTTGTAGTCGTCCTCCAGCGCCAGAATTTTATCCACCGTGGGCTGGATTTTCTTAATTTCCCGCTGGGAACGGGTGCCGAAAATTTTTTCAAATACTCCCATATGTTTCTCCTTTTGTGCCTTCCGAACAGTTTCGGCGGCACAGGTCATTTTGGGTATTATAGCATAAGCGCAAAGAGAATAAAAGTCGAATTTATGAACAAAAAGCGGCTTCGTGCCCTCTTTTTCCTCACCGAACTACCAAATTCACTGTCTGTCGGCGAAAAAGGCTTCGATTTCTTCCTTCGCCGCCTGCACCCGTCCCTGCTGGCAGAGGGGTTTTCCGCCGCCGCGGCCATGGAGCGCGGCGGTCATGTCCCGGCCCAGCTGCCGCAGGTCGCCCTGACGGGCGATCAGGCAGTAGGCGTATCCGCCGTCGCTGCCGCTGAACACTGCCGCCGTGCCGCCGCACTTGTCCGCGATAGCATCCGCCAGTTCCCGGACGCCGTCGGCGCTTAAGCCTTCCTCAAAGTGCAGGACATTGCCGCGGTTTCCATAACTTTCCGCGATTCCGGCAAAGACCCGCTTTTCCAGACCAGCCATGCGGTACTTCTGCGCTGAAAGCAGCTCGTTCATCCGTCGTGCGGCTTCGCCGGTCTCCGTGATTTTGGCGGAAAACGCCTGAGAAACCTGCCGGTTCTGGTCAAAGACCGCGTTCAGCAGCGCCAGCGCCTGCGACCCGCAGGCCATCTCGATCCGGGTGCCGCCCCGGAAGCTCACCGCGCTCAGCAGCTTGATGAGACCGATTTCCCCCGTAGCCGCCACATGGGTGCCGCAGCAGGCGCAGCAATCGTATCCGGGAATTTCCACGATCCGCACCGGCCATGCAAGGGCCTTTTTCGAGCGGTATGGGATGGCGGGCAACTCTTCGGGGCTGGGATACCAGCAGCGGACAGGCAAATTCTGCCACACCGCCCCGTTGGCCTCCGCTTCGATTTCCGGTAGCACCTGCGGCGGGATGACCCCGTCAAAGTCGATGGTGATGACGTCCGCGCCCATGTGGAAGCCGGTGTTGTGGCAGCCGTAGCGGCGGTTCAGGATACCGGAGACGATATGCTCCCCGGAATGCTGCTGCATCCGCGCAAAGCGCAGGTCGTAGTCGATCACACCCGTGACCTCCGCGCCCGCTTCCAGGGGCGCTTCGCACAGGTGAACCACCGCCCCCTCCCGCTCCCGGGTACTGCGCACCCGGACGCCGTTCAGGGTTCCCGTGTCCCCCGCCTGACCGCCGCCCTCGGGGTAAAAGGCGGTAGCGGCCAGCGTGACCTCCCATCCGTCCGCGGCCTTCGCGCAGGAAAGCACCGCCGATGTAAAGCGGGAAAGGTGAGAATCTTCATAATAAAGCTTGCGTGTTTCCATGTCGGCACCTCGAAAAATGGCAATTTTGTTCATTATACCACGGTGCCGCTGGCATTGCAACGCCCCGGCTTTACAGAAATTTGAAGTGGAATTTTGAAAAAAGTGCTTCTCTTTTGCCGAATTATCATGTAGAATGAGAAAATGTGAGAAAAAACAACGAGGTGACCGATCATGCCAGCAAATTACGCCCATTACCGCTTCGGAAAGCAGCTGCTCTCCGGGATGAGCCCCAACGACCGCCGAAGCATCCAGCGGTTCCGGCGGCTTTACGATATGGGTCTGCACGGGCCGGATATTTTCTTTTACTATAACCCCCTGATCAAAACCGCCACGGGACAGCTGGGCGGCCTCTTCCACGCCCAGTCCGGGCAGGAATTTTTCGCCCGGGTCTGCGCCCAGGCGGGCAGCGAGGCCGGGCGGGTCTATCTTCTGGGGCTTCTGGGACATTACTGTCTGGACTCCCTGTGCCACCCTTACGTGGAGAAAAAGGAAGCCGACGGCAGCGCCCGCCACGTGGAGCTGGAATCGGAATTCGACCGGTATCTGCTGGAATCCGACGGCGTCGTCCTGCCCCACACCTACGACAGCAGCGCCCACATGCGCCTGACCCGGGGAGAGTGCGTCACGGTTGCCCTCTTTTATCCCCCCGCCACCCCGGCGAACGTCAACACCTGCGTCCGCAACATGGCCCGCGCCACCCGGTTTCTGGTGGGCAAGAACCGCAAGCGCGTCCAGCGCCTGCTGCACCTGACCCGCAGCCCGGCCATTGAGGATCAGCTCATGCCGGAACATGGCGACGACCGCTGGCTGTGGATGGACAGCGAAATGCTGGTGCTGTACAACCGCGCGCTCAAGCGCTATCCCGTTTTGCTTAGCCAGCTGGACGAGCACATGCGCACCGGCGAGCCTCTGGGGCAGGATTTTGCCCCGGCCTTCGGCTAAAATTTAAGGAGTGGTAGAAGTGAAAAAAATCAAACTCACCGCATTGGAGCGGAGCTGGATTCTCTATGACATCGGCAATTCCGCGTTCATTCTGCTGGTTTCGACTCTGATTCCCATTTATTTCAACGCTCTGGCGACTACCGGCGGGCTGAACGAGTCATTGTATTTGTCCTATTGGGGCTACGCCGGTTCCGTCTCCACGCTGCTGGTGGCCGTCATCGGCCCCATCTGCGGCACGCTGGCTGACCACCGGGGCTTCAAGAAGCCGATTTTCATGGTCTGTATGCTTCTGGGCGTTCTCGGCTGCGCCGCCATGGGCGTGACTGCGGGATGGCTGGCATTTCTGGTGGTGTTCGTTCTGGCCAAAGTGGGGTATTCCTCCAGTCTGGTGTTCTACGACGCCATGCTCCCGGAGGTCACCACCGACGAGCGGATGGACACGGTATCCTCCATGGGCTACGCCTACGGCTATATCGGTTCCGTGATTCCCTTCATCCTCTGTCTGCTGCTGGTGCTGTTCGGGGACAAGATCGGCATCGGCGCGGGAACGGCCATGGCCGTTTCCTTCCTCATTACCGCCGTGTGGTGGTTCGTATGCACCCAGCCGCTGCTGAAGCGTTACCGCCAGACCGCCTTCGTGGAGCACGGCGGCAATCCCGTTTCTTCCACCTTCCGTCGGTTGAGAGACACCTTCCGGGAGGTTCGGCAGCAGAAGCATATTTTCCTGTACCTGCTGGCATTTTTCTTCTTCATTGACGGCGTTTACACCATCATCGACATGGCCACGGCCTACGGCACGGCCCTGGGGCTGGACACCACCGGGCTGCTACTGGCGCTGCTGCTGACCCAGTTTGTGGCCTTTCCCTGCTCCATCGCCTTTGGCCGGTTCTCCGCCAAGTACGACACGGGGCTGCTCATTAAGATCTGCATTCTCTGCTACACCGGCATTACCCTCTTCGCCGTGTTCCTGGTGTCCCAGTGGCAGTTCTGGGTGCTGGCGGTTCTGGTGGGCATGTTCCAGGGCGGCATTCAGGCGCTGAGCCGCAGCTACCTCGGGAAAATCATCCCGGCGGAGCGCAGCGGCGAATACTTCGGTCTCATGGACATTTGCGGCAAGGGCGCGTCCTTCCTTGGTACGACCCTGATCGCCGTGGTCAGCCAGCTCACCGACGGGCAGTCATTCCATGTCTTCGGGCTGGAGCTGCAAAACAAAAACATCGCCGTGGGTACGCTGGTCGTCATCTTCGCCATCGGCTTCGTCCTGTTCTGCAAGGCAGATAAGCTGAATAATACTATTTCTTAATAAAATGATTTCATCATTTTATTCTGCCGTTACACGGCAGACCGCCTGGGCGGCGGTAAGAAATGTATTGACTTCGTTTTTTAGCGGCAGTGGCCGCTGGCCGCAATCCTGCGGCCTAATAAAACGCCTTTAAGCGTTTTATTAAAAACTCGTATAGCAGTACATACACATTTAAATTAAGAATGCCGGGGGCTGACCGCCCCCGGCACTATTTTTACCGTTTCTTCTCATTCAACAGCACTGCAAGCCCGATTCCGGACAGCACCATCACCCCCACGGCAATCCAGATCAGGTCGCCGGTACGGGGATTTCTGCGGGAACCCAGGGAAACCGGGACGGGCGGCACGTAGACCACCTCGTCGCAGTTGCGCACCCGGAGAACCGGCGTGCCGTCGCTGTCCAGATGGAGAAGGCCGATTGCCCGCACGGTGCGGCCCTTCTTCACCTGAGAGGCCAGGTCATTTTTTTCGGTCGCGCCGGACACAATGTTGTCCTCAATCAGGATTTCCGCGAAGTCGCCGTCGCCGTCCTTCAGGGTGATACGGGAAACGACTTTTCTGTCGTCAGTGTAGGTCACATCCGTCACCTTGCCCTCCACCTGCATCAGGCGGCCGCCGTTGGCATCGTAGTCCATGGCGTCCTTATTCGAGGTGGTTTCCGGCGTGTAGTTGTAAAGCGGCTCGTCCAGCTTCTTATCGTAGTCGATAATCTTCAGCACCACGTTGCCGCCGCGGATTTCCTTCCGCCCGACCACTTCGATGGGCGTGCCGACTTCGATGTCTTTCTCTTTCTCTTTCTTCGTGAAGGGCACCAGCGCAACACCGCCGGTATCGTCCTGTAGGTAAATGGTTTTGGAGAAAGTGTTGCCGGGATGGGAGGTTCCGGAGGTCGCCCAGCCGCGGATGTGGTATATCTCCCCGGCCTTGCCGGAACGCATTTCGCCGATGGTGACCAGCTCCGGACACGCCGCCCGCTCGATTTTCAGCAGCGCTTCCACGATTCCCTGATTCCCGCTGACGGATTTCCAGATATTGTCCGGTTCTTTCATGGCGTCGTCCGACAGGAACAGTCCGCCGCTGACGTACACCTTGCCGCTGCCCGGCAGTTCTTCAAAGGCAAGCAGCACCGCGTCTTTGCCAACGTCCTGACCATCGGCGTCCGCATCTACGGCGCAGGTGGTATCGCGGCCTTTTACCAGCCACGTGCCGTTCCCCGGGTTCACGGTACAACCGGCGCACTGGCAGTAAGTCTGCTCGGGCACCATCGATTTTGTCAGACCGCTGTCGGCATTGAACACGTTGGAGGATACCGCGTCAGGCGTATTGCCGCTGCTTTCTTCATCCCATGCGGTATTGTCGTTCAGGCGCACCGTCGCGCCCATGGCTTCCAGCAGCTTGTTCAGCTCGCCGGAGGTGTGCAGATTCAGATCGCCCATATCCGATTGGCCGCAGAGAATGACTGTGCCGCCGTTTTCGGCAAACGATCTGACATTCTCCACAAATTCCTCATCAAATGCCTCCGCCGGAGCGGTTATCAGCAGGAGGTCGCTGTTTTCGGGCAGCTCGCTGTCCAGAATATCCACTGCTATATTAACCTTGGCGGCGATCGCTTTCAGCCGGTTCAGCTTATCAACGCCGGAATTGCCGTGGGAAGCGTCCACGGCGATGCGCTTCACCTGCTCCGGGACGTGGAAGCTCAAGCTCAGTGTGTCCTCATAAGTGCGGTCTTCTCCGTTCACGCTCCCAGCCGCCTCGACCCGGAACTCCGTCACGCCCAGTTCCGGGTGGGCGTAGGAGAAGGTGTAGTCCAGCGTGCTCATCCCTGCAACTTCTCCCAGATCGGAGACTGTGCTGACAAGCGTCTCGTCGGCATAAAGCGACAGGGATTTCACAGCAAAATCCACCGGCTCGTCGTTGAACAGCGTCACCGTCAGCCCGATCTCCTCGTCCCGGGCAGGGGCGGCCGTATCCGAAATGAAGCGCTCGATGCCGATATCGTCATACCCGTCCATCCACACGGGCGCGGTTACGGCCACGTCCCCATCCGGCTGGGTGATACGGAGATAGTAGTAGCTGCGTCCGCCGGAGGCGGGCAGTTCCAGCACCTGCGAAGGCGTTTCGACATGCTCGCTCGCAAGCACTGCCCCGCCGTCCGTCACCACCTCCACATTGCCGATGGCCTCATCCGTGGGGTCGCTCAGGAAAACGGCGATTTCCGCTTCCTCCGATTTGGGGATGATGCTGCCCATGACCGTACCGTTCAGCTCATAATAAATGGCAAGGTCACTGTCCTGCGTGGCGTAGACCCGGCGGTCCTTCATGGCAGCGTACAGCGCTTCCTCCGTCAGATCCTTCGCCAGCACCACAGTCCGCGCGTCGCTGGCGTCGCCCCACTGCCCGTTGTGGTTATTCTGGTTGTTGGTGGGCGCGATGTGCCAGCCCTTGTCCAGCGCCAGATCATAATACTCGCAATCCACCACGCCGTCCTCCCCGGCCACTTCCAGCAGGGAGACTACCGCGTCATATTGGGGGCTGTAGTGGTCGAACCGCTCAAAATCCCCATGAACGGTATCCGGATGGTTGAACTGGCTGACGGAACCGGGGACGGAGGTCAGCGCCTTATAGTAATTTTCCAGTGCTGTGGGCACATTTTCAAAATCCGCCTGATCCCGGGTCTGCCAGCCGGGGGTATTGAAGGTGGAGATATGCCCCAGCTGCTTGTCCTCCGGCCATGTCATCTCAAAGCCGAAAAGTCCCACAAAATCCTCGCCGGTCACGGAAGCGGCCGCCTGCTTCCCCGCCGCCCAGTCAGCGCTGATGTCCGCGCCATTCGCGTCGATGGTGCCCATATCAGCGTTGTCAAAGGAATCGCTGTGGTCGGTCACGGCGAAAAAGTCCAGACCATCCACCTGCGACGCATATTGGAACGCTTCCTCCACGCTCCCGGCGCCGTTGGAAATATCGGTGTGGGCGTGGAGCTGACCGAAGTACAGATTCCAGTCAAGGTCAAATTCTTCCGTGAAAATGACCTGGGTCACTTCCCCGGGTTCGCAGCCCCCGGCGATGGAATATGCCCTGAGATACGCCGTTCCGAAGTCCTTTTCAAAGCAAATTGACCCGGCATACAGCGCATCGGGCTGGTAATTCACCCCGTCGGCGGAGACTGCGTAATAAATGTCGGCGCTTTCGTCCTCGCAGGTCAGGGTAATTTCCTCCCCGGCGCGGATTGTGCCGCCCTCGGGCAAAACGGTCACACTGGGCGACGTTTCCACCACTTCTCCCGGCTCCTCCAGCTCCTCCGGCTCCTCCGGCTCCGGGTCGTCCTGCACCTCCATGCGCCGGTACAGCGTAAAGATGCTGACGTAGGAGTCCGGTGCTTCCTCAATATCGACGTCCCTGCATGCAAGGAAGTCTTTCTCACGAAGCGTATCGGAGACCAGCGTCACCGGCTCGCTTCCGTTGCAGCCATGAAAGGAAAAATATTCGCCATCCCAGAGAACCTGCCATTCATACGTCCCGGCGGCGATGCCGTTTCTGTCGCCTTCCATGGGTGCGGCGGACACGCCGTGAGCGTCCGTCAGGATGACCCTGTTCTCCGTCACCGTCAGGTTCCATTCCGCACCGGCGGCAACCGTGTCGTCGGTGAAGGTGGGTTTCGTGGCGGAAATCACAAAATCTTCTCCCAGCAGGATACCCGGCGCGTCGCCAAAGGGCGTCACCAGCACGTATTGCCCGCTGGTCAGTTCCTCCATGCCGGTGATCTCCTGATACACCGTCGCCGCTCCGGCGGGAAGCCGGAACAACGAAAAAAGAGCTGCCGCCAATACAACTGACAGCAACCCTCTGGCTACCAACCTTCTTATCATACCAAACCCTCCCGATTTTTTTTCAGAGTTTCCTCCCGGAACCCCCGAAAAATCATCGCCGGCTTGGCTGCGGATAGTATTCAACCAGCTGTCAACGATCTGCCGTTTGTATCAGAGGTTCCCTTATCCGTTTGGGAATATAGCACAGCCATTTTTCGACGTTTTACCTCTTTTGAGTTAACGCACTACAGGTAGTGGTTTTCTTCCACTTATACACACAAGATGTAGTAAAGATTCAGTTAAAATTCTTCCTCAGCAGCGAGTGGCTGACGATCAGAAGACACGCCCACAGGAACAGGCTCAGCGCCCAATAGCCGCTGCAGACCATGGGGCTGGACACCACGATCAGCACGGCGAACAACACGTTTCCCATGGTCACCGTCCCCATGGCGGACAGCACGTTCAGCACCAGTGCCAGCAGCGTCACCCCCAGCGACAGCAGCGAAATGCCGCGCACCAGCTTCAGTGTGCGTGCGTCTTTCTCCTTTTTCGCACCGTAAATCAGGCACGCGGGCGGCGCGAAAAATGCCACAGCCAGCACCGTCAGCACAGCCTGCGCTCCCGCGCTGACATTCTGAGAAAAGCCGGGGATAAATCCCAGCCCCGCGCACAAAATAAACAGACCGCCCCACAGGGCAAACAGCAGCTTTTTAGACATAATGTTCTCCTTTTCAGGTAGATGTAGTGTTCCCATTTTAACCAAAACCGGTGCAAAAGGCAACAGCGAATCCCGTCGAACCCCGCCGGTGAAAAAAAACTGGACAGTTCTGCCAACATCTGCTATAATGTCAGGAATAGTATTGGGGGAGGGAGTGTTTTTCCCATGAAATGTCCGTTTTGCGGCGATCAGGAAAGCAAGGTCGTCGATTCCCGCCACTCGGAGGACGGCCTGAGCATCCGCCGCCGCCGGGAGTGTATGGGCTGCCAGCGCCGGTTCACCACCTATGAGATCGTGGAAAGCCTGCCCATCATCGTTGTGAAGCGGGACGGCTCCCGCCAGAACTTTGACCGCAACAAAATTCTCAATTCCATGATCCGCGCCTTTGACAAGCGGAAAGTGGACGTCACTGACCTCGACCGCATCACCACCGAGATCGAGCAGACCATCCAGAACACGCTGGAGCGGGAGATCAGCACCGACAAGATCGGCGAGATGGTCATGGAGCGTCTGAAGCCTCTGGACGAGGTGGCCTACATCCGCTTTGCCTCCATCTACCACCGGTTCCAGGATGCGGGCAGCTTTATGCGGGAGATCAGCAAATTCCTGGAGGAAAAATAATGAGCACGATCCCAACTGAAATCACCGCCGCCACGGAAGGCTCGCTGGACATTGCCTCCATCAAAAGCGTGATGGACGGCTTTGACCCTGCCTCGCTGCTTCCCGACCTGAGCAAGGTTTTCGGCAGTCTGGTGGGCGTGTGCCGCGTTGCCGTGATGATCGGCCCGGTCATCGCGCTGATCCTTGGACTGGCGTATCTGTTTCTCGCGCCGAAGGAGGCCAACTACTACTTCGGCTACCGCTGCTATTTCGGCATGGGCAGCGTCCGCGCATGGCGGTTCACCCAGCGGATCGCGGGGATGATCCTCGGCGGGCTGGGGCTGATCCTCACCGTTATCATGGCCATCGTCACCGCCGGTTACGGCAGTATGGATTCGATGGACATGGTGTGGAGCGCGGTAAACTGTCTGATATGGGAAGCAGTCCTTCTGCTGATCGGCACCATCGCCATCAACCTGATCGCCATGGCGAATTTCGACGCCAAGGGCGAGTACCGCCACAAAGCGGGAAAGCCGAAAAATCCCCCGCGGGATGCAAAATAAGCATAAGGGCCTGTTGCAAAATACGCCCATAAAAAAACCACATCGACCATCCCGAAAGGGCTTGGCTGATGTGGTTTTTTGCGTTAGAATTAAACTGCTATGAAAAACTCTGGAACGCAAGCTCAGTATACCGCAGTTGAGCAAAATAATCAACTGGTTCTTATACTGAACAGTGAAATTAAATTACCAGAGGATGCACCCGTCCGAGTGACCAGCGCCCAGCTTGAGGAACTGGACTACAGGAAACTGTACGCAGCGTATTCTTCCAGAGGAAGAAAATCGGTCACCGACCCGCGAGTGATATTCAAGGTAATGGCTTACGGATACCAATGCGGCATTTTTTCCAGCCGAAAGCTGGAAGAAGCCTGTCAATATCGAGTGGACTTCATGTGGCTTCTGGAAAATCAGAAGGCACCGGATCATGCTACTTTTTCTCGCTTTCGGACGGGCAGATGCTCAGAGGCGGTAGAAGATCTGTTCAACCAGTATGTATCCTGTTTGGAGACGCAAGGAGAAGTAGACCACAAAAGTGTTTTCATAGACGGGACAAAGCTCGAGAGCCGGGCAGGCAGATATACATTTGCTTGGCGAGGCACAGTGGAGAAGAATCTGGGAAAAGTAAAGCAGGCTGTTTTAGAAGAAACAGGCTATACAAAACCAGAGCAATTAGAGGAATACCTCTTAAAAGCAAAAGAAAATATTGCATTTGTCTATGGAAAAGGAAAGCGCAAAACAGACAAACAGCGTCAATGGGAAAAGCTGGATGCACTACGCCAGCGGTGGACGCAGTATGAGCGGCAGCTGGACATTATGGGAGAAGGACGAAACAGCTACGCCAAAACGGACACGGATGCGACCTTCATGCGGATGAAGGAAGACCACATGAGAAACGGGCAATTAAAACCGGCCTATAATGTCCAAATAGCGGTAAACAGCGAATATGTCACAGGGATTGAAGCGTTTTCTAACCGGACAGACGTGGGAACGTTTATTCCGTTCATGCGCAAATTGGAGCTTGCCCACCAGCAGCGATATGAGGAAGTAACCACGGATGCCGGTTACGAGAGCTTGGATAATTATCTGTACCTGGAAGCCAACGGTCAAATGAGTTTCATTAAGCCAACCAATTACGAAGCACAGAAAACCAAGAAGTTTCGTGACCAAATCGGGCGGATTGAAAACATGAAATACAACCGGGACGAGGATTGCTTTATCTGTGCCGAGGGCAGAAAGCTGCATTGCCACAAGGAATCCACACAGATGCAGGACGGGATTCCGGTCACCAGGGCTTGGTATCGCTGTGAAAGCTGCAAGAATTGTCCACAGAGGGAGGGAGCAATGCTGCCGAAAGCAGGACATCAATGCGCCCAAAGAGGTGATTTGGAAGAAGACATTCTGGGAAAAACGGGAAGTTTCTTTGCAGAACATTACAAGCGACCGGGGGATTATGCTGAGAATGAACCGTTCTATCCAGGTAGAAGGGGCATTCGGGCTGCTAAAGAACGATTTTAGCTTCCGTAGGTTCATGACAACCGGAAAACGGAATATTCGTATCGAGCTATTCTTCCTGGCGCTGGGCTTTAACCTCAAGAAGCGGTGGATGAAGCAGCAAAAAAGCAGGCTGGAAACCCATTATTCTGAGAAAAAAGCTTCGTAGCCGTAGAATATAAAAAAGTTATCCACAGGAAGACCGGGAAATATGCCTCGGTCAGCTTTGCTGTGCCCTAAAATAAAAATTTGGGCTGTAACCGGCAACCTTGGCCTCGAAATAGAATGCTCAGGGTGAAGCAATAGGGCTGCTGCAAAAAAGAATTTTGCAACAGCCCCATTTCTCAATCCAAAATATGTACACCCCTTGGCTCTCCCGCTGGGAGAGCTGTCACCGAAGGTGACTGAAAGGGTATTGCACCCTAATTTCCCCTCTCCGTCTTCGCTTCGCTCAGACACCTCTCCCGAGGGGAGAGGCAAGGGGTGCCTGTTAACTGTCTGATGTTTTTGCATATGCAGAGGAATATTGCCCTTACGTCCGCAGCAGCGCCCGAAAGCCGGGGCTGAAAAACTCCCCGCCGTCGGCGTCTACCCACATGGCTTCGGCATTGTAGCGTGTCAGAAGCGTCTGTCCCTCGTCCTGCGGCATCAGGAAAAGCGCCGTGGACAGAGCGTCGGCAATGCCGGAATCGGCGCACACCACCGTGACGGAACGCCAGTACCGTGAAGGCATCAGGGTTTCGGGGTCGATGATGTGGTGGTAGGATTCTCCGTCCACCAGATAGGTACGCTGGTAATCGCCGCTGGTGACCACGCTGCCGCCGGTGACGCAGACGGTGTGCAGGTAATCACCGCCGTCCGGGTTCTGAATGCCTATCACCCACGGGTCGCCCGCCTCGGTTTTGGGGCCGGTGGCGCAGACGTTGCCGCCCACGCTGATGAGCAGCCCCTCGGGCGCGTTTTCCGCCGCCCGCTGGGCAGACCAGCCCTTGGCCACCGCGCCTACGTCCAGCCGGGTCTCCGGGTCGGAGATAAAGACGGTGGAAGCGTCCTCGTCGATGACGACGGCGTCAAAATCCATATGCGACGCCGCGTTTTCCAGTGCGGCACGGTCGGGAAGACGGGCATTTGCCGGGTCGTCAAGCCCCGCCGTCCGGGCGTCGTGCCACAGCGCCAGAACGCCGCCCATGGCGACGTTGACCTTGCCGCCGGTGGCGTCGTAAAATTCCCGGCATTCCAGCAGCAGACGGATGATGTCCCCGTCCACCTCCACAGGGGCAACGCCCGCCTGATCGTTGACGGTTTTCAGGTTGTTACAGCCAGCATAGTCATTGTAGATATCGAACAGCTGGTGATAGTGCAGCAGCGTATCGTGGACGCCTTGGGCGGCCTCCGTAAACGCCGCCTGACTTTCCGCCCGGCCGCGAATCGTGGTGACCGTGTCGAACAGGGTCAGAAACGTGGTCTCGTAAACGTTTCCCCCCACCGGGCTGGCGGCGCAGCCGGTGAGCAGACACGCAAGGGTAAGCACCGCAAGAAATTTTTTCATACCGGTCCCCTCCGTAGGGATTTTTCTTATAGTACCACACCCCCGAAAGACTGTAAAGAGGGAACATATCCCGCCGCAAAAAACGGCGTTCATAAAAGATTTACACATTTTCAGTTGATATTCAGGGTCAAACGGTGCTATGCTGTTACAAGTTTTAATGCCTCTTTTGAGAGCAGTGAGGAGCGCAGTATGTCCAAATTCTCCGTCAAAAAGCCGCTGACGGTTTTCGTCGCGGTGATCGCCATATTGGTGCTGGGCGTGGTGGCCTATTTCCGCATGACCCCCGACCTGCTTCCCAATATGGATTTCCCTTACGTGCTGATCATGACCACCTACCCCGGTGCAAGCCCGGAAAAGGTGGAGCAGGAGATCACAAAGCCCATGGAGCAGGCCATGTCCACCCTGGATCACATTCAGGAGGTGACCTCCGTTTCCAGCGAAAACGTTGGCATGGTCATTCTGGAATTCACCGAGGGCGTCAACATGGACACCGTGGGCGTGGATATCCAGCAGGAGATCTCCCAGCTGTCCGCCGACTGGTCGGACACGGTGGGCACGCCCTACGTGCTGAAGATCAACCCCTCCATGCTTCCCGTGGAGGTGGCGGCGGTATCCATGGAGGGCATGGACACCGTGGAGCTGACGGAATTCCTGGATGAAACGCTGATGAACAAACTGGAGGGCGTTCCCGGCGTCGCCCGGATCACCACCAGCGGCGAAATTGAGCAGGAGCTGCACGTGGTGCTGGATCAGAAGCTGATCGACAAGCTGAACGACCGGATCGCCGCTGCAATCAACGGTGAACTGGACGATGCCGCCGCCGAGCTGAACGAGAAAAAGGAAGAACTGGAAGACGCCCAGAAAAAAGTAGACGGCGCACAGTCCCAGCTCAGCGCCGGGGTCAACGCCCTGATCGAGGGTGAAAAGCAGCTGAATGAGAAAAAGACGGAGCTGACGGCCATGCGGGAGCAGCTCCAAGAGCAGCTGGAACAGGCGCAGACCGGGCGGCAGCAGTTGGTGCTCGCCTACAACGCCCTGAAAGAGCTGGACGATCAGGTGAACAACGTCCTTTCTGCCCAGCAGGAAGCCCATGGTTATTTGAATACCCTCCAATCTCTGTCCGACCGGCAGAGCGCCCTTGCGAATAAGGAAAGCAGCCTCGCCCAGCTGAAACAGGACAATGAAACTCTGGACGCCGAGATTCAGGCGCTCCGGGAGCAGATCGCGGGCATGGACCCCGCCGACGAAAATCTGCCCGCTTTGAGCGCGGCGCTTGCGGAAAAAGAAGCCGCTTACAATGACAATCTGCTGACCATCGCCCAGACAGAGGCGGAGATCGCTGTAGAAAAAAGCACTCTGGAGGCGGACATGGCAGCTGCCGGTGTGACGGCGGAGACCCTGCCCGAACGTCTCACCGCCGCCGCAGAAGCCGCCGCCGCAGCGGATGCCGCGGTGGACGGCATCGACGCGCTGCTGGCATCTCAGGGAACCGACCGGGCGGGTCTGGCCGCCTCCGTGGCGGAGACGAAGGCGCAGCTGGACGCGCTGGACGAGGGCATTGCCCAGCTGGAAAGCGCGTTGGAAGAACTGGATAATGGTATGCTCTCCATCGAGGAAGCCCAGCAGCTGCTGAATGAGCAGAAAACCGCCGGTATGCTCCAGCTCAGCACCGGCGCGGCCAAGCTGGCGGTGAGCAGCGCTGCCATTTCCGAGGGCTTAAGCCAGATCGAAAGCGGTCTGGACACCGTGGAAAGCAGCCGGGAGGACGCGCTGGACAAGGCTGACCTGAACAACATCGTCACCATGGAAATGGTATCGAAGATCCTCGCCGCCCAGAATTTTGCCATGCCGGCGGGATACGCGGAGCAGGACGGGGTCAAATACATGGTCTCCGTGGGCGACGAGATCACGGATCAGGAGACGCTGGAAAATCTTATCCTGTTCGACCCGGGCATTGACGGCATCGACCCCGTTCGGCTGAAGGATGTGGCGGTGGTCATGCTCACCGACAACCGGGACACGACCTACGCCAAGCTCAACAGCAAGGACGGCATCGTGCTGAGCTTTGAAAAGCAGAGCACCTACGCCACCGCCGAGACCACCGACAACATTGAAGAACGCTTCCGGGCGTTGGAAAAGGAATACCCGGGCTTGAGCTTCGTGTCCCTGATGAGTCAGGGCGACTATATCTATCTGATCGTTGATACCATTCTGAATAGCCTCCTGCTGGGTGCGGTGTTCGCGATCCTGATCCTGTTCCTGTTCCTGCGGGATCTGCGCCCAACCTTTATCACCCTTTGCTCCATCCCCATCAGCGTGATTTTTGCCATCGTGCTGATGTACTTCACCGGCGTGACCATCAATATGATCTCTCTGTCCGGCCTTGCCGTGGCGGTGGGTATGCTGGTGGATAACTCCGTGGTGGTCATCGAGAATATTTACCGCCTGCGGGCCAAGGGGGCCAACGTCATTCAGGCCGCCGTCTCCGGCGCAAGACAGGTGGCTGGGGCGGTGACGGCCTCCACTCTGACCACCGTCTGCGTGTTCCTGCCCATCGTGTTCGTCACGGGTATCACCAAGCAGCTGTTTACCGATCTGGCGCTCACCATGACCTATTCCCTGCTGGCAAGCCTGATCGTTTCCCTGACACTGGTGCCTGCCATGGCGTCGGGGATGCTGCGCAGGGAGCACGAGATCAAGCCGGGGCTTCTGGAAAAGCATCTGCTTCCCGCCTACCGCAAGGCGGTTAAGTGGTCGCTGGGGCATAAGCCGGTGGTGCTGATTGTTTCGGCAGCGCTGTTGGTGGTCACGGCGCTGGGAAGTCTTGCCAAGGGCTTCATCTTCATGCCGGACATGGATATGCCCAGCGTGAACGTCACCGTCACCATGCCCGAGGACGCGGACATGGCCGAGGCCACCGCGCTTGCCGATCAGGTGCTGGACAGAATATCGGAAATTGACGGCATCGAGACCGTGGGCGCGATGATGGGCAGCAGCACCTCCATGCTGAGCATGGGAAGCGGAGAATCCCACGACGTAACGGTTTATATCACTCTCGCCGACGACACGGCCAGCGGCGCGGCTGTCGGCAAACAGATCGAGGAAGCCTGCGCGGATCTGCCCTGCGAGGTGACGACCTCTTCCGCCATGATGGATATGAGTATGCTCACCGGCAGCGGCGTTTCCGTGAACGTCTACAGCGACGACATGGACACCCTCCAATCCGCCGCCGCACAGGTTGGCAAGACGCTGGCAGACATCCCCGGTGTGGCGGAGATTTCCGACGGATTGGAGGACGCTTCCCCTGCCCTCCACGTGGCCATCGACCGCAACGCCGCCATGAAGCACGGCCTGACCGTGGCGCAGATCTATATGGAGCTGGCTTCCGCCCTGACGGACAACGCCACCGCCGCCACGCTGGAGCTGGACGGCGTTTCCACGGACGTAATTATCGAGAAGCCCGAAGGGGCGGTGCTGGACGTGGATTCCCTGCGGGATCACGTCTTTGAAGTCACCAAACAGGACGGTACGGTGGAGGAGGTTCCTCTGAGCGACTTTGCCGAAGTGCGGGAGACGTCCAGCCTTGGCTCCATCCACCGCCTCAACCAGAGGCGCTACCTCTCCGTCACCGCGACGCTGGAAGAAGGCTACAACGTCACCCTGATCACCGCCAAGGCACAGGATGTTGTGGGTGCTTTGGACTTGGGTGACGGCGTCAGCTATACGTTTACCGGCGAAAATGAGACGATCATGGAAGCTGTGCAGCAGCTGCTGTTGATGCTGGTTCTGGGCATCCTGCTTGTGTATCTCGTGATGGTCGCCCAGTTCCAGAGCCTGAAATCTCCCTTTATCGTCATGTTCACCATCCCGCTGGCCTTCACCGGCGGATTCATGGCGCTGCTGCTGTGCGGCATGGAGATCAGCGTCATTTCCCTCATCGGCTTCGTGATGCTCACCGGTATCATCGTTAACAACGGCATCGTGCTGGTGGACTACATCAACCAGCTCCGGCAGGACGGCATGGAGCGCCGCGCGGCCATTGAGGAAGCGGGCGTTACCAGAATGCGCCCCATCCTGATGACCACCATCACCACGGTGCTGGGTCTGGTGGACATGGCGGTACACAAGACCGCAGGCACGTCGCTGATGAAGCCCGTCGCCATCGTGTGCATCGGCGGCCTCGTGTACGCAACGCTGATGACGCTGTTCGTGGTTCCCTGCATCTACGACATGCTGAACAAAAAGGAACTGCGCAGCGTCCGGGAGGAGGACCTGAAGCTGCTGGATCTGTAAGCGCATAAAAACTTTCACCCCCGGCTTTTGCTGGGTGACCGTAAAACAGCGAATGGAGCGCATCAGTACAGATACGCTCCATTTCTCGTACCAACCGGGGCACCCCCTTGGCTCCCCCTTTGGGGGAGCTGTCACCGAAGGTGACTGAGAGGGCATTTGCAACCTAGTATACCCTCTCCGTCCTCGCTGCGCTCGGCCACCTCTTCCAAGGGGAGAGGCAAGGGAGCGGATTTCTTAAGATATGGGCAAATTCCCTTGCTTTTTCCCTCGCCGCATGGTAAAATGTTCTGACGAAACTGATAAAAGGGGGAGTTTGCTTGAAGCGTATCGGGATCGGGCTTTTTCTGTGCATATTGCTGATGGGCTTTTTTGTGCTGCCCGCGTCCGCTGAGAGCGCGGCTTCCCGGGTGGATACCTACTGCACCGTCAGCGCCGAGGGCGACTGCCAGGTGAATATGACCGTCACTTTGCGCATGGAGTATGTCACTACTTCCATGAGTTTCCCCCTGCCCGCCAACGCCACGGGCATTACTCTGAACGGCGCTTCCGTCTCCACCAGCAAGACATCCTCCGCGACCATGGTGGATATCAGCCGGGTGGTCAGCGGCATTACCGGGGAGATTCCCCTGAATTTCAGCTTTACACTCCCCAAGTCCGTGGGCGTTGTGACCGTTGACAAGGAGCGGAAGTTACAGCTGAGCGTCGAGCTGCTCAGCGGCTTTGAGTTCCCGGTGGAGCAGCTGAGCTTTGTCATCACCATGCCCCCGGGAAATATGCCCAACGCGCCGAAGTTCACCAGCATCTACCGTCAGGAGAGCATTGCCTCCGACCTGACCGTCACGGTGAGCAGCAACCAGATCATCGGCGCCAGCAAGACCATTCTGAACGACCACGAAGGCATCACCATGACCATGCTGGTGGATCAGAAAATGTTCCCCACTGTCAGCACCTACATCCGGGAGGGCAACCCGGAGATCAAATACATGCTGATCTGCGTGGGCCTCGCGCTGGTGTACTGGCTGATTTTCCTGCGCACGAAGCCCATCGCCCACATCCGCAGCACGACCCCGCCTGAGGGCATTACCGCGGGCGAGCTGGGATGCCGCCTGACATTATCCGGCGGCGATCTGACCATGATGGTGTTTACGTGGGCACAGCTGGGCTACCTGCTCATCCAGACGGACAGCGGCGGAAAGGTGCTGCTGCACAAGCGCATGGACATGGGCAACGAGCGCAGCCTCTTTGAAAACAAGATTTTTGCACTTCTCTTCGGCAGCCGCCAGACGGTGGACGCCACCGGCTATCCCTACGCCAAGCTCAGCCGCAAGGTGTCGGCCATCGTTCCCAATGAGCGGAATATGTACAAGGGCGTCAGCGGAAACATGAAGATTTTCCGGGGACTTTGCTGCGGCGCCCAGATTTTCTGCGGCGTGTGCGTTGCCATGAATATGACCTCCGTCCGGGCGATCCAGATCCTGCTTTCCATCATTCTGGGGGCCTTTGGCGCGGTATCCGGGTGGCTGATTCAGGATATGGCCTACCGCACCCATCTGCGGGGCAAGCTGCCCATGCTGATCGGGGCAGTGTGTATTGCCCTATGGGTAGTGCTGGGGCTGCTGTGCGGGCAGGTCTGGATACCGCTGCTCGGCGCGATCGGCGAATTCCTGCTGGGTTATTTCGCCGCTTACGGCGGAAAACGCAGCGATCTGGGCAGCTACGCGGCGGCGCAGGTGCTGGGATTCCGGCGCTACGCAAAGAAACTTCCCACGGAGGATGTCAGCCGCCTGATGGCCAACGACCCGGATTATTTCTTCAATCTCGCGCCCTTTACGCTGGCGCTGGGGGTCATCAATCCCTTTGCCAGAGCCTTCGGCCACCGGAAGCTGGAGCGATGCCCGTATCTGGTTACCCGCGCCCGGAACGTCCAGACGGCGGAGGAATGGGCAGGCATCCTGCTGGACACGGCCGACCGGATGGACGAAAAGCTCCGTCAGATGCAGATCGACCGGTGGATACCGGTCCGCCTGCGGCGGAGAAGGAAGTGAAAACCCACGGGTCATTGATTGGGTGTTCGCAATACAGTGAGTGGAGCGTATCGGTATCGATACGCTCCATTTCTCATGTCAACATGCGCTATGTAACGGGGAACAACCCCCTTGGCTCTCCCTCTGGGAGAGCTGTCACCGAAGGTGACGGAGAGGGCGCTGCACCCCGGTTTTCCCTCTCCGGCTTCGCTTCGCCCAGCCACCTTTCCCATAGAGAGAGGCAAGGGGTGCAGCTCATCCCGTGGGTTCTGTGTTATTTCAGCATCTCCCGAACCTGAGCGATGCTCAGTCCCTGCTCCCGGGCGATGGCCGCGATGTCCTCATACTCGGCCTTCTGCCGCTGGACGCCGTAACCGGAGGATATCTTCTGCCGAACCGCGCCGTAGGGAGTGGAAAGAATCTCCGTGCGCCGCTCAAGCGTGTAGCGGTTTTGAAGGCTTTCCCGGATGCCCAGAGTGGTGGTGTGGCGGAAGATCAGCCGCGCCATTTTCTCCCGGTCGCCCGCCCGGCACAGGACGCTCAAAAGCACGCCGGGGCGGTTCTTTTTCATGCCGATGGGGGTGGTGAACACGTCCAGCGCGCCGCCGCTCAGCAGCTGCTCCATGGCAAACCCGATCTCCTCGCCGGTCATGTCGTCGATGTTGCACTTAAGCTCCGCAATGGCGTCGGTCTGGTCAGAGGTCTCCCCCAGCATGACCCGCAGGCAGTTGGCTTGGGGGAAGTCTTTTTTGCCCATGCCGTAGCCGGTTTTCTGCACCCGCATGACGGGCAAGTTCCCAAAATCGTCGGCAAAGTATTTCAGCAGCGCCGCGCCGGTGGGGGTACACAGTTCGCTTTGGACAGTTCCGGCCTGAATGGGCATTCCCTCAAGAAGCAGGGCGGTAGCCGGCGCGGGAACGGGGAGAATCCCATGGGCGCACCGGACGGTGCCGCTTCCCACGGAGACGGGGGACACGATCACCTGATCGGGGCGAATCTCCCGCATCAGCAGGCACACGGCGGTGATGTCCGCAACGGCGTCCATGGTGCCGACCTCGTGGAAGTGGATCTGCTGAACCGACACGCCATGGACGCGGCTTTCCGCCTCGGCGATGAGATTGTACACGGCCAGAACGTCCAGCTTGACCATGGAGGGAATGGGCAGTCTGCCCACGATTTCCTCAATGCCCTCCATGCTGCCGTGAACATGGTCGTGATGGCGACTATGGAGGTTCTCGTCCTCCTCAATTCCGGCCACCTTGACGGAAAAGTGGGTTCCCGCCACGCCGCATTTCACGCCTTTTTCCGCGCTGACGGTGACGCCGGGGATGCCGAGACCGTTCATTTTTGCAAGGAATGCCGCCCGGTCGGGAAGCAGCTCCAGCAGCGCCGCGGCGAGCATGTCCCCGGCGGCGCCCATGGCGCATTCGATGTACAGCGTTTTCATCCCTTGACCTCCATGTGGTTGATCATGTTCGCCAGATACCCCGCGCCGAAGCCGTTGTCGATGTTCACCACCGACACGCCGCTGGCGCAGGAATTGAGCATACTCAGCAGCGCTGCCACGCCGCCGAAGGACGCGCCGTAGCCCACGCTGGTGGGAACGGCGATCACCGGGCACTCCGCGAGACCGCCCACCACGCTGGCAAGGGCGCCCTCCATGCCTGCAATGGCGACGACCACGCTGGCTTCCATAATAGAATCCATATGGGCAAGCAGCCGGTGGACGCCGGAAACCCCCACGTCGTACAGCCGCACCACCTCGCTGCCCAGCACCTGGGCTGTCAGCGCCGCTTCCTCGGCCACGGGGATGTCGCTGGTGCCGCCGGTGGCGATGACCACCTTTCCGATGCCGTCGGGCTGGGGGAGTCCCCCCACAATGCCCACCCGGGCGTCCTTATGATAGTCCAGCTCCCGGGATTGCCCAACATAGGCCGCCGCTTCGGGGGACATTCTGGTGATGAGGACGCGTCTCTGGCCGTTGGCGCGCATGGCGTCGATGATGCCGCCGATCTGCTCCGGGGTCTTCCCCGCGCCGTAGATCACCTCCGCCGCGCCCTGGCGCACCTTCCGGTGCAGATCGACCTTCGCGTAGCCGATGTCCTCGAAGGGGGCCTTTTTCAGTTCCAGCATGGCGTCGTCCACGCTGGTTTCCCCGGCCTGGACGGATTCCAGAAGCTTTCGGATTTCAGAGTTCATTTGCGCACCTCCAGATTCAGCAGAACGCTGTCATAATCTTTGCGGAGTTCGGTTACGATTTTCTCCCGGTTTTCCAGAAGCAGGGGCAGATCGGCCTCCCGCAGCTCCAGTTTCGCGGTATTGTCCACCATGCGGACACGGAAATCCCGGAACCCAAGTCCGAAGAGAAATCCTTCCGCTTTTTCCGTCTGCTTCAGCTTTTGAAGCGTGATTTCCTCCCCGGTGCGTATCCGGGTGGAGAGGCAGGCGTAGGCGGGCTTGTCCCAGGTAAACAGCCCGGCTTCCTTGGAAAGACGGCGGATCTCCGCCTTGGTCAGGCCGCACTCCCGGAGGGGAGAGCGAACCGACAGCTCCCGCAGCGCCCGCATTCCCGGCCGGTCGCCCGCGTCGTCGGAGGCGTTGGTGCCGTCCAGCAGCACCGGGAAGCCGTCGTTTTCCGCCGCCCGGAGAATCTGTCGGAACAGCGTATTTTTGCAGTGATAACAGCGGTCGGACGGGTTCGCCGTGACCGCACTGTTGGAAAGAACATCCACATGCAGCACCAGCATATCCGCGCCCAGCTCGTCTGCCAGCCGCCGGGCGTCTTCCAGCTCAAACGCCGGCTGAAAGGCGGTGCTCACGTAATAGGCTTTCACCCGCGCGGCGTACCGCGTCGCCGCGTACAGCAGGTACGCCGAATCCACGCCGCCGGAGAAGGCAATGGCAACCTCCCGATTCTCGGCAAAAAATTGCTCCAACGTCATATTGTTTCCTCCAGTGCTGCGGAAATCGTTTTTCCCATTATACACGAGAATGTGAATTCTGACAAGTAGGAAGCTGCACAATAGCCTTTTATGGGTTGCTTTTCACAATCGGATGGTGTATACTGAACACAGTGTCCTTAAAAAATGAGAAGAGAGGTATCACCATGCAAGAAACAAAAAACAGTTCCTGGTACAGCACCGTGGCGGGGGCGCTTTTTGCCTTTGGAGGTGTTATGGAGCTATTCCAGTGGCTGCGTATCCTCCGCTTTATGTCGTTCAGTGACTATGTTCAGATGCTGATCTGGGTAGCAAGCTGTGCAGTTCTGGCCTTTGCCCTCCTGACGAAGCGCAGAGACATCTTCCTGCCCGTGGGCTTCGCTCTTGCCGGTATTGCCTGCCTGTTCTTCCTGAATTTCAGAAATGTTCTCCTGCTGCTGGGTAACTGGGGCATGGCGTTCTTGGCCGTGGTCTTTGTGACCGACTATCTGCCCCAGCTCCGGGAGCAGGCGAAAAAGTTCTGGTTCATTCCCCCTGCGGTCGTTGCGCTTGCCACAGTGCTGTCGATTGGCGGCGTTTGGTTTGTAGCCTTTCTGAGATTGCTTGCTACATGCGCCGGTACGTTCCTGGCAGCCATGTGGGTCGCTTACCCCGAAGGACTCCCTCAGCAGACGGTGAGCGCACCCACTGAAACCGGAAGCACTACGACCACCCCTGCTCCTGAAGTTTACTGCGGTCTGGTCAAGCACATTCTGCTGCTGCTGTTCACCTGCGGCATCTGGCTGTATATCTGGATTTACCGCGTCACCGGCTACACCAACAATGTGCAGGGTGAAGAAAACCGCAACCCCACCAACAAGCTGCTGCTGTGCCTGTTCGTCCCCTTCTACGTGATTTATTGGATGTACAAGACTGCCCAGCGTCTTGACAAGATGGCGGCGGCGAAGAATATCCCCTCCGATCTTTCCACCCTCTGCCTGATCCTCGCCATCTTTGTCCCCATCATCCCGCCGATTCTGATGCAGGAGAAACTGAATGCCATCGTCGCGCCGACTGCCGCGCCTGCTGCATACGCCGCTCCCGCTGCCCCCGTCGCTCCCGCTCCTGCGCCCGCCGCCGCACCGACCAGCGTAAGCGAGGCTGCGGACGACCTGCTGAAGCTCAAGGAGCTGCTGGACGCAGGCATTCTCACCCAGGAAGAATTTGACGCAAAGAAAAAGCAGCTGCTGGGGCTGTAAATTCCATACGACAAGGCGCGGGGCATCTGCCCCGCGCCTTTTGACAAGCCAGGAGGGAGCGGAAAATCCGCTCCCTCCATGTATTTACTTCTTGATGATCTCGCTGAGCTTCTCGGCGGCGGTGGTAACCGCGTCGCTGACGACGGCGGCAGCCTTGTTTGCCTTGGCGGCGGCCTTCTCCAGAGCGATCTCCTTGGCAAAGTAGCGGTTCAGCATACCCTGCAGAGCCTTGCCGTGGCGGGCCTCGTCCTTCGCCATTTCATGGACGGTGTCGTGGATGGCGTCCAGACCGTTCTTCTTGGCGCAGGCGGCCAGGTCAAACTTGCCCTGGGTGGCGCCGAACTCGCAGTCAACGCGCCATGCCAGATTGTCCTTGGTGGTGGCCTTCATGTGGGGCTCCAGATCCTCGCCCAGCATCTCGGCGAACTTGGCGGCGTGCTCGGCTTCCTCGTGGGCGGCCTTCTCCCAGTACAGGCCGATCTCGGGGTAGCCCTCCCGGTGGGCAATGCGAGCCATGCACAGATACATGCCGACCTCGCTGCACTCGCCCTGGAAGTTGGCCATCAGCTGCTCGAAGATGTACTTCTTGTCTTCCTCGGAAATGTCGGGGTTGTTCTTCACGGTCTTGGCGTAGATGCCGTACTCATGCTCGGCGGCCAGCTTGCCTTCCTCCATGACCTTGAACTTGGAGCCGTCAACGCCGCACACGGGGCACTTGAAGCCTTCGGGGATGAACTCGCCTTCGTAGACATAACCGCAAACGGGGCACACAAATTTCTTCATAATCGATTCCTCCAAAATTAGTTTTATAAGTTATTTGGGCAAATACGCCCGGGATTACAATAAATTACGCCTCTTCCTCGAACAATTCGGGGCCGACGCCGCAGAGGGGGCATTCGTAGTCTTCGGGCAGCTCGTCGCCTTCGTAGACGTAGCCGCAGACGGTGCAGACATATTTTTTCATACAGCTTCCTCCTTAGTTTCTGATTTGCAGCCGCGGCACAGACCGGTGAAGGTCAGCTGGCAGCTGTGTACCTGACAGCCGGTGCATTCCTCGGCGGCGCGTCCCAGAGACAGAGGGGCTGCCGTATCGGGAAGGTCAATCACCGCGCCGCAGGCTGTGCAGATGAAGTGGACATGAGGGCGGGTGTCGGCGTCGAAGCGTTCGCTTCCGTTCACCGTACCCACGCTCTGGATCAGGCCCTGACTCCTGAACAGGGCGAGATTGCGATAGATCGTGGCAAGGGAGATGTCCGGGTGTTCCTCCCGCAGCATTTCGTGAACCATCTCCGCTGAGGGATGAAGCACGGTGCCGCGGAGGCAGGACAGAATCGCGTTGCGTTTTTTGAATTGCTTTGTGGCCGCTTCCATAGACACCTCCTTTGGTTTGCTTTATTTAAGAACAATTCTTATTTACATCTGAAGTATAGCACGCAGTACTTCATTTGTCAAGAGCAAAATGAGAATTATTTGCATTTATTTTCCAGAAAAATGCGGCCGCTATACGCAGCAAATCGTCCGCTGACTGTGCGCAGTCAGCGGACGATTCATCACAATTTGGCGATATCGGCGACCAGAGCATCCACCTCGGCCTGCGTGGTAGCCCAGCTGGTGCAGAAACGCACGACTGTTCCCTGCTCCGCGGCCCCTTCTTCCTCAAAGTAGTAGCCCTGTGCCAGCACTTCCTTCTGCTGCTGGGTCAGAATGACAAACTGCTGATTGGTGGAGCTTTCCACCCAGAATGGGATGCCCTTCGCCGCGAATGCTTCTCTGATCTGCATGGCAAGTGCATCGGCGCGCTTCGTTTTCTCAAAATACTCGCCGCTTTCCAGCATGGTCACGAATTGCAGACCCATCAGCCAGCCCTTGGCCAGCACCGCGCCGTGCTGCTTCATGTAGGCTTTAAAGCGGTACTGAAGCTTGGGTTCGGTAATGACCAGCGCCTCGCCGAACAGTGCGCCGCACTTCGTCCCGCCGATGTAGAACACGTCCGTCAGTTCCGCGAAATCCTTCAGGGTCAGGTCGTTGTCCGCCGCCCCCAGACCGTAGCCCATTCGCGCCCCGTCCACGAACAGATACATGCCGTATTTTTGGCAGACCTCCCGGATGCTTTGCAGCTCCTGCTTGGAGTACAGCGTCCCCTTTTCCGTGGGGAAGGACAGATACACCAGCTTCGGCTCCGTCAGGTATTCCGGCGCGCCGCCGTCATAATACGCCGCCGCACATGCGGTGATCTGTCCGGCGGTGATTTTCCCGTCGGTGTTGGGAAGGGCGAGGATTTTGTGCCCCGTGTTTTCGATGGAAGCGGCTTCGTGGCAGTTGATATGTCCGGTGTCGGCGGCGATGACGCTCTGGATGGGGGACAGCGCCGCCGCGATGACCACGAGATTTGCCTGGGTCGCGCCGGGGACGAATTTGATCAGGGCATCCCCGGAGGAAACCAGCTGCTTGATGACCGTCTCGGCACGTTGGCACCAGATATCCTCGCCGTAGCCCGCGAAACTGTCAGTGTTGGTGGCGGTCAGGGCGCTCAGGATGGAGTCCAGCGCCCCGTGGTTGTAATCGTTGTTGAATCGAATCATGATTTACTCCTTTGTCTCTGCGTTCAGCGCGTCCACCACGATGTCCGGGTAGGGGTTGGCGATCACGGTGCGGTAGGTGTGGTAGATCACCATGCCGGGCTTACCGTTGGGGATTTTCTTCACCTGCTTCACCGCCGTCACGTCCACGGGGATGTTCTGCCCGCCCCCGGTTTCGGCGTAGTAGGCGGCCAGCTGCGCCGCCTGCGTAACGGTGTCGTCCGGGGGCGTGGTGCCGCCGCAGGAGATGATGACGTGGGAGCCATGCACCTTGGAGGCATGGCACCAGATGTCGTCCTTCCGGGCAAGGCGGAAGGTCAGCTCGTCGTTCTGGCGGTTGTTCCGGCCGACGTAGATCGGGTAGCCGTCGGTGCTTTCAAACCGCATGGGCGGCAGCTTGGCCTGCTTCATGCGCTTTCGGTCGGTGTCGGGACGGAGATAACCGCCCTCCTGTAACTCCCGGCGAATTTCTTCCAGCTCCCCCTCAGTACCGGCGCGGTTCAGCTCCTCCAGCACGCTTTTCAGGTAGTCCAGCTCCAGCCGCCCCAGCTCCAGCTGCCTTGTCAGCTCCTTCTCCGCGTTTTTCATCCGGGCGTAGTCCTTATAATACTTGGCGGCGTTCTGGTTGGGGGAGAGAATGGGGGAAATGGGAATGTCCACCGGCCGCATTTCCTCGTCGTAGAAGTCCTCGCATTGAACGCTGGTCTGCCCCTTCACGATGCGGTGGAGGTTGGCCGTGAGGATGTCCCCCAGCTGGCGCAGACGCTCCCGGTCGTAGGTGGCTTCCAGCTCCTTTTCCTGAATCGCCAGCTTTTTGGTCAGGCGGCTGCACAGATTCTGAACGGTCTTGCGCACGGCCTGACCCTTCTGCCGCATGGCGTCCTTCTGATCCCGGACGGTGTAGTACATATCCAGCAGCTTGCCAAAGGACTCGGCGCGGCGGCACTCGCCGTATTCCCGGATGGGGCAG
>ERZ772820.422-NODE-422-length-41583-cov-5.103954_pt1 | contig 41583 bp, 70 predicted proteins | sample MGYA00511377_ERZ772820 | MGnify/ENA primary metagenome ERZ772820 (study PRJEB29015, sample SAMEA2737684) | human gut metagenome | biome: human gut; feature: human-associated habitat; material: faeces | place: China | collected 2012 ... | reverse complement strand
TAATAGCTTCACTCATATTCTCTATCCTTTCTCTTCAATCATTCCAACATTTCTGTTATCTGTAATTGCATTTCTAATAACTAAACTCATCTTACCGAACAGTGTTTCATTTCTCACTTCTTCTCGGTAAGATCGCATGAAGTTTGAGCTAGCCACCTGTTCATTGTAATTTTTGTCAATTGCCCATGTTCTTAACTGACTAGGGCTGCCAACTGCTTTCTGAACAAGCTTCGGAAGTTTCTCAAATTCTTCATCAGCATAATACCCGCATCTTTTGAGTGCTTTGCTGACAAGTGACCACGCTTCTACTTCGTTCATCTGTTTTGGTTGAGTAATGAACTGAATCTTCTCCATTAATTGTCCTGGGACTGGTGCAAAACCTTTTGTGTCTGATCTGATGTAAGCCATTAAAGCTTGTTCAACAACGCTGTATTCTTCTTCTTCGAATATCTTCTGCCACATATTGACGGTGTATTGCTTGTCTTGCACATCCCATTGAGGATACGTGGCTTGAATCATCATTATGATTTGAATTGTTTCATTTTTTGTCATGTACGTAACTCACTCCATTCAGAAATCTTTCCATTGGCAGAATTTGCAGTAGATGCACTCTGATTTAAGTAACTCTCAAATTTAGTACCGAACAATGTCTCTGGTCTCAAAAACTTGCTCATGTTTGTCCCGTTCCACTCAGCGTATTTCTTGTCAATCACTGCCTTGAAATCATCAACAGTGAAATGTTCATTCAGCCTTGCTCTAATATGCTTCTGAGTGCTTTGAGTTTGATATCTGTATCTTGCTCCGGTTCTCATATTCAAGTATGATATGATTTCTTTGATTGACTCAATCTGACTGTTTGTTTCCTCAGTTTGTGCGATTTCTCTATCAGATGTAATCTTGTCAGTTGCCGGGATGCATCTCTTATCCATCTGAGATTCATCAAGAGTGTAAGCCTTGTTCTTTTTCAACCCAAGCATTTTCTTTTCGTCAATGCAATCAGTTGGCTTGTATCGGTCAGATTGAATGTAGTTATGCATTCTCCAATGCTTGATTACGATAACACCACTTTCAAACGTCAGAATGAATCTCTTCATAATTAACAAGTCATAATCATCATTTGAAGCACCACACATTCTCTGAATCTTCCGTGGATTGCTGACAAATCCATCATCATCAGCATTCATCAAAAGATGGAAGTAAAGCATCTGAGAGCTGCTAGGCATTCCCAAAAATTCATCTGATTCTGTGATTCTTTTCGTAAACATTCTTCTCTCTCCCAAATCAACCCCCCGGCTTTAATTCTGCCTTTCTTTGTAAATATCTCTTTCTGTCATATTCTTTCTTGTGTTCCATGTGAGATTTTCTCCACTTTTTACATTTTTTCGTATTGCAATCAGTGTCATAAGAACTGGAACGATTCTTTTTAATCCTTTCCTTATTCTTCAGATAATATTGTTTATTGTATTCAGAACGATCTCTTTTGGCTGGATGCTCTTTCCTGTACAGCTTTTCTCTCTCTGCTCTGTATTCATTGTCCGTACCTTTATGATACTTTTCACCTGTTGACTCTTCGTAAAATTGATAGTCTCGATTATTAGTCTCTGACATATCGCTTGACGTAAGTTCGTCCCATATACAATCGGCATACGGACAATTAAAACAATTTGGATGGCAACACTTTTTCGGCTTATGAGAACGGGAGTTCATCTTCAGTACCTTCAGGAATAGACATAAAATCGTCTCCGCTAGAACCGTATGGTGATTTTCCAGCTTCTGAATTGCTAGCAGTGGAACTTTCATTACTTTCTGATTTACTCTGAGCGATTTCCTGTGACTCTACGATAATCTCTGTCGTAAAAACAGTCTGTCCATCTTTGTTCTTGTAACTTCCAGTCTGAATTCTTCCAGTAATCGCAACTCTCATTCCTTTTCGGAAATATTTCTCTGTGAATTCTGCTGATTTCCCAAACACTGTACAATTGATAAAATCAACTGTAGGATCACCGTCTCTTTTAAAACGCCTTTCCACTGCCAGTGAAAACTTTGCTACTGAAACACTTTCATTTTGTCCATATCTCACTTCTGGATCACGGACAAGTCTGCCTACTAAACTTACATTGTTCATTCTTCTACCTCTTCAATTGTCACTTCTACTCTCGGTTTCTGCTTGTCAATATCAAATGATAGTGTTGGAGTGAGTACATCGTCCCAACCATCATTTCTGAGAATTCTACATTTTTGCATCGCATCTTCAAAAGACTTAATAAAAGCAGAAGCAACATTCATCCTGTCGTGCATCTTGTTTTCACAATAAAACGAATAATGAATAATTACAGGTCTTTCAATCTTCACGCCACGTAAATCCTTGCTCAGTTTGATGTACTTAGCGCAGATTGCATCATTTCTACTCTTTTCCGGATTACGATACTTCTTTGTCCGGTGGTCATACATTCTTCCACCTAAAAGCTCATTCAATCCGCTTTTAAACCCTTTAACAGTCACATGATATTGCATTACTTATCACCCTTTTTCTCGTTCTCTTCTTCCTCTTTCATCAGCTCTGAAATCTGACTCGATGTCTTCGGTTGCTCAAACCAATCTGAGACGGTTGTTTCTTTGTGAATCAGACCGTTGTAAATTCCGGTATATTCAACCAGTTCGTCAGAAGTCATGGTCTCAACTTTGTGGTTAAGGCGTTTCTCAATCATTTCCTGTGTCACGCCTTTCTTAGAGAAGTACGCAACCAGTGTTCTTACTCTGTCAGACAGTGGTAAGCTCTCTTCTCCCCTGAGAGTCTTCTTGCACTCATTGATACAGTTTTCAATAAGGTCAGGTGGCAAAATTGCAAGGATACGGCTTCTGAGTCTTCTTGCTCCATCGTTGGCAGTCTTCTCATAGATGTCGCGCTGGGATGTCAGCTTGTTATTCCCGTACCGTGTCTCTCTAATATGCTCAACAGTAAAGTTCTGACTGGAAATAGTGTTCGTTTCCAAATCCCAAGCGTAAGCCTGCATTTCCGAACGTCCATCTTCGTGTGAAAGCTCTTTAATACCGTAATCCATGTTTCCGTAGCAACGAGCAAGCTCCTCAGCAAATCTGATCGTAACTCCTGTCACAGTCTCTTTTCCTCTTGGATAAGAATAGAATGCACTTTCGGCAAATCCTTTCCTTTGACACGCTTCAATCGCCTTGGTGTAAGACTGTGTGTAGTTTCTAGGAAACTGTTTCGCCAACAGAAGCTTTCCCTGTGCTTCTACCATGGCTCTGCTTGACTCAATAGCAACGGTTCCCTGATTTATTTTTGATGTATCAGGAATTTGCATTGTAGGTGCTCCTACCTGATACTCTTTTACTTCATTGTTTGACATAGTTGTTTATCCTCCTATTCAAATTCTTTCTGTAACCATTTTGGCAATCCAAGACTCTGTACGTCCCCGGTTTCGCCCATGTATCCATACCAATTGTCAGTAACCTTGCAGTTATGGTATATTTCCATCAAATCGTGAAACAAGTTCTTTCCCTCAATCATCATGTATTCATCGGCTTGAAGAATGTTGATTGCATACGGCGGTTTCTTTTCCTGTGCCACGAAAATGAATATCGCATCTTCACCAGTGTTCGCTTTGTACCCCTCGCAGTACATTCCGGCTTGCAGATCATATCCATATTTGATAGCCGTTGCTCTGAAAGCTTCTGTTTCTGCGTTGTCCGTGGTTTTATAGTCAACAAGGATGTGCTGATTTCCAATAATGGTAATGTCATCCGGTCTGCACTTGCACTCTTCTCCTGTCTGTTCATCAGTCCAAAAAAATGACTTTTCATGTTCACCGGAAAAAAGTCTCTTTGCAAATTTATTAGAGTCAACTACTTCTGCCATGGCTTTTATTTTCTCCATGTCATCGGAAGAAACCACGTCTTTCCCATCATTTTCTTCCAACCACTTCGCATATTCTTCTTTTCCGGCTTTAGTTCTCCTGTCTACATTCAAAGCAACAGCAAATTCACTGTCAAAATCATCACGCTCAAGAATATACTTGTGGCACGCACTTCCGAAAATGAGTGCTGCTGTTTTGTCTTCCTTGTTCTCCATTGACCATTTAAAATGAAGTGGAGACTTTGTAATCTTGAACAAGTCTGATTTACTGATTGCCGGATGTGCTCTATATTCGATTTGTGGAATTGATAATCCAGTCATCAGAATACCCCTCCCTCGTTTTCCTTATCGAATGGAATAGAGCAAATAATTGCGATTTTCTTTTTATCAATATAATTACTTGATTCTGATTCGATTTCAGCACTGATATGTTCTTTCAATACCTTGAGTTCCGCTTCCTTTCTCAGCAATTCCATGAGCGTTTCCATTGGAATAGCTACTTTTACAATCTCGTTCATACAATCCTCCTATACTGATCGTTTAAACAATCCTCACATAATATTTCTCCTGATATGCAGTACATGTAATCTCCGTCATCGATTTTGCATCCACAACAAGTGCATTTTACATCAGGTTCTTCTGGTTCAAAGTTATCATCACATTTATACAAATCGGATAAGCACTCCTTTCTCTTTGTCGATAATTGCTCTGTTTTTGCAATTCTTCCTTATTATATGTAAGTATGCAAAATCTTCTAATGCACACTCCCATTCTTCCGGTTTTAATCCAGCAGTAGACACGATCTCTGATTCTTCTTTGGTAAGTCCTCTTGTTTTCATAGTTCATCTCCTAAATTTATCAATGCTCTTCGTCTTGTTCGTGTACTTATTGATAATCTTCAAGTAGAATTCTGTTTCCTCAAGAAGCATCCAGTCTTTGGCGTTCAGATAATGTGCTGCTACACACTTCTTTTGCCACAACGAAAGTTTCTTTGGTTGTTTCATTTCTCCTCCTATGCTATTATTAAGTTGGTTTTATAGCCGAGTGCCAGAAGGTTGCCGCCTTTGTTATGGCACTCTTTTTAATATCCGCATATCGCCCATACCACTGTCATAATCATTGGTAAAGCTACCGATATCACTCCTACAAGAAATGGTGTCAGGTCATCGTCAGATTCATCTTCTTCCATCACTTGGAGTTCTCTTCGGATATCAATTACTTCAAGCTTCTTCCTTTTGATATCAATTACATCTAACATTTATTTCTCCTCATAGTTACGAGGAATCATGTCCTCTGTCAGTGCGTAGAAATCGCTGAGGTACGCTCCGTCTTCTGTGATGCTTAAATCAACAGCAACGTTGTTCTCGTTCATCATCATGATTCTCAACGCACACTCTTCTCCGATTGTTCCGTTGCCAACAGATAAGACCTTGAACCCTTTCAGTGCGTGAAGTTCTTCAGAATCTCCATTAATTCTCTTATCGACAATCTTTTTCTTCATTGCTTTCACCTCTCTTCGTCAGTACCCACTCACGCTGCCTGCTCAATCAATGAAAAGTAGCCTTGTTTCTTCAATTGAATGATTTTTCATATATGCTTCCATCTAATTCCACTCCATAATGAATAGCCATTTCCTTTACGATTGCTGTGTATCCCTCAATCAACTTCTTATCTTCCGATATAATGTCAACATAAGATAACCTGTCTCTTTTTGATTTACTTGCTCCCTCGTCAGCCATTCTTCTGCGTTTGTTTGTTAATCTCTGTCCGAGGTTTACACCAAACCGTTTTTGAAGCAGTTCATAACTTTCACTTCTTACTTGACTGTATGATTGACCACCTCCAAGCGATAATCCAATCTTCTTGAGAATCTTTCCTGTATCATCTCTCCATGAAGTAGTATCTAATGAAACAATGTCTCTAATTGATTGCACTCTGTTCTCAACTTCTGCAATCTTCTCAGCCTGACGTTTCTGTTCCAGCTGCTGTGCAGCTACTGACTGAAAAATTCTGTTGAACATCTGCAATTCCGGTGAAAGCTGTGTCAAGTCGATTGCTTTCTGCTTCACACGTTCTTCTACCGTTGCAAAATATTCTCTCGCCTGTTCTGCTTTTTCACTATTTCCTTTTACAGAAAGTTTCTTTGCAAAGTGAGCGGTTAATTTGTAATCTTTGACAATATTACCCTCGACATTGATGTCGAACCCCCACCAGTCTTCGTTTTCTGTGGCAAATTCATTTTCTGTAATGTTTGCTTTTGCCCATCTCGAGAACTGACCTTGCGCTAATTCTAAGAAACTGTAAAGTTTCCTTGCTGTTGTCATTCCATTTTCATCTACGCCAAGATCAACTTCTATCGGCGTGAGAAAATTTGCGTTTTGTTGTAATTCGTTCATCCTGCATCGCCTTTCTAAATATATTTTTCTGTGTTATAATCTCCTTAAATTGATATAAGGAGGTGAATTTGAAATGGATAATAATCAACTTGCTTCTTCCTATGCAACTGCTAAGTGTTGCGGTTTTACTGGTTCTTTCGATGAGTTCAAGGAAATGTACGACCAATACTACTCTGAAATCATCAAAGAACTTCCTACCGGAAAAAACTCTGTCGATGTAGCTAAGAACCCATTCAATCTTTCTAACTACCGATAGTCGCTAATGCTCCAACAAGGGAATTGAGAATTTTGCATCTCTGTAATGTTCTTTCAATTCCCTCTCCTTTTTCCATGTCTTCGCAAATGGAAAGTGCATAAAATTCTACGCAATCTCTCAGCGTCTTCACATCTTCTTCATTTGAATAACCCTTTGTCTTAACCATTTTTTCTCCTTTCTTTAAAGTTCAGAATCTTGAACTTTCATCGTAAAAAAATAGTCATGAATATCGCTTTCTGATAAATTCAAAGCTTCAATCGCTCTGCAAATCTCATCCTGTCTCCACATGACATTTCCGTTTAGTTTCAGCGATAATGTGCGCTCTGAGCACTGCATAGCCTTTGCGAACTCAGTCTGACTTCCGTATTTTTCTACGATTTTTCCTCTTAGTTTGCTGTAATCAAATGACATCTTTTTATCTCCTTTCTAGTTCAATATCTTGAACTTCTTAAATCATATCATTGCAATTTCAGTATGTCAATACTTTTGTTCAACTTTTTTAACTTTTTAGTTTTACGTATTGAACTTTTGTTCAAATAGTGTTATATTATTTATCGGAAAGGAGGTGTTACAAATGAAAATAAGCAGTTCTTCTATTAGATTAAAAGAAATAATGGAAAAACAAAATTTAAAGCAAATTGATATACTGAATAAAACATTGCCATTTTGCGAAAAATACAACGTAAAAATGAACAAGTCTAATATAAGCCAATATGTTTCAGGCAAAGTTGAGCCGAGTCAAGATAAAATTATGGTATTATCAATGGCTCTTGGAGTAAGTGAAGGATGGCTGATGGGATTTGATGGTGATGAAACAAAAGAGTATTCAGAAGGAAAAGCTAAGGTTTCAAAAGAAATCGCTGAAGAAGATTTTGAATTTTATAACAAACTCTCTTTATTGAATAAAGAGGAACAAGAAATAATTATGAATTTAATAAATTATATGCTATCGCATAAAAAGAGCGAGGACTAACCCCACTCTTCTAAAAAAAGTTTAACGAATGTGTGCAGGTACTCTATTGTGCCTGCGCTTTCTATTTTAACGATCATTTCTATTAGTTGCAATCTCAGTCTCTCTTTCTCATCCATAAAAATCACCCCTGACCTATCTATAAGAGAAACGAATAACGCTTGTTAAGAATTAATCATCAATAAATTTGAAGATATCACTTGCAAGATTGTCAGCACTGGTGTAAGATGCAAGAGGAAATCGATCAAACTGGTCTGACTTTGACTCCGGGACAATCGTTCCAATGTAGGAAGACAACTGTCTCATGTACTCAGTTTCACCAATAATCGGTCTCACCGATAATAAGTATGCAATAGTGTTTAAAAATTCTTTCATGTATTTGTCCTCCTTTTTTAAAATTTGTTTTTATTATAGCGGAAAGGGAGGAAAAATTACTTATTAAATTTTTTATAATTATGCATTAATTTTTTTGTTTGCATCCGTGAAAAATAGACGTAAAATATTATGTCTTTATTTTTTTAAATTTGAAACACAATTTTTTGGTTGCGAAATGGCAAAAAGGGGGTAAAATTTTTTATGTCATCTGAGATTGAAAAAGCGCAGAATTTCGGCAACATGCTTGCTAAATCAAGAACAGATGCCGGAAAAACAAGAAAACAAATGGCTCAAGCTCTCGGAAAATCAGTCACTACAATTCAGAACTGGGAATCCGGAATAGGTGAGCCTGGTTACAGAACACTTGAGAAGTGGTTCTCGGTGCTAGGATTAAACATGGAAAAGTACATTCTCAGCTACCGATACCCTGATAAATTCTTGACTGTTGACAATACAGAAATTGAAAAGATGGTTGACTGTATTCATGCTTACATAAACACAAGCTACACTGAGAGAGATATTCGTCAAATGGCTTACTGCATGTTCGGTGACACTGGTTCCTCATGGCACGAGCAATTGAATATGCTTACAGCTAACAATCACTGCTCTATGCGATCGAGAGTGAATATCTGTCAAGCTGTTTACGACAACTTCCTTATGGAAAAAGCAAGAGGTGAGCTTGTCAATGAAGATAATACAATGCCTGACCTTGCTTCTTTGAATATTGCTTTGCAAAGAGGTCGTGAAGCCGCATGTGAAAACAAAAACGGTTACACAATGACTGGTCAAACAAGAAAGAATAACGATAAAAAGAAATAAAAAGAACCCGGGAATTTCACCCGGGATTTTTGTTTTTTAGAACAGTTGCAGTCTTACTCAATCCAAGCCTGGAACTTGTCAATGAATCTGTATTTGTCTCCGGCGAATCCGTCCATGCCACTTGCTTTCAGTGTATCGACCTGATCTGCGTAGAAGTTAGGATTGTTCTGTACAGAAACTCTGTAGTGGACCATCTTGTACTTATATCCTTCCGGTGTAATGTAGTACAGCTCAACTGCAAGAATCTCTGAACCATCTCCGAGGATTCCATTGACCTTGTCATTCAGATTGTAGCTGTTGCCGAATGTAAGGTATGGCAGCCAACCATTCTTTCTTGTATATACTCTACAGCGAATACTTCCTTTGCTTACTTTAATGGCAAGCCACTTGATTGGCACATTGTCACCTTTGCCAGCCCAGTCCGCCTTGTTCGTTACTGCCGGCCACCACTTAGTTGTATAAGCCTGATATGTAATATCGACATGTCCTAAGTCTTTCTTTTCCATTGGCTTAGATGGTGCTGACGGTGTAACAGGCTGAACAGTTCCACCAAACTCCATGTAACAATGGTTCACATCTACTCTTCCGCTGACTCCATCTACATGACCATCGGATGAATACTGCCAAATTGCATACTGACCATTGTAAGTATCTTCCGGAAGATTCTTGTATCTTGCCATCCACTCAACATACTTTCCACGAACACTGCCAAGGTAGTTGTTGAACCAACTCAGTGAAGCGTAGATTCCCGGAATATATCCATTCGCCTTAAGTCCTTCGCAGACGATTTCACAGCATCTAGGAGCATAGTTCTGTGTTCCCGGCTCTTCTACATCAATGAAAATTGGTAACTGGAATGTATGCCCTTTAATCAATCTCAAGATGTGATCAAGTTCGCTCTGCGCCTGTCTGTCACAAGTAGCGTAGCTGTACAGATAGACTCCTACCGGAATTCCAAGTCTTTCGCACTCTGCAAGGTTTCTCACCCACTGCTTATCGTCCTGTGATGCGATATCATCTCCATATCCACATCTAAGGATAGCTCCGGCACAACCGGATGCTTTCACCTTTTCCCAATTAATCACACCATTGTGATAGCTTACATCAATGATTAACTTACTCATACCAGCCACCTTCTTTCAGTTCTGCTTTCTTCTGTTCAATCTCCGCAGCGCGTTCCTCTGCAAACTTCTTCATAACTTCAAGTGATGTCCCCTCGTTATCAGAAATCTCCTTTGCTGATAATCCGTAGGTGAAACTCTTAATGACTTCTTTAATAGTCTGTTCTGTCATGATTATTCTCCTTTCTGTTTCAGATGTAACTCGTCAATTTCCATGTTTCCTCCTTAAATTTTGAGTATAAAAATAAGACCTTTCGGTCTTGCTCTGATTTCCATGCATTTACCTCTTAGCCGCTTAATTCCATCGTTCTCGACTCGATTTCATTAGTAATTTCATGCAGTAATTCAATCAATTCCGAGATTGTCATGTTTCCTAATTCCATTACTTTTCCAGTGCCTCACGGATTGCCTCAAGGTCATCCACTGTAAGTGCTGGATAATCTGCCGCAATATCCTCAAAAGACTCTCCGTTTTTAAGACGGATTTTAAATGCTCTTACCATGATTTTCAATTTAAGTGTGTTCAATGTTTTCATTATGCTTCTCCTCCAATCAAATCAGCCATCATTAAGATGATATCGTCTGTAGTTGCTTCTAATGTATCGATACGTTCTGTATCCGTCCCAACCTCATTCTCATAGTCAAGGTACTTACCTGGGTTAGCTTTTACATCGTCCAAATCGAGAGTGCCAGTAGGCTCTGAGATTTCCTTGTAATCATATTCATGATAAGTCTGTTTCTCTTCCTGTCCCTCTGGAATCTCTGTCACGATGTTCTCATTCAGACAGATATAGACATAATCCGTTCCATTAATCTGCCTAACAGTAACACTCTCTTGTGCAGTGTCGAATCTTGCTTTCATGTGATATCACTTCCTTACATATTTGAATCGTTTTGTTTGCGTTGTATCTTCTTTTTATATTGTAGCTGTCCGTGTGGTCTAAGATGCCTTTGTATGACATGCACTTCCTTGCAAGCCATACTGGAATCTTCTGCCTCTGCTTTACAATGGATTGTGCTTTCTTGTACGACCGCCTCACTCTTAAGAAAACTCTTCTTCTAATTGTGATATGCTGTCTGTATATGCGGACACCCATAATATCAATAAAATGACCATCATCTTTGCGTTTTGCGACCGTAGTATATACCGTCCAACTGTCTTTAATTTCCAATCCAATTTCATCCGCTTTCTTAATAATCAGCCTCATAGCCTTGTGAATGTCTTTTGCATTCGTGCCGAGAATCAAAATATCATCCATGAAGAAAAGCTGGTGTTTCACAAGATTAATTCTTTCTGTTGTTCCGCTTCTTTTCTTTCTGATGCGATACATATTCTCCGCTATTTCATGGTAGATTTGAGATAGGAATAGGTTGCAAAGATACTGACTCAAATATGAACCAATGCTCAATCCTGTGTCGAATGTCATGATTAACATTTCTATCAGTTCAAGTAGTGATTCATTCTTAATGTATTTCCGAAGAAATTCCATTAATTTGTTTCTGTCTATTGATGGATAACATTTGCTGATATCGCATTGACCAGCGTATCTGATATTTTTGTTTCTCATCCATCGTTTTATTGCTTTGATACCGTAGGATTGACCTCTGCCTTTCAGTGCTGCACATTGGTATTCTCCAATTCGCTTTAAGAAGTCTTTCATAGCTTCTACTGCGATATAATCGTAGATTTGCTGTTTAATGTTCTGAATTCCGATTCTTCGCACTTTCTGACTGGAAGCATCAATCTTTTCTTTGTACCATATTGGTTGAAAGTGAATATTGCCTTGATTGATTTCTTCACGTACTCCGTCAACCACTGTTTCAACCATCGGTTTCATTCCGTTTAATCCGAACTCATTGAACATTCCTTTAATAGCGTCTGTCGAAAGTCCAGTGTATTCAGAAAACATTGTCAATGAATCTCTTCTTTTGTATTTCTTTTTAAGGCATTTGTATACTGCCTTTTGAATCAATTTTCTATCTGTTATATCGACCGTTTTGCAATACGTCTTCATCGATTGTCTTTTTAAGGGCGTTCGGTTTGTACTACTAACCCCAACAGATAGGCGAACCCTATCCGTCCTTACTCCTTTCTTAAAAAAAATAAAAGTTTCAGTAGGTCTATAAAAAGTATTTCGGGCATCTGCCCAAGAGTCTTTGCAGACTACACTCTTTGCAAGTGCGAAATACGACGCAAGGATTTTATATTTAGAAATTAACAATTTCAGCCGAGGTAATTCCAGTTCGTCCTGTCAAGCCTGTTCCTGCAATTCACGTACACTGAGCCAGCATGCGACCCATTCCTGAGATTACCGCGTGCGCCGTAAGTCCTTATATTTTAGTCGGTCGTATTAGGGGAGAACCCCTCTTTCCTAGAGGAAATTCACCCCCCGGCGACCTCTTCTTAATCGCAGCCGAGGAAATACCAGGCCGTCCCGCCAAGCCCGGCCCAGCAAAACACGCACACCGAGCCAGCAAGCGACCCACCCCAGAGATTACCGCGTCCAAGGTCTTCTCGAGTTCCAAATGTACTCTTACCGCCAACGTAACATCTATCACCCCAACCTTGAGAGTCGCTCTTTCCGATGGCTTTAGCGAACCATGAACAAGTTTCCATATCCACTCCGATATCACCAATCCACCAGTCAGCTCCATCGTTGCTAGGCATATTCCCAATCAGTTTATATGTGCTCTTGATTGTTGCTTCATCCTTTACGTGCTTCACGCCTCTAGGAGCAATATACATGTCCTTACTGTAATCTTCCTTAAATACCATGACCGAATCTGAATATACGATATATCCACCTACTGAACTTTCAATTCCCATGACACGGAATGGATGTTTACCATCTGTGTTCGAACTCATTGAACCATCGTGTTTTCCAATAACCTTATCGGTCGAACCGCTCCGCCAATGCATAGTTGACAGCATAATCTGTGCATTCAGAGTATCACTCAATGCTACTGGTGTTGTTGCGAATCCATCTTCGATATCCAAGTACACAGCCTTGTTATTTTCATCGAGCGTTTCAATTCTAAGGACTTTTACATCATCAGCGTATCTGTGGATTGTTTCAACTCCACGGTCGTTATTAACCGTATTATCAGTATTTTTTGAGCCATAACCTACAGAAACGTAAGAGCCGACAAGAATCTTCGAAGCCTGCACATTTGTAAGAGGAAAGTAGATTTCTTTTGTATCTCGCTGAATGGATGCTGGAAACTGAGAGTTGTAATCAGTTGTGCCTTTGAAGATTTTCTGTTCATTCTTTGTAGCATACTTAATCACTTCGTACAGAATGACATACATATTTCTTTCTTTTCCAGCGCCCCAACAGCCTTTTCCTTTTCTCTGATAACTGTCAATCATGTTGTTGTAACATTGATTTCTAGCTGGTTTAGAACCGCTGAATGACCTAAGAAGTCCATCCGTGCCAAGTCCACTGACATACTTGCTATGAATCACATAGGAAGCGTAAGTTCCATCTTCTTTTCTAGCCGTTTCCCACGGAATTAATCCGTAATTATCATTCGGAGTGTCGGATAATGTCCAAACCTGTTTGCCATCTTTCTCAATAGCCGACCAGTACGGAGTCATTGCAATAACACCAACGTCAACAGATCCATCATTCTTATAACCATTCCCCCATCCCTCGATTGCTGTAGGAACTTTGCGTCCGTAATCATCTGTCACGTAGTTGCAGTTAAACCAGTTAAAAATTCCAATACCCTCATAGTCATCTCTGCCCTCTACGGTGTCTGTTGATGGTTCACATGCCATGTTCGCATTAGCAAGAGTCTTAACACCGTCAGAGGTTGGGTTTGTTTCTGTCAGATACACTTCTGTCTGATATACTTTTCCATTTCTCATTGACCCGAAGAATGCCTCAAGGATTCTCTCATCAATGGTATCTGTTACAGACTTTACATTCGCCATCTCTTCCTTTAGTTTATCTATCAAATCTAACTTTTCTTTGCTTATTCCACCCAAATCACCACCGGACGGAGCCGGAGGAATCAGGGTTTTCTTTTCGATTTCACCAGTGTCTTTGTTCTTTACATTTAAATATGCAGCTTTTCCAATATCACTCGTTGCCATGTCGCGCCTCCTTACTCAATCGTGATTCCTCTTGTCTCTTGGTTGTATGTTGCTGTTCCTGCGGTGACTGGATTTTCTTTTAGATATTCATTAACAGCTGTTGTCACCTGTTCTTGAGTGACAGGATTCTTTATTTTTTCATTGACAATCGCCAATACATCTTCTGCTTTCAATGCCATAATTCTCCCTCCTTAAACAATAGATATGCCACGGGTTGACGGGTCGAATTCCAGTTTCACAGCTACTTTGGAATCGTAGGTGTTCAATAGCTGCTCAATTAAATCCTTGTTCTTTTCCGCGATCTGCTGAGTAGTTTCCAATCCCTCAAGGACTTCTCCCTCAGCCCATGTTGTGTTCCACTCTGTCGTAAGAGTGCCGTCTGAGTTTGACTTTTTGGCGCAGACAGAGAAGTGGATTCCGTCTGTATATTTCGTTACATTTCTACCAAGAACCCAAGAGAATGTGATGTAGTCTCCGCTTGTCACAACATCTTGTACAATATAGGAATCTCCCTCTTCGTCTGCTTGATTCGGACTTTTGTAGTTAATGTACAGATTCATGGTCGCAAGATTGATGTTGTTTCCAACGATTTTCGGACACTTAAAATACTTTCTTTCAGCCTTTTCATCTGACTGCACACCGAAAAGTCTTTCTGAGTCCGGTACATTAATCGTCCTTGTCTCCGGGTCAATCATAAAAATGTCATTGACTGGCTTTACAAGCTCCTGTTCTGCCAGCGCTACAGCTAATGCTTCTTGCTCTGTCACTGATCCACCTCCGTTCTGTTCGTGGTGAGTCTTCTTCCATCTGATACGCCGATAACCCTTACTTTGAATGAGATGCTGTCAAGAACTTTTGACGGGATTTCGCACTCGTTGCCGATAATCGGTCTGAACTCTTCTACTTTGTCCCATGCATCATTGAAAACAGCTACCTTTGCGTATCCGTTCCAATCAGAGGAAAAAGAAAACTGTGCTTTCAAATATCCCGTTGTCCCTCTTGCGATATCACTAAAATCACAGTTCTTTGCTTTCTCTATCCTCTGCTCTTTTACGTTGAATTTTAATGTTCTCATAACATCACTCCCTCGATGTCATAAAGACTTCAGACACATTAATTCCTACTCCAACTTGAATATCTCCGCCGAATGGAGTGATACTAACTTGTCCGCTGGTTGCGATTTTAAAAATAAAACCGAGGGTGTCAGAAATGTAGATTCTTCGAAAAACTCCGAACAGAGGCGCTGGCGTCACAGTAAACGGTTTATATTCGGTTCCGTTTGTAAGTTTTGATGTCGTATTACTAGAAATTCTAAACCATGTTACAACTCCTGCTTCCGCAACGTCACAAGTCAGATAGCTACCATTGACAGTTCTTGTTTTAGGCACTATAACAGAGTTAATAGCTTCCCTTTCTTCGATAATTTCTTTTGCTCCATAGGAGCTACCTTCTTGAGAGTACTCAGTAACATCAGTGAAAGAAACTGTATTGTCGCTGTTGTTCGTCATTTTGTATTTCTTATTTCCAGTTGTGTCTTTCAATACGCTGTCCTTAAAATCAGTTCTTAATGCCATGATGAAACCTCCTATAACTTCATTCCAAGCTTGATATCACCGAGCTTGTTCTTGTTTTTCTTGATGCTGTTCAAACCATTGTAGTAATCAACAGTCATCTGTTCATATCTGTTCATATCCTCATAAGACGGTGTCTGCTGATTTGGATACCAGTTCTTCATGTCTGAGAATGTGTATTTTACAAAACCGAACGACTTGTCATGTAAAAGCTTCAAGTTCAATTCAATCAGATTGAATTCATCTGCATACGGGAAATCGGAATATGTCTTATCGTTACCCATATCCTCATATTCGTATTCAGGAAACAATTCAAAAGACAAGTCGATCAGATATTGTATGTTGTTCTTGATTCTGTTGTAGTCAGTATGAGTAAAAAATGAGTTTCCTGTCCACTTCGTGTATGGCTTTGAAAATGATGCCATACTATCACCTCCTAGTTTCAAGTGTTCCACTTACAGTTCCGTCATATGTCAGCGACACGCTTTCCGCTACCGTCTTAACCATTTCTCCGTCACGATTTTCTTGATAGATTGTATCTCCAGCATCCAGTGCCGGTTCTCCACGGTAATCGATAGAGTAGTCAATGCCTGGATTGTAATAGTCAGCAACCCATTTGCAAACTTTATCGCACAACTGTTTGTCTGATATCAGCGGATTGCTCCAATCTTTTTCAACACCGTAATTGCTGATTTCCGCAACGGAATAAGCGTTTGACTGATTGAATTTTTTACCGTTAACGATGACTTGGACCTTCTTTCCTCTGTCATTTCCGCTAAGTTTAAGTTCAACAAAGTATGCTCCACTGTCCGAAATCTCAACACTTTGACCGTCTGCTTGGTTCTCAATGGAAGCCGTATAAGAATGATGTGGTTCGTCAAATGTATACAGAAGAACTTCATTCGTCCACTCAACATCTTCGCTAACTATTTCTTCAAATGTATCGGATTTTGAATAGACAGTTCTGACATTCTTTAACCGCTTGATATTCTCCGGCTTACTCATAGTCGGGCTGGAATACATGTCATCTCTTTCAATCGTGTAATCAATGTTTTCTCCAAGTTCCATATAATCAACAACAAGTCGCACATTGCTTGTATTGATTTTTTCAACCTCAAACACCATTCTGTCAAATGTACTGAATTGATGCTTAGTAGTCCAAATATTTATTTTACCATCGTATGTAACCTCTCCGTCTGAAAAACCAATTGTCTCCACAAGTTTATCATTCAGAAAAGTTTTTATGCTCATGTTTTTAGGGAAATTGTGATAAACCTTAATTTTTAATCCATTACTCTTTCTTGGAACTTCGAATCTCTTAATTATCTGAGGATTTGTGTCGAAGCCTCCAGGGCTTTTGTATAAATCATTACTTACAAAACCAACATCATCCCTTACCCCACTTCTCGGCAAGAAAGGAAGTCTGTCTTTTAATGTCCATCTAAAATTTTCATAAGTTGCGTACCTTCTCTTTGCACTATCAACGTTTACATTTGATACATCTGAAAAATAAGTTGTCTTAGTGGAAGTTGTTTCTGCATCCGGGTCAAATGCTGACTTGATACATATTTTTCCATATCTATCCACAGTCAAAATGCATCTTCCGGCATTAGCAATAATTTGCAATGCTTCTTTGTGCGTCACTAATGGGATAGGGTTTCTGACCTCTACCGACTTCAAATACTTGTCGATAAAAAACTTATCTTGAGGAATCGAATAAGTACCGATTGCATCAGCAATTACATAATTTGCCAAAGCATACAGTGTAATTCCTTTTGCGTGCCAGTCTCCACGGTAATAGTCACCATCACCGAACTGTTGAAGAACGTCTACGGCTTTAATGCTCGCTTCTTCGTCACTGGCTGACCACTCGCTCAGCTTTAATGTATGCAACAAAATCCACTCTGTTGTTCCATCGTCAAGGTCATATCCCATCTGGACAACTACATCTTGTCCTGTCCTTAGATAATTGATAATTGATTCCTTATTGTCGTAATCGAACCTCTTATCATTATTATCAATAGTTAGCGTAAAATTAATCTCCGGCAAATCCTCGTTGATCTGCGATATCGTAGAAGTCGATTCTGCGTTGATTATGTCATTATCTGTAAAAACTATCGCATTGCCAAATAGAATGTTCTCAATACGCACACGATTGTTTGTAGAGGACATTGCAGTGACTTTTATCTCAAGAGAAGTTGTGTTATCGAATCTATCATCTGTCGTAAAGTTCAAACCGCTGTTTGAATAGCTCTTTGATATTCCTTCAGATGTGATTATGCTGAATTCACTAGGGTAATTCCCGGCAAACTTGATGGTCAATCCGGCAATGTCAACATTCTCTTGAAATGTCATTTTTACCGAGAAACTATTCAAAAACAAATTCTTCGATACAATTCCAACAGGTTCATACTGGGATGCTGCATCCGGGAGAAATCTCATAGAACCGTCTAGCAGCCAAAAATTATTCTCGTATGTTGCATACTGGCTTTGAACTTCTTTCTGTTCAAACACTCCATAAAAATCAGAAAATCCGGCATACTGGCTTTGATCACTCAGCAATGCCTGACTCTGTGCTGTATCATTTATAACGCCGAGTGTTACTTTCATGTGAGAAGCATTTCTCAGCGGATTTTTCATTGATTCTCTATATGCATCTGATACTTCATACATCCTACCACCCCGCATCAATCAGATTCATTTTACAGTTGATATACGCAAGAGGACGGCCGGATGAATCAATCTTGAAAACATCTGCCGTCCTGTCTCCGCAATACATTGTTAATGTACGCCACTTGTTATTTACCATATCCCAAAATCGAACACTACTAAAGAAATTCTTATCAAACTCTTGTAGCATTGTTGACCAAGTTTCCGCATCTAAGTACGGCCACTCCAATGAATCTATCTTATAGTTATCACGACCGATTTTCTGTCCGACTACTTTATTTGCCGCATTTCTCGCAGCATTTGTAGCAGTCGTAACTTGAAAATTCGGATAATATTTCGGTGCCGGATATTGATGACCATTTACAATGATGAAATCACTCAATTTAATTGACATATCCTAGCACCTCCTATGTTGTACTGAAACTGTATCCTGAGTTTCTACTTCCCCTTGACAGTTCTTTATTTACTTTCTTGCTGTTCATCATCAGTGATGTATTCTTTCTAAGAAGTCTCTCATTCTGCTCGATAAGCTTCTGTAAAAGTCTTTCTGTATTTTTATTCGCTTCTGCAACTCCGTTGGATACTCCGGTCACAATCTGATTGTTGTTAGCAACCACATTTCTATTTCCCATTCTTCCAACGTATTCCGGTGCTTTCTCATTCGCCACAAACAGCTCGCCATTCTGAGGGAATCCACCTACAGAATATTTCCCGACCACATCAGACAGCTTGAATGTACCGATACCGTTTTCGTATCCTTTGTATCCACGGGCAGTCCATCCAGCGTACAGACTTCCGTATTTTTTGACTGTGTAATTGATAGCAGCGATCATGTTTGACAGTGGATCGTAAATGTTTGTATTGAATCCAGCCATCGCATTTGCACGGAATGTCGGGTCAATTACCTGCATCAATCCTTTTGACGGAATACCCCTGATTGCGTTGATGTCCCAGTTGTTGATAGCGTTCGGATTTCCACCCGACTCATGCATCATCTGAGTTAACAAGGCATTCAGATTGGATTCGCTGAACTGATTTGTCAGTAAAAGAGCTTGTTTCGCGAGTCCTCTCCACTGCTCCACTCCGGCAGATGGTTTGTAATCAACAGCACCGAAACTGTCAAAGAATCCTTTAATTTTGGAAACTGCTGTTTCAAACAGTGAATTAACTGCCGTCTTCGCAATTGTGATTCCAGGCTCAAGTGCTCCTGTCAAATCTGTGAATTTATCAATTGCAGCTTTAAGAAGCTTCTTCGGGTCTTTGATGTAACCGAAAATGTTACTTGCAATATCGCTGATTTTGTCTGCCGTACTTCCAAAGAAATTACCGATTCCAGATTTATACTTCTTCACGCCAGTAATTCCCATCAATGCTGCTGTTTGACCAGCTGGCATTACCTTTGTACCTTTTGGCATCGGAAGAACGACATTTCTTCCTGTTGGAATTACAGTCTGTCCATTCGGATACTGAACAAGCTCTCTGTAGGTATTTCCCGGCTGGTCATTGACAACACCAAAGGAATCTCTCGCGACTCCGTTTGTACCGCTTGCATAGTTATCAAGTCCAGAGACGTTAATCAGATCGCCGTCTCCGCCTAATTTTCCGTAAACCCAGTTCACAGCCTTAGCAATTGCTTTTACTGCGCCTAAAACAGGTGATTTTATCCAACTTGCCACATTGTCGAAGTACCCACCAATCTTGTCAAAAATTGAAGTAATTCCGTTATAGGCAGACTTAAAAATATCCTTGAACCACTGACCAATCGGCTTCATATTTGACTTGATATCCTCACGTTTTTGACCAAACCAAGAACCGATGTTTGAAAATGCTGCATTTGTCAATGAACGTGCGCTTCTAAACTTCGTTCCAAACCAAGAACTTATGCTCTTCATTCCATTTTGGATGTCTGTACTCTTAGCTGAGAACCATTTTCCAACATCTGAAAATGCATTTGTTACACCGTCTCTAGCAGCTTGAAATTTTTTCGAAAACCACTGAGCAATTGGTGAGAAAATCGCTGTAATTGTTCCGAAAAGCAATTGGAATAAAGATGAAATATATTGCTTAAATCCAAGCGCAATATCTTCTACTCCTTTCCAAGCCTTTCCCCAATCTCCAGTAAATACACCTGTCACAAATGTAATTAAACCTTGGATTATCTCTATCGCTCCACTCACCATTCCGGTAATAGTAGAAACAACTTGTGCTATTCTTTTTATTATTATGGAAAGCACTGCTCCGATTGCTTTTACTGCGGCAATCATTGTTGATTCGAACAGCTCTTTCGCTCCACTTGATTCATATAAATCGTAAATAGAATTAAACAGTTCTTTTAGATTCTCCCAAAGCGGTTTAAATCCGTTATCCCAAATTTCTTTTTTCGCATAAGAAAAAGCACTTCCAATTTCACCAACAGCATTTTTTACAGCATCTCTGAATCCCTCAGATGTATTCCACAAGTCCATGAGTTCAGCAGCTAAAATTGTAATTCCGGCAACAATCAATAAAGTTGTTGGAGATAATGTAATAAGAGATTTAAAGTTTAACTTTCCTGCTACTTCCTTTATTTTATTGAATTTTTCTGCCATTCCATCTAATTTTGGAAGAATTTCAGCTATTTTCTTTGTGATTTCACCTGTTGCTCCGATTCCAATAACGGATGCAAGTATTCCTGTATTTTCACCACCATCAGAAGCAAACTTGAAAGCATTCTTTATTCCATCAATAATCTGTGATCCAAGTTCTTTCCAATTGGCATTCTGAATAAATGTTCTAATTGACTCTATTACAAGAGCAACCATTCTTCCGATGGATTCTCCGATTGTTCCAATATTGATTGAGTCCAGTGCGCCGTTAAAGGCATTAGCCAACGCCATTCCAATGTCTTCACCTTTAAGCTCTCTCAGTACACCGACAAGAGTGTTCCAAGAAATCATAAAATACGCTCCAAGAGTGTATCCTATAGTTCCCCAGTCAATGTTTTGAATTCCTGTTGAAATAGCTGTTCCGATTCCAGTTCCAAGATTCGTCCAGTTAAATCCTGTAATCAAAAGCTGTGCAGTATTGAACACCGTATTCACTCCGGCAGCAACAGTAGCTCCCATTAACGGCCATTCAATATTGTCAACAAGGCTATTCATTGTTGTGGTAAAAGCATTGCAGAAATAAGTTATCTTTTCCCCATGCTTATTCCAGTCAAATATGTCATATAATTTCTGCATTCCGGCATTTACGCCATCTGCCATGATTGAGCCTAGAGAAGTCCAATCTTGAGCTTTGAACGCTTCTCTGAGCCGTTTAGCATAATCAGAAATAGCTTTAGTCGGTTCAGTTGTCTCAAACATTTCAGAAACATCTGGTCCCGTATAAGCACCGGAACTTCCGTCAGAGCCACCACTTGAGCTTGATGTTGTCGGCTGGATCACATTTAGTTCATCAATTCCAAGAGTATAGTTCTTAAGGTCTTTTGCTGCTTTTGCCGCATCACTTCCAGCTTTTTTAGCGCTACTTCCAGTGGATGTGAGTGTTTTTCCGTAGTCTTTCCATGCTTTTTTTGCTTGTACCACTGCTGTTTTTCCAGTCAATACAGCCATGAACTGTGCGACCTTATTCATTGCATTGGCGAGCATATCAATAAATGCTGAAATATACGGTCCGACTACATTGATAATCGGAGCAAAAGCCGCCGCCCATGCATTCTTCAAATACAGAAGAGATGTGACAATACCCGAAATACTCTTATTGTAATCAGAACTGTATTGAACAAGGTTGTTTGAACCTTCCTTGATTGCATTGTTTATTGCGCTTAATGCTGAAAATACAGTGGAAAATACAAGTGACATTCCAAGCATTCTTCCCATCGACATTTGACCACCAGATTTGTTTGTTCTGGTAATCAAATTCTTGAGATCTTTTGCCTTAGAGACTACGCCACTAACTGTTTTCCCCATCTTCCCAAACGTATTGGAAAGAGATTTTGAAACTTTCTGAGTGCCGGAAAGAATCTTTGAAAGCTTAGACGCTTCTTTTGCTTCTTCAGCAATTCCTTTGTCTTTGTCTGGAACAATTTTTGAAATTTTTTGTTCCGTTTTAGGTTCGCTTAGACTAATAGGAGATAAACTGCGAGCTCCTCTAATCTCATTCAAAAGATTCTTATACTGCTGAGCCTTTTGAATCTGTTTTTCCCAAGCATCACCGGAGATAAAAGAAGTCCCTTTTCTTTCCATGGTGTCGTTAATGCCTTGCATCGTGTTTTTAAGCTTTTGGGAAATATTTTCTTGCATTTTCGCAAGTTCTTTTACTCCAAGGTCATTTACTTTAAAATCAACCATAAGTTTGGAATTTTTATACTTTTCCAGAAGCTCATCATATGACTTTGCGGCTTTTTTCACCTTTTTATCGTCAACATCAATCTTGACTTTTTTCTTCCCGATTGAATCTGCTTTATCAGCGATATCATCAAGGTCTTTTTCCAAGCTTTTTGTAGAATCAAAGCTGAAATCTTTCCCCATAACAGTGGATAGTCCTTGCTTTACTTCTTTTATTTTTGCAATTAATTTGTCGAGTTCCGCATTTGCTGACTTAGCCGACGCTTCAACTTTTACCTCAAGAGAGTCCACCTCTGTTCCCATGTTTTCACCACCTTTTTACAAAAAATAAAGGATGGTGAACCCATCCTAATTTATCGATGTCTCCGGCAATCCTCTTGCCCTGTCTGCTGCAATCCAAGCATCCATTTTTCTGATTTCCTCTTCCATCTCACGAAGTTCACGTTCTTCATCAGTCATTCGTGATTCTTCAATTAATGTTTTCAGAATCGGTTTCTTCAGATACTTTTCTTCTTTGACAAAGCACGTATTGATTGCACTGATAAGATATTGCCCTGACATCCAATTCATATAATCAATATCAAGGAGTTGTTCTTCGTATCCGGCAGATACCGCTTTCAGAATTCTAGGATTCATGCTCCAAAATTCTGTCCAGCCAACTCCCATTTTTTTTGCTTGCGGATACCATTCACAGGTGAAAAACTCACGCTGAGAACGGTACGATCTTACTTCGCTGCTGCTGTTTTTCTGCCGCCAGTGTTCTTCTTCGCCTGATTCTTTGTAGCTTCCGCTTCCGCTCTCTTGTTGAGGTTGCGAAAAAAATCAGACTGTTCCATTTCTTCTTGCATTACTTTGGTTGCATCATCCATTGTGCCACCATTCAGAATATGCTCTTGAATCTCAAGTCCGGCATCTGCACGTCTTTTTCCCATGCACAGCGCAATATATCCTCTAACCATGCTCATCGGTTTCTCTTCCATGGATTCAACTGATACGCCCATGTCCTCAAGGTCGCAAACAAGGTTAAAGTCAAAAGGTTTCCCTGAATATTCTTTTCCATTAATTTCAAATGTTTTCATGTCTTTGTATTCCTTCCCGTAATTTTTATATGGGAAGGGCGCCCCTAAGAGCGCCCGTTCCTGTTGTTATTCTGTAATGTCAGCATAATCAAATTTTACGTTCCGAGTATTCGCTGACCTGTCTTGCTCGGAACGTGTTACCCCTTTGTTACTGTAAATGTGCCGTTTCCAGCGTCAACGATTGTATACTCGTCTGTCACTTTCTTTGCGACAGTGTTCTGAATGATGGTTGCTGTCATCTCACAGATTTCATCGACACCACCAACGTCTGACGGAGTAGCGGATACCTGTGCAACGTATGCATATTTCGCAACGCCACCGATACCGTCTGTTCCATATAACTGGAAGATAGCAACTCTTTTCTTCTCAAGTTTTCCAATATTGTCCAGATACTCTTTTTCAAGGTTTCCTGTTACCTCTTTTGCATCAGACTGTTTAATACCCATCTCAAATGTCTGTGCATCATCTTCCATAGTTGTTGATTCAACTGTGTTTGGTGCAGACACCGGAGCTGGCATTGATTTTGCTTTCAGAAGCAGTTTGTAACTTCCTGCAAAATCAACTGTTGACAAATCCGCACTATCTTCAAGTTCTTTGTAAATAGCTCTTACTTTATAACTGGTTGAAGCCATTTTTTACCTCCATTTCTGCCATCTAGGCAATAAAAAAGAGCCTTTCGGCTCAGTGCAACGCATCTATATTTCCGAGAGTTCGTCTGACTCGCATTACACATCGGTAATATTCGTCTCCGTCACTCTCTTCGGGAAATGAATTGATTTCAAATCCCATATTTTTGTATACCAAGGCAACCTCTTTCAAAACCGCCTTGGCTTCTTTAATACTTTTATCTGTACTTACTTCTACTTGCATGGAATACAAGATTCCGCTGATATCTTCACCGTCCAAAGTGCGTGCTTTTTCTGCACCAGGCAATTCACGAATGTAAACTGTTGGATATTTTACGGTCACGCCTTTAGGTTTTGAAGTAGTCGTGAAACGAATGTTCGGATACTTACTTTTCAGCTTATCTCCTACTTTCTTCTGAACAATAGAGAAGATGTGTGTCTCTAAGTCGAAAACCCATGAATTATCCACTTCCAAACACCTCCCTCGCTACTTCTGAAACGGATTTAATCATCTCAAGGCTTGCATTGTACATCGGCATAGTTGCTTTGATACCGTAAGAATGATGCCATTTTCCATCATCACCAAAGTAGTACCAGCCGTTCGGATCAGCCGCATGAGTCTGTCCCGGATAACTGCCAACACCGAATCCAAGCTCTCCGGCTTTTGGGTTTGGGATGCTGTTGTAACGAACACCGGCTCCGAATTCTATAGCGAACAGAAGATTGAACGGTTCTCTTCCCTCTGGATACTTTACTTCACCAGTGGCAATCAGTACCGCTTTGCATCCCATCTCTTCTTCTGTCTTATCACTTTTCAGAGTCACTGTTTTTCCGAGCGGAGATTCTGTCAGCTTTTCAACTGCGACAGTCTGTCCTCTCTCAATCAATTTTTCACAGAACAAGCTTAACTTAGAATCAAGCGATTTCTGGTAAGCTTCAATCTGTTTGATTGCTTCATCAATGCTCTTTTGCGATAATCCGAAACTGATTTTTGTGCTCATTCTTATCCCTCTTTAATCAATCGTTGAAGCAAGAATGTATCTTCGTGCATAGCTTCATCGTTGACGTCCTTAACAACGTAATCTGCGGAATTTTCATCCACGTTTAACATATTTATCAGGTCTTTGTATTTAATTTCTGAATTGCGCCAAATACGCGCCCCCTTAGTCAATGGAAGAGTTCCTTTTGCACAGACAATCGTTGCCTTGTCAGAGGAATCATCAATGCCAAACGCCCGGATAAATGTATCGGTCAATGTAGAATTAATATTCGCTCTGAATAATTTAGGTTCTGTGTAGTGTGGTTCAGTCTCTCCTGATTCAACAGGAATCTGTTCTCCGTCTACTTCGATGTACTTCACATTCCCCTCATCATCAGTCATATATACCGGAGACGTACCATCTTGCAATGAGTAGTACATTTTCTGCTTATTTCTGTTCAGTGTCCTCACTTACGGTCACCTTCTTTACTTGCTTCTGAATCTGATTTACACCAGTACTTGCAAGTCCGGATACAATTCCTACTGCAATTGCATCAAGAACGTCTGTTGCCGGAAAGTTAGGAATTACATACATTCCAACAACTCCGAGGATTCCTCCAGCTACACCTACAATCACAGGGATATAATTATCTTTTACTTTTGGACACAGCTTTGCTCCGAGTCCAACAAGATAAGTAATAACTACAATTGCCAGTACGGTTTCCATTGAAAAAATATCCATTATTCTTCACCACCATTCATTCTATTTTCCAGTGTATCAATTCTGTGATGTGCACTCTTTACACTGTCTTCCAGTTTGATTATTCTTCCATTGTGAGAATCAAGCTTATCTTTCATCTGAGAAATCTCACTTTTGATGTCCTCACTCAAAGAAGAGATGTTATCAAGTTTCATATTGATTTGTGTGTTCTGCCTAACTCTTTCTTCGATATCTTTCGTGTCCGAACGTTTATTGTTCTTCAAACCGAAGAAAATGGAAAAAGCAACTGAAACCACACTTATAATGATTGCTGTCGATATTTCAATAGTCATCAATCATTTACCTGCCTTTTTCTTATTTCCATTAGCTGCCCACCACCAAATTAGCTAATACCCTGCGACCATATTGCCGACATCAGCAAAATGGTCACGCACAATCTTCTATAAAAAATGAACATACGGAAGCACGTCATTAAATATCGAACTTGAAACATAAGCATTTTCATAAGAACGGCTGATTGAATTTTCACTATGGCTTGTCTCTCCTTCAGCTCCCTCTTTTGCTTTTAGGTCAACCACAGCCATGGCGATTGTATTCAAATGCTTTTCCATGTCAGATTCTATCTTTTCATCCGTAAAAGACGGAGGATAGTTTCTGCACTGCTTAAATTTCTCAGTTACGAATCCGATTAACAGTTTTGATGGTTTTTCATCGGCAAGCTCTGGAATATCAGACAAGTATTCTACTGATTTCTCATAGATTCTGTCTTCAATTGCCATAGCTGCACCTCCGATCTACAGATTGAACCTTGTAATAAAGTATTCTTTCAAATCTTGCCCAGTCATATCGTCAACATTTGATACTTCATGTTCTCTTGCCAATTCTTTCAAATCAGCAGTGCTCATTCTGTTGATGTCTGTTTTCTTATACTTAAACTCTACCGGTATTTGCATTTTCTCAGAATACCGCCCCGGAGTTCCTTCCGGGACTTCTTCTCCTGCTTTGTACCACTTGCCGTTCATTTTGATAATGTTCTTCGCAAGCATCCGATCACCTCTTACGCTACTTTCATAACAACAACGCTGTTCATTCCCTCAAATGACGGAAGACCAATCATGGATACTACGCAATGAGTATTGATTGGATGCTCTGTTGCATATGTGTAGACAGAAATACCAGTTTCAACAAGTTGCAGATTTCCTCCGGCGAGATCTCCGCTTCTCTCTTCCGGTGTTCTTCCGAATACATAGTCTCCAAGGTATACACCTGCTGACTGACAAGAGATAATGTTTGTTGGGATGAAATACTGTGTTGTTCCAGCTTCATCAACATACATCTTGTCATATACCTCGATTTCAATTCCGTACTCTCTCAGATAAGAAAGAACATCTGCTTGTCTTACCCGGATACCGCCGTTGTAAGCAGTAATTCCGAGTACCTGTTTCTTTGTGTCTTCTGCTTTCAGAATCATCTCAAATGTCTCTGTATTCATAGAGAATCTTGTCAGAGAATATCCTGTCTTCTTTGCGAAATCACGTCTTGTGTCGATCAAGTCTTGAAGTGGTGTTGCTGTTGCCGGAACATTCCACTTATCAGATGTTCCTTGAATTTCAACGAAGTGATCTGCCTTGTGCTTTGCTCCATTGTCTGTTGTGTAATCAATTGTGTATGTCTTGTCTTTGATTTTAACAGTAACTTTCGGAACACCATCTGGCGGAGCAAGCAACTGCCAAATCTGTCTTTCAGGAACTACCATGGCTCCTTGAATCAGATTCATAGGTTTCTTGCTAATCTGTCTGAGTACCTGATTTGCAAGATTTGAGTTTTCAGCAGACTGATAGTTCGCATACTGCTGTTCCTCTTTTTCTGTAACCATGTAGGACTCTCTGTAGAACGGCATTTCGTTCTGGATATCCTGGAATCCACCAACATCTCTTAATTCTGCCTGTGCATCAAAGTTGGATGCTTTCAAAGAGATTGGCTGAGAATTTTCACCAAGGATATATCTCATTTCCAGTGAATCCTGTTTTGTTGTTCCAAATTTCTGTCTTCCAAGATACGGTGGAAGCGCAAGAGACGCTTTGTAGTTATCCCACATAACTCCAAGACTTCTCGCTGTAAATGCTTGACTTAATGGTAATGCCATGTCTGTTATTCCTCCTTAATTAACCTTCTGCAATCTTTGGTGCTCCGTAAAAAGTAACTCTCGGAGTCGCTTTTCTTGCTGCATCTGCAATTGAAAGACCTGTTACTTTTTCCCAATCAATCGTTCCCTGATATACATATGTTCCCGGTGCATCTCCCTGTGTAACATCAACGTCCTCAAGAATATATCCAAGGCATTCAGCATCATTGGACGGATACGGTGTTCCAGCTTTTACAATTTTCATTCCGTTGTCATCTGCCGCAGATACCATCGACTGCTGTACTACACAAGCAGCTCCCTCATACGGGAAGAACTTCAGAATTCCTTTACCTTGTGTAAAATCTCTTACAATTGGTTTACCCATTGCTTAATTCCTCCTTATTTCAAAACGTAGTAGTCTTTTACAGACTGCTCACTCTGTTTGTTGCCGAAAACAATAGATTCTGCATTTTTCACATCTTCCGGCTTATCATCTTGTTTTCCACCGCCCGGATTTCCACCGCCCGGATTAATTGAACCGTTAGCGATTTCCTGTTCTTTTGCCTGTGCGGCGGCTGTTTCTTTATCGGCGATAATCTGTGACATGGAATCAATGGCTGTCTTTGCAAGATCGTAATTGTCTTGGAAACCAGCAAGAACATTCTCTGCCTGTTCACCTGTCAGTCCTTTTTCAGCAGCATAAGCACGAATATCTTTCTTGATATTCTCTTTCTGCAATGCATCAATCTGTTTTCTCAGCTTCTCAATCTCGTCATCGTTCTGTGGTGCCGGATTTTGGTTCTGCTGTGGATTTGGAACTGGTGCCGGTGTAGGCTGTGGTTCCGGCTTTGGTGCTGGATTTGGGTTCGGTGCCGGAGCTGGTCTGTTATTATGAAACTGATTCAAATAATTAGTGACCTGTGCATCTGTCGGCTCTTCAATCCCTAATGCAACCAAATTTTGTTTTGCTTCTTCTCTTGTCATAGTTATTACCTCCGTGATCTACATTTGATTTCGCTGTTCTATCAGCATGGATTTTTTCTTTTTCCATTTGACGCATGGATGCAAATTTATATAGAAAAAGCCAACCACTGATTTCTCAATGACTGGCTCGTTTCTACTATCCTAATTTCTGCCAACTCTTTGTCTCAGGGTTGAATTTGTATAATTCCGATGTATCTAACATCAAACAGGAACTTCCTGCATCTACATAAGTCGGGAGCTTATCAACATCTTTCGACTGAGCTTCATAGCTTCTAACATTTCCCGATGCTTCGGTACAAACAATGCTCCCCATATCCGGCACATCTGATCCCGGAGGATACGTCTGTCCGTCTTGTTTTACTGTGTAATCATATGTCATTCTTCTACCTCCGGCGTTTTGTTGCCATTCAAATTCTGATTGCCTCCTAGTTCTTGATTCTGATTAGAATTATCCTCTATCTGATTTTGCTTATTTTCATCATCAGATGTTTTGTAAAGCACATCCAGATAAGGTTTGGACAGAATGTAAGCTTTTTCACTATCCGGGAATAATGTGCTAAGCTCATATGCAAGTTTCGGATGAGTGCCGTCTTTCAACAGGTAGTCCAGAAACTGTGCCTTTACTAGCATATTATCCATAGGGCTGTGATTAATAATCACTTCAAACTGGCTCGTATCAATAGGACATTCATTTTTCCCTTTTCTTACACGAATAATATTCAAGATAACTTCATTCAGTCTTTGTTCTGACTCTTGAATAATCGGGTCTTTCAGTTTTCCTCTCGTCTTAGCCATATCCCATCCGTTGCGGAGTTGTACCGCCCCTTGAGTGTCACCACCTGTGTTTCCTTCAAGTTTAGGAATGGCAAGAATCTGTAGGATATTGTCCAACAGGTCTTGCTTTGCAACCTGTGACTGAGTCTGATTGAGTTCTTGTGTCATAATGTCCACATCAGCCTTATTGTCAGTTCCATTATTAGACTTAACAACCAACGCACCCTCCATTTTCATCTGTTGGAATGTCTCATGGTCAACTGTACAGTTTACAAACTTTACCCAAGCACTAACAAACTGTTCAATGCTGTCCATTCTGTTTGACTGCATATTGTTAATTGCATCAAACATGGATGCTACAAGCTCAATATCAGAAATTCTTTCAAAATTATTTGGGTATTCAACAATAGGGATTCCACCAAACGCATGTACACCCCATTGTTCAACTTTCCCGTCTTTGATAATGCATTGGTGCGTTTTCGTGTGACATGACTTATACCATTCACCGTTCAAGTCCTTGAATTCTTGAACAGAAACAAGCGGTTCTTCCGTAATAGATGAATAAATGATGTAGGTATTCATCGGAGTTGGAACTGTAATTCTGAACGGCATTTTTTCTCCAGGTTTTTCAAACTGAGCAGCTAAAAAAGCTGTTCCAGTTGCAGACTGCCACTCACCAGCTCTGATATTTCTAGCATGTTTATGAGCGCGTCTCAAATAATTATTGAACACGTCAACATATTCGCTGATATTTTCCTTTACAATGCTCACGCACTGCAACGGTTCTCCATAGGACTGGCCAACTTTGAACTGAACTGCTTCATAAGCGTGATTTTCTACTACTTTGTTTACCACATCATCTCTGATCGTCTTTGTACGGTACAGAATCGGTTGATCTCCTTTGTAGTAGTCCCACAAGTATTTAGTAACACTTTTATTAAAGTAAAAGGTTCCAATTGTTTCCCCTACAACTTCAAAAATATTGCTTTGATCAACCTCTTCGACATTTGCATATGCAATTTTTCTTCCGTATTTGCCTTTTACAAGGTCTTGTAGAGTATTCTTGTTCATTGACTTCTTCACCTTAAATCAAAAAAGTCATTCCGCTACTGCAATTTCTAATTGGCAGCGACTTCCTGACTGTTTCTCCCGTTGCTACTTTGAAAATAATCTTTTTGTTGCACTTCTTGCATCGACATACTTTGTCGATTTTTCCTTTTCCGTCATAAGTGCCAACTTTCCTGTTGCACTTCGGACAATAGATTGTTTGTTCTTTTACCATGTTTTTCACCAATAAAAAATGCACCTGGTTCGTCATTCCAAGTGCATCTTTGAAAAAGGATTATGAGAATTATTATGTATCCTCAAGTTGTATTTCTTCGATTATTATTATATCACGTCAAGTATTTGGAAAAGTAGTGAAAGAATGTGAAATTATATGAAATTATGTGAAGTGATTACAGATAATAAGAGCCGAAATACTTCTCAAACTCTTGTAATGCTCTTCCATGAATTGACATTGCATTCCGGAAAGTGCATCCCATCTCCACGCTGATTACATTCCAGTCTTTGCATAAGACGTATCTTTCGTACAAGATTCTATACTGATTTGTATTTGGAATCATCTCTATCTGTTGAACAATTTCTTTTTTCTTTTGTAGTGAGCGTTCAACAGAATCTGCAAGCTCTGCTTCTGCATCTGCAATTTTAGAGACAAGACTTCCCATTTTGTCCGGTTCTCCACTGCTCTGGACATTAACTTCTTTCGGAGACACAGAAATAGAACAAGCCATATCTCTCAACTGATTAATTTCTTCCATTTTGTTCTTGATTCTAAAATTTAACCTTGAAATCTGTCCTAAATATGTTTTTGTATCCATTATCTGTATCCCCCTCTAAACGGATTGTGTACCGCTTCGGCTCTTGCTTCTCTTGTTCCTGCCGTCATTCTTATAGCAAAGTTTGAAAAAACGTCCGGTACGTCATCAAGCTGCTTTTTATCCGAAACAGAATATCTTGTCAAAAGGCTCATCATTACTCCGTATGGCTCTTTTGGCGTATAAAGTGAAGAATCCTTAAATATTACGTGCTGTAAAATCCAGCTTGAGCACTGATAGATTCTTGCTTCTTTGTTAGTCTCTGTCGGAGTATCCGTAATATTGCATATCCATCCTTTTTGCTCTACTCGCTTATTAACTTCCAGTGCTACTCTGTCTCCTCCTGAATTTCGCTCAAATTCACACTCTTGAACCTGATTATCAACAATAATGTTTGATGCATTCTCATACTGTAATTCGTAATCTGCTGTATTATCGCAAACACAATCAACACAATAATAGTCTTCTCCGTACTTCTGCAAGACTGGGAGCACAAAATAGTCCGTTCCTTTTCCTTTTGTATCACATTGAGCTGTGATGATTTCCGGTGCTCCATGTGGCAAATTCAGATACCGCCTTGTCTTTTCTTCTGGGAACAGAAGTCCCTCTCTTTCAATTGGCTCCTGCTTGTAAAGACATCTGTATGAAACATCGTCCATGAGCAATTGCTGGTCCTCAAAGAATTCCACAGTAAATCCGCTATACTCATAATCAAAGTTGCTTTTTCCTGTTTTCGGATCAATGTCTGGCACCGCAATTGTTTTTACACGGTCATTACCCTCATACATCTTTTGAATACGTCCTATGACATCGTGTACGCTCCATCTAGTCGCTATATGAATTTCCTTGCAGTTATTACCGTCTGTGTCCTGAATCTTTCTCTGACGGGCATCTACGGCGTATTTGTCCCACAATTTATCAAGGATATTCCTGTTTAACGCCTCTTCGATTCCACCGATCATATCATCAACAAGTAGAAACTTAGAAGCACGTACTTTTCCGGCATTCTTACTTCCAACAGATGTGCACTGAACAGATGGGAACGGTTTGTATTTTCCAACATTGAACTGCTCCATCTTCGCATTTTCTCCAGAAACAGCCAAATTCGGAAATATATCATGCCAGCAATACTCCCCTAAATTCTTTACAATATCCAGTTCGCCATCATAGAACATTCTTGTGATGTCGCTGCTGTGAGAATAGAACAAATTGAAGTCTTTTGGGTACCATCCAATGACTCCGCTAAGGAAGAATTTCTCTATTGAAGTTTTCCCAGCGCCTGGTATGAGGGAAATCAAGAGCATATCGTACTTGTCATCAAGCATTCCTTGTAAGCCATCTACAAGACCGATTTTCAGGAATTGCTTTCTTCTAGGCATGTAAAATCGCTCTTTTGGTTCTCTTTTCTTCTCGATGTACCGGAAGTAGCTATCAACGCACTTGTTTTTTGCTTCTGCTAAAATAAGATCGTAGAAATCATCAAGTATTTGGTAATATGTACCGTTCTCAAATGCATATTTTTCCAAATCCCACGATGTTCCTCCAGTGCTGTTCATTATGAATTGCTCGTACAACTGTCTCGCTCTGCCTGAAATTTTCAATCCATCGTTATCTTTGTTGTTAAACATGGCAACTTTGCTGGCTTCTCTGTACGCATCAAGCACCTGTTCGTCAATCCCCTTACGCTCTATGTAGTTTTCATACCCTTTTACGGTTTTAATCAAATAATCGCTCGCCATAACGCAAAAAGTGCCCCCTAACTCTTAAAATAAAAAAGTTAAGGAGCACTCCCCTGTTCCCTGTCCGCATCCGGGCATGAGCTTCTGTATTTACTTTACGATCTTTTCTTTGTGGCTTGTAATCTTCGCCCCGTCTTTTGTCGGTCGGATTGTCACTGTATAACCGGAATTCGCCACCAAACTGGCAATATCTTCCATTTTGCAAGTAATCACGCGTTTTACTTCATTTTTTCTCATTTCATCGTTCATTTTCATCACCTAAAACAGACAAATATGCTTAAATCCATGCTCAATGTCGTTTTCTTCAAAGAATCTATTTGCATCCTGTCTGTCATTGACCTTTTCAAGACATTTCTTCGCTTTTTCAATGCGATCTAAAAGAATTTTTGCTTCTTCTTCAACTTCACTCAATGATCCTGCTGATTTTTCTTTCCACTCTTGAATATTCATCTCTATTTCTTCCTTTCGAACAGTTCTTCCGGCAGTGGTTCTCCCATCCAAACCATTCTAAGATATTTGCGGAATGTCGGAGTACAGACACACATTTTCTTTGCCGCTTCATCCATTGTAATTTTATGGCTGCAATAATCATTAATTGCTTCAACAAACTTTTCTCTGTCAAGCACCTTAATTTTTCTTCCCATCGGAACTCCTCCTTTCTTCTCTTCACATTTCCAATTTTTTCAAACAAGCGTAACTGGAATCGAACCAGTACATCAGGAGTCAAAGTCCTGTGCTCTACCTTTAAGCTATACGCCCTTAGCTGCAAGAAATTTACCTCGAAAGCCGTAAGGACTTCTTGCACTGCTACGGTTCTTTATAATATTGGAGTTTATTATATGATCGATAAACCACGCCTTTTATTTAAAAAACGTTAGTTTCCGAGCTTCAGCGAACTCCGCAGCTAAAACACTGATTGAATTTTAATTCAAACATGATTAGGGTTTCCCCTTATTCCATCATGGAACCATGTTTGAAAATAGCCATATAAGGATTCGAACCTTAATCTTTCGTCCGGGTAGGGTAAGAACGAACGCTTTTCCAATTAAGCTATAAGGCTTCCAGCTACACTGTAGCAAGGAAAGTAAGTTATGAAAAAGTTTTTTCTCCGAAACTCGGAGAAAGCTACCGTTCGGATTCGAACCGAAAACCTGTTGATTCGTAATCAACTGCTCTATCCATTTGAGCTATGATAGCATTTCACGGTTTTTGAAATCTTTTTATCACTTTAAACTTATGGGAATCAAAACCAATCTAAAGGAAAATGGCATATTTACTGCACATAGGGCGCGTACATGAGGGGTGTTTCTGAGAACCGTGAAACTCAGAACGCCGCATGGAGGATTCGAACCTCCAAGTCGTTTCCGACCGAATGCCTAGCAAGCATCTCCAATGCCTTTATGGGAATGCGGCTTGTCAGCGGTGCGTTTTTACTGAACTGTCACCACTCATAAAACAGGTTCCGTGATTTTTTATGTGTATAAACACTACTGTGCTCACGTTCGGCTACAGCCTTTCACTGCCAGTTCTCCGCAAAGATACTGGGTTGAGTTTCACATCATACGTCAGATTAACAATCAACAACGATATTCTGACGGAACCGATTTCAGAATCGGCTAAACCTACCGAGACTTGTGACGTCCCTTTGTTCAGCTTTCCGCTAGTAGGTGGAGAATCGTCACATGGACGAATATATGAAACCAAGTATTAGTAAATGTCTTAATTATTGTTTTGGCGTGGAAATTGCAAATCCCAGAAATCCAACAAAAATGATTACCGCCATAACAATCACTGAGAGAAATGCTTTTACGATTGTTGTCCAAATAATCGCTGCTGTAATTTGCCCTGCATCCAAAGCTATGCAAGCTGTCAAAATTGATTTAAACAAAAGCAAATATCCTCCGACATAAATTCCTCCGGCAACTCCGGAAATAAGAAATGCAGTTGCCAAAATCCATCTTAATTTCTTCATTTTCTCTCAATCCTTTCTCAGTACTTCCAAATAATCAAAAGTAGTCTACTCATTTCTCTTCTCCCTGTGCTTCATCTGACAAGAAAACATTTGCACAACATTTGTTCTTTCCTGTCTGATTCCGTGTCCCTGTTTGAAAAGTTCGCATTCAAGAATCTCTCCGCAGTGAACACAGTCATCGTTGATTTCTTTCCCGGCAATTCTCATGTCATTCCTCCCCGGAAATACGTTTCGTAATTCTCTCAGCGATAGCAATTGTCTTTTCGCCGACATCAGGTATCTCACGTATCACTGATTCAACAGATGCCACAAACGCATCATAGAATTCTCCATGCTTCATCAGCTCACTTTTGATAACTTCACATGATGTCTGAAGAATCTGTTCCTTGAACCCGATATCATTCATACGAATCGCCCCGGAAGCTTCTTTCTCTAGCGTACAGATCAACCAGAACTCTAATTGCTGTCTTCAAGTCCTCATTGTCTGATTCGAGATATCCGTTCTTCTCTTCTGCAATCTCGATTTCACGAATGAGGTCTGATCTGTCGCAATCCTCATATGGATCAAACGAGAACGGGAGTGATTCATCCTCAAGAGATTCGATATCTTCTCCGAATGCATCTGCATCGATTTCCTGTCCGGCAAATTCCATCGAACAGTCTTTGAACTCAAGAACAAGTCCGCACTCCTCGCACCACTGACTTGCCAAACACAGCATCTCTTTCAGTTCCTGTTTACTCAATCCTTTTAAATCTTTCTTCGTAATCATTTTCCTGATATCACCTTTCCGCAGCTCTTACACCGCCAATAATGTTTTGTCTTGAAACTTCCGTCTTCCTGTCGAACAAGGTCTGAATGGTCATACACCATGTGATCGTGTCGACAGAACAGGCGTTGAATGATTTTCAGCATATTGTCCTCCCTATTCAATTCTCAAAATGTACTTGATATCTTTTCCATTGATAATTGCTACTGTCTCTTCATCCTTTTCAAAGACAATCAAGCTGTCTTCTATGATCTTCATCGAATCCGCTGTAATCGTCATCGTTACTCTCTCTTGAGCTATCTCGTATCTGTGCATAATCAGTTTCTCCTGTTTTTCCGTCTCATTGGCAAACCGTGAAGTTTTCTCCATATGGGCTTTTTGTTTCTGAGAATTTTTGGGGGACTTAGTAAGCCGATTTTTCGAAATTGATTTAACCCCCCCTCCCCCATCGGTCAGCGCGTCGAACATCCGTTCCGAACATATGTATCTATACGAAAAATACTTATTTATCCAATAGAACTGACCATTTTCCATGAAACCCTGTTTAAAATCACTGCAAAGTCAATGATTTATTTTAACCATATGATTTTCCGTTCTCAAATCTTAAAAAATATCAATCGCTTTCCTCGATCTGTGGCGGTAAATCCTGTCCCAGCTGTGGCAATTGGTCAGCGGTCAGTGGTCTCACCTCCACTTTCTCACGGCTAACGCCTGGAAGGTTCCACATATGGTGCCTGTTCAGTGATGGCAGCACCTTCATTGGGTTGATACGTTTATCTTGCAGCATTGACTCAAGAGATTGCTCGTTGTCATCCATGATTTTCTTGCGCAAATCGAAATATTTTTTACTTAGTCTATTACTATTACCACCACTATTACTAGGATTATATTTACTGTTATATTTACTGTCTCTATCCCAGTTATATAGTGTTTGTTTGTCTATTCCAGACATATCAGAGAAACCTTTGATATTTACGACTTGGCAGTGTCTATTGCAGATTCTCTTGTATATCTCGTAGGCGTTCATAACTTTCTCATCGTCATATGTTCCGCCAATGCTACCATTGATCCAGAGCAGATTCCCGTTTTTCTCGAACAGTGTTATTCTGATCTCCTCAATGATATCATTCCAGATCTGTGGTGGAATGTCTGATTCGTCAAGATCATCTCTCATGCAGTAATCAGTGATCACGTCATCAACTAAGGCTCTGAGGTTGACCGGATCAACTTCAACACTTTCAACACTGTTCACTGTCTCAGCTTCTGCTCTCTCTGCTTTCTGTGTTGCTCTTCTCTTAGCCATTGTTTTCACCTCCGCATTGTCAAATAATCTATAAACAAAAAAGCCTAGACACACCGAGATATTCAACAGCTCATTGTCTGTTATTTTCTCGATATGCCTAGGCTGACGATTCCTAGCTCTTTTTGATCCAGCTCCTATTCGGCTTTCACAGATTTCTTGTCGCTGATGCTATTATAGCACAACGAAAATCTGTTTGCAATAGTGTCGAGTAAATTAATTTTATTTTTTTATCAAGGCTTGTACGTCCGTGTATGTGCGTGTTCGTCTGTGTGCTGCGTATCCGTGTTTTGATAATCAGGGCGAACAATGCACTGTTCTGTTGGCTGCGGTTGTCTCTTTCTGCCGTTGTTCATTTCTTGTCTGATCGATTTGTTTTTACATCGATTTTGGGGTAACACACAGTCGGTGTTTTCTCAAAACCCGACCTTTTTAAAACTATAGATCTGAACGTAGTGAAGAGATATAGTTTTGAAAAGTAATAAATATAATATTATATATTATTTAGTAAGTCGATTATTAGGGCTGTATCCATTCTGTATCCATTCTGTATACAAATAGCATAATAATTTGCACAGCGTAACATTTAATAAATCACTGTTTGCCCTTGTGTTTACTGGCTTTGTTGACATTTGTTAAATATTTATCGTAACAATTTGTTAACAGTTTTGTAACCCTACTTGCCCTGTTAGGTTGAACTAACAACTATTTCAAAAAAATAGAGCATGAATGACCATTTCTTGCTCTATTGGCTAAAATAATATTTAATAAATCACATCTTTCAGAATCAGTTCTACAGAGTTTACTTTGATGATTTCGGGGAGCTTATTTCTACTGTTTGCAATCTTGAATTTCTTCAATGCATTGTCGTGAGTGTGTGAAAATATATGCTTAGTTATTGTCGTTCCGTCTTCTAGATCAGCTGATATTTTATATACGTTTTTCAGTCTTTCCATTGTCTTTCACCTGTTCATTTGATATAATAATTGTTCGAGAGCGGTGGCAAGTTCCGCCCTCTCTTGTGTGTCTGAGTCGCTTTGTGCGGCTCTTTCTATTTGTCTTCTGTCGGTTTGTACTCTTCTGCTCCGCTCTCGATGTAAAGAAGGAAATCGTTTATCTTCTTCTCTTCCCATCCGGCTGATCTAAGACCTTCAATCAGTCTCGCTATCTCTGTCATTGTCATATCGTTCATAGCTCTCCTTTCTCCGCTTGCCACGGCAACTTGTAAGTATCTCTTACAAGTATTATTATATCACTTTATAAAGTTATGTCAATGCCTTTAAAATAATTCTTGTTTTTTCTTTTCTTCGTCTTCTGTCTCTTCATATATAAGGATGTCTTTTGGTTGTAAATCAAGAATCATGCAGATAGAATTTAACGCCCCGAGTGTTATATTTGTTTCTTCATTCTTAATCTTTCTTAGCGTGTCTTGGCTTAACAATCCGGTCTTTTTCGCTTTGTATGTCGTGAATCCAGCTCTTTCCAGTGCATCCCCCACATTGAATTTGTATTTAAGCATTTGCGTTCCCTCCTTTTATATTAATAAGGATAATACAACACTCTTTACAAGTCAATAAAATATTATCAAAAAAAGTTATAAATGTATTGACAGTAACTTTATAAAGTGATATATTATAACCATAGAAAACAACAAAACAAAAAGCCGATCGGAAAGCCTAGCAAACAACCCGATCGGCACCAATCAAAAGAAAGGTAGCTCTATTATAACAGGAGCAAAGGTATTTTACAATGAGTAAATCAAGAATTGAGAATGGAAAAATCTACAAAGGCAGAATGCCATTTTGTGAGGGAACAGACGTTTTTGAAATCGTTGAAAAGATTCCAGCAAATTATTTTGTTTGGAATATCGGCGAGAACTTTGGGACAGATGAATATATCGCACTTGCTGAAGATCTTCATCCGGAAGATAAAGACAACTATGAAATCAATCGATACACGCTCAAAGCCATCAAATTAAGCGTTGAAGAGGTAAAACTGCTGAGACATGCCGCAAGTTTTGGTATCAATAGCAAAGAAACAGCTGAGAAAGCTCTGAGAAGTAAACGCCGTGGATATATGAGCGGCAGAAAAAGAGCAGAAGCAGAAAAAACTATTGATATTTTCAAAAGTATTTCAGAGTAAAAAAGGAGAAAAGCACAATGAAAGCACAGAGAAATTGGATCACACCAGAGGGAAAGAGTTTTATCGATTATGAAAACATGATGGAGCAGCCACACTTGTTAGTGGCTGGAGCTACTGGATCAGGAAAATCCGTGGTAATCAATGGGATTATCACAACGGCACTATTCGAGGCACCGTCGCAAGTACAATTCATTCTTATCGACCCGAAGAGGGTGGAACTCGTAGACTATAGGTATCTTCCTCACACGGCGTTCTACGCATCCGAACCGACTGAGATGGTCAGAGGATTGCAGATGGCTATGAATACCATTGAAACGAGATATACACAGATGCAGAGAGCACATGAGAAGAAATACCAGGGAGCGCAGTTATATGTTATTATTGACGAATTAGCGGACTTAATGACCACGAACAAAAAACAAGTCATGCCACTGATCCAGCGTATTGCACAGGTAGGACGTGCCGCCGGAGTCCATCTGATCTGTGCGACTCAATGTCCACTTGCCAAAGTAATCCCAACGGAAATTAAGGTCAACTTTGATGCCCGTGTGGGACTGCGTACGAGGTCAGCGCAAGACAGTAGAAATATATTAGGTTTTAACGGTTGCGAGGATTTACCGCGCTATGGTCAGGCATATTATATGAATCCTGATAGCGGAGTAAAAAAAATAGTTGTTCCGATGTATGACAAGGGCGAAACATGGCGATTAATTAATCACTGGATGCAGCAGCGCCCACCGAAAAAGAAAGGTTTCTTTGATAGATTGTTTGGAATATAAGGAGAACCGGGAGAAATTCCCGGCTCTTTTTTCTTTCCAACAAACAAGAGATTTAATCAGAATTATTCTTTTCCCTCTCCTAATATTTTTGAAATACATCTGTCTAAATTGATACAGCAATAACAACCATAGTAGCAGCACCATTTACAAGGCGCTTTGTCACACCTTTTTCCCAATGATTCTCCGCATTGCCATTCCATACAAGGCCTGTTATTATTTTTAATAATTAGTTTATTAAGAGCACCAATGTATTTATTTTCATCTGCTTGAGTTTTTAAATCCATTTATAATAAGCCTCCTATTTCCCTTTTAAATCAATTTTCTATTAGCAATCGATAATTTATAGCATAAACCAATTCAAATCGATTCTAGGCACATTCTGCGAAGTCACAGAATCAAACTCCGAATTCTTTGTTGTTCTGTTTCTTCCATTCTTCCCGTTCTGCTTCTTTCTTTCGCTCTTCTTCGGTCATTTCTGAACCGTTTCGCACCCTCTTGACATAGTTAACGATGTCGTTTTTTGTCGCTTCCTGAATCTCTTTTAGTCTATTCTTTCGCTGTTCTTCTTCCGCGGAAATCTTAGCAGCGTCTTCGGCTCTCTTCTTTGCAAGTTCTTCGTTTAATTCCTCAAGTGATTGAATGCCCTTTTCTTGTGGTTTGTTTTCCTGTTCCGGTTCTTCCAGGAGTTCCGGGTGCTTAACGTATTCTTTCGCTTTTGCGAAAACATCCACGCTGTAAGTGTTTATCAAGTCTTTCTGTATAACAATGTCATTGATTTGTTCACCGTATTTGCGAGCTAAGAATTTAGCCGATTTCTCTTTCTTCTTTTCCTCTTCTGACTCAGACAGAGGATCAACAAATCCCTCTTCCCATGGCATCACTTCAACTGCTGCCATCTGGTAGAACTCTTTCGTCTCTTTTTCGGTCGAAACTCTCTCTGTAGGCTCTAAAATCGGGACTGTTGGCGTTTCAAGGTCGTGAAAGAACCTTTCTACAGCTTCATTCAAAAAACCGTTATACGTGTATCCAGCACTGATTATACGGTCTTTCGTTCCTTTGGGAAAAATTCCTCTGATAATGTCTTTGCTTTCTTCGTAGGCTCTGACTGCTTTCTTCTGTGAGTTAGACGTTTTCATTTTGCATCACTCCTTTGTTATAATGGCAATTATATAACGGTAATTATATAATAGTATTTATATAACATCAATTATATAATGGTATTTAGATTACTTTATAATGTA
>ERZ772820.416-NODE-416-length-41743-cov-25.350700_pt1 | contig 41743 bp, 83 predicted proteins | sample MGYA00511377_ERZ772820 | MGnify/ENA primary metagenome ERZ772820 (study PRJEB29015, sample SAMEA2737684) | human gut metagenome | biome: human gut; feature: human-associated habitat; material: faeces | place: China | collected 2012 ... | reverse complement strand
TGGTGGAGGCGGCGGGAGTCGAACCCCCAACCCAATCCGCAAAAGCATTGATATTACAAGGTTTTTTGTAACTCATCTGCAATTCCATCTGCAATTTACTTTTCTAGTTTCCGCATGACGCTATTATAGACGCGCTCGTTTACGATTTTCAAGTTGTCCATCAGCTCGTCCATAATCTCCCATGCCTTGTCTGGCGGAACATCTGCCACTGCGCGTAGAAAATCGCTGTCGCCGTATGTTTCGACGCTAACCGGCGCGGGTGCTGCGGAGTATTCCATTGGCAAAGCCTTCTCTCTGCTGCCGCTTTGCTTGTCACGGATGGCATACAACACGGCAAGGCGCTCATAGTTTGTCCAGCTTGATTCTTCCGTTTCAAGGCGGGCTATCCAGCGCTTGACCTCATTCTCGTCGACCATAGGGGCGCACCCCCTTTAGCCCTCAATCGTGTCCATGCAGCGCTGGATGGCTCTGCGGATGCTTTCATCGTCGGCGTTGTCCAGCATTTCCTGCAACTGGCGTTTCATGTTGTCGATTCCGCCGTCACGGGAATAGTGGCCGCGGACGTAGTGCGTGCCGCGTCTCGCATTGGACATATCCCGGTCATAAGCGCCGCGCATACCCGACTGCCAGTCTCCGTCGCGGGAATAGCGGCGAGAATAGTCTTCATCACGGGAATAGCCGCCGTCTTCCATCATCTCGATCTTATCGATGTTTTTGATGGTGTCCGTCAGCTTGTGCGCAATTTCGAGATCGCCCGCGCCAAGCTCGCCCTTACGTGCCAGCTCGTCGAGTTCGTCGCACAGCATATTGCGCAGATCGTACATTGCTTTCTTGCTCATGTCCATTCTCCTTTCACGCGATTCTCTCAACCGTCAGGTTCGAGTTGGCGAAGTTGACGGCCTGAGTGCTGGTGTTTTCCATTGCGACCGTCAGGCAGCAGCCTTTCGGGACGCAGACTTGTGCGGAAACATAAATGTTAAAGTAGTTCCCTACCGCCGCGGGTGTGACGGTCGCCGTTGCGCTGGTCAACGGCTCTCCGTTGATGGAAAGCGCCGCCGTGATGGCCTCGACCGTGCCTCCGGTGGGAATAGCGATGTTGCCGCCAAAGGAGACCCTAAACAGAGCGCGGTTTTGATTGGTGAGGCCGCGCAGCGTGACAATGCCAGCACCCTCACGATGCACGATGCAAGGCTTGCTGTTGACCGCAGTTTCCGTCAGCGGGACGTTTTGCCCAGCAGCAACAGAAACAATAGCGGAATTACTATATTCAGCCATTTTCCTTCTCCTCCTTTTTCCAAGTAGTTGCCGCAAAAGGGGGAATGAAGCCAGATGCAAGTACATCTGTATAGCTTGGCTTGAAAAGAGCATCCGCCTTATGCAGCAGATCGGCATAGTTTGTGAGTTCGAACATGCTCATTTCGGACTTATCCATAGCAGCAAGATGGTCTACAAATTCTTGTTTCAGCTCGTCAATCGTTTTCATGAGTTCAGTCCTTTCAAAAAAATACAGCGGCGGAGCTATTGCCCCGCCGCGTTGTTGTTAGTATCGGCACGGGGCCGAACATTTTGTTGGCGTCAACAAAACATTGCCAACAAAAAGCTATGCTATGCAGTTGTCAGCAGCCGCAGCCCTGATTGCAGCCGCAGCCGCAACCCCCGTACTGATAAGGTGCAGGAACCTCAAAAGAAGGAACGGGGCGCGGGTTGTAATACGCGAACTGTGCGCTAACATAGTTGCGCATATCAAGCGTCTGAGCAGCCTGAGAGGCCGCGAGGTCAGCGGCAAAAAGACGCTGGTTCTGTTCAGCAATCTTCGCGTCCTTCGCAGCGATCTCCTGCGCGGTTAGACGCTGATCGATGCCGCGGAACCCGCTGTTCATCGCGTCGATGATGTCGCGCGTCGCGTTCTGCACGGTGTTGCGCGTGTCACACGCCTGCGTCGCCATGTCGTAGCGCACCTGCGCGATAGCCGCGCGATTCTCGCAGCAACAATTTGCGGCCTGCATCTGCATGGCGTTGAGCTGCTGCATAAGCGCCGCCTGCTGGTTGCTACGGGAAAGCTCGGCATTGCCGAAGCCGGTGTTGATGGCCTGTGTGGTCGTAGCAAAGCCGCCAGTAATGGCGTTGTTCAACGCAAAGGTGGAATCGCAAATGCCATTTGCAATACTGTCGAGCTTGCGCTCAACGCTCGCAAAGTCAGATGTCAGAACGTAGCCGTCCATCACACCGCCGCCGTTACCGTTGCCAAATCCGTTGCGGCCCCAGCCGAAGAGGAAAAGAACGATAATCCAGATCCAGTTGTCGCCCCACATGCCCATACCGCCGCCGTAATTGTTCGCGGGCGCGACCGGCATAGTCATCATGGGAGCACCGTCGGAAAGAGACATATTATCTCTCCTTTCATAAATTTTATTTATCAAATCGTGGCCACGATAAGATCAATGGAATAAATGCTCGAACTGTTTTGCCATAGATTGAAGTTGGTTTAACTCTTGCTGGCTCATAGCGCCAGATTGCAGGAGCTTATTGACTTCTTCTTTTGGGTTTCCCTGAAAGCCACTTTGGAACTGTTGGAATTTCTGCTTGAGCTGCATCAGCTCACTTACCGGCCCTGGCATCTGCCCGCCGCCCAGCGCGGCCATAAACGGATTATTCATCGTCATCGTCCTCCTTGCGCTTCTTCTTGCCCTTTAATTCGCCCACAAGCGCCGCCAGCGCGTCAAACTCCTTGCGGGTGACAAATTCCACGCCCTTTTCCTGCGGCGCTGTGCGGGCCGTTTCTGCGCGCTCTACGAGGTCGTAAACCTTGAGCGTCGGTTTTCCACTTGCGTCTGCCTGCTTGAGGTACACAGTCGGCGCGGTAGAATCCCACAGCGCAACGGCAGAGTTGGGCGCGATGAGATAACCCCTCGCCTCCTGCTCGCCACTTACCCATTGCACGCCGCCCTGCGCGATGGGGTTTTGCTGCACTGGCTGCGCCATAGGCTGCTGCATGGGCTGCATCTGTGGCTGCTGCATCTGTCGCATCTGCATGAGGTTATCCGTCATCGGCTGCGGATAATAGGGGTTGAAATAGGGATATGCCATGTTCATTCCTCCGTTTCTTTTACCCAGTAATAAAGCGGGATTTCGTTCCCACTGTTCCAGCTGTCGTAAATTACACCGTCCTGCACACAGACCACATGACCGGAGAGCGCGAGGATATACGTCCCGTGCGGGTGCTCATCGGCAAACCTGCCGACCGTGTAGCAGTCCGGGCAGGTGTTCGGCATGATATATCGCCGATACCCAAGTGACCGCAGATACGCGCCCCAACAGGCATTTGCATTGGGCAAGTCGCCGTCTAAGTATCCCTGTATGCACAGCGACAAATAGACTTCGCCCCAGTCCTTCCCTGTTGCCTTGCAAATCGCGCGTACGGTGCAGTCTGACACGTTGCGCCCGTTTGGATTTGGGTTGAAATAGCTATACATGGAACATCTCTGCAAAGTAGACGTAAGTTCTCAGCTCGTCAGGGTCGGGAAACAGCGTCAAAATGTCCATCGCCATCTGCTCGGTAAATCCCAAAGCTAAAAGTCGGTTGTACATCGCGCGCACCTCCTTTTGTTGCCTCAATCGTACCGCGATTTTGCCGCGGGAAATTGCCCGCAAAATGCCCGCATTTTGCCCTCAAAAATTTTTCAAAACTCTTTGATTTCCCTCTTGACAATACGCTAATATTAGCGTATAATAAACATGTAAACAAGAGAGGGAAACACCTCGGGAGGAAATAGAAATGAAGTACAATTACAGCATTTATGAAGACAATGCCGGCCGCCTTCACCTCGCTGTCATGGACGAGAACGGCTCCTTCATCTACTACCTCTGCGACGCGGACCGCGCTCTGGTCGTTGGGACGCTGGACGCGCTCAAGGCGGGCGGAGACCCCATCGCCGACGGCTGGGAGGGCGGCGAGCCGGACCCCACGGCCTGCTATGAGGAGATCACCAACATTGTCGACGCCCGCAATGGCGGAGCGTCCATGCTCAATCTATAAAACTTACAGGAGGAAGAACATCATGAACGAATACAAATATGAAGAACTCCGCGAGGCGGCCATTAAGAACCCCACCGACGAAAATCTCTCCGCTCTCGGCGAATGGCTTCAGCAGTACGGCGACGACTGCTGGAACGGTGAGGAATGGGACATCGACGAGGGCTGCCGCCTCCGTCCCGTGTATGGGCAGGAGCCGGACGAATACGGCAGTTTCCCTCTCGTCGGCTACGATCTCCTTTAAAGGAAGTGGCGGCTATGAGACGAAAGTACAGCGACTGCCAGCGAGAGGACGGCGACTGCACCGCCTGCTCGCTGGTCAATTACGGGCGAGACTGCCATAACCGCCCGATCACCAAGCTGGAGTGGTCGCGCCGCATGGCGGACATGACTCAGTCCGAGCTTGCCAAGAAGTCCGGCGTCAATATCCGCCAGATCCAGCGCGTGGAGCTGGGGGAGGCGGAGGCGGGCAACCTGACCGCCAAAAACCTGCTTGCCATCGCCGACGCGCTGGTCGTAGATGCAAAATTTTTGTTATAACGCGGCAAAGGAGACTGTGTATGCGGACTAAAAAATGTATCACCTGCGGCAAGATTTTTTCCACCGATCGCGCAGAGCAGGCGAAGTGCGATGACTGCCTTGCCGCATCCCGGTCGACCACCCTGCGCACGCGAACCTGCCACACCTGCGGGGCCAACTTCATCGGAGGGCCCAGAGCCAGTTACTGCCTAACCTGCCGGGCAGAGCGGGAGAAGGTCAGGAAACAAAAGTACCGGGCCACCGGTTTTTCCCGGCATCTGGGAGATATCGATAACTGCGTGATCTGCGGTGGAGAGTATGTCGTCCAATCTGGATTGCAAAAGTATTGTCCAAAATGCGCCCCGGATGCCGTCCGTGAAATCGACCGTGCGCAGTCAAAAAGCTGGAACGCCGTACACGATTACTACATAAAACGCCACGAAAAATCCCGCAGCGGCGTTAAGGTCTGTGTCGTCTGTGGCCGGGAGATAGTCCCCGGCACCCCCACCGTTACCTGCTCCCCTGAGTGCGCCGCAGCCCACCGAAAAGAGGTCCAGCATCGCGCGGACGCCAAGCGCCGGAGCGGGACGAAATCAAAGCAAAGCGAAGTCAAAAAAGAGAGCACCGACTAATCAGTCGGTGCTCTCTTTCTGCCCGTCGGCAAGCTTGCGGTAAGCCCGGCGGCGCAGCTTGGCGAGGCCGTCCACGCTCATGTGGAGCTGAGCGGCGACCTGCACGAGGGAATGCCCTCGCACGTCACACTCGATGAGGCATGCCATTTCATCGGGCGGCAGGTCATAGGCTTGGATGTATGCTATAGCCCTGCGCGGGGCCATAGAGGATAGTTGCGCGCGGATCGCTCGGTGCTGCTTGTCCATGCTGTGCGCTGGGGCTTGCAGAGCGCTCACGCGAGGGGAGACGTTGCAGGTCTCCCGCCCGTTTTCCTTTCCGTGCCCGAATCGGACACCGTTATTTTGCCGCTCTCCGGATCATCGTCACGGCTTCCTGCCGTGTGATAAGCCCCTGCGGGGCGCTGCCATCCGTGATGCCCGCAGCCTTTGCCGCCGCCCAGTCTTTGGCCGCCCATGAAGAGACGGGCTTGGTGTCGAGCTGCGCAAGGTAAGTGTCCATCATCTTGTTAAACGTTGCCTGATCCATGTACTCCTCCATTTCCGGCGGGTACTTGCCCGCCAAGATCATGCTCCCTGTGTATCGCATATGATCGTCCCACTGGAAGTGCGGCTTGTCCGGGAATTTCTTCCAGTCGCCGCCCCACGAAAAGCCGACCTGCTTGCCGATCTGCCCGCAGCGGGCGAAGAACGACGGATCGTCGTACTCATGCCCCTTGACATTTTTGCAGATGTCGAACGCCAGCCCCGCCTTGACGCCGTGGAACGTCGGGCGCGTCGCAGCCTTTGCCGCGTAGCCGTTCGCGGCAAGATAGCGCTGATACTCGTCGTCTCTGACCGTTTCCGTCACCAGAACCGGAAGCCCCGCCTCCTTGCAGAGGCCGAGGAAGATGACGCAGTTTGCGCGCACGTCCGCCCGCAGGTCAGCAATGTCCCTACTGTGATACATCGCCGTGCTCCTTTTTGTAGTTGGCGCTGGACACGCCGATGAGCGCGCCGATAAACAGTGCCACGGCGCTGATGGTGGTCGTGACTTGCTCTACATACCCCCAGCCCCAAACGCCCGCCAGCGCGGCGTACAGTCCAGAACACGCGGGCAGCACGATCAGCACGAGCCACTTGAGCACATCGTACACCTTGTTGCTCATTTCAAACTTCATTGTCTTTCTCCTTTCGTTTCCGTCCAACGATAATTTCTACCAGTGTCAAAAGCCCAGTAAAGGCTTCGATGATGCCGCCCGTACCCAGCAGGTACGGGAAGATGTTGTCCCACTGCCACCCCTTGATGCTGTAAAAGATGACCGTGTAGATCACAAAAGCGGCGATGAAAATGCCAACGATAATCAAAATGATGTTCCTCGTTCGCAATTTCGATGCCTTTTTGATAAGGCGCTTCATCCGACCGCCCCACTCAGCAGCCACGCGATAAACGCGCCCGCCAGCGCCGCGAGAGCCTTGTCGACCAGCCCGTCCCACCGTTTCCCCGCCTTGCCCGTGATGGCTTTCACGTCCTCTTTGATCTCCTTGACGTCTTCCTCAACGGTCTCCTGCTTGGTCGCCAGCACCTCGACCGACGTTGCCAGCCTGTCAAGCGCCGTTTGATGCTCCTGTAGCTCGTTGATTCGATGCGTATTGCTCTTGCATCGACTTTCAATCAGCGCGATCTCTGCGTCATCGTAGTGCTTTGCGTTATCCATATCCCGCTCCCTTTCTCCGTTACTTTTCGATTTCCACCCCATACCGCTCAAACATCGAGCGGATGGCAGGGTTACGCAGCAGCTTCTTTCTCTGACCTTGATTAAGGTCGTTGTAGACCGCTTGCAGTGCCTCTCGCGTCTCTGCCACGCACTCACGTGCCCGCTCCGTGTAGGTTTTGTCCATTACTGCTCCTCCCCAAGCAAAATTTTAGCAGCCGTTTCCGTGTCCTCTACCTGCTCTTTCAGCAGTTGATTCTCACTTTCTAACACCCGCATGTTTTCTGCCTGCTTTGCGCTTTCTTCACTGCGTTTTTGGATGTAATCACAAAGTTTCATTTTGCCTCCTCCGCGATCGCCACCGGCTCCCCACATGTCACTCTGCCCTCGCCTTTGGCGTAGATTTTCACGCCTAGCTCCCACAATTCCGTGGTTTTCTCGGCGTTGGGCAGCTCCACCACCTGATCCGGTTCGCACGTCACCCACACGGGGTTAGCGTCCTTGGCGTTGTTGCTGATGTAGATGGTTTTCTCCGTTGCATAGTTGATCGCCACCTGCACCTTTGCCCGTTTGGGTCGCTGTGCCGTGCTGCCCAAAAACGCCGTGAAGCTTAATTCCCGGTAAGGCTTGCTGGCATCCGGCAGGATGTAGATAGTGTCCGACGTTTTGTCGGATACCAGAGTATTGTTCGCCACCTTGAATACAGGGCGGACTGAAGCATTAGTACTCGCAGAGGTGTATGAAAGCACGCCATTTGAAAGGATAAATTGGAACTGCTCGGCACTCACGGCATTGCGTAGCCACCAGTTTTTCAAGACACCATCTGTATTGAATGCTTTTCGCGCATTGTTATCGTTCGTCTCGCCCGTATGCGCCTTGAGCATCGGCAGGATGCTCTCGCCCTCCACGCCGCCGGTCGCTACCTCGTCCTCGCTGAGCAGATACACTTGCCGCGCGATCTCGGTTACGACGTCGGAGTTATATGGCTTGATTTTGATTGTGGACGGGATGATGCACGCCCGCATTTTCTCGTCAAAATACGAGAGATAGCCCGCTGTTTCGTCATTCAGCCATGTATCCACCAGGTTATTGATGTACGTTGCTTCATCGGTTGTGCTCATTTTGCGCTGCTCGTCCAGCACATTTTTCCGCAGGAGTACCACGCCGTCCGCGTCCTTGCGGATGGGCCAGTAAGCAACGGTCTGTGTCACGCCGCTGATGGTTTCCGTGTAGTGGAGGACTTCGGTCAGGTCGATTCCGCTGATTGGTCTTGCCATATTTGCCGCACCTCCTTACGCAACAACGATGCGCGCGTATTTGTCCACTGCGCCCGCCGTTACAATTAAGTCCGCCGGGGCGGTAAAATCCGCAATGTACACATCAACGGACGATAGATCGCCGCCCCCACTCTGGATGTTGCGCACCGCCTCAGCCATCCCATCTGGGAAGCTCAAGGGCGCGGTTGTCCCGCCACGTTCCCGGATGGCGTCCGCAACTGCCGTTAGGCTCGTGTCCTGTACCAAGTAATCAGCCATCAGAACGTCCCTCCTTCCGCTGCGGGCACGGTTTCCGCCACCCACTTTTTATTTCGGACGCGGAGAAAAGCACCTTCTTCCGCGCCATCAGGCTTTGGTAACCCGGCCTCCTGCCCAAAATATTTGTGCAAAGTGTCACCGGACACCTTTTTTGCCGTCGCATTTTGTTGCACCACAAAGAGATCATCCGCCGTTACAGCTTCCGCCGCAAGCAGATCGTCAATGGTTTTGTCCATGTTGCCCCTCCTTTTCATAAAATGTTGATCATATGGTACACGTCCACCGCCCCGTAGACCGCGGCAGCAACGTATAGCGCATACCGCGCCGCCCTCTCCCTCCGGGTAGACAGCCACCACAGCAGCACCCCCACGATGACGACCTTGTAGCAGACCATGAACGGGACGGAGCGCATCAGGGGATTAAGCTCCACCGCCCCGCCATGCAGCGCCCAGAGCGTGCATGATAGGTCAAGTAGATTTAGGGTGTATGCGATGACAGCTCCGCGCGTCTCTTTCTCCTTTCTCACTTCTCCTCATCCCTCCTCCGTACGATCGGAGCAGTCCACGAATTGATCAAATTCAGTTTTTCTCCCGCGATCTGGTGTTTCTGGTAAGACAGCCCCGGTGCAGCCTCCCCCAAAACGAGGCTGAGAGATACCGCGTCGACCGGCGTCTCCACTCCGTTGGCGTTTACCTCGTTCATGCCGCTTTCAACTGTTGCAAGAGCGGTGATCTGTGCTTTCGGCAGGTCGTCCTCTCCGACACTGTGCTTCGTTTTTGCTGCGGTCGCCCGATATGCCTTTGGATCGTGCGGCGAACCGCTGACCATCAGCCTGTATTCGTCCACCAGCGTGAGGTCTTCAAGCCTGTCGAGCTCCTCGTTTTTGATTTTGTAATCATCGAGCGCGTCGACCGCCCGGAGCAGACTTGTCAAATTCGCGTTTTTGTTCGGTGTGCGCATCGGATATATCTCAACAAGCTGCAGATCCATGGCGAGCGTCTGAACATGGGTCATCCCTGCATGGTAGCTGCGGTGTGCCTGATCTGTCATAGCATTATATCCGTCCACCTTAAAGGGTGGCCACGGCCACAGATTGATGAAGAGATGCGAATGCTCTAGTGACCCCACTGGGACTTCAAACTCAAGGCTCTCTCCGGATGCAAGATAGTAAAGGTCACCTTGGCTGTGTTTCGTTTTAAGGTTGCTCGTATTGCCAAATACTCCAGGGACAGCAACTGCTACCCATGCCTTAGAAGTGTCGTCGTCGTCAAACGGAGGAGACACTGTCTCAACGAATGAGAACCTATACCTCCCAGGGCAAAGAACATAGGTCTTAATGACATATACCGGCGTCAAAGCTGCCGTGCCACTTGCTCCGCAGTCCGCTTTTACATGCTGTGTCAGTGTGAATGTCCAGTTGTCCAGACGGGAATCCACGGAAAGCTTGTTGTCCATGAATTGCTCCCAGGTCATCTTGCCGGCCATATAAGCATCGCGAATGAGATAGGAGAAGGGGAGAGTTTTTTTTGCACATATCTCGTGCAAATAAGAGCGGTTATAAAACAACGCCGTGACCCGCGCCGCATTTTTCTTGCTGAACACCCCACCAAAGTGCGGCGCTGCGCGCTCGCAGAAGGCATAGAAGTCGCTGATAGTCTTGACATTGTTGTCCCGCAGCCATCCCCCCATGTCCTGCAGTCCGTAGATACTCGGCGCGGTCGCCTCGCCACGGGCATTGCGCAGATACAGGTCGATGATGACTTCATCACAGTTGACCTCGACGTCAAATATCCCCGGTTTTTTCTCCGGCGGCGTATACGGCAGCAAATATCCGTCTCCGCACAGCCCTGCGGCCAGCCCTGCCTTAAAGCTGGCTGCATCATAGCCGCGCAGCGTGCCGCTGCCGTCCGGGCGGTGCGCGTCAAACGTGCTGTTGAACCCGCGCTTGATTGCCTGCCCGGTCAGATATCCTGTTAAAAAGCTCTTTTTGTGTTTGATCGCCATCGTCCGCCCCCTTACCAGTAGATGGGGCAGTCCGTCCCATCCGGGTATGTGATCTTAACCGGGACTCCCGCACTGTTCAGCGTGACGCCGTAATCCAGCATTTCCTTAACGCCTTCCAGCAGGACACCCCAACTGCCCTTGTCCCATCCGGAAAAGTTGAGCCCAACGGTTCTCCGCATCCCCATCAAGTCTAAATATCCTTCGTCCCGCGCGGCGAGACCGAGTTGTTTTCCCGTGCTCGTCTCATACGTCAGCTCCAGCGAGTTCTGCCGCTTGACGAGGTAGCCGCGCTGCTTGCCGTTGTTGTCGCCCGCACCGAAGACGTCCACAGGGTAGTAGTATTTCCCGTCTGACTGAAACGAGATCGCGCGCTTGACCTGCTCCTCGTACTGATAGACCATCACCGGCCAGTTTGTCTGCTTGGTGGTGGTAAAAATGCGCTCGCCGTTTGCGTAGGGATAGCCGTCCGAGCCGATCGACGCGCCCGCGGGGTCTGCCTCCCAGTAGATCAGCTCCCCGTTAGGGTTGCGAGCCTGCTCTGTCGTGCCCTTGGCGATGCCCGCGACGAACTCAAGGCTCTGTTCTGCCACGCGAATAAAATTGTCATCTGAAGTGTCGCCCGCAAGGTACTTGACCACCCGGCGCGAGGTCGACAGCCGGTTGACGCTCAAGTCCGCGATCTCACCGAGCGCAGAATACAGCGCGTCCGCAGAAAGCTGCCCGGACACATCCACGTTGCCGGCGAGCTTGATGTAGCCCGTATAGTTGTTGGGGCCGACCTTGAGCGTGATCGTCGCGGTCGTCTGGCCGTCCGGGTTGGACGCCGACGTGACGGATAAACTGATCCCATCGACCGTTTGCGTGATGTCCGATACCCGCCCGTCGATGCCCTCGACCTTGAGGTTGATCTCCTCGCTGGTTTTGGTAATGAGAGAGCGTGTTTCGGCAATCTTGCGATTGAATTCCTGCGTGATATAACCGCCGGATGGGTATTCATCTTCCATTTCCAGTTCGCCGGGGGAAGAAATCCCCGCGTATCCGCGACCATCATCAGAGATTTTAGACAGCGGCGAATAAATGCCACCAACCGTCACGCCGTCGCCCAGCTCTGCCGCTGGATCGATGTTTGCCGCACCTGCTTCGTATGCCTGATATTGGTAACCTTTCATGGTTTGCAGTAAAGCATTTACCATTGGCTGCGTGGCGTGAGGGCAACTTGCAATGACTTCCATTCCGGTATCATCGCCCGCCGTCAGGCTATTTTCATCGTCCACAAGCAGTGTCACACGGGAGATAGGCTTGTACTTGCCCTTATCGGAAAAACTTGTAACGTCTTTGCCGACATAATACTTTTCAGACAAGGATCCTCACCCCTCCAAACGTGATAGCATTGCCCGCTTCCGTAATGAGATAGTTCGTCTCGGCAGGCATAGACAACAGGGGAATAAGCAATAGTTTCCCTGCATCGGTAATAATCCAATTCCCGCCGTGCGCCGCTGCGATAAAACATAGCTCATTGCGGATAGTGTAATCATTTGCGGGATAGTCGATGGTGTACGAGCTGTTGAGCACTGTTCGGCTGTCCAGCTCCACGCCCATCAACTGGCAAAAGATGTTTACAGCGTCAGGCATAGTCATCGGGAAGTTAAGCGACTGGTCTGGCCCCCACACAACGTCAGCCTTTCTCATAGCGTCGTATGCTTCGAGTTCCCAATAATCTCCATCGCAGGAACGACGGTTGGTAAAAAACACGCCTTTTGGGATCCAGTCCGTCGCCTGACCGCCATTAACAAGCCTGAGATACCGCTTGATCGTCGCGGCGCGCGGTACGTTGTCCGCATACAGTGCCAGTTTTAATGTTGCGCAGCAGGCGTTTCCGATGCCGAATTCTTCAAATAACTGCGATTCGACAGAATGCGAAACTTCCGCGTCTTTACCATATTCCGTGCCCGCGACGTCAAATTTATACTCCCGTTCTGTGCCTGGCTTGTGGAGCAGCTCGCGCCACAGCGCACTTGTTGTCTGCCCCATATTTACACCTCAATCAAGTTAAACGTCGCACCGCCCCACACCTCATTGTCGTCCGCTGCTTCTTCAAGCGTGCATTCCATCGACGAGCAGTAAAACGTGCTTGTTCTCATGCCATGCAGGTCAAGGTATTGGACTGTACATGTGGGTTTGTTCAGATCGTCATCAAGTTTTGCCAGCACGTCACGCTTGACGGAGTGCGTTGTATACCTCAGTTTTCGCTTGGTGGTGATCTTGTCGCGCCGCATCTTGCCATCTTTGGTACGGGTGGTCTTGTCGCTGTCAAGGTCGTTTCTGCTCCACCCATACCCCTTAGTTGCGATTGCGGACGAGTAGTCCGTGCCGTTGATAATAAGGACTTCCATGTTACCCCTCCTTAGTACAGCAGCACGGGCTTACCCGCCGCGCGTGTCATGTTGTTGATGTTCGTCACGGTGCTGCGTGCGATTTCCTTACCGTCAAGCTGGATAACAACAGTGGTTGCACCGCCGCCAGATTCCGCCATAGCCTGTTTAAATGCGTCAACCATCGTTGCAAGTGGCGTTTCAATGTTCGTCCCGCTTTTCTGGTCGCCCAGCACGGCAAGAAATTCTTTGTTCGGGGGGATAACTGCACCGGTCGCCAAACGCGGCAAACGAACCTCAGAGAGCGAAGAAATATGCCCGCCAATGCTTTTGCCGCCGACACCGGGAACCCAACTCGGAACAGTAAACTTGATCGTATTGATTTTACTAATCAGCCAGTTCAAGCCTTTAATGACGGCATTGATGGCGCTCTCGGCAATAATAACGATGCTGTTCCAGATGCCAGAGAAAACTTTTTTGACACCTTCCCACGCAGATTTCCAGTTGCCCGTGAACACGCCCTTGATAAATTGGATAATTCCACCGAGGATATTATCTTTCAAGTTTCTGGCAAACTCTGTCAAATTACCTGTAAGCGCAAGCGCCGCCGTAACTACAGATGCGATGCCAGCAATAACAAGAGGGATAACGCTGCCGGTCAGAAAAAAGAACCCCAGCCCCGTTGCCACAATGCCAGCAATCAATAACAGCGTATTTTGAAGATTTGCACCGTTATCACAAATGTCCTTAAACGCTGTGATAATCATTGCTGAGCCAGCCACTACAAGGCCGATGCCTGCGCCGACTTTGCCGAATGCGATTGCAAGCCCCCCGGCAAGCGCCGCTGTGCCTGCAAGCATTTCGAGCAGATTCCCCCAGTTGACGCCGTTATTCCATGCGTCGGATAAGCCGTCCCACAGAAGAATCAATCCGCCAACCGCGATAAGGATGCCGCCAAGCTTTTGCAAAATAGTGCCAAGCACACCCGGCAAACTGCTGCTGATTTTCCACAGCGCTAAGCCTGCCGCAATGAGCATGACTGCATCAGCGATTTTCTTTAAGCGGTCGCTGATGTCGTCCATGTAGCTAAAGTCCGGAGTGATTGCGTCAGCGGATGCGCCACCGCCCGCATCGTTTGCGGTATCGGTGGAAATCTGGTTGATCTCATCAAACGCCGCAAGCTGGCTTGCCGCTTTCTTCGCGGCACTGCCCGTTCCCTTTAATGCGCTGGTCTCTTTGTTTAGCGCCTTTGCCGAGTTAGCAGTTGCCTTGACACTCTTGCCGGAGATAAGCGCCACAAGACGAGTGATCTGTGAGACTACTGCCGTGATAACTTTTACAAGCAGTGTAAAAGCGGGGACAATTACACTTACAAGAGGCTGTGCCAGCGTCAAAAGCGCTCCTTTAAGCTGCGCAATGGATTCTCTTGCATCGGAGTTTACCATTACGACATTTTTTACCCAGTCGCGCACTTTTGTTAATGCTTGGGTAATAACTGTAAAAACAAGTGCACTTCGGACAACAGATTTTAAGCGCTGTCCAAATACTTTCATGGAATCTGCCGCCGCTTCGGTTGCATTGCGCAGTCCTGCGCCTTTGGCTCTGCCCTCGATCTGCTGTGTTAGCTCGACTGCCTGCGTTTTCGCGTCGGAAATTTTATCGCCGGTTTTTTTGAGCTTTTCGTTGAGCTTATCAATGCTATTTGCAGTTTTATTAAATTCGCTTTGCAGCATTCGCACGCGCTCGGCCTGCTCGGACACGTCGATTTTCTCATACGTGCCTTTCGGCGCTGTACGCATATCTGCAAGCTCCTGTTTTGCCGCATCCAGCTCTGCTCCGATGCTGCGCAGCCGGTCTTCCATCGGCGTTTTCTGGTCGCCGAGCCGGTTGAATTCCTTTTGTAAGGATTCGATATTGCTTTTAACTTTGTTTAACTCCTGATGGAGTTTTTTGTCGCTAATAGTCGCTTCAAATACGACTTCGCCGTCAGCCATAATATCACCTTCTTGCTTTTAGGTTTTTTGCGTGATATCATCCAAGAAGCCATAAATAATGGCAAGGAGGAATGAAAAATGGATAAGATGACTACTTGCAAGGTATGCGGGGCATCTATCGCAAAATCCGCTACCACTTGCCCGCAGTGTGGAGCCAAGCAGAAAAAGCGCCACCCAGTATTGGGGATTATCATTGCTATTTTCGGCATTTGCATGATTGCCGCCGCATTAAACGGCATGGGCGATGATTCTGGCGCGGAGAAACAAACATTTAGCGTTGGAGAAACCGCCGAGCTAAACGGAATCAGTGTAAAGTTTGATTCTTACACCGAAAGCAATGGATCGCAGTTCAACACCCCTGATGATGGCAATGTGTTTTTGCTTTGCGAATTCTCCATTGATAACCAGTCGGATAAAGATATTGCCGTTAGCTCTATCGCATCGTTCAACGCCTATGTTGATGACTACTCGACAAACCTGAGCATTTCGGCCACCATCGCAACCGATAAAACCCAGTTAGACGGAGCCGTTGCTGCCGGTAAGAAAATGACCGGCGTTGTCGGATACGAAGTCCCCAAAGACTGGAAAGAAATTGAAATTCGCTTTACTCCTGACTTTTGGTCTGGAAACGAAATCACATTCATTGCAAACAAGTAACCACCTTCGCCCGATGCTATTTTGCGTCGGGCGTTTTTTTGCCCAACCACGCATTGATCGTGGCGTTTTCTTCTTCTGTCATCGGCTTCTTTAGATCGACAAGCCGCCTGTTTTCTCGGTAAAATTCTCGATCCGACTTGTCGAGCGTTTTCCCTTTTGCTTTCAAATTGCGGATTCGCACAATGTTTGCAAACAAGCAATCCCCGATTTCGTAGTACGCCGAGACGAATGACCACCAATGGAAATAAGGCATTGCGCGTACTTCATGTCCCACAACACGGTTGATGGGAGCCACAATGTATTGAAAGTCTTGTTCCCAATCCATCAGCTTTGGGCGTTTCCGGTTATCTCCCTCGTCGCCGCAGTCAAGAAACCATGTCATTTGCTTCACCGCATCAGGGATATGCTCGTCCGGCATTTGCAAAAAATCGGGATAGAAAATATCCAGAGCAGCCAGAACCTTTTGCCCGTTGTCCAAATCGACCGCAGAAAAGACCGAAAGCACGTCCAACGCCGCACGATAGTCCGAGCGGATTTTATAGTCAACGCCGCAGACGTTCAGCGACGTTGGAAGATCGTACATCATTTACGGTATTTCTGCGTATACTTGCGGATTTTCTCATCGGCAAGCGCCTGTTCGCGCTTTACTGCCTCATCAAACTGCTCGATGATGGCGGTCATAAAGTTCTGCCAAACCGGCGCACCGTTGGCCGCGGAATAGGCGTTGACGCTGCCAAAAAGCGTATCGGCAATGTCTTGTCCGAACAGATCATTGATGATGCTGCGCATTTCCTTGTCAAGAGAATCAACCATGTCAAAAAGCTCGTCGTCGGGGATATCCTTTTCGAGTGTCTTTGCTCGGGTCTCCTGCTTTTTGCGCAGGTCATCAAAGGTTTTATATGCTTTCTTTGCGAAGTTGACATCCGCAGGGTTAAAGTGCACTGTTACGATGCCGTTCACGCCGCGAATGGTATATTCCTTTACACCGGAATCAAAACTCAGTTCCATATATTCCTCCAAAATGAGGGCTGACAGATGCCAGCCCTCTATGGTTTATTCGCCCTCGGTAAACGTGACCGTATTGCCAGAGATAGCGGCAGTGCCAACCGTGCGCGTGCCGCCAAGCGTCACGTCGATAGGCATACCGATAAAGCCGCCACCCTCGCCGCCGAGGGAAGAGGGCTTAACCATGCAGGACGAATAGCGCTCCGCAAATACTGCGGTCTTTGCCGTGCCTGCATAGGCGTGGACAATCAGCACGTCCTGATTTGCCAGCGCCGCCGCGTTCTGCTCCTTGACCGCGAGATTCCAAATCTTGACGATGGCGGGGTCACCAGCGTCCAGATCAGACGGGTCAAAGGTCTGCGTGATGATGGGTTTCTTCATGGTCGTGCGCGTCGTGCCAAGAATATCCTTCGAGGAATCCTCCTGCCAGTCGTATTCCATGCTGGAATCCGTGACGCGCGTACCAAAGGGAGACCATGTGGGGGTTCCGGTTTCGCCCGTGTTGAGACACGCGATCAGAAGTTCGCGGTCTACGGTCTGCCCCGCCGGAGTGTTAAATGTCGTATCAGCCATTTTTAATCACCTCGTAGTTCATTTTCATAAGGATTTGGTGATCCTCATCGCCGTTTTCATACACGGCAAAAAGAGAGGATCGCGTTGTCGGCTCAATGCGAATGACGCGGCGACCGTCGCCAATGTCAGGCGGCGTTTCGCTTGCTGCCCAATCGCCCAAGGCGTTAAGCAGCTCGTCAGCCTTGAGCCGTTTGTCGTTGCTATTCCCCGGTTTCATGCGGTAAATGACCTTGAATTGGTATTCCGCTTGATACCCGCCGAGAATGTATTTTTTGACGATATACGCCGCCTGAATCGTAGACAGCGCCATTGCCGGAGTATCGGCGGGAAGAAATTCGAATCGAATCAAATCAACCGGCTTATCCGGGAACGTGTTTAACCACGCAAGCAGCTTGCGGGAGACCTGATCTTCTTCCGCCGACGAAACCGTCTTTTTAACCTGTTCCGTACTTCTTCACCGCCTTTTCTGCTACGCGCGCCCACTTGCCAAGGTTCTGTGCTTTTGATGCTTCACACCAATGGTCTTGTGCCTGTGGATGAGCCGTGTGGTTGAATACCAAATTGCGGTCAGTCACGACCTTTGTACCGCCTTTCGGCGCATATGTGCTGCCGGTATTTGGATCAACCATTACTTTCCCGTAATACAGGAATCTCGCGTAAGGGCCGGGGTAGATGATGTCGTTGCCAACTACCCTTGTACGCTGCGTTAATGAGCCTGTGAGCATCGGCACAAAAGGCTGAGTGTCTTTCTCCATCTGCTCGGATAAAACGTGCTCAGCGCGCGTACAAGCCTTTGCAATGGCGGTTCTTGCAGCGTCCATTCCATCGGTATGCACGGAAAACTTGATACCCATTACGCACCTCCGACTTCCCAGTGCTGCATATCGGCGCTACCGTAGTCCATTGCATCAACCTTCGTCACGTTGTAACAATCGTCATGGCTCAACACGACGGTCATGTTGTCCGACACAAACTCGCCCTTTACAAAGCACGTCATGCCGCCGTTACCCTTGTATGAGAGCGTCCATAGGTTAGACTTATCCGCCGCTTTGAAAAACGATTGCGGGCCGATGTAGTTTTTCGGTTTACCTGTTACCCCGTCCACCGCTTTCACGGAGAACGGGATATACAGATTTACAGCGTCAGCACCTTCAAGGCCGCTTTCACGCACGTTCACGCCTTTAGACGCTTGGAGCATCACACCGCGCAATATCGTGGTGTAGACCTTTTCGACCTCATCAAGAGTTGTCGGGTCGATCTCCTGCACGATGTTGTAGATCGTTACAGTGTGGGGAGCGTACATCTACAACCACCTCCACGATACAGCAGCCCGGTATGTGCAAGGTATTCCATGCACGTTTCTGCCAGAAGTTTCTTTGCCTCGTCCGTCGCATTGAGGGCGGACAAAGCAGATTCCCCGCCTGTTGCAAGCGTTCTGGAGTAACTGCCTACCGTTTCGCTTTTTACTTCCGCATCATTTGCCGCAGCATTGGCAAGATTTTTCATCGCCAGTGCTTGTGCGGATTCGATGACCGCATACTTGTCAACCAGCGCACAGCAGCACATCTTCACCGCATCCAGGTCAGCGTTGTCTTGTGCTCTGTTGCGCGTGTAGTAGTCGAGGAAGGAGCTGGCGCGGACAACAAGACGCGGGAAGTCGGTTCCACTCACAGCGCCCATGTAAACGCCGGAGTAGTATTCAAAGTCTGCGTAAGTCATACGGGTCATCTCCTTTCAAATCAGGCAGAAACAGTAACGGTGGCAGTGCCGGTCTTGGTCCCGTCCTGCTTGGACTTCGCGGTAACGGTGATGCTACTCTTGGTTTCGGTAGCAGAAACGGTCAGAACGCCCTCATCGCTGATCTTGCTCTTCGTGCCGTCCTGAGACCATTCAACCTCGCCGTTGATGATGCCCTCGCCGTCAACCTTGGCGGTAAACAGCTTGCTCTCGCCCTTCTTTACGGTGGCGGTAGCAGGGGACACAGCAACGGTGGAAATAGCACCACCCTTGCCGTAAACGGAGAAGGGGAACGGGTTCACCTTTTCTGCGTTGTAAGCGTTGATGGGGTTTGCAATCTCCCAGCCAAGACGCATGACAGCGCGCAGCGCGACCATATCGTTCTGCATGAGGTTGTAAACGATGTCCTTCGTGGCGGGATCCTGAATCACGCCCTCGGTAAAGACCTTGAAGGTCATATCCTGGCGAATGGCATAGACGAGCTGGCTCCAATCGCCGACGATCATCTGCGCCTGTGCGGGGTCAAATGCGCCGTTCATCGGGAAGTACATGTCCATACCATCAAGGCCATAGCGGGTGGCACCCTGCATATCGGACTTGAAGATGGGCTGACCGGTGGTGTCCTTCAGGCCGCGCAGCTTACCGCGCATCTGGATAGCGGACATAACGCCGTTGGGGTTGAAGCCGTCCAGCTCAACCTTGGAGATTAGGCCATTCTCGCCCATGATGTCGTCAAACACGCTGGTGCCGACGGGAACACCGTTACCGGCAGCGATAGCAGCAGGAACAACGCCAGTGCGCCAAGTGCTGGGCTTGTTGGTGCCGAACAGGATAGCCGCATCAATGACCTTGCCGAAAGCTTCGGTCAGACGGGGCTTGACCTCGCCCCAAATGTCATAGTCCGCATCATCGAGAGCAGCCTCGGGAATGGGGACGATAACCGCGATTTCCTCGGCGTACAGTTTCTTTTTGTCCCACGCCATCTTGGTGGTCTGCTTGAACGCCTCACCAGCGCCGCTGTCGGTGGCCTCGCCGTTCACGAAGTACGCGGAGGGAAGTGCGTCAAGCACGTTGATGGTCTGCGTCTTGCTGGACATATTCGCCAGACGACGGCCCATGCGCAGGACAGCGGATTCCGCGATAGCGCCCTGCATGATCTCGCGGGTTACGGGTTCCGGAATAAGGCCGGAAAGGGCGGAACGATCAATACTTGCCATGTTGTAATCTCCTTTTTGTTACTTGAGTGCGCCGCGGATCAGATTGTTCATCGCGGCATTGGTATCTGTTTTCTTTTCGCCGCCGCCAACAGCGGCAGACCAGTCGATTTTTACGCCGTCTTGGAACGCGGATGGATCGGCGCTGACTTGCGCCTTGTGCCATTCGTCAAACCCATCAAGAGCACCGTCCTTGATTTCAAGGTGCTTTGCTTTCAGGTCTGCCAAATATGCCTTTTCCGCAGCCTTAGAGCTGAATTTCACGCCCTTTTCAGCAAGCGTCTTGCGGATCACATCTGCGTAGTCATAATCGGCGATCTTAGACTTGTAGCCCTCGATCTCCTTTCTGAGCGCTTCCGTTTCCGCGCTTCCACTTGCCGCAAACTGCTTGTTTTTCTCCACTTCCGCGTCCAGTTTGCTCTGAACAGTCGAAAGCGCCTTTGTGATTCGCCTGTCAAACTCCGCCTTATAGGTGGGGTCAGCCAGTATTTCATCAAAAGTAATGATTTCGTCTGCCATTTTTTATTCTCCTTTATTTCCACTGCGTTTTTTTGCCACAGCGTTTTTCTGCATTTGTGTTTTAAGCCTGGTTTGCAAACTCTTTTTCACAGAAACAGCATTGAATTTTGATTCCCATTTTCGCTGCAATGTAATCCCATTCTCGCTTTTCATTTTCTGACCTCCTCAACTTCAACCATATAAATAGTGCTCCCATCAGCTGGGTTCTCTTCTTCGCGGAAGCCGACTACTTGGAAAGAAGAGTTGCCGCTATATAAAACTTCCTGCTCATCTGGGTATCTGGAAAAATCTCGAATTGATATTGCGTTTCTTGCCCCACTTGTAGTGTCAACCAGAACAGCGCTTGTGCCATTTGAAGATTCTAAATGCTGTCCGGACGCAAATTCGACTGCAACCGAAGCGTCCGAACTCCAAGAACTGGGCAGCCCTGTTTCGATCACGTCTCCCTCTTTGAGACTTTCCAAAAAATCCGAATCAACATTAATCCCACGATAAAGCTCGCCATCGTTCCAGTGGACGGACTTTGCTTCTTCTATGGCTTTGTTGATGTTTTGCACTTCTTCTTTTGTTTCAAGCGACCACGTATAATCATCTGTGTAGTACCTAATTGACTGGATTAGCTTTTCAGCCTCGTCATCTGGTAGATCTTCAAGCGCCTCATACAAATCACCCTCGTCAATGTGCCCCGCGCCACCAGTTTCCTCGCGGTTAAACTTCCCGCTTTCCCGCATCGCGTCCGTTAGGCTCTGTCCGTCTCGAATGAAAACACGCCGCCCGCTGATTGTGCGCCAAACTCCATTTTCATCTGCCATATTTAGCCCTCCTAAAACAAAAGAGCCGAACAACCCGCAAAATCCGCGTACCGTTCGGCTCCTATTGCCCTTTCCCGCGCCCAATTACGCGGAAGTTGTTATTTACTTATCGTTGATGTGCGGCATTACCGCCGCAAGAATAAACTCTTTTACGCTTACGCCTCGCCGTTCTGCGGCATCGCGTATCTTTTTGCCGGTTTCTTTATCCACCCTCACCGTTAAGGAGTCCTGTTTCCGGTTGTACTTCGTGCTTGCTCTTATCTGCGCCTCTGTTGCCATGCTGCAAACCTCCTTTTGCAACATAGTATCACACTCTCTGTAATAAGTCAACTTATACATTTTTAACAATTCAACCCCCAATTTATTGTGGAATATCCCATCTTGAAATATAAGTAAACTTATAGTATCCTATACTCACAAGGAACAAATGTGACAGGCGAAAGCCGGAAAGGAATTTGACATGACCGCCGTTGAAGTAAAAGCTTATGAAATTGGCATCAAGGAGGCGCACGAGCAAAGGGAAATTGTTCCCGCTTGCAAAAGTAACGCGATGTACGCTCTCATGGAAGAAGTGGAAAACGGACTTTTGCCACTTATTAAGGCTTATGATGCAGGAGTTGCTTACGAGATCAATCGTCAAACGAAACTTGGGTTTTAACTTAAATGGACATTCAAGACAGTAAAGATAACGATTTCCCCGCCCCTTAACCGGGGCGGTTTCTTTTATGTTTGAGTGCTGTATTTGATTGTCTTTTTGACCTCTAAGACGATATACCCATCGCCTTTTCTACGTATCTCTGCATCGTTGCCGCGCTTTAGGATTGCTTGCACGGTTTTGATGGCTTCGTCAAAGTTCAATACAGCACCTTTGTCCTTTCCCATTGCAGCGGCAACCCCGCCGCTTTACTAAAAGCCTTATATTTGGCGTTCAGTCTTGCCAGTTTTGCTTTTGCGGCATAATATTCGTCCTTTTGCTCACTCGCCTTATATGCTGTTACAAGCTTTTTCTGCTTGATAATCTGTCGCTCAACGCGCCGTTGCATCTGCGTCGCATCGTATGCAGTGTATTTCTTTCCGTCAAACGTGCAGCCAAGATCATCATCAATATGGGCAAGTTGCTCATCAGTGTATGTGCGTTCGCTTACGCCCTCAACCCAAACATTCCGCCTGTGTCGGCAGTTAGCCCCCTCAAGCCCATCAACGGCCCCAAGACCGCACACATCGTAAATGCTGGGGTAAATGTCATTGCTACGAGTGGAATATACGAGGCCTTGCCATGCTTTGTGAGATGACCACGGTGATTTGCCCGGAATATCGCGTGCGCCCGCATGGGCAGAAACCTCAAAATACGGGGTATCTAAATACTCCGCCGATTTCTCGGTGTACTTGGCGCAAATCTGATTTACGCCGGTCATCACAGCGCGACGCGCCGCTACATCAATGAAATCACGATGCCCGCTTTCGTAGTCTACAACTTTAATGCCACTATCTGCGAGCTGCCTTACAACGTTTGCAATAGCCTGATTGTAGCTGATCGCGCTGCTCTGGATCTGCATTTCTGCGTTATCCAAAGCCCACTGATAAGCGCGCGCGGGCTTTAACATCGTGTTACCCACGAGGAAACCCATAGAAGCCGTTAAATTGCGGAATGTATCATGGGTCTGCCGCTTAATTGCATCCACTGTAGCCGCGTCTACAAGCGTTTCTGGCTGCGTTACATGCGCAAGGTCGATGACTTCGGTGTAATACTTCTGGTTGCGCTCTACAACGTCATTAAGCAAACTATTTAGCTTTTGTTTGCTAATCCCTGCTGTTTTGCTAATAGCTTCTTCGATGCTTCTAAGGTCAATGCCGTGCGATCTCAGCGCTCGAATATCCTGCACCGTAACTTCATTGAGCTGATCTGCGAAGGCCAATCGGCTGCAAATCTCATCAAGCAGCGTGTTTTCGAGAGCGCGATAGATTTTTGCTAATTCTTCTGGGAGAGCATCGAGGATTTCCGGCGTAAACGGATATTTCGCCATACTTTATTCGACCTCATTTTGAGGTTCTGTGACCATCTCATGCACCTTTTCCAACGCAGCTTTTGCAGTCGTTTCATCCTCTCCATACCATTTCATACGGTATTCTAAAAGGCTCATTGCTCCCATGTTTTCGTCAAGTCTGTCCTGTGCACGTTCAGATTCAGTATCAATAAAAATGGAGTCATCAAACGCAATTGAGATTTCTGCATTTTCATTAAGGTTTACATCGATAGCTTTATTGCCAAGTCTTAAAAGAATGCGGCATAGTTCGGTAAGTGCATCACGCAAAATAAGTTGGTGTTTCCCTCTTGATTCCGCAAGTTTTGAGTTTGTACTAATAACTTGTGTCGCCGTTGCCATAACTGCGCCCTGATTGAATTGGTAAAAATTCGTTCCAAATCCGCACTTACTTGACAAAACGTTTAGCTGATCTTGCAACCCGATATTAAGTTCCGAGGTTCGCAACTGCGGGGAAATCGCATCTACAACATTCCCTTGCTGCGTATCTTCCGGAAGCAGATAAATGCGATTGTCATGCTTATCAAATGTGGGCCTGCCGTCCTCGTATCTTGTGGCGGGCATTTTCACGGCTAAAAGCAACGCACCATTATCAAATTCATTTGCGTAGCAATCATACGCTTTATCAATGACGCGCAACACGCTTATTGAATTTGCAAATACCGGGATCCCCGTAGGAAGCAAATAATCGACATTGTTTGCAATCGCAAGTCGGTCAATAACAAATTGTCTCTCACTGCTTCCAGTATCTACATAATCCGGAATGCGTTCAAACCCTGATACATCGGATAAGTTTGCTGGTGTCAATACTTCGTTTTCATACCCGTAAATGCTGTTTTCGATAATGTAATTCCCTGTTTTTGCTTTCCTAAAAATTTGTAAGAATAAATATCGTTTCCCGCCTCGGTTTACGATATTATCGAATGCACACTCCGTAATTACTCCGTTTTGCCATGAAATCGGGTAAATGTGTTCCATTGTGACATAATCGATGAAAATATCGTCTGCGGTTCCAGCCATTAACGCCCCGTAATCATTAACACGCTGCCCAACAACTCTTGGGATATATGCCACTGTTCCAAGTGCAGCTTTTAACTCCTGCATTTCATTCGCCTTAACCGAAAAGTTGTTTTCTTTCAAAATTCGGTTAATGAAATCCTGTTCGGCTTTTCCATCAACTGTGATTTGGATTTTTTCATTCAGAAGCAAATTGGCCCAGTCTTCGCAAACTTTCTTTGCCATGCCAAGTGTTTCTCTCTCACAATTAACCCATTCATGCCCGTTATACTTGCGGTATCTATGGAAGTTTTTGACGTTTCCTTGATACCAAGACTTCCAGAGGTCAACTTGGCTGTAAAACTCTTCCGGGATCGTCGTATAGCCAAGTTCTTTTAACTTTTGGATAACTGCATTGCTCATGCAATAACTCCCATTCTGCGGCTGACAGGCTCTAACGCATACCTCGTCGCGTCAATCAAGTGGTTGTTCGCGTCTGGGTATCCGCTGATAATGTCGCCGTCTTTGTTTCTTTCGTATTCGTATCCCACGAACTCATTGTAAGCGCGCGGTGTGCGCCGCCTGTCAATGACAATTGTTCTCCGCTGCAAGAACTTCATGCCGTATTCGACCGAGCCGGGTCCCTTGACCGCCTCATACGCCGGCAATCCCATTGCCCGTAGGTCAGCCACGCTCTTTGGCTCCGCGCTGTCACAGATTGTTCTAACGTTGTTATATCTGCGCTGCTTTATCATGGTCGCACTTTGCTCGTTGGATAGTTTATTTTGATAAATCTCGTCTAACAGATATATCGTCTCTCTTGCCCGATCATAATGCAGGCGGATAAACGCGAACGGATCCGGGAACCATCCGAAGTCAACGCCCTGATAGATGCGGTCGAAGCTTTCGATTTCTTTGTCGGTGATCTCCCTCAATTCCAGCTTATCGAACACATTGCCGCCAGTTCCTACCGGAATACCGAGATACTCATGCTGATATGCGCGCTCGTCCGTTTCTTTCAAGTGTTCCGCTTCTGCAAGAAACTGCTCGCCCAACCACTCAGGTGGGGCTTGCAGATATGTTGACTTGTGGCACAGCCGGTCAGCGCGTTCTTCTAAGCTGTCCTTGTTCGCCCAGTTGTCGCGCGAGATCGGCGGGTTATAGCTTTCAAAATTCCAGAAAACCGAGCCGCCGCGCATGGTGGACTGCAAAATGTTTCGGATTTCCGCGCGTCCAGCAAACTGGTCTTTCTCTTCAAAGTGCGTCACGGCGATATAGCCGAACGGAACCTTGATAGACTTGATCTTCATGGGGTCATCGGCACCACGGAACATGATCTTCTGTCCTGTCGGCTTATAGATCAGCTCCATCGGAGAAACCTTGGCTTCCCAATACGCCGCCATGCCCAACTCACCGATTGCCCAAATATACTGGGCATAGACGCTATCGCGGATGGTGTTTGCCACCTTGCGCAGCACAAGCGCGTGCGTGCCCGGATTGGCAACCAGTAAAAGCGGGACGATAATTGATACCGTGGACGATTTCAACGAACCGCGTCCACCGCTAAAATCGTAATGCGTGTGACCATGCCGGAAAATGTCATGTGCAATGTCATAAAACGCAGGCCCGATCTTTTCTGACAAACGAATGTCAGACATCAATAATCACCTTGACAACGGAATCGGCGCTTGTGTTGTCTTGCTTATCGAACACACCCGTATGCTTCGCCAGCATTTCAAGCGCTTTTAGCTTATTCGCATATTTCAAATCGCTTTCCGTGCAATCAGACGCAGGCTTGTCTGCGATTTCTTTGAGTTTTTCTATAACATAGTCCTGCGTTACTTCCGTTCGTTTCTGTCTTTCTGCCTTTGCCTTCTGGATAGCAGCCGAAACGTTACTATTCGTAACTAACTGCCTACCCTTTTCAGCATTCTTGTAACCGGCTCTCGCGGCGGCCTGAGTGGCATTTAAGTCCACAAGGTACTCTTGAACAAATCTCTCTTGCTTTGCTGTTAATGGCACTCGTCACCACCTCTCTTGTCGCATTTTTTTGCTACCAGCCCCCACCCCTTGGCCTTACATAGCAAACTTTACCCGCCCCGAAGGGCTACTCTATGCCCGCTAAGGGGCTTGATACTTACACAGTCTCCGGCGCTGCGCTCTGTTCGGCATGGCCTACACAACGGCCTAATCTCTCGATTGCCGTCACCACGCCACATCCATTTACCGCCTCAGCCTCCTCGCAAAGACAGCAGCGCCGGATAACCACGGAACTTTTCAGCCCTGCGCCGGTATGTCGGTCGCATCCGTTTTTTCATTTATAGGCCGGAGCCAGCTAAATAAATATTCTTCGGCCTGCCGCTTTCATACAGCGCACAGGCAAGCCCCTTGTAGCGGTCTTACCCTTTCGTGCCGCAATGCGGTAGCATACATCTGGTGCAGACGGCAGGGTTTGAACCTGCATCTACCTCCTGGCGCGGTGCTCTACCGATTGAGCTACGTCTGCGTATGTCTCCCCTGGGCCACATCGTTGAGAGGTGCGGGGAGTCCTGTGCCGCATGAGAGGTGCGACCTCTCGGCCCTGATCGTGGGCTGCATCGTGCGTTCGGCATATCGCGGGGGCGGTGTGAAAAGATGAAAAACACCGCGCCCCGCTATGGCGCAGGAGGTTAAACGCCATAAATGAGAGAACCGCAAAGGCTTTTACACCTCTGCGGTTCGATTTTCTCATTATTGCAACGCCCTGACTCACTTATAAGTGAGTTTTGTAAAAAAATTTTATAAAATTTTTGGGTAGTCCGATCGACCGAGCAGATAATCAATAGACACGCTGAAATAATCAGCGATGCTTATTAGTGCGTCCATTGACGGTTTCTGCGTCCCCATCTCATACCGCTTGATGGTATTCCGATTCAGCCCGCACAGTTCGGACAGCACGCAGCGCTTTAGCTGCTGGCGTTCCCGTAATTTGCGCAGGCGGTCAGGAAATGTGCTCATTCCTTATCTCCTGTCTTCGTGACGGCACACGCCTTCGGTGTCCGGAACTGGGCAATAGTCGGCACACAACGGGCAATCATCGTTAACGCAAATTCCATCCATGCTCATAACTTGTCTCCTTTCATTCGCAGTTGTTCTTCCCGCCCCCGGTCGCTCTCGACCTTCACGACCTTACAGTCGCCGTATCGCTCGATGTCCATGGCGACGCGCTCCTTGATGCCCTGCGCATCGGCGGCGGGAATATTGGCTTTAATCGTGATCGTCAGCATGGTTCTTTCCCTCAAGCTTTTCGCGCAATTCCAGCACCATGTCCGCATAGCATTTTTGGCACAAGATAGCTCGCTCATTTCTTCCGTTGAAGCGAATCCTTGTATAGTCGTAATACGTCTTGAAGAACAACCTTTTTTTGACTGCAACTCTGGTTCCACACACATCGCACGTTCTTTCTGCAAAATACTCAGCCATTATTATTCCCACCTCCGCTCGCCGTAGCTACAAAAATCGTCCGGCTCTACGCAAACCAGCCCGCCGGAATACCCGCGTTTGTTCTCTTTCGGTTCAGTGTGCAAATAGCACAGCCCGTTCGGGTGGTTGCGATAGTGCTTGCAGTCCTTGCACCGCGTCACGACCATAGCATCTACTGTTGGGGCTTTTTCTATCAAGCCAAGTAAGCCGTTCCAACCAGCACAATACGCCGCGGGGAGAACATCTTTGCTGCACCTCCCCACACCCAATTCATCAACGTCAATCAGCCTCATCGCTTAGCGCCTCCGTTCTTTTTGCATGGAGAACAAAACAGCTTATCAACCCAAGACACTTTTCCGCTGCCGCCAGTGGCACATTTTTTCGACTGGCAAGTCCTGTTCTCTTTGTGGAAATAGATGCAGTCCTTACACGGATTTCGCATCGCTGTCACCTCCATCCATTGTCCGCCCTCCTGTTCCATGCTTCGATTGCTTTTTCTTCCAGAGCGTTGTCTGTCGTAGCCCAGTCGGGAAGCTGAGCGCAGCGTGTCCACGTGTCATTTATAACTCGGCCCCCGACAGCGCCACCTCGCGCGTGGCAGGTGTTGCATCGGACAGAGTAGGTGTGCATTTCTACGCGCATATCAAGACCATTCCACCCAGCGAGACGAGACTTTCGCTCGACCTTGAGTTTTGTGTTGCCGCAAAAGGGGCACGGTTTCAATTCAGCCATCTTTCATCGCCTCCAATGCTTTCTCCGCCTTCTCGTGGGCGAGAAATACCGTCTTGCCGATGTCGGCTTGTTCAAAGGTTATCTGGTCGGAAAGCGTCGTGTAGACTACATTCATCTCCCCATTTTCCGACATCCCAACAATAGCTTCATACAGAGCATCTTCATAGATGTCTCCGTCCTCGATTATGTACAACATGCTTGAAAGAATCGGCGTAAGTACTGGCTTTACTGGCAGCACCACCAGCCGCCCATCCTTGTCAGCTTTAATCCATTCCTTAATCTTTTCAAGGCCATTATCATGCACCCATATCGCCAATTCTGCGGTTTCTCTCACAAGTTCCGGCGTCAGCCCCGTGTCCTCGTAGGCTGCGAGGAGCTCAACGCCTCCCTGTTTGAATCCACCACGTTTTTTCATCATCGGGAATCCGTCTTTATCGCGGTATGTCAGTCGTTCCATCACTCCACCTCCTGCATCCAGAACTCGCGGCGGCAATTGGGGCATCCAGCAAAACGATTCACATCGCAGATATAATTCTTGTCAACACTTCTTGGGCACGTCCCGACAATGCCATCATTGTCCATCTGGCAGTTAGGCCACTGCTCCAGAAACACGCTCTGCCGCGTCTTGATGGGGTGCTCATTCGACCACTGCTCAATTGCAGCGGAAATTCTCTTGCAATCTTCATCGGAGATGGTGCTATCGATAACGCATTTGCTTTCGTCAAGCGGGCAGCCCTCGCAATGACTGTAGTAGTTGCACATTCTCTTGCGTTCTTTCAAAAATTCTAAAGCGTCCATGCTCATTTTCATATTCCTCCAAAATATTTCTTGTAGTCTCGATCACTCCACGCCGTCCACACGCTGACGTAGCTGCCCTTTCGAGACGGGTCTTTCCTTGTCGCCGCGATACCGTGAGAGACGCGAGACAACGACACACTGCACAGCCGCGCAAGCTCGCTTGGTGAGTCCGCCACGCACACGGGGATCCCCGCGTGGCTGCGGTCGATCTTCATGTAAAGCTGTCGGTATCTCATCGCTGCGTCTCCTTCCTGATTCGGAAAAAGAACGCGCGGTTATACCACTTTTTGGCGTCCCTGTCGTAGCAGAAGTACAGTCGCCCAAACAGGTGTCTATCTTGCATACCGAGCTTCCGCAGCGCGTACACGGTCTCCGGCTCCACCGGATTGACAATGTGGCACAGCAGCCGCCACACGATGAACGGCAGCATCAACACGACGATTATCAGCGCGCACCAAGGCTGGATGAACGCCATCGCCGTGAAGTCCAAATCGTACTCGTCCGCGAGGAAGATCAGCAGCGACGCGGCGCAGTAGCACGTGAAAAATCCAATGAGAAACATTTTCATCCTTCACTGCCCTCCTCGCAAATATCTACAATGTGCTCGCACAGTAGTGGGGGAATAACGCTTCTATCCCTGCTGTTCTTTAGTCCCTGTGTTCCGCTGCGCGACCCGCGCGGGGCTGCCGCATGGCAGGGAGACCCGTTGTGGCACATGGGCCTGAACTTTGGGGCTGGGTGATTTGTCCAGATATCGGTGGGCTTCATCCGGCGCTGCTCAACGGGCTTGTCCGTCTCGTATTGGCAATAAGTAACGGTGTAGCGCGGGAGGCTCCGCATCCACGGCATCTTACGCATCCCGCCGCGCGGGTTCTCTATAAACCAATAGCGCGGGCGCAGCTCGTGGATAAGGTCGAGCACATGCTGGTCGACCTCGTCACAGAAACGGGCATACTCGCTGATTGGGTCCAGAGCTCCGGTCTCGGGATTTCTCCGCCTGTGGTGTGAAATTCCGGCAATGCTAAAGGTCGCGCAATCTGGGCTTGCCCAGATAACGTCCGGACGCCCAAAACGTTCCAAGATATCCTGCGCTGTGACGGTCATGATATCCGCGTACCAATCGATATGGTCAAAGTCCTTATCCCACTCGATGGAATACACCTCGTGTCCGCGCCGCTCGAACGCCTTGCCGATGCTTCGCGTCCCCGCAAAAAGCTCTAAAATCTTCATCTCAATACCTCACTCCAATGTAATCCAGCACTCGCCCATAGCCCAGCCCCTTTTCGTTTGGCTTCCACATCCCGTCAGCGGGATCGTAAGCCCCACCACCGATGCAAAAGGCATAGTGCTTCGGATGCGTGTGCTTCATGCGCTCAAACCGGTTTTCTCCCTTTTCGAGGTGCGCGCCAAATGCGCAGAACATGCACCCCGTGCGCCGGCACCCCGTGCAGTGCAGCTTGCAGTCGATCAGCGTTTCCGCATAGTCGTTCTCGCCGTCGCTCGCCACGATGTCGCCGTATACGCTGGCGATAGGTAGCTCTCGGTCTACGATGAATCGCAACACGTCCTGCTCCGTCCAGAAACTCATGGGCTTTCCCATCGGGCGCTTGCCATCAAAGGCGTTGCACCCAGTATTCAGCCAATTCGTCATGCGTAATCTGCTTTCCTCCGCCATCGTCGCTGTTGTAGCCTGCTGCCCGGTTTTGTGTTCGTAGGTTTTCAGCGGTGACTTTTTCATAATGGCGCAGCACGTCGAGGAGATTACAAACGGTGCGTACAACAGATATTCCCATTTCTCGCAGTTGTAGGCAGACGGCTGACCGTTTTTTCGCACGGCTTCCCCCCGCAACCGCTTCATTCTCAAGCAGCTTGGGTTCCTGCGGGCATCTCTGACATATTCCGCAACCTCTTTGCTCACGATGCTGTACCCGTACTTTGCTACCACCTGCCGAATGTTCATCTTCGGACGCAGACGGTGTAGTTTGACGGTCACGCGGGGAAACTCCCTCCGCAGCCAGTCCGTATATTCGTTCACGAACCGCTGAATCTCCGGATATTCCAGCCCCGTGTTCACAAACACCAGATTCAGCTCCCACGGCGGTGCCCTGAAGCTCGACAGGTAACGCGCCGCCAAGTATGCCAGCACCGTGCTATCCTTGCCGCCGGAGAATGACACATAGCACTTCCCGTTCCACGCGGTGTACCACTGGTCGAGCTTTTCGTAGGTTAAAATTTCTTTGTCTTCCAAGTCGAGGGCTAAAAGCTGTTTCGCCGCTTCTTTCGGAATTGGCTGATTGCTATACCCTTCCATGACGTCCCTCGCATTCCCCGAACAGCTCGCGGAACGTCATCCCCGTCAGGTCTTTCAGCGCCAGCAGCAGCCTCACCGTTGTATCGCGGTCGCCGCGTGCCCACGCCGACACCGTAAACTGCGACATTCCGAGGGATTGCGCCAGTTCTGTCTGGTTATAGTTCGTCTTTTCCAGCGCTTCCTTGAGCACTGGATAAACGCAGAACTCAAACGGCGTTTTCGGTCTCATGACCTTGCTCATGCCCGCACCTCCCCAAAGGCCTCTTCAAATGTCAGCCCAGTCACCGCAAGGATCGCCTTGATCACGCGAATACTGAATTCGTTCTTCCCCGTTGTCCATCGCCACGCGCAGAGCGGGGAAACGCCGAGCTTCTTGCTCAACGCCGGCGGCGTGATACCGGAGTCCTGCAATGCCGCCTTGAGCTGTGGATATACGACCGTCTTAAACGGCACGTGGTTCGTGTTCTCACTCATTTTCCTGCACCTCTCCGAGCAGCGTCCCGACAGTCACGCCCAGCGCTTCGGCAATGTACTGATACGTCAGCAGAAAGCTCATGCACTTTCCGGTTTCAAGGTTTCGGATGCTGTTGCGCGATACGCCCGACTTTTCCGCCAGCTTCTTCACGCCAAGCCCCCGCATGGTTCTTCATTTGCGGATGTTTGCGCCGACTTCCTCCGGCGAAAGCATCCCATTCTTTGAGGGCGGAGATTCCGCCAAAATATCGCTTACGGAAATATTCAGCGCTTCGCTGATCTTGTACAGCGTCGGCAGCTTCGGGTAGTGCTCGCCCTTTTCCAGTTTCCCGATATGCCCCTGCCCGCATTCCACCATTTCGCCAAGGCGAAACTGGCTGATGCGGCGCACTTCGCGAACGTTTTTGAGCCGTTCGCCCAACTCTTTTTCTGTCAACATCTTTTCTTGCTCCCTTTTATTTTTTCAAGTTCTGCATACGCCGCGTTTTGAAATGGCGCGCGCCTAAGTAGTCATCTTTCTCCTGCGCTTCCCGCTGCTCTTCGTCCCTCGCCGCGTTGTACTTGGCGATATCCGCCTGATAGTGCGGGCACTCGCTGTGACAGCCCGGATGCCTCACAGGCGGCTTGCAGCTGTGGCAATGCTCAAAGCTCATCTCACACCTCGCGGATCGTGATGCCGTACTTGTCCTGCATCAGTTTCTTTTTCAGCAGATAGTCCTTCGTTTTCGCGCCCTTTGCGTCCTCGACCTCGCGCAGCCAGTGCACCGTGCCGTTGCAGTCCGGCTCAGTCGTCCGCTCGTAGGTAAAGTCCGCGCGGTAGACCATCGGCTTGATCCTCTCGCCCTCGATGGTCGTGTAGCCCTCCACGAGGGTAAAATTCGCTTGCAGCCGCAAATCGCGAATCTTGCCCATCGATCGCAGCACTTTCAGCTCGCCGAACCGCGCCGCCTCACGCTCGGAATCAAACTTGATGCCATCGCACACGACCTTGCGGTTTCCGTACTTACTGCGCTTCTTGACTTCCTGCACGGCCATCTTTGCCATGACTTGGGCTTGAGCGTCCTTGCCCAGCTGAGAAATATCAATGCCCATTGCTGCCCTCCAACACCGACTTGACATACCGCAGGCGCTTATTCGCCTTTTCGCGTCGCAGGTTGTCGCCCTTGAACACAAGCGGCGTGCACATCTCGATCACGCGATCATAGATGCGCTGATAGTCCATGTTCTTCGGCTTGCACAACTCGTCCAGCGTCAGGTTCGTGGTGACGATCAGCGGCTTTTTTGCCTTGTATCGCTCGTCAATGACCGTGTAAACCGTCTCCATTGCGTACTCACTGCTGCGCTCTGCGCCGAGATCGTCAATCACCAGCAACGGGTAGTATCGCACCTGCTTGATGATTTCCTGCTTGTCATATCCCGCGTTGAGGATTCGCGGGAAACTCGTAATCATCGCAGGGATTCCGCGATCAATCAGCTCGTTGGCGATGCACGCAGCCGCGAAGGTCTTGCCGTTGCCGGTGTTGCCCCACAGCAGAAGCCCATTGTTCTCGCGCCGCATATCGTCCCACGCGTCGGCATAGCGCTTGCACTTGACGATTTCCTCGCTCATCGTTGCCGTGTCAAACCGGCACGCCGTCAGGCTCTTGTCGCGGATTCCGTCAGCGCGCAGCGTTTCGATGCGCAACCGCTTCTCGCGGTCAGCGCGAGCTTTTTTCTCGGCCTCGTACTCTCGCGCCGCACAAGCGCACTGGCAGCCGACAAGGCGGACGTTCCCGCCGATGGGGATGCGGCACTGCTTCGGTGTGTTGCAATGGCCGCAGTACAGCAGCCCATCTTTCTCGTAGTCGACCAGATCGCGCACAGGCTCGGCCTTTTCTGCGATGCTGTCGATCAATGCGTCAACGTTCATAGGCTTCCCTCCGTGTTGCCGTAGTCGTAGTGATACCCTCTGCCGCTCTCGGGCAGCTCATCGTCCCACCGGCCTTGATTCAGCCATGTAGCGGGGTGTGGAATAAACTGCCCGTTGTTCTGCGTCCATTGGTCGCTGCACTTCTGCCGCTCCACCGCGGTCACAAGTGTTTCGAGTGGGACTTTGACCCGCTCGAAAGCTCTCTTAGCAGACTGTTTCCCGATTTTTCGCGGGTAAACTGACCAGAAACGTTCGAATGCGTCCCCCGTAGAGGGGGATTTAGGGGGTATATCGTCTTCTGTCTTCTGTTCTCTGTCTTCTGTCTTATGTCTTATGTTATTAGTAGGCTTACATTTGCTTGCATTTGCTTGCGTTTGCTTACATTTGCTTGCATTTGTTTTTGACACTCTGCCGCCAGCCGCTCCGTTTTGAGCCAGCGCACCGGATTTTTGAGCGTCACGGTCAACGACCGCCTTGAATACCGGAAATAAAAGGGCCTCTCTCCCGAGGGTATCAGGGATTTCACCCGACCTGGCATATTCTAAAATCGCAACAAACAGACGGCCTTTTTCGTCATCTTCCAGCGCGGCTGTTTGCTCGATCCAGTCGTAATATGCCTTTACATAGCACCTTGTAGATGCAGCTCCCATACTGTCACCGCCTTAAAACGGCAACTCGGATTCGTCCTCGATGACTTCCGTAAAGCCGCCTGCGGCGCTCTCTGGGGCGATCTGAGGCTCGGTGCTATCGGTGCGCTTACTGTCACCGAAATAGATGTTGTCGGCGATGATTTCCGCGTTGCGTCGCTTATTTCCTTCCTTGTCTATCCAGTCGCGGACGGTGAGATTCCCCTCGACCACGACCATGCGTCCCTTGCTCAAATACTGGCAAGCAAACTCTGCCTGCTGCCGCCACGCCACCACATCGAGGAAATAGGTTTTCTTTTCGCCGGTTGCCTTGCTCTTGAAATCGTCATCGCCGGCGATGGTGAAACTCGTGACCGCCGTTCCATCCTGCGTGCGTCGCAATTCCAGATCGCGCGTAATGCGCCCCATAATGCAAATTCTATTCAGCATGATTCTTCCTCCAAATAGTTTTTCTTAAATACCGACATAAACGTGTCATGGCCATAAAGTTCTTCGAAACGCTTCTGGCACTCACGTTTCAGCCGCATATCCAGTTCGTGACCGTCTTTCCCGTGCACGCCGTAGTCGGCCATATTGTGCCAGTCAGCACGCAGCCACACCCAGCAGCCCCAAATATCGGATAGTTGCCGACGGCCACCACCGTAAATGTGATGCCGCGCGAGGTTCGTCGAAAATCCTGAGATATAGCATTCTCTCTTGTCCTGCATGATGCTTTTAGTCATCTGCCCCATTCCTCCTTTAGTGCGTCAAGCTGTTGTGGGGTCAATGTCTCAATGCCAAGCTCCTTGCAATCCTGCACGATGTTGTCGATCAGGCGTGACATTTGCTTTGCGTCAAAGGTGGACGAGCCGTAATACAGAACCACGTTTTTGCAGCCGTCAATTTTGCTGTCCATCACTTCCGTCTGCCATCCGATACCATTCTTGTTCCAGCCGTCGCATAGTTTCTGTACGGCTTTCTCTCGCACGCAGACGGTTTCCGTGTTCCCGCCGACATCTTTCACGGCCTGCCGGTAAACCTCGCTTGTAGGCGTTCCTGTGGCTTCTGCGAGCCTGTCCATCAATACCCATGCGTAAGCGTTGGCGTCAAGGCTCCGCTTCTCGCGGTGCTTTTTGACGGTCACGTCAACGTCTACCTCGTGCAGCTCGTCGTATAGTGTGCCGACGTTCTCCCGCGTAGCGATGGTGAGCAAATACCCACCATCGCGCGCAAGGGATAGATCATGCAGTCGGGCTTTCATTCGCTTTTCTCCTCGCCATCATGCACGCCCAGCAGAGCGGTGCTTTATAGGTCTTTCGCGCGTTCTCCGCGATCTCTGCAACGGAATACGACTTGCCGCCGTGCGTCACCGGGTAGATGGGCTTGCCGCAGTCCTTGCAGGTGTTTTTCTCAACCTCGCGCTTGTACTGCGCATTAAACGCGTCCATCTCTTCCTTACTCGGCTTCTTATCCTGCTGCTTGTACTCGTCCGTGTCCGCGTCCTTCGTGTCATCGATGCAAAACAGGCCATTCAGCGCATACTTTCTGGCGTAGCTCGATGCCGTGCCGGTGATTTGACTGTCGTCCATACCCTTCTTCTCGTCCGGCTCTCTGGCAAACGCCGTGGCGGTCACTGCATTGTCGCTCTCGCAGTCGTGCAGTTGAGCCTGTGCGACCACATAGAACCTACCGCTTACCTCTCTGATATCGTCCAGCAGCACCAGTGCCGTCTTGTGCTTCGCACAGATGGGCTTGACCGCTTCGAGAATGTCCTCACAGCTACGGTACTTGTACTTGCCGAAGCTGTTGTACTGCCCCTTCGGAGCTTTCAGCTCCTGTTGGATTGCAGCGAGCTTTTCATAGATTCCATGGTTCTCCATCAGTTAACTCCTCCATTTTCAGCGGGCACCAGATGCCGATGCCGCGCGTGTCTGCAATGTATTCGCCGGTTCTCCGGCACTGGTTGCGCGAGTACGTTTCAAGTAACGGGCAGAACATACATTTGACATCTTTGTTTGGGAAGTAGATGTCAACCGTGCAGTGAGTGTACTCGCTTACGCCGGCAGTCTTCATCTTTTACCTCCGTTATCCATTCCTCACCGCAGAAGGGGCATACCAGCGTTTCATGCCAGTAATACCCGTGTTCTCCGTCAAGGTTTTCTCGTTCGCGGTAAATAGCCGGGTGCTCAAAATCCGCACCGCACGATTCGCAGTGCATCATTCCTCCACCTCCATGTACACCATTGCGCTCTGCACGCCGAAGACGCGCGCCGCCTGATGGTCGTTGAAAAACACGTCGATGTGGTTTCCGTTCACACCGCCGCCGCAATCCTCGGCGATGTAGCTGTGCTGAGTGCCGTCCGGCCAGATCAGCAGCACGCGCGTCCCGTAGGGAATCACCTTCGGGTCGACCGCGATCGTGCGTCCCTCGGTCGCCGGCGTGCCAGTCGCGGTGTAGCCGTTTGCCCACTTTCCGCAGCAGCAACTCATGGGACAATAGGCCGTCAGCGTAAACTCGCCGAGAAAAACGTCGTTGCACACCACGCTTTCCGTTGCGGGAATGTCCCACGCGGGGTCATGCGCTTCAATGATTCCCGAGGATTCCCCGGGAATTACTTCGACCGCCTGCGCGCTGGTGGCGAAGATTGAGATCGCGATCAAGAGGATCGTCGCGCCCAAACAGCCCGCCGCAAACAGCGCCGATTCGTCTGCCTTGCGCTGCGCCCTCGTGCGCTTGTCGTGCCGTCTCACCGTCTGCACCCCCTGTCGATGTAAGGCAGCAGCTCATACAGCACCTTGCACACCGCGCACGCGCCGATGACGGCAAGGCTCGTGGCAAAGTCGCAGCCGTTCAGCACGATCACCGCAGCGGCGATGCCGCCGAAAAACAGCGTGTCAATCATTTCGTGCCTCCGATCAGCATGAGCTTTTCCGCGTCCGTGAATTGCAAAACTCGGTCAAGTTCCCAGATTTCCTCTAACGTCCAGCGGGAACGCCCCGCCATTCTGTTGCAAATTTGCGTTTCCGACAAGCCGATTTCCTCGCCCAGCTCTTTGCCGGTGCGAATCAACGCCCGTCCCATCGCGCCGCGCACGGCTCGCTCAAGGTCGTTTCGCCGTCGCGTTAACTGTTGTGGCTTTAGCATCTTGCCTTTTCCTTTCTCTCGTGCTACAATAAGCACGGACACAATATCTTGTGGTGAGATTTGTCCCACCCGCCCCGCTCGATGCTGCAACATTGGGCGGGGCATTTTTTACTGCCTTCATATGTCCGCCCCACTTATCGCCAAAATCGCAGCGCAAACCAAAATGGTCAAGGCCAAAAAAACAGCGCTAAACAAAACGCTTTCCGTCGATCCTGCAATCCATGCTGAAACAAGCATTAAGATAGTGGCAGTTGCAATAGCGACCAGAGCCCATGAACAGAGAAGCAAAAACAATTTAATAAATCGTTTCATTCGCCCTCCTTGCCCGTTCTTTCGGTCTGGGCGGCTTCCGATGCCGCTCTGATTTCCGCTTCGGTCACGCCGTACAATCTGGTCAGCGGTCGAATGTACTTACTTGCGATACCATTTACACCGCGTTCCCAGTTCGACACTGCGGAAACTCTTACACGGAGTTTCTTTGCTACGTCTTCCTGCCGCAAACCGGCATTTTCTCGGATTGCCTTTAATTCCAAGCGTTCTCCCCTCCTTATAAAGTTCAGAACTTTATATTGACAAACGCAACCAACACCGCTATTATGTAAGTGTCAGCCAACAAAATATCGGTTATAAGTCCGCGAAAACGGGAAATCCGTTGGGGGCTTGGTTTTTTGTTGCCTTAATTAAGTTCTGTAAGGCTATTATATTCGTAATGTTGCGAAAAATCAAGTCGATTTTCGTAATATTACGAATATTGGCGCATTATACAATTTTCTCAGGTTTGAATTAGCGGATAAATACAAAATGACATAGGAGACAAAAATGCCGATCGGTGATTTTATTAAAACCCAAGGGGTAAATTTTTTAGTGGAAAGAAACAAAGAAAACGTATCCACTGAAAAGGGCTTGCCGACTTGCGATAAAATGCGGGGAAAAGATGCTATCAATTTCCTCCCAACGGTCGATATAAAAGAAGGAGACGTCCTGACTTTCCCTGACGGAAGAACGGTATATGTTTCTGAAATTTCAACAGAATACTTTAATGGCGTCGCAAATTATTTGACTGTTTACTATCAGAAAACACCTAACCCGGAGCCACCTGTGCCTCAATCGCAAACGATTTTTAATATTGGAACCGTTACAAACTCGGTAATTGGCAATAACAATTCTGTCTCCGTTTCTATCCAAGAGATGAAAGAGCGTGCCGAGCGAGACGGCGGGGATGATAAAGAAACCCTGCAAGAGATCATTTCCATTTTAGAAAAGATTCTCGCAGGGCAAGAAACGCCAAAACCGGGGCTATTAAGTAAATTCGGTACTTGTATGGAGCGCAATTCGTGGATAACGGGAGCTATCGCGTCTGCTTTAATCAACTGGCTGGTTTAAGGCCACCTGAGTTTCCGCAAAACAGCAATCAAGATCGAGCGTCAAGCGCGCACTACCATCGCTGTTCTGCTCCAAATGATACGCCTTGACATTATTGATCTCAACACCGCCAATTTTTACACTGTAATATTTTCCAAAGCACGAAACGGTAATAGATTGCAAGTTTTCTTTTTTCATAAGGCATCTCCTTTTTATTTGGGAAGATAATTTTATTATATTCGCATTTTTACGAACGCGCAAGAGGATTACCATGAATATTTACGAAGAAAGAATTGCTCCGCTTTTTACCCAAACAGGAAAAAATGACAAAGAGCTGGAAACAATTATCGGGCTTCCCAAAGGTATAATTTACAATTGGAAAAGTGGGAGATCCAAAAATTTTGAAGCCTATATCCCGCAAATTTCAAAATACTTTCATATATCCGCCGATTATCTGATGGGCATTGACACCCCCAAGTCTCCGGCCGAGGCCGAGGGCATAAAAGAAGCCTACGATCCGAAGTCCGAGGGTGAGGATGCGCAGCTTGCGCAGCTTATTGCCGGGTTTAATCGGTTGTCTCCGCAGCAGAAGAGCGCGGTGCTTGCTGTGATAGAAGGTTATCAACCATCGCAAGAATAACATTTTTTTGCTCTGGCGTCAGGTTGACAAAAAGTTCTGCTGCTTTTCTCGTTTGCTCGTCCATAATTATGTCCCTCCAAATATTTTTGCAACGGGGCTATATGTCGATTGTTGCACATAGCGGTGCAAGCATCAATATCTCGAAGTAAAGGCACTGCCGCCCTCTGCAACAAACGGCAGTGCCTTTTTGCAGCCAGCGGGAAGCGGTCGCCGCTGCATGTCTTCACCGTACAACACCCAGCACTGCACTTTCAAGGCTTAGATTTGACCATTTGACAACTTCCGACAAATTTCATTGCTACAAAAAAGTGCAACATTTGCACTGAAAGGATATGATGTTAAGTGAACATTCAGAAACGATGTCAGGAGCAAAAAGACTTGTTAAGACTAACGCATCAAGATATTGCCGACAAGGCAGGCTTACCGTTGCAAACAGTAAAAAATTTTTTCTCCCGCGCATCTAAGGCCCCATCAGTTTACACAGTCGCTGCGATCTGCAAGGTGCTTGGCATATCCCTTGATGAAGTGTTCGGCATTTCCGAACACTTGACGCCGACCGAGGAGACTTTACAAGCGCGCAACGATGAGTTGGAACGCCACGTTGATGCGAAAGCAGACATGATCGAGATCATGCGGCGCGGAGTTCGTATCCGCAACGGCGTGATTGCTATAATGTTTGTCATTATCGTCTTGCTGGCTGCATGGTGCTTGTACATTGATTGGAGGGGGATTTGATGAAAATACCAAAAGCAAAACTACTACCGTCCGGCAACTGGAATGTCAGCGTCATGGTAGACGGAAAGCGCGTGTCCGTCACAGCGCTTACCAAAAGGCAGGCGGAGAATGAAGCTGCCGCGTTGAAGTCCGGCGCGAAGTCTGCCGCTCGTGCGTCTGAGCGCACGGTTGGCGATGCTATCGACCGATATATTGACAGCAAGGACGCGATACTCTCCCCCTCCACTGTCAACGGGTACAGAAAACTCCGCAAGGTGGTTTTTCCAGAGCTGATGAGCGTTAAGTGCTCCGCGTTGACGCAGGATCGCGTGCAGCGTGCCGTGAATAAGATGGCGCGGGAAAAGTCGCCTAAGTACGTCCGCAACGCTTACGGCTTATTCACGGCGGCAATGACAGAGGAATTCCCGGATAAAGTGTTCCGTATATCCCTCCCTCAGAAGGAAGCACCTAAAATCAAAATCCCTACCATGGACGAGATCAGAATTCTACACGAAGACTGCAAGGGCACGGGCTTTGAATTGCCTTTCCTTCTGGCCGTCTGGCTCGGCCTCCGTACATCGGAGATCAGAGGTCTAACATGGGATTGTCTTGACGGTGATATCCTGACGATTAAGCAAGCAATGGTAGACGGTGAGACTGGCCCGCAGCTCAAGCAGCCAAAAACCTATAGCGGCAATCGTAGACTAAAAGTGCCGCCATATATTATGGATCTGATTGAAGCAACCCCGAGAACAGATGAGTATATTGTCCACGCTACCAGAAATGTCCTGTATAAGCATCTGCAACGCGCGTGCGCCCGCTGTGGAGTTTCGCCGTTCCGCTTTCACGACCTTCGCCATGTAAACGCGTCGGTCATGCTCAGGCTCAATGTTCCCGATAAATACGCGATGGAGCGCATGGGGCACTCTACAAACAACATGCTTAAAAACGTATATCAGCACACCATGGACGATAAAGCCGTAGCAGTGGCAGATGCCGTTGACGGCTTTTTTGAATCCGAATTTCATCTGTAATTTCATCTGCAATTCATCTGCAAAAGCCGTGTTTCATGCGCACTTAACTTGCAAATATCGCAAGTAATGCGCAAACAGGTAAGCCAGAAAACCCTTGCAAATACAAGAAAAACCCCGCAGCCGTTGAGACTGCGAGGCTTTTTCATTGGTGGAGGCGGCGGGAGTCGAACCCCCAACCCAATCCGCAAAAGCATTGATATT